>Ga0187891_1001616_pt1 | contig 18893 bp, 19 predicted proteins | sample June2016WEW_21_4_FD_132990 | JGI IMG/M metagenome (GOLD analysis project Ga0187891, IMG submission 132990) | Peatland microbial communities from SPRUCE experiment site at the Marcell Experimental Forest, Minnesota, USA - June2016WEW_21_40 | ecosystem: Environmental > Terrestrial > Soil >... | reverse complement strand
CTTGCCGAGGCCGAGCTGACCCAGGACCAGCATGTTGGGGTTGGTGAGCAGCCCGGCGCCGTACAGCTCCCAGGGGTCGTACGTGAAGGAGCCGCCGTGGAGGTCGCGCCCGATGTAGACGCCGCGCGAGAAGCCGCGGCCCTCGCAGATGCCGGGATACACGGACTGGAGGTGGGCGGTCGTCGCCCGGTGGAGGACCGCACCGGGGCTGCGCAGCGCCGAGAGGGCGGGCATCACCAGATCCCCCGGGCGAGCGGCAGGGTGGCGGCGAAACCGCGGTCGTGCTCGCCGTCCATGCGGCGGAGGTCGAGGCAGGAGAGGGCAGCGTGCTCCTCCGCGCTGCCGCAGGCCCTCTCCATATCGGCTATGGAGGTGACGCTCACCGTGAGGTGGCCGGAGAAGCGGTACTCGGCGTGGCCGTCGGCGAGCTCGGCCTCGCGGCGCTCCACCCCCTCGGCCTGGCGCTCCTTGTCGATCGAGGTGCGGAACCCGTGCCGCTGGCGGAGCTGCTCGTCGGCGAGGTGCTCGGTCCGCTGGGCCTCGAGGTCGCGCCGGGCCTGGATCGGGTCGATGGGGACCATGCAGACCGAGACGCTCATCCGGGCGCGGGTCTGGAGCAGGAGCGGCATCAGGAAGCCGGGCCCGACGGGGACCCGTGGCCACTCGCTGATCCAGTACGACGTGTGAAGGGCGGAGTCCGTCTCGTACCCCCTCCACGACGGCCGGGAGAAGAGGGGCCCGCTCGCCGACACCGGCACGCCCTCGTGCTCTGGGTGGTGGCGGGCGGTGAGTCGGAGCTGGTCGGTCGCGCCGGGGTCCCAGGCCTCGCGCAGCGTCTGGGCGAACAGGCGCGGTGGCAGCGCCCCCTCGACCTCGATGTCGGCGCTCTGCATCTGGCTCTGGAGGGCGTGGAGCTGGCGGCTCAGGACCTCGCCGGCGCCGGTGTCGCCGCCCCCCGCCTGGCGGATCTGCTGGCCCGCGCTGCGCAGGCTGACCTGGACCGCGACCAGGACCTGAACCTCCTGCGCCTCGGCGACGGGAGCCGCGTCGTCGAGGAGGGTGAGGTAGCTGCGCACGATCGGGCTGTGCAGGTCGAGGGTGCGCTGCTCGGCCAGGTGGCGAGCCAGCGCATCGGGATCCTCGGCCAGAGTGCGCACGACGAGCTGGAGGGCGGAGATCGGGGTGCCGCGGCGGGCCAGGCTGGCCTGGACGGCCCCCCAGGCCCCCATCCGCCGGGCCTTCTCGCCGGAATCGGTGAGCGCGAAGGACGCACCGCGCACCCGGAGCACGGCGGTCCAGGTGCCGCGCCGTGCGTCCTTGACCACGCCGAGCTCGCCGCGGGGGACGGGGACGGCGAGGATGGTGCAGTCGCGCAGCACCGGGGGGAACGCGGGCTGCTCGGCGAGGACGCGGGCCTTGCCGCCCGGCATGGTGCGCAGCACCTGGCCCCGGCGTGGCTGCGGGGAGCGCCAGGTGCGCCTGCCGTGGAGAAGGAAGTGCACGACGGCGGGCAGCCACTCGTCGAGCGCGCGTCCCGAGATGGGGACGAACGCGGCGGTGGCGGTGAGACCGACGACCAGAAGCAGCGCCAAGAGGCCGCCGGCGCTGCCGCTGGCGCCGAGGAGGACGACCATGCCGACGAACGCGCCGGTGGCGAGGATCGCGATCTGACCGAGACGCACGCCGAGCAGGAGGCCGCGCCGGTCGCGCGGGCCGAAGTGATAGCGGATGTCCGTGCTCATGCGGGGCTCCCCTCCTGCTGCGGGGTGGTGGGGCGGGGACGGGTGCGAGCGATGGCCGGCCCGGCGTCGGCTGCCTGCGGGCTACCGCCCGGATCTGCGGGGAAGGCGTCGAGGGACGCCGGCGGAGATCCCGCTTCCGGGGCTTTGCCGCCGGGCGACTGGCCTCCGCCTCCCGGCGCTGCGCCGGACGCTGCGCCGCCCGACCCAGGACCACCGTCTGGCTGCCCGCCGGTGCCGGCGATCTTCAGCTGGTCCGGACCCGACGAGCCGCCCGGGCCGGCGCCTGCTCCCGGGGTTGGAAAGGCACCGGAACCCTTGCTGAGCGCGGCGCCGCCGCCCACCGCCTCGGAGGTCCCGCCCGACGCGACCGCGGCGCCGACCCGCTGGCCGGTCCGGACCGCGGCGGCTCCCGCGCGCTTGCCGAAGCCCGACGCCCCGCCCACCATGCCGGCGACCGCGGTCGCCTCGAGGATGGGGAGGAGGCGGAAGACCGCGAAGGGCGCGATGGCGGCGAGCAGGAAGATGAGGGCCGCGGCGACCAGAGCGCCGAAGTTCCCCGTGGTCATCGACGCGGCCAGCGCCTCCGCCCCCAGGACCAGGACGAAGGCCATCACGAACTTGCTGATGCAGAGCACGAAGAGGGTCTCGGCGCCGCGCTTCAGGGCGCGGTGGGCGCCGGGCCACACCGATGCCAGGGCGATGAGGGGGATGAAGGCGGCGACGATGTAGACGGCGGCATCGCGGGCCAGGAGCTCGAGGTAGCAGAGCAGGGTGGCGACGATGAGGACCAGGGAGGCGAGCACGGTCAGGAAGTCGGTGCCGAGGTTCGCGGTCGTGAGGTTCAGCGACCACGTCGTGAGCCCGTACATGCCGCCGCCGACCTCCCAGCTCGTCGCCAGGTTGGTGAGGTCGAGCAGCCCGGACACCAGCCAGATCGCGATGAACGTCACGAAGATCGCGACCGGGAGCCGGACGAAGAGCAGGCGGATCATGCCCGGGATGTCGCCGCGGATCACCCCCGACATGACCGAGGCGATGACGACCAGCAGCATCAGCCAGGCGGCGATGACGACCGAGCCCGGTGGCCCGGTTCGCCCGGACGCGCTGCCGCTCCCGTAATAGGCGCCCATGAACCAGGGAGCCGTGAGGTCGGGGTTGGCCGGGTCGGCCGCGAACAGGCCGATGACTAAGGTGGTCGAGGCGGCAGCACCCTCGGTGATCCAGTTGGCCACCGCGTTGATCGCCGGCCCGAAGATGAGGTTGCTGATGATCCCGCCGCTGCCCGAGTAGCGGGGAGAGGCAGCCGGCAGCGGCGCGACGGTGGGGGCCGTGGTGGGCGACGCGGTGGGTAGCCGCATCGCGGTGGGACCCGCGGTCGGCGCGGGTGCCGGTGAGGCGGGGTCGGCCCGGACCGCCGCCGGCGAGGCCAGGGCCGCGGTCAGAGAGGCCAGCACCACGAGGAGTGCGCCGGCCGCCCGCGGGAGGAGTCGGCGCCGCTGCTCTGCGGGTGCCGTCACGGTTGCGGCCGACGCTGGCTCGCTCACCCGCTCACCTGAGTGCCGAGGGTGTACAGCCACTGGATGAGCGCTGGAGCCGCGCCGATGACGAAGACGCCGAGGAGGGCGCCGAAGACGGAGAGCTTGGCCTTCTGGCCCCAGTACGGATTGCCCTGGTGGGAGCTGAAGGCCCAGACGGCGGCGCCGATGAGCAGGGCGACGAGGCAGCAGACCAGGGCTGCCCAGCGCAGCCCGGCGACCAGGCCGAGGACCTGGTCGGAGCCGGGGAGTTGGCTGGAGTCGGGCGCTGGGTTGATCCAGCTGCTCGGGTTCGCGGTGGCCGTGGGCATGGGCTGGGACCTCCTGGGGTGGCGGATGACGCGCCCCATGCCACCAGCGGCCGCGTACGAATCGCGTACGAATCCAGGTCGCACCTGCCTGGGCGTCGGTGCGTACGCGCCAGACGCTGCGACGCGATCGCGCGTACAGACGCGATGGTCTGGCGCGTATGCGCGTACAGGGGCGATCCTCGCGCTGCGCTCGCTCGTACAGGCGTGTACGCGGCGTTGAGAATTCTCAGGAAACTGTTACAGCGGCGACCTCGGACTGGGCCCTGAGGATGGGCGCGTACGCGACGCGGTGAGCGCCTGCATTTGGCGACGTGCCCGACGCGCGGCTCGCGCAAGCGCGCCCCGTGCCAGTGCCGCTTGGTGACACGGCTCGCAGCGGCAGCCCCAATTGCGGTACGTCGAGGCGGATCCATGGGGCACCGCCGCGGTGGCAAGTGCCCGACGACGAAGCTCAGTGCTCTCGTGATAGCGGGCGGTGTTCGCGGCGCGACACGCGGCGCATCGGCATCCGGCGTCGTACCGACTGGGGGTCCCGTGCTCCGCGCTCACCCCTCGCCGGGGCACGAACTCCGGGTCCCCGTACGTGCGCAGCCGGTAGTAGTGGAAGCGGCAGAGCCCAAAGGCCTCGACCGGTTCCGGGCAGATGCTGCATCGCCGGGGCGGCTCCGGCACGCGACAGGCGCCAAAGGCAAGCATCAGATGGCGAACCCGCTGATGGCTCAGCCCGTGCCGCTCACCGATCTTCTCCAGGGGATCCCCGCCGAAGTACTCGCGGACCATGAGCGCATTCCGGGCGCTGCCGGCTGCTTCGGGGGCCAGGCCGGACCCGGCGAGCAGGACGGCCCGGATCTCCAGGACTTGGATGATCGTGGTGTCGAGCGACGCCACCAGACCATCGGGCAAGCCGTGAGCGTCGTCCGCAGGTAGCTGCCTCGCGGCCTGGCCGAGAGAGCGCGTCCGGGCGAGCAGGGCCCCGACCCGACGCTGGGCGGACAACGGGTCCAGCGGGTGCTGGTCAGGTCTGCGCCGCTGCATGATCGGCGGCCAGTATTGCCGAGGCGGTGTGGCTGCCGCGTCCGGTGATGGCGCGCCTTCGATGCGGCCTCATCCCAGATCCGCCTCCCCTGTGGGCGGACTGCTCTGCTGGGCAGGGTGCTCCGGCCTCGCTCCTGAGCTCCGGGCACCACTGCGTTGGAGCCTGCGGCTCCTCCCTCCGCTCGCTCGGCCTCCGCCGTGTCGCTGCGCATCGCAGCCCCACCCACAGGAGGACCGTCCCATGGAACGCACCACCGCAACCGAGCTGCTCGCGACCCTCGCCGACGGCGTCGCGGACCTCACCAGCTCCACGGCCTGGCGCGCCTGGCTGGACGTGCAGCGGCGCTTCCACCGGTACAGCTGGGGGAACACCCTTCTCATCGCCGCCCAGCGTCCCGACGCCAAGCGCGTCGCCGGGTTCCACGCCTGGCTCCGGCTCGGTCGCCACGTGCGCAAGGGCGAGCACGGCATCGCCATCCTGGCTCCCGTCGTCCCGCGGCTGCGGGTCGTCGACGGCGAGTCCGGGGACGAGCGATGGGTGGCCGGGAGGCCCCACGCGTTCCGGGTGGCCCATGTGTTCGACGTCAGCCAGACCGATGGCGAGGAACTCGCCGGGCCGCCGGTCAGCCGTCTCGAGGGCGGCGACCCGAGCGACTGGTACACGCAGCTGCGCGCCGTGGCCCACGGTCTGCAGTTCACCGTCGAGGAGGACTACCTGCCCGACGCCGTGAACGGCGACTGCAACCACGCGCTGCGGCGCATCCGCATCGAGGTGCGGAACGGGCAGCGTCAGCAGGTGAAGACTCTCGCCCACGAGCTCGCCCACGCGATCCTCCACGCGGATCGCGCAGGACTGCGCCGGGAGCAGGCCGAGCTGGAGGCCGAGTCGGTCGCCTACATCGTCTGCGCCGGGCTTGGCATCGACACCTCCGAGTACTCCTTCGGCTACCTGGCGGTCTGGGCCGGGGGTGGCGAGCAGGCCCGTCGCGCGATCGCCGAGTCGGCACAGCGCATCCAGATGGCGGCACACCGAGTGCTCGATGCTGTGACACCCGGCGACGGGGAGGTGGCGGCCTGACCGGGCACTGACCCGGCAGGCTCGCGCGGTACCAGGGCCGGAGCGGCCGGCCCCTGGTGCCGCGGCTCACGTGTGCGTCAGGAAGAGGTCGAGCAGCGCGAAGACGGCGCCGAGGGCGAAGACTCCGACCACGACCCGGACCGCGACCGCCAGGGCTCGACCGAGAATCTCGGCGAGCATCCCAACCAGCAGGACGAGCGGCGCCGTCACGATCCAGCACAGGGCAACCAGTACCGCAGCCCACGGCGAGAGCGGGCGCCGGAGCAGCTGGGCTGGGGCCATCGGTCCCCGTGCCCACGCGGCCCACAGCCCGCTCATGTGGGCCTCTCGAGCAGGACGCCGCCCGCGAGCCGCCCCCGCTGCCCCCACGTCCCGCGGCCAACGACAGCCGCCACGGAGCGACCGCACTCGCTGAGCCCGAGCGCCTGACCGTCGCTCACGGCCTCGAGCGAGGCCCGGGTGGCGCCGCCGTCGGTCTTCCCAGCCGCCAGCGTCAGGGTCGCTGCCTCCGGGATCGGCCTACTTTTCTGTAGTTCTGCCGCAACCATACACAAGTGTACCCCATGCCGGCGGGCGGCGCCAGTCACCCACAGGCGAACGCTCAACCGCTGGGGCCCGGTGGTGATGCCGAATGGACCCGAGGGCCCCTGCCCGTCACGTGTCGGCGTGAGGGCTCCGTTAGGTCCAGGGCCGGGGAATAGGGGTCCTCCTTACCGAGGAGGGTGATCGCCAGAGGTGGCATCCAAGCAGCGCGCGGCCTCGCTGCAACCCCCAAGACGAGTCGCCTGGCGGCGAGGGGTTTCCGCTCGCCCTCGGGCGCGCCGCTTCACGGAAGCCACGCGATCAACCTCAACGGAGGACAACCCGATGCCCCGGAACCAGAACCCCGACAGCAGCCCGGCCGACACCATCCGCGAGGGGGCAACGCCCAAGCCCCGCTCCTTCGGCGTCAACCACTTCCACCTCGTGGGTCGCATGACCGTCCCCGGCGAGCTGCGGTACACCCCGACCGGGAAGCCCGTCCTGAACTTCGGCCTCGCCACCACGGCGGCCGGGGTCACCACCTTCGTCGATCTGGTCGCCTGGCAGGGCGCTGCCGAGACCCTGGCGAAGTACGGCGGTAAGGGCCGCGAGCTCTACGTTGAGGGCCGGATTGCCACCCGGACGCGCGAGATCGACGGCCACCGCGTCAAGCAGGTGGATCTGGTGGTCGAGAGCTTCCAGCTCTTCGGCCGGCGGCTCGCGGTGGCGGGCGAGCCGGATGAGGAGCCCGTCGTCGAGGGGGCCGCGTAGGCGGGTCCCCCCGTGGGGGCGCGGGCGGCAGGACCGTCCGCGCCTTCCCCTCTCTGGCCGGGGCAGGCGCTGAGCCTCAACGGCCGGAGAGCGCCTCAGCCATCGGGTCCTCCGTATTAGTTGGGTGGCGGCGCCGTCCTCGTCTAGGAGCGCGTGACCGCCCTGAAAACGCGGCGAAGAATTCTTTTTGGGAAAAAGTCTCCCCAGCTCTTTTCCAACGATTCGTCTTTCGGATAACCCCAAGCTCTTAAATCGATACCTCTCTTTTTGAGCTCTTCTTTTCACGCACTGCTGAGGAATTACGAGGGATATTCTCTCCTCGTTTTTAGCAATTGTGATCAGAGACAATTACCAAAGAAAACCCTTATAGCATAAGGGAAACTCGTCCTTGACAGGGGTGAGCGCTGCGGGTAGTCTCGGCACCAGAGACGACTGCGCGAGCGATCGTTGCAGGCGTTCTCACAGCCAACACCATATGGAGTAGCAGCTATGACGACGTACAATGCCCCTGGCCCAGCCTTCGAGACCTATCGCAGTGCCGCCTATGACGCCTGCGGACGCTCGGACCATGCAACAGCGGCTGCTCTGTTCAGCGAGGCCCTCTCCGAGCTGGACGTGTCCGATCCGAGGTGGCCCATGGTGTGGCTGTCCACTATGGCTGCTCAGGTTCGTGCAGAGGATCCGATCGGCCAGGTGGAGGCCGCCGCGGATGGAGTCGTGCGGATGCTCCTGGCCGTTCCGTTGGACGTACCTCTCGGGCGCGTCATGCACTGGTTCGATGCCGCGTCCTTCGCGCTGACCATCCCGGGCATCTGCGACGTGACGACGACCGTTCTCGCGCCATTGGCGATCTCCTTCGCAGCCGAAGGCCGGCGCCATGTCAGCGCGCTGGGCGCCCGTGCGCTGGATCGCATGGCCGCAGTGCTGCTCGAACGGGGGCAGACTGACCAGGCGGCCGTCCTCGACGCGCGCTTGCTCCGGACGTCCCCGGCACGGGCCAGAGCCATCAACCTCGATCTCACGGCGGTCCGAGCTCGCTACGTCATCGAGACCGCTCGCATGGGGCGGCGGTCATGAGCTCAGTGTGGCCTGGCCCCGTAGCCTTGGCGAATGAGCACGTGGTCGCGCGGTGGCGCGACCGCGTGGCTCCGCGTCTCACACTGAATGGCGCGCACGCCGAGCTCCGCCAGTTCCTGGTGTACTCCGTCTCCGCAACTCCTCCTCACTGGGTGCACACGAAGCCCGGCGTGACCTACCTCGTCTGCCCAGCCAAGCCCGACGTCTGCATCCCCGTCCGGGACGGGCACGCGCTCACCGTCCTGGTGCGCTGGATGGCGTGGGGTGTGGGGGCACAAGCCGCAGCCTGACCTCGCGCACCACGGCTGAGCTCAGCGCCAGAGCGCCCGCCAGATCCCAGCTCGCGCCGACGCCCGTCCGATGATCTTGTTCTTGGCCCGCCGGGCGATGCGGTGGGGATTGCCCGACGCGAGCGTCGTGACGTCGTTGGCCATCCGCGCGGCGCGGTAGAGGTTGGAGACGAGCCCGCGGCGCCTCACCCCAGGGCCTCCGCCACGAAGTGCTGCGCATCCGCGGTCAGCTCGAGCAGCTCGGGCTCCTCCGTCTCGATGAGACGGAGCAAGCGACGTGCCGTCTCTGGCTGCTCGGTGCCGATGGCGAGCCCCAGCGAGAGCCAGTAGTCGGCGGTCTCCATCAGCACGGCGTGGACGTTCTCCGGCGTCTCCGCCCGCACCTCCGCCATGGCGTGGAGGAGCGCCTCCCCATAGCGTCGCCAGTCCGGGTCGAGGCTCTCGGTCGTCGCCTCTGCGGGATGTGTGGTCATGGTGTGCCCTCATGCCTTCCGCGGCGCCGCCAGCTTACCGTCCAGGGAGTGGGTGGGCCGACGTTCCCTCAGCTCACCGGGGCCATGCCGGAGGGTGAGGCCCGAGAGCGACCCCATATCACGCCAGGCGTGGCGAGCGCGTCACCCACGAGCCCGTGGGAAGGCCGTAGCGGCTCGGAACTGGACGGCCAGGTCCTCTGATACCTCCCATCGTCCCCCCCGGCTGGGTCCGAGGTGCGCCCGGAGGTCTCCTTCCCGCGCGGGGGCGCGCTGGCCTCCGGGTCGCCTTCTCGTGGGTCAAGCCGCTGCGCGGCTCCTCCACTCCGTTGCGGCCCTGCGGGTGACCCCGGCGGCCCTCCGGCCGGTGGGGCAGCTGTGGCTGCTGCAGCAGCCCTGACCACTCAGGGTCCACGAGGAGAAGCGTGATGAGTACCGCCACAACGAGGCAGGCCGCAGGGCTCAGCGAGGACGAGATCGATCGACTGGTGGCGGCGATCTTCGACGCGCCGGCTGTGCCCTTCGAGGAGCGCCCCTGGGACATCCCGTGTGGGATCCGCAGGGAGTGCGCCTGCGGCCGGGTCGCCACGGATCCGCTCATGGGGAGAGGCGCCGAGCGCATCGTCGAGTGGACGTGCCCCGTGTGCGAGTTCTCGACGACTTAGAGGGCGCCGACCAAGAGCCGTGCACTGGGAGCGGATGAGGGATGCCGAAGGCGGGGGAGGTGCTCGCTGCGCTGCAGCGGGACGGCTGGGTGGAGCTCCGGCGGAAGGAGACCCACCGGTCGCTTGCCAAGGGCGACCGGCGAGCCACCTGGGCGTGGCATGACGGTAACGACCTGGGGGCCGCCTGACTCAGCGGACCCGACCTCGGCTCAGGGGCGAGCCAGCCTGTAACCGCGGCGCAGACGTCGGCGAAGGACCGAGGCCAGCGCGGCGCTCGCCTCGGTCTGATCGGGGTGATGGGTGACCAGGCGCCGCGGCTTCCCAAAGCTGGTCCCGCGCCTGCCCCACGTCCGCACGACGTCGACGCCGCCCCACAGGGCGGGCTGCAGGTGCAGCCGGTAGGTCCGGTTTCGCCACCGACCGCGGGCGTCGGGAGCGGCGTCGACCAAGTCGAGGACGAGGCCTCGCTCTCGTGCCAGCTCAAGGAGGCTGGCCACGACCTCGGCCTCAGCCAACCGATCGCCCCGACGGGTCAGCTTGCGACGGGCGCGACGAGGGCGTCGCTCGCGAGCTGCTCGAGCTCCGCCCAGCTGTCCGCGTCGACCAGGACCGCGGCGGGGCGGCCGCGGCGGGTGAGGAGGAGCGGCTGACCGCCGCTCACCGCATCGAGGAGGGCCCGGCTGATCACGCCGACCGCCTCAGTCGTCGGCAGTCCGTCCGCGACGTACGCCTCGTGATTGCGCAACTCTCCTCGCGTACGCACCACTCGCCCCATCGTCATCAGCTCGCTCCTCCCGTCATCGCCCAGCACGCATCTCTCGCTTGGCCCGTCCCGCATGCCGAACGTCTGCTCCGATTGCGCGCCGTCCCTGGACACCGTACCCTATGCACCTATGGTAAACATCCAGAGTTATTCTGGCAAGTAGTTCGGCGTACGCTGGTGCTCCGAGCCAAGAAAGTGATGCTGTCGGCCCAGGCCGACTACGACGCCTACCACGAGGAGCACGCCCGCCAGTGGGAGGCGTACTACGCCGGCCAAAGCGACGAGCTGGGGCCGGACATGGAGGTCGCCGAGGGACCGACGCTCGCCGTGGCCCCCGCCCCTCTCCTCGCCGAGCTCGGCCTGGCCGACCGGCCCACCCCGGAGCAGATCGCCGCCCTCGGAGCCGGGCTCCATCCCGAGGGCGGCCCGCCGCTCGTCGCTCGGGGGGCGCAGGGCCAGCGGGTCGCGTACTGGGACGTCGTGTATTCCACGCCGAAGTCGGTGTCGGTGGAGTTCGCCGCCGCCTTCGCGGCCCAGGATCGGACACGGTGCGTCGAGCTGCTGGAGGACCTCCAGGGCGCGGCCGCCACCGGGATGGCGACCTTCGCCGAGCTGCTCCCGCTGGCACGGCGGGGGGCCCGAGGGGCGGCGCCGATGCAGGCCACGCCGGTCTGCCTCTTCAACGTCCACTCGGCGGCGCGACCGGTCCGGGGCCAGGCCGCGCCCGACCCCCACCTCCACATCCACATGCGGATCCTCAACCTCGCCAAGGGCGCAGACGGTCGCTGGTCCGCGGTTGACAGCCGCGTTCTGTACCACAACATCCGGAGCCTGAACGGCCTCATCGAAACCGAGCTGCAGAGCCGGCTGCGGGCGCGGGGGTACGCGACCGTTGGCGCCGAGCATGGTCAGCACCGGCCCTGGCAGTCCTTCGAGCTCGAGCGGGTGCCCGAGGCCCTCCGCGACGCCATGTCCCATCGCCAGGCCCTGGTCGAGAAGCTGGCCCAGGAGCAGTGGGAGCGCGACGCCGGCTGGCTCAGCGAGCACCTCGGCCGGCCCCTCACCTGGAGCGAACGGGCGGCGCTACGGCCGACCCAGGACCAGGTCCAGGCACTCTCCCGGGCGAGCCGGGAGGTGAAGATCCCCCAGTCTCGGGCCGAGCTGGCGGCGGCGTGGGGCCGGGTCATCGACGACCACGGGTACGGCCACCAGCCGAGCGGCGGCGGGCCGCCCGCCCCCCGGCCGCCGGGCGACGTCGCCGCGGGCCTCGCGGCCTGGGCCCTGGGGGAGCTGACCCCGGCGCAGGCCCAGCACCTCGCGCTGCCCCGTGAGGTTGCGACTCACGGCATGACCCAGGCTCAGTCGGTGTGGACCCGCGAGGAGCTGCTCGACACCGTGACCCCGATGGCGGTCAGCGGCGGCCTCGACGCCGTCAGCCTGGCCGGCGTTGTGTGGGACGTTGAGCGTCGAGCAGTCCAGCTGGCCGACCGGGTTTCGCCCGGGATCGTCCGGGGCGGCCTCCCCGGCCCGGTGTGGACGACCCCGGAGATGCTCCGGATCGAGCGGCGCATCGTCGCGCACATCGCCGAGCTGGCAGAGACGCCGCGGCTCTCGGTGCCGGAGGAGGCGCTGAACGGTGCCATCGCCGCGGAGCGGGAGCGCGGTCGATCCCTCGACGCCGAGCAGGAGGCGGCGGTCCGAGCCCTCTGCTCGCCGACGGGCTTCGTGGGCCTGATCGGGGTCGCCGGGAGCGGCAAGACCACGGCCTGCCGCCCCGCGGTGGCAGCCCTGCGCCATGCCGGGTACGAGGTCATCGGAGTCTCCCTCGCGGAGGGTGCCACCCAGGTGCTCCGGGCCGAGACGGGAGCGGAGACCTGGAACATCGCCGACTTCATCACCCGCCAGCAGACGGGCCAGCTCCGCCACGAGGACGGGCGGCCGGTCCAGCTCGGACCGGGCACGATCCTCCTCATCGACGAGGCGGGAACCGTCGACTCCCGGACCCAGCTGGCGCTGCTCGAGATCTGCCGCGCCGCCCAGGTCGGGGCCGTCCGTCTGATCGGTGACCCCGCGCAGACCCAGCCCGTGGGCGCCGGCGGCGTCTTCGGTTTCCTCGCGCGCTCGATGCCGACCAGCCAGCTCACCGTCAACTACCGCCAGGGTGACCTGGAGGGGACCCACGAGGCCATGGCCAGCCGGCTGCTGCGCGAGGGACGCGGGCGAGCCTACCTGGAGAGCAAGGACGCCGCTGGCCTCCTCCACATCGCCCCCACGGAGGACGAGGCGCTCACCGAGGCGGTCGACGAGTGGGCTGCCAACCTTGCATCCGGCGCGCCGGCCCGTGACCACGTCCTGATCGCCGACATCAACCGCGTCGTCGACGAGCTGAACCCCAGAGCACGGGCCCACACGCGGGCGATGGGGCGTCTCGGCCACGAGGAACTCCTCGCCGGCGACGCCGCGTACGCCGTCGGTGACCGGGTGACCTTCCTGGGCAAGCACGTCGCCCATCAGCCCCGACTCGGTCCCGACGGCACCCCCGTACTCCGCGCGGACGGAGCTGTTCGGCAGCAGCGCATGACCATTCCCAAGCGCACCCGCGGCGAGGTGATCGCGGTGGATGCCGGCGCCGGGACGCTCACCATCCGGACCGACGCCGCCGGACGCCTGCCCAGCCGCCAGGTGATGCTCACCGCCCAAGAGGCGGCGGGCGAGAGCCCCGGTAGGCCGGTCCGGTTGGGCCACGGCTACGCCATGACGGTGGCGATCGCCCAGGCCGGGGATGGACGGACAGCTACCTGGTCCTGACCGCCTCGCAGCTGACCGGTCTGGAGCAGACCTACACCGCCCAGACGCGGGCGACCCGCTGCACCCGCCTCTACGGCGGCGCCGACCGGATCCTCGGTGGCGACGTCCCCGAGGACTGGCTCCAGCTGCGGGACCAGGTCAAGGACACTCTGGCCGAGAGCCTGGTGCGACCCACCCGCAAGGTCACCACCCTCGACTACCTCGACCCCGGTGAGCGGTCGCTCCTGGAAGAGCGCTTCGCCGCCCCGCGGCAGAGTCCGCCCCGGCTGGACGCTCAGGCATCGCCGGCTCAGCTGGAGATGGCCGAGCGGCTGCGCCGTCCTGTCCCGAGTGACGCCACCTGGCTGGAGGCCTCCGCGGCGGTCGACGTCGCCCGCGGTCACGCGCCGGGCACCCAGGCGGTCGCATGGCTCGGCCAGATCGGCATTCCCGCCCACGACGGTTGGCGACGCGTCGCCTCCGCCTTGGAGGAGCAGTCCGCCCGGGCGCCTCTTCCCCGACAGCCAGTACCGGCGCGCGGCGATCGCCCGCTCACCGAGCACGACCCCCACCTTGCCGCCATCGAGGAGCTGCTCTCCGCACCACCCGAGACACGCCTCGACGCCGCCGAGCGCTACCGCCATCAGCTCTTGGCAGCGGCCGCACCAGAGCCGCCACCGGAGACGGCTGCAGCTTCTCAGGCCGCCTCCCGGTCCAGGCCGAGCACCGACACGCCCACCACCGAGGTCCGCAGGAAGGTCGTCGAATTGCCCCCGGATCAGCAGCCCCACCGGCCCCGCCCCCAGGACGCTCCGGTCTCGCAGCGGGATCGGTCCCGCGGGGTCCGTTCGCCAAAGCCGACCGACGACGGGGATCAGCGTCGCCGCGACCAGCTCAGCCGGGAAGCCGCCGAACAGGCCAGCAAGCAGGCTGAGCGGCAGCGAGGGGCCACCCGGCGGACGCCGCCAGGGCGGGCGTCGTCCGGTCCACCACCGTCGTAACCTGGGTGCTCTCTGTGACCCAGCTCACTCGGACTCGCCTAACGTGTAAGGCCGTCGGGCGGCAGGCGTCCGTCCTCTACAGCTAAGGGATTGCGCCGTGTCCTTCGTGGTCATGCCCGCCCCCATTGTGCTCGCGAACATGCGTACGATATCATGGGTGGGGGTCATCCAAAACCGCAGACACATAATGCAAGCTTGTCGTTATCTCTCCGCCAGGTCTTTCAGTCGCCAGACCCCTTGGGGTCGTCGCCCCGCGCCCAAACGCTACCGTCGACCTCTCGAGGCCCTGATGCAGCAAACTATCCAAGGCTCTGAACCCCGACCTGCACTCACCATATGACACTCGGTCCGTTCGAGATGACCGTTCAGCAGGTCGAGACCCTCGGCCTGCTCTTCACGGAGTTCGTCAATCGTCTGCTGGTAGTCGCGCAACGTGCCGGGGGAATTGACGGCCACCTGCTGACAATCAGCCACGCAGAAGCCGTCGCGGACGGCGGTGTCGATGCCGCTACCCGCGATGCCACCGTCACTGACTGGGTGCCGGCCGGAGACACCGCCTGGCAATTCAAGCGTGGTGACCTGCCACCGGCGAAATGCGTCGCTGAACTCCGAGGTGCAACATGGGCGCACCAGTTCTTACGCGATGGCGGATCCTACGTCCTAGTCCTTGGCAAGGGCCTCACCGACCGGCAGATCGAGACGCGGCGTCAGGCACTCGTTGCGGTAGCGATCGAACTTCATCTCGTGGACTCGGACGTTCCTAAGCGCGTCCGCGTTTACGACGCAAACAAGCTGGCGCGTTGGGCGTCGCTCTACCCCTCGCTCGTAGTAAGTCGCCTGGCCAATGGGCCGGGGACGGCGGCCATTGACTTCACCTCGTGGAGCAGCAGGCACGCGCACCAAGGTGTTTGGACGCCCGACCCCACGCGTGAAACAGCAGCATCGTCCTTGTGTGCGAGACTTGCCGCTCCGGGACTTCTCGATATTCGCCTCCAAGGTGACTCGGGCATCGGGAAGACGCGTTTGGCTCTCGAGGCGTTGCGATCGGAAGAGTTCAGCCCTCTGGTGGCATATGTGGACGAGCCCACCGCGCTAAGTGGCGAACTACTTGGGCACCTTCTTGATGATCGTCGGACCGCCATCCTAGTCGTCGACGAGTGCCCCGCTGATCGTCATGCCAAGCTGACTGATAAGCTTCCGGCAGGAACGACGATCAAGCTTGTGACGATTGGCGAGAAGGGGCCCGCGATTACCTCCACGCCGATCATCGCGCTAGAGCCAATGCCCGTCGACAGGATCGAGGAGTTCCTTCGAGCCAATTCCCCGAGCCTCGGTGCAGAGGCTCGACGTTTTGTCGCAGTCCACAGTCGCGGCAATATGAGATGGGCGATGGTCCTCGCTGAGCGCGTGAGGGAAGGGTCGTCTGCGGACGCTGCTGACTTGATCCGGCGCGACGATATCACCACTTTCATCGCGACGGTGCTGCCCGAGGGTCGGGATTTTTTTTGCGCGGCCGTTCTGGCGCTTCTTAACCGTGTGGGCTGGGATGCCGGTCTCCGCTATCAACTTCAGACTCTCGCGGAGTTCGCTCGACGCCCCATCGAGGATCTCGAAAGCGTCGGAGAGGACTTGGAGCGGCGGGGCCTGCTTGTTCGCCACGGCCGCCTGCGCGCAGTCGAACCCCATCCCTTGGCGGTTTTCTTGGCCGCAGAGGTCTGGCGCACCGACGGGCATCGGATTGTGGATGAGCTCCTTCCGAAGCTGGATGAAGGCATGGCACTTGCTCTCTTCCAGCGAGTCGCTGATCTTGGGCGGTCTGAGGCAGTACGCTCGGCGCTGCCGGCTCTGCTGAGTGGCGCCGGACCCTTCGCCTCCCTTAGCCGAATTGAGGAGATGGGGTTCGGGCGGCTGCTAACGCAACTGGCGATCGTGCTCCCGGATGAGTTGACGATGCACTTGAGCGAGCAGATCGAGGCTCAGTCTCTAAACGCTCTGCGCGAGGAAAGGAATCTTCGGCGGGACCTGGTTTGGACATTAGAGAAGCTCGCCTGGCATCGTCGGACATTTGAGCACGCGGCGAATGGCTTACTGCGGCTGGCCCTCGCGGAAACGGAGGCTTACTCCAATAACGCAACGGGCACGTGGGTTGGTCTCTTTGGAACCATGTTGCCGGGCACCGCAGCGCAGCCCCCTGAGCGGGCCGCTTACCTCCGCCTGATCAGCAAGCATGCCGATCCGATGGCGAGACAGCTCGCCATCAAGGCGGCTCAGCAAGCTCTGGCAATTCGTGAGGTCATAACGGTCTCTGCAGAGTTGCAGGGGGGAGTGCTCGTTGAGCCGCGTGGCACGCCAGTGACATACAAAGAGGCTCTTGCGTACCGCTCCTCCGCGGTAGATGTCCTCGATGAGTTGAGAGCCGATCCTGACGCTGACGTGGCTCAGATGGCCTTGGAGGCTTTGATCGCCCTACTCTACACGCTCTTCGACGATTCGCTTGCCGGAACCAGGTTCATCGACATACTGGCGACACTCGAAGGGAGAGGACGTATCAGGGTCAGAGCGGAGGTCGAGAAGCTCCTGCGACTGTGTGAGCGACACGAGCCCGACCAGGCCGCCGCCGCCGAACGTCTAGAAGCCCTGCTTCAGAGATTACCGCCCGCCGATGCTCTCGAGCGGATTCAAGTCCTAGCGGGGCTGCAACGGTGGGATGACCGCGAAGGCCAGTTGCAGGGCGAGCTGGATGGGCTTGTCGCGACCCTCGCCCCGTCTGAGGTGGTGGCGGTCGTAGATCTTCTCGACAGCGACATCCCGGCGGCCTGGGAGATTGGACACGCCTTAGCGGGGCGACCTGCAGCCGAATCCGCCCTATACGTTGTCGCCCTCGTTAGCAAACTGCCTTCGAATGCCGCAGCCCTACCCGGTTTCCTATCAGGACAGGTGGAAAGCGGTGATGAAGGTGCGTTCGACGACTTCCTCGACAACCAAGCCGCAGCCGGACTTGACGATCGTGCCCGACTCTTCGTTGCTGTGAGGGGACCGGTGACGCCTCGAGCGCGGGCGCGGGTCCTCTCAGCGCTCCGCAGGCTGCCGATCAGTAGTGGCACGTCACTCCTGTTTGGCTGGCAGGCAAACCTCAACGAGCGGGATGTTGCTGATCTGCTCGATGACTGGCTCGGCCGGCTGTCAAGCCAGCATGACTACAATTCATTGGTCGACTGGCTTAGCCTTTGGCTGCACGGGCAGCCGACTTCGCCCGATACTCTACGTCCACGCGTGCTACGCCTTCTGCTCCTTCGGAAGGAGTATCCGGGACTAACTCAGCAGCGTTGGCCATGGGCGAGGCTGGCCGATGGATTCCTCGACTCTCATCCCTTGGAATTGGCGGCCACCATCCTTGACAGCGTCGATGCGGGCGTAGTAATGCTCCATGAAGGGGACGAGGACTCACGGGTGCTTGTCGCCGCAGCGACTCGGAAGCCTGAGGACGTATGGAGTGACGTCGCGCGCCGACTTCAGCGCGGATCATGGCGCGTCCAGATGGAGGTGCGGGGGTGGCTGTTAGCAGCCATTCCGGTCGAGGTACTCGAGGTTTGGATCGAAGATGATGTGCGGAAGGCACGCATCGTCGCGGGAATCGCCCCGGTCGGAGGCGATAGCCCATCCCCGGTCGCTCGATACCTTCTGGAGAAGTTTGGCGAGGATGAGAAGGTCGCCTCGTTACTCTCAACGAACTTCGCCGCGGGTTTCTGGATGGGGCCAGAATCGACCCACCTAGCCCAGCAGATTGACCAGTTGAACGCATGGCGTCGACGGCAGACGGAGTCGCTCGCGGTTCGCGCGTGGGCCGCGAAGACGGTGAGTTATCTTGAGCAATACCGAGCAGCCGCTGAACAGCGAGAGGCAGAGGAGCCGTTCTAGAGTGCTGACGCCTCTCGCACTCATCGTAGACCGCGAAATGAGTACGGATCGATGCGACTTTCCACCCCGCACCTCGGACGGCACGGGCCCGTGCTTGCCTAGCACCACGGCGGAGGCTCCCCCTGAGCACGACGCACCGTCTCTGCGGCGACACGCTCCACGTCTGTCATCGAGCGTGGGCCGCGCTGTAGGGGGCCCCATAGATCTATGGGGTCGCGCATCAAGGGCCCGCGCAATCGCCTCCCCCTGCTGAAGCTGCCGTGCCCAGATGGCCCTCTCGCCAGTGCTTGAGGACGCCCTTAAAACGCCGTCAGCTCTATAGAACGCCTGGATCAGGTATTTGCTCACGGTGATCCTCCCGAAGCGCCGGGCCGTGATGGCGGCGACTCAGCGTGCCCTGATCCTGTCAGGTTCGTGAGCCAGTTTTCGGCCACAGTAGAGAGAACCTCGGCCTGCCGACCTTGTCGCCTGCCACCGACCGACGAAACCGCACCCCGAGCAGGGAGGGCTCACGCGCTCTCCCTGCTCGGTTTCGTCTATCTCGTAAGCGCCCCTGTGCGAGTCACGGCTGGCAGATGACCCAGACGGTGACCCCCCAGGAACCGGTGTATGTGGAAGCTACGGCATATTGAACCGCCCAATGGCTTCTGGCAAGCGATCTTCCACTCGCTTCCACAGTGATTCCGTGGTCTCACTATCGATTCTCACGAAGTCGGCCACGAAGCCCACCGATCTCGGCGCCTTGGGCTCCCAGGACTTCTGGTCACGCTCGAACCGGATGAGCTGAGCTCCGGAGCTAGGTGTAGGAGCTAACTTCAGGACTTGTGGAAATAGCCGCTGAGGACCCGGCGAAGCTGGGAACGAGGACGGCGTAGCCTTCCAGGTTGCTATCAACAACGAGCGACCCGTTACCAGCGGGTCGACCTGG
>Ga0187891_1001610_pt1 | contig 18925 bp, 17 predicted proteins | sample June2016WEW_21_4_FD_132990 | JGI IMG/M metagenome (GOLD analysis project Ga0187891, IMG submission 132990) | Peatland microbial communities from SPRUCE experiment site at the Marcell Experimental Forest, Minnesota, USA - June2016WEW_21_40 | ecosystem: Environmental > Terrestrial > Soil >... | reverse complement strand
TTATGACCTGCTTTATCGTCTCATAGTCGGGGCCGTCAGTCACGTAGTTGCCCGTGCCCTTCACCTGATAGCCCTCCCTTCCGATCCACGACGTGACGGCTACGTTGCAGTTCGCTTTCTTCGTATTTTCAGCCGTCTTTTTGAAGAAGTTGTCGCCGATAAGGATCGTTTCGGGATCGCGCACGACGATCGACGCCACGGGAACCGCGTTGGGTACGCCCGCATCGCTTACCGTCGTTACCACGACGGCATTCATCGCTCTGATATTCTCTATTACCTTTTCTGGCATTGCGACCATTCGACATGCCTCCTTTATGCGCTTATGAAAGGTTCGCGATATAGGGTTTCCCCCCATCAAAGCGCTTGAACGAGCTATTCAGGTGCGCGATAAGGGCACGGGGTTAAGGTGGCACCTTGAAATCTAGTTATTACGTTCCGACTAACCTGTTAGTTACTCCCCGAATATCGTCTCTTTTTTGAATTTCCTTCGTTCAGGGGCTTCTTTTGAGACTTGATGCAAAAAATGCGGGATAGTGGCATTCGTCAAACACGTTGTGTCAAGCGCTACTGCGTAATTTGAGTCTCGCTGAGCGAATTATTATTATCAATACAGAACTCAATTTTGTTTTTGAAAATCGAATCGTTTCAGAAACGATTAAGAGTAGTCGCGGAAAATGGCTTGCGGGGCAGTGACTCTCTAGTTTAAAGGGGCCCTTTTTTCCCCCAACTTCTCCTTCCTAGAGGGTCATGCTCTTTTGAGTTTTTCCTTGGAAACGATTAAGAGCTATCGCGCCAAATCGCGTGGCAGGAGTGCGGCTCAAGATTTAACAGGTTTTCCGTAAGCATTACCTCCAATCTAGGGTTTGCGCTCCCCCCACGTTTCAATTCTAAGCTGGTGCAATTGTTCTTATAGCAATACTCAGATTTGTAGCAAACAACGCCGCTCTGAGCGAAAGAATTATACGGCTTCGTGTATCCCTACTACCGCAACACCACACGCAGCATCTCCTTTTTTGGGGCAGTGGTGTAGCAAACTGCCGGGGTCATGCCCACTTATGGCTCCGGCCCTCACCATAGCCGCCAACCATTTCACCAACCGCAGATTCGCCACTATATTTCACCGGAGTCACCAGTTGCCTTGAACTTACAGATTAAGTAGCATATGAGTTCGGTAACTTGAAAGGCATCATCTTCTTGCTCAAGCCCGCGACCGTTTCGCTGCGCACGCCAACGACCTACAACATCGTTGCCGACGTCACGCCACGTGTTATCAGGTAGATACCGATGATGAAGAACACGGCGGCAATCAACTGACTGCCGTGTTTCTTCAAGAAACTGATGATGGGATCGAAGATGCGGTCGAAATGTTGAGGTGACCGTCGCCAACGACGGCTTGCCACCGGTCGTCGTCAGGCTTCCGAGGGCAAGAAAAACCAAGGCATATTAGCGAAAATACGCTGCAGTACGTTGCGACAAAGATTATTCCTTTTTTGAGTCGGTGTTGAGCTGAGGCACGAACCTGAGATCGTCTTCTTTTTTTACGTGGCGAAGTTCTCAAGGTACAAATATCAGGCCAATCTGTCAACAGACTGCCTTTCTTTAGCTTTAGTAATAAGGAATAAACTTTATATATTATTGATAATATAATGAGAGTTAAAGATAATTAAGGAGTGCCCGTGAATTTCGAAGAATTGACACATACGCTCCAGAAATTAGATGCGACAATACCAGCGAGCACGATCAGGCGTTGGGCCAAAGACAAACTCGTGACGCCTCCAAGTAGACGACATAGACAAAAAGGCGAAGGGCGTGGCACTATAAGTGACTGGTCTCAACAGTCATTAGAAGAAATAGCGGGTTGCTTTTGCATTAAGAACTTTGGCTCTTATCGCCGCGATTTCGCAGATTCCGTTAAACGAGCAAAGCATCTCGCCGACCGTTTTTATAGTGATCCGGTTGGTTTTGAGACTTTTCAGTGGCCACAATTGCAGCAGCACTACGTAAGAAGTGACTTCAACGAATTACAGAAAGCTTGGGGCTACAGCCACTACTTAGATGATCGTCGTGACTTCTTCGAATATGTAGGGGGATTGGAGAAAGCTAAACTCAGCCACGCAATCAACGACCGCGTGTACTGCGACTTTTTGTTCCTTAGAGACGGCGATACAGGAAGCAGTTCGCTAAGATATGAATTCGCTGGAGTTGGGCTTACGCCGATCGAAGAACCAATTCAAACTGAAGTGCGAGTGAGAACGTATAGTCGCGAAGATTTCATTAAGCTCACAGAACAAGCGGAAATTAAAATCCGAGGCCCAAAGCCTAAGCGAAAAGATGGGGCACAAACATGACTAAAGTGACGCTACCCCACGTCTGCAGTGCTCGCCACGAATTAGAACCATGCGATTCGCTTCTTATGAGTGCCAAGGCAGTCTGCGACGACGTTTGCGATGAGCTTGATCGAGCTGATCCAGAAAATAACGAATACTGTTTAGTGCTTTCAAACTTCGCAGACGATTGTTACGCTTTTATTTCAGGAATGAAGAGGTGTAGGGAACCCTAGCCTGATCGCCGATCAGCTTGATCACATTCCATCAGAATTGAAGGCATACAACAACTTCGTGCTGTGCCGAATCGAAATGAGAGACGGTAAGCCAACAAAAGTACCTTATTCGCCACATGGGGGGAAGGCGAAGGCTAATGACCCTACTACGTGGGCCTCCTATAAAACGTGCATTCATGCGCTTGATAACGGCGGTCACTTTGACGGCATCGGCTTCGAATTTAGCAAAGAATTAGGTATTGCAGGTGTCGACTTTGACAACTGCCTGGATCCTGCGACAGGAGAAATTATCGATCCGCATATTGCGCAATGGGTAAGCCGATTGAACAGTTATACAGAGATCTCTCATTCTGGAAAAGGTTTGCATATCCTTGTAAAAGGGAACCTACCGGGAAGTCGAAACAGAACGCGCAACATCGAAGTGTACGACTCAGGTAGATATTTTGTCATGACAGGTCAGCGCAGAGAAGGTACGCCAGCGACTATAGAACCCCGCCAAGATGAATTAGGCGCATTTTATCGCGAATTCTTTGGAGACGATTCTGCATTGCGAGGAGATGATCAGTGCTTCGCTGCGACGCACGTGCCACGCAATCAAGATGATGCCACAGTGGTCATGCGTGCTAACTTGGCCCCCAACGGGGAGAAATTTGCTCGTCTCTACAATGGCGACACAAGCGGGTATGACGGCGATGATTCAAGGGCTGATATGGCTTTGTGTGTCAAGCTGGCGGAACGCACCGGCGGAGATAAAGAACAGATAGACCGCATTTTTCGAACTTCCAAGCTATATCGACCAAAATGGGAGCGTAAAGATTACCGAACTACTACCATTGACAAGGCTTGCGCGTTTGTTGCAAGTGAGACGCCCCAAGAAGATTGCGCAGACGACGCGCAAGACGCGACGATAAATGACGAGTACCGAATACAAGATGGATGCCTGACGCATGTTAGAAAAGAATTCAAGCCGCGCAACGGCGAGGCAATAACCGAATACTATCCAGTAAAGCTATGCAACTTTGTAGCGTGGATCGCAGAGGGGCGTATCTATGACGATGGCGCTGAGCGCACACGCAAATACTCCATTACGGGTACGCTCGCGAACGGAACGGCCCTTCCCTTGATTGACGTGCCTTCTGACAAGTTTCCAGTGATGGCATGGGTTTCTCAATGGGGTGGCCGTGCGATTATCAACGCTGGCTACGCCCTGAAAGACCACACGCGAGCTGCGATTCAATACTACAGTCAGCTGCACGACTACCCAGAGCGCGTGGTCTACACCCATATCGGTTGGCGACAGATCGGTGATCAATACCACTACCTTTCTGCCAGTGGTGCGCTCGGTGCCGACGGTTTGCGCACGGATATTGATGTTACACTGGCAGACAGTAGACTTAGGTACTACGACTTACCCGACCCGCCCGAAGGGAACGCGCTCAAAGAAGCAGTTCGAGAGGTTTTTGATCTTCTACCCGACGAGGAGCAGGTAAAAAAGACCCTGACCTATCCGGAAATCGCCAAAGTATTCAGAGCCCCGCTCAACGAACTTGTGCCTATTGAAGCAACCGATTTTCTAACCGGAGTTACCGGTTCCCGGAAAACGGCCTTATCTTCCGTATTTCAATCATTCTACGGTGCAGGTTTTAACGCTTCCACATTACCGGCAAATTGGTCGAGCACCGCGAATTCGCTCGAACGACTAGCGTTCCTTGTGAAAGACGCGGTTTTTACTATAGATGACTTCGCTCCCAAAGGCACAGCGAGAGACGTTCAGACGCTGCACACTAATGCAGAGCGCGTTATCCGTGGTCAAGCTAACAACGCTGGAAGACAGCGTCTAAGAGCAGATATGTCGCTTGCTCCCGAATATCATAGTCGTGGGTTTGTTGCGACGACCGGCGAAGACGTGCCGACAGGGCAAAGCGTGCGAGGTCGGATGTTCATCCGTGAGGCTAGGCTCGGTGATATTGACCTAGAATGGCTTTCTAAGGCTCAGCAACGCGCACAATCCGGGGTGTATGCACAGGTAATGGCTGGCTATCTCCGGTGGTTGGCGCCGCAGATGGAGCGGCTAAAACGCGATAACTCGATTCGGCACGCACAGCGAAAGAAACGTGATCAGTTTGCTGAAAAGCTAAAACAAGCACGTATACTCGTGCACGAACGAACCGCCACCACCATGGCTGAGTATTATGTTGGCTTTGCAGCATTCGCGAGGTTCGCGGTTGACGTTGGAGCGATTGACGAGAACCGCGCGTCGGAGCTAAAGCAGACGTGCGCGAGCGTGCTTATGGGGGTAGCACGCGCACAAACTAGCTTCATCCGTGCTGAAGAACCGACGCAACAATTTATTGACCTCATCAGAGGGGCCTTATCGGGGGGATACGCGCACGTATGTAGCACAAAGGATAACGATGTACCTCCTGACGGTGACCAAACCGCTTGGGGCTGGCACTTTGATCGAGAGAACTGGTGGCCGAATGGTAAATGTATTGGGTGGATCGAACACCTCGAACTTTATCTTGAGCCTACAGTGGCGTTTGCAATTGCACAGGAGTTAGCGAACAAGCAGGGTACCTCCCTCCCCTTTACCAAATCAACGCTCTACACGCGACTCGTTGACAAGGGAATTGCGTTACATGCACAGAAAGGGCATAATAGTTATCAGAAAAAGATCGCTGGAAAAAATAAGCGCGTGGTATGCATTAAAGCTACTGACATAATCGGAACTGACACAGACGAGGGCGAATGTCAATGATGCCGACGAATCGAGTAGAATCCGTCGGTAGCAAAAAAAGTAGCCGAAGTAGCAGCAGGTAGCCGAATTTGTGCTACCATTCAAAGGCTTCTGCAAACTCTGTTTGCCAGAAACACAGTCAATTCAGAGAGTTTTTAGATTAGTATCAGAAGTAGCCGAATTAGGAAATATATACCGTGTTACATGTCTGTCTCGCCTCACTGCACGTGTATGTATACATCATATATGCCCAAAAAAGCGGCTACTTCGGCTACCTCGGCTACTTGCCCGCAAAAATCTGTTTGATTGTCAAAAAATCGCCGCAACTAGGTTTTCCCACAGCAGGATGTGTTTTTAGAGCGGCTACTTGTTCGGCTACTTTTAACAAAGAGGCTCAACTGCCAATCACGATCACGACAACCATCTCCAATCAGCAGTACCAGCACACGACCGAGAGTCGCGCTAAAGCAAACAGGATAGCAGGCGAGATCGTGAACGGCACAACCCCGACAGCTTCAATTTTTTTGAAATTAACCGGCGGAAAACCACTTTTGTTAGAAGGTGATGAAGGTGAATAACAAAAACAAAATCAATGAACTCGATGAGGAACTCATAACTCGGATTTGCTGGAGATCCCGTTTCACTCCGGGGCTTTCTATGGGTCATAATCTAGAGTGTGTATCACTTGCCGAGCTCAATAAAGAGTTCTATACCACCCCCTATCAGGAACTCTATTACAGGGTTCGCAGACTGGCACGGCTACGGCATATTAAGATTCTCCGCGTCAGAAGATCGATTATTTGCTGCCCCCGTGAGACAAAGGAATAGTTTGAATGACTGAAGCGTGGGAACGATTACCCAACGAACCCATCAAGGCGTACGAACTATTTTGTCTATATCGAGATTTAGGCCCCTCCCGATCACTTCGGAAGCTCCGGCAAACCAACGCCCTGTCACTTTCCGTACGGCAACTTGAACGGTATAGTGCGAAATATGCTTGGCTAGGGCGGGCTCAGGCTTTTTCCGACCATATTTTTACCCTGAAGCTGGAAGAGCATGAAAAACGTATCTTGGAAGGAGGAAACGGGTGGTAAGGTGTCGGCAAAACGTCGGCAAGAGTAGGGTAAAAGACCGGTATAAGCAGGGGTTATGTGAGACTTTTCGAGCCATCATGCGATGCAACATGAGCCGCCGTTAAACAGCAACGCTTAAGCTGTCAGCACCGGCTTGCGTACGTAGTTTGTTGTCTGGGATGAACGATAAAACAGGTCTCAACATATGAAAAGAAAGTTGCAGCACTTTGACTTGTGCTTACCTAGATCCCCTTGTTGTCTTCGTCGCGGCAACCGAAAGATTAGTGAGCAAGTACAGGTATGAACTAGGTGAGAAAGATGAGCGAGGAAGAAAAAAAAGACTCCGTCGAATTTACAATCGTTCTTCCTAAAACTTCAGATTTTGATAAGAGCAGACAGGTAGTATTCAACAAACTCCTTTCCCTAATCGAAGAGAAAAAAAACTACTGGAATGTGCGAGTCAGATCAAACAAAAAAAAGAGGGGCTTAGTCTTAGATTCGAATGAATTCGAGCTGCGATTATCGTTTACAAAGACTTTCGGACTTACGGTCGTTGTGGGTGAACCAGATAAAAACAGACATATGTCTAGAGCTAACAAAATAGGCAAGGACGTAATCAACTTCATCACCACTCTTCTTGGTGAAGGCGCTAAAGGTTGCGTGGTTCGCTCTTCGAAGACAACGATCGGGGGAAAGAAAAAAATCGACTTTGGTGAAAGAATAATTGGGGCATCAAGACTCACAAAAATAAATGAAAAAGTCGGATTAACATTAACTGTCGCTGGTGTCATGTTTGAATATGAGCTGGATGGAAAAAAATTCTGGTTGACCGGCATGGAGGAGGCCGAAATGTTATTCTCCAGCAACCATTACGAAGGAGAGATTCCTTTTGACCTCCTGCAAGTTGAATACGGCGACTTGAAGAAACAAGCCAAGTTAATTGGAAAACTAGCTGAAATGGAGTCATGAATGAACCCCAAACAGTCAGCTTTCGCACAAATCTTTCAGAAAGAAGCAATAGATGTAAGTCTGCCGGCAACGCGCGGAGACGAACATGAATATCTGTTTCAACTCATTGAGTTCACGCGAGATTCGTTAGACAAACAGTGGAGCGCTAAATTTAGTACCACCGATGACAAAATCGACGCTCTCAGTAAAGAAGTAAAACTCCTAAGGAGTGAAATTCGCCGATTGAAAAAATACGCTCCGCAACAAGAAGAATATACTGAATCCGACCGCATATACGAACATTTCAAGGCCGAACTTGAAGAGAAGTATTACGGAAAAGTCGTTGCTATTGATGATGATTTAGGCCGTATAGTCGGTATAGGCGATACGCTTTCTGATGCCTACGAGGCAGCCAAAGAAGCAACAAGGAAGAAGCAGTTCGATTTTAAGCGAGTAGGATATAGGTACTTAAACAGAATCTAGACATGGCGCATCCACGCGAGTTCCACACGTGCGAATACACTGACGCGCGTGATGACAGATTTTTGCCGCTTGTAGAGGTTTCGATATTCTCAGGTGGTTCAAAAAGAAAGATTACAGCGTGGGCCGATACTGGCTGCGAGCCTGACTTGGTCATCTCGAAGTCGCTTCTACAAAGTGCCAAATTGGACTTGACAAATAAGATAAACAAGAATCCGCAGCTAGATAGGACGGCCGATGGGCGTGAAGTAAGTGTAGATATTTACGAAGCTATTTGTGAAGTGGGCGGCGAGAAACAAACGATACATATTCACGTAATGGACACCTCAAATCCCTACGATAACGATGGTACAACCATGACTCCGTTACTCGGTCTTGGGTTCTTCAACGCGTATGATGTGCTCTTCAAGGGAACTCATAGAGAACTTCTCTTTTGTCATCCGAAAGAATAACGATAAGCAGCGAAATTGTAGCATTCCAACTTGATGCTTGAGGCGGCCGCTGAAACAGGAAAGATCGTCGGGTTTGTTTGAGAGGACCATCAGAAGCAATGAAGGTGCAGGGTAGCGTCTAACAAATTCAACGAAATGAAGCATATGCTTCTAAAGATCCAGTAAACCTCAAGACCACTTCCGCACCGCTTTTACCGAATGACCATCCGCCGTCACACGGATTTTCAAGGGTGAACAACGAGTGCGCGGAAGTCGACGAACTCATACTAAAAGTCGCCGACTACAAGAACGACCATGCCGATATGGCTGCCGAGAAGCTTTTACGAAAGTGCTCAACCAGTTGGGAAGCTTATCAATACCTCCAAGACCGGGTGAACGATGCTTGGCTACCCGACAGCGCACGGCAGCAGGTGCGACGGATCATCAAAAGGATACAGGTGCGATTGCTCCAGCAGCGCGAATATGGCTGGCCGTATGAGTAATCATTAGCGTGAGTGCTAACATAACCTCGTTGCAGGTCACAAGATCAATTTTTAGTTGATTTATATAGCCTGTCGGGAAACAAAAAAGAGTACCACCCATATGATACCCACCAACTTTGACTATTGGCGTGCGCTCATACTCTACGGAAAGTATCAGTCGACGTACAAGGTAGGGTTAGGATATTGTCTTCTCTCCTACGCACACGAAAACCGCGACAAAGTGGATCTCGATACCCTTGCGGGCGATTTCCTCGACCTTTATACTGAACGCTGTCAAACCGGAAGGCCGCAACTCGCCACCAAAGGGCGGTTCACGTACGTTGAACGCGAGCTACAAGGGATCAACAGTGGAACAAAAAGTCGAGATCAATCGCTTGCAATAATCAAAAAGAACGCGCTATGTGATATGGTGCTTCAGCGATTCAATGTGCTGAACAATCGAAATATCAGTCAACCGTTCTACACCGTAACGCCACGCCATCTCATTCTCAACGAAAATCTCCTTTCCCTTGTCGGCGAAACGAGCAATTACAACATTCTCGTAGACGAACTGCACTCGCGATGGGATTTGCTTGAACACGCGTACGAGCGAAGCAATAACGTCGAATCACTAGATGTTGATGAGTATTTACTTCACATTTTGAAGCAAGAGAGACGCACTAACCTCACCAAACTGATTCCTACCCTGAATGGGTATCAGCGAAATCGGTGTTTCTACTGCGGCGAGGAGTTATACGACATAGTGGTCGACCACGTCATCCCCTATCAAGCACTGCTCCACAACGAGATATGGAATCTTGTGCTCGCACACGACTTCTGCAATGAAAACAAGTCAGACAACCTCCCCTCGTTTCATTTTGTCGAGAACCTCATAACACGAAACGAATACTTTATCGCGAGCTCGCATCCGATAAAAGATACCCTCGTTAAGCAGCTGGGCTCTACAGCTCGGGCGAGAAGGAAGAAAGCGCAAGACGAATACACATACGCAAAAGGAAAGATCAGAAGAATGTGGGGGGGCAATCCGCACTACACTCCTCAAAAAGATCGGTTCTATCGAGAATGGGTGCAAATTCTGGCCAATCAGCCGTAATGCACGCGACAACCCCCCCAAAACAGTAAGCGCACGCTTACAACAAGAGGCTGCTTGTTAAGCACGAAAAGTATTGATCTTTTGAAAAAAGCAACATTTAAGCCACATCGCTCTAGTTTCACATGTTCTAATTCAACGCCCAAGCAAGAGACAACGGCCGCTTGCCGATCCTGTGGACGTTTACACCCTTAATATGATCCCTAAAAACATAGAAAAGCAGCACATCATTCAAGCGATCAATGAGATTGAAAGATCCGGCGTTCGCTACCATCGGGAGTCTGTGCGATACAACCTCATCTACGAGGGTAAACCGTACCCGCCGAAATATGTTCTCTCGATAGCCAATAAATACGCAAATGGACGAGAGCTGGAGCCATCCAAGTTTAGCGGCGGCGCAGAAACAAACGATTTCTTAAAAGAGCTGGGATTCAGTATAAACGATTCTGGAGAGATAAACAACTACTGGCTCGATATTTTCACAGCCGCGACTTGGCAGGAGTTTCAGAACGCCGGTGCGTATACAACTGGATTTCCAGAGAAGCGCCGAAATACCGTCAAAAAAGTGCAACCCGGTGATATCCTCGTCTGTTATGTCTCTGGGCTCAGTCTGTGGGTAGGGGCACTCGCAGTTATTGGACCCAGCAGTGACGATCGCCCAATATGGAGAGGAGACGAGTATCCGTCTCGTCTAGAGGTGCGACCCATCATCATTCTTGATCCTGAGGACGGAGTGCCCTTGGCTAAACTCGAAGGACAGGTCTCTTTCTTCGAGGGACCATCAGATCGGCCAGCATACAAGTTCTTCTTGCGTCGTAGCCCTACCCTGTTTCAGCGTCGTGAAGATGCTGAATTCATCTTCTCCCTCCTCACGGAAGCTGAACAGAACAGAACGGCACACCCACGACAAAAACAAGAACCTAGTGTAATGCCTTCCAAACGCTACTGGGTCGAAAAAACGTTGGTCAAAGGACGAGCAGACCGCGTTAGCGGCGACTACGCTGTGGGGAATGCACTCTGGTCACCTCAACAAGGAAAAACAGGACGCAACATTTATTCTGCCATGCGTGACGTGCAGCCCGGAGATATTATCCTCCATCTCACTGACAACAAAGGGTTTTCGGGCGTCTCGGTGGCCGCGAGTAGTGCCGACCCTCATTTCATTGGTCTTCCGCGGACCGATTGGGAAGACATGCCGGGCTATTTGATTCGCTTAGAAGGTTATGTGCCACTTGACCCGCCGCTCAACCGCGAAGCGTTTCTTGGGGATCCGGCTGTCTTTGCGCAGCTTGCACGCATACTTGAACAGCATACCGGCAAGGGATTATTTTATAATAAAGACCACGAACTGAATCAAGGCGCCTACCTCACCGAGGCTCCAGTCGAATTGGTCGGCGTTTTGAACAATCTTTATCAGAACGAGAGCGAACACAACTTGCCCTACGTCGATGTGGGGCCCCCGACACCACCTCAAACCGAACCTGTTTTACAGCCCCGTTATACGCTTGACAATCTCGTAGAAGAAACAGGATTCGAAAGAACCTTGGTCGACAAGTGGATTCGCTCATTAGATCGAAAGAAACAAATCATATTGCAAGGCCCGCCCGGCACGGGAAAGACGTACCTAGCTGAGAGATTAGCACGGTTGACGATTTCCGAAACCGATGGCTTCAGCGAGGTTATTCAATTCCATCCCTCGTACGCGTACGAAGACTTTATTCAAGGAATTAAGCCTAGCGTTCAACATGGCGCTCTCTCATACGACGTCGTAGGTGGACGTTTTTTAGAGTTCTGTGCAGCGGCGGCACAACGCGACCGTGCTCCATGCGTGCTTATCATCGATGAAATCAACCGAGCCAATCTTTCTCGCGTCTTTGGTGAGCTCATGTACCTCCTTGAATATCGCGATAAGATCATACCGCTCACCTATGGCGGCGAATTCAGCATTCCTGAAAACGTTTACCTCATAGGCACGATGAATACCGCGGATCGATCGATCGCCCTCGTCGATCACGCATTCAGACGACGCTTCTCGTTCATCTACTTAGCACCAGACTACGGCGTGCTAGATCGTTATCTCAATCAATATGACCTACCCGCTAACTCGCTCATTGGCACGCTAAAGCTCATCAACGCAACTATCGATGACCCACACTACGAAATGGGTATCTCTTTTTTCCTCAAAGATGGCGCTCGCTTGAAAGAAACGCTGCAAGATGTGTGGCATGGCGAAATTGAGCCTTATCTCGAGGAGTACTTCTACGATAAACCAGAGAAGGTTGAGCCCTTTAGGGGGGAGCACCTTATTGAAGCAGACTTAGCCGATTGGGCACTATGAGGGTCATTGAACTCACAGAAGAAACCCCAAGCGTGCTTGCGCCGACTGAGCTCACCCAAGAAGAGGCACTTTTCGTGCACAAGCGGTTTGGTGCGCAGGTGGCCGTTAGTTTCCCCACCATTCTTACCAATAACTGCTATGCGCTCCGCCCCAGTGGCTATGTCGGTCAACTACCCATTTCAAGCGATTTGCTAATCCGAATTTCGCCCAAAATCCCTATAGCCAACATTTTTGGGATGCTCGAATACGCGTATAACCTCACATCTTTCAAGCTCTTTGACGATGTGGTCGACGTCGCCGTTATTGAGGATTTGTTCGAACGACTTGCGTCTATTCTTGCACGCCGCGTACTCGGTCGAGTGCGCAAAGGTCTTTACAGCAGTTACATTGCGGATGAGGGCGATCTGCCCTTCCTCCGCGGTCGTATTGCGATAGCAGAAACCGCTAGGGGGATGCTTCGCGGCGCTACCACGCTGTCTTGTCAATATGAAGAGCACACTGCCGACGTTGAGGATAACCGCATACTGGCGTGGACACTTTATTGCCTGCGAAAGCTCCCGTTCAAACGGCAATCGGTGCAGCGAGACGTGCGGCAAGCGTACTTAGCGCTCGCCGGAACGATCACGGTTACGCCTGCTGAAGCGCGTGAATGCGTTAATCGGTTCTACCACCGACTCAACGATGATTATGAACCGATGCACGGTTTATGTCGCTTGTTCTTAGAGCACCTAGGGCCGGGGATAGAGGCGGGCGAGCACCTATTTCTTCCCTATATTGTTGATATGCCCATCCTCTTTGAGACATTTGTGGCCCAATGGCTGAAGGAACGCGTGCCGTCTGAGCTGCAGGTGACCCCGCATTATCGGGTTAGATTAGACGCGAATGTCAATTTGATTTTTGACATGGATATCGTCGTTAGAAACAAAGCGACAGAGCAAGTGCTGGCAATTCTCGACACAAAATATAAACGAGCAGCGCTGCCGGATCAAGCAGATATCAGCCAAGTTACGGCCTACGCGGTACAACTGCACGCGCCGAAAGCAATACTCATTTATCCTTCGTCTCAAACGCAGCCGATAGAGGTGCGCATAGGCGATATCTCCGTTCAAAGTCTCGTATTTGATATCAGTACGGAAGATTTTGGTGGAGATGCCTTTTTGAGCGAATTAGTAAGTGTTATTACGTAGCCCCAGACGAAAAAGGTTAATTCGAAATGCTTTTAACCGTCTTCTAAGGTAGCTAACATTATTATGACCTCCCTCACGTTTTACGGAGGAGTCAACGAGATCGGCGGCAACAAAATCCTCCTTGAAGATCAAGCTGCTCGCATTTTTCTCGACTTTGGCCTGAGCTTCAGCCTCGCCAATCAATATTTTGACGAATTTATGCAACCCCGAAAGTGCAACGGCATACTCGATCTCCTTGAGTTCGGCTTGCTTCCTAACCTAGAAGGGATATATCGCTGCGATTACCTCGACCATTGCAGACTCCCCACTGAAGAAACGCGTAGCGTTGATGGCCTTCTTCTCAGCCACGCGCACATGGATCACAGCGCGTATATTCACTATCTCAGAGACGACATCCCGCTGTACTGCACGCAGGGTGCCAAAGATATCATGCAAGCTCTAGACGAGACGGGTTCGTCTGGCACGTGTGAGTTGATCTCGCTTAAAGAGTCATTTAAAACCTACGTCAACAAGAAAGGCGACGAGTCGAAGCTGTACGGCGAGAAGACCAAGAGGCCGCGACCTTACAACATCGTTGAGAACCAGTTCACTGTCGGTGGGCTCGACGTAGAGGCTCTGCCTGTAAGTCACTCACTCGAAGGAGCGACTGCCTACATCCTGCATACTAGTGCCGGCCCCATTATATACACCGGCGACTTCCGATTTCACGGCTACAAGGGAGAGGAGACGAGACATTTCGTCGAAAGGGCTGCAGAAGTGGAGCCGGTAGCCATGATTTGCGAGGGTACACGCATCAATTCAACGCAAGTAGACAGCGAAGAGCATGTCAAGGAAGTCGCCAAAGAGCGCGTAGAAAAGACTAGCGGTCTCGTTGTTGTGAATTTCCCTGTGAGAGACACCGACCGCATGCAAAGCTTCTATCAGGTCGCCCAACAAACCGACCGGGCGCTGGTCATCAACTTGAAGCAGGCGTACTTGCTCGAATTATTCAGGGATTCCGGCATTGGTACGCCGAGAATCGACGACGATCACATCCGAGTGTACATTCCTCGCAAAACGTGGGGCGTGTACAAGGATGACCGGTTCTCAGAGAAGATTCAGTTACAGGATTATGACTATTGGGAGCGTGAGTTTCTCGATCATGCTAACGCTGTGACGGCCAAAGATATCAGCGAGAATCAGGATCAATACATTTTTCGCTGTGATTTCTTCGAACTGAAGGAGCTGATCGACGTTAAGCCCGAGACAGGCAGCAGTTACATTCGGAGCGTGTGTGAACCGTTCGAAGTGGAGATGGAGTTGGATCTGAAGAAGGTCGAGAACTGGTTGTCACATTTTGGCCTGTATCCCTACACGCACATCCATGCGTCGGGGCATTTGAACTACGACGAGATACGAGACGTGGTTGAGACTGTGCAACCGAAAACGCTCATTCCGGTTCACACGCAGCATCCTGAAGTCTTCAAAAACCTCCACGAAAATGTGATTCTTCCAGAAAAAGGAATCGCAATCACCCTATGAATGCTAACAGTCTCCACGCGTGGTCTGCGAAATGATTTCGTTAAGTGAGGCTGTTTTGAGTCGGAGATTAGCGTGACTAAAAAAGGCACACAATCATATGCCTGTAACTTCAACTGAGCAGGAAGTGGAAGCGCATCGGCCGCTTTGTGCTTTGTGACTAACCACCCTAAACACAATCAAGCGAATCGATTAAGTGCGGTGCTCTTTCTTCAACGCTTGTTATCGAAATCGGTGTAGCCAACAGAAGAAGAACTCCAAAAAGGAGGGCAGTACAAATCGGCTGTGACGAAGGCGCCAGAAGAAAAGAATGAAGAAAAAAACTGCGTAGCTAAGCAGAAAGCAGATGACTGAATATAGAAGCCAACACTACATCCCAAAATTTTACCTCAAAAATTTTTCTGGCGATAAGAAGGGCCTGTACCGTTATTCGCTGGAAAATAGAACATCAAAACGGAGCAGCCTTAGCAAAGCTTGCACCGCACGAGATTTTTATGGTAAGGGCCAAACCGGTGCCGAGTTTGAAAAAGCTATGTCAGCACTAGAGTCAGTACACGCAGAAATAATTCAAAAAATCATCAAGGAGCGCAGTCTCGCAAACATTACGCAGGAAGAGTTTCTTTACCTCTGCAACTTCGCGCTCCTGATGAGAACGCGCCACAAAGCATCAAAAAAGCAGATTGAGCTAATAGCAAACCTCGTCTTCGATTGGATGAAGCCATCACTTGTTAAAAGTGAAAAAGCAAAAGAGCTGGGTCTAACGCTGGAAGAATTTCAGAAGTTCAAGCTCGCGCGAAGCACCGCAAATGTGGAAGCCATGCGCGTGGCAATAAATGGGGCGCCATTGATTGCTGATTTAGCGGCCACACTGTTAATCAACAAAACAAAAAGACCATTCTTTACCTCCGACTCACCTGCAATTTTTGCCAATTATATGAGTGTAGACCGCTGGACGAATATGGTTGGTTACCTTTCACGCGGTCTAATAATATTTTTACCCCTTTCAGAAGGAATTACGCTCTGTCTTTTCGATCCCGCAATTAATACGCTAACTGGTAGCACAAAGGGCAACGTGAATGTGACAAGAAAGCAAGATATTAACGCGTTAAATCGACTTCAAATGCTAATCGCAGATGAATACGTATTTTTCTCGAAATCCGATTATTATGACTACGTGTTGCTTCTGCACGATCAGGAACTAGCAAATCATCGCGCGAATTACTCTTCCGTTGTGTCAAATCTGCCCTCGAAGACGCCCCTTGAAACGCCCGATTTGAATCACAAAAAAACTCGACGCAGGCATTACTTTTCATTTTTTGCGGTAAACGCGCCCGCTATCAAGCATTTTCAGAACATGGCTGCCGACCCAAGCCATCGCAGCTATGCGTTGTATAGGGATGAAGAGCTTGCAAAGTATGTTTTTTCTGAGATTGAGAAAGAAACAGGGAAAAACACGAGGCAGGATAGCTAAAAAGCTTTGCTTGTTAAGTCGTTCGAGAACCGGTTGCAGCGCTCGTGGTTGTGCAATACTAGCTAAACTCCGAAACAAGAAACGTCGTGTGGCTTTTGAGTAGCGACAGCACACAGGAAAGATCGCCGTTTTTCGATTTACTTTGATTTTTGAGGCCCGTTCGGAAGCGCGGTGGCAAAAGCACGTTGGTATGCCGCAAAGAGCCCTTGAATGCACGCTGCGGCTCATCATACCTGTAAGATTGGCGGAACCAAAGGGCTCGAAAGGAATCTCATCACCTCGATGTTCGCTCTTCTCGCTCACCGCCTTCCCAGATTTCAAGCACCGAAATCGCAAGCTTTTCTGCGTCGTGTGTGCACATCGGCCGTGACACTTCATTCTAGCGATTAGAGCGCTTAGAGAAGCCCGCTGAACGTCAATCGTGTTATCCTGCGATTTACGGTATGGTTATTGCTACCGAGCCCGTTTGTTGTGGGTTGGGCATTGATAGGTGAGTAAGTTCACGGTTTAGATTATCAGATATGGTTAGGTTCTAATTGATCAAAAAGAGCAAGACTTAAGCTGCATTGCCTGCTTCTTACCCATTATATCGTTCTTTTTCAAAAAGCAACTGCATCAAAGACCCATCATGCCAAACGCAAACGTAAATTTGCCAGTACCCCCTACAGTGTTGGTAAAGGCGTTAACCCCCACCATTGAAGTAAAAAGCCTTTCAATTTTTCTTCTTGATGCAGCTATATGTCTTGTTCGTGAGAGCGTAAGGATACAACAGAGCTATGACGAAAATGCTGAGCAAGATGCAAAAAATACTCAAATATCTACTTATCACGCTTGCGTCATAGGGGCGCTGTTTATTATAATGGCATTTTTTGAGGCGGTAATTAACGAAGTATTCTTAGACGCTGTCGACTGTTTGCCAAAAAAGGCCAGAAAGAGTACTAGTAAAAAAAAGCGCAGAAAGAAGAACGTTACCAGCATTCCAGTCGCGGCTAATAAGATCACTTCTTATCGCAACGGTGAGTTAAATTCCAACATTGTCAAAAATATGGCACAGATGTGGCTGGAACAGCAGACATTCAAATCGTGGATTGATCAAAATCCAAGATTCAACACTCATTTCATCAATAATGATCACCGTAACAACATCCCATATTGGCAGCCAGCTTTGGATAAATATCAGTTGGCGCTCGGTTTGAATAAGAAAAGAGCTATTGGTCAGCGTAATCCGAAAAGGAAGAATGTTGAGACCTTAAGAAGATTCCGTAACGCCTTGATTCATTTTAAGCCTGTAGTGAGTGCAAGCGCACCGGGTAACGTACTAGAGATTGCAGAGTACGACGTAAGAATCATAAAACGTCGAATAGAAGCATTAGTCAATTCAGACATAGACAGACCAGCTGGTGGGTACGCGCACGAACGAGATTTCCTAGCTTCAAATTTTCCCTATGACTGTCTAAGCGCGGCATTTGCCAAAATGGCACTTCAGTCAATCCTACAGTTTGACGATGAATTCTCTAAGAGGATGGGCATAAAAAGCGTTACGACGAGATTTGACCTTGAGCTACGACTATCCACTATATCTCTTCTCTCAGATGGCACCGAGCGTCAGAAATAACAGGTTACAATTTGTTCGTAGGCAAGCCATCTTGACGTCAACGCTAAGCGTCAAATAATCTAAACCAAACTCAAATCGAAAAACGCTTTATCTCCCTCAACTATTGACACCCGACAATGCCATACCGTGACCTCGCCTCGTATAAGCGCTTTGAGACTCATCTTACGACGAACTGGCCGACCTTCAGCGCGAAACGGAGCGAGCGCCTACGACAGCAAGACCGCTTTGGCGGTGCATCAGAGCGCGTTGCCGAGAATATCGTTGAAGACCTCTTCACGATAGCCCTTGGATGGAATCTTGGTGACATAAACAATCAGGTCGACTACGCTGATATTGTCGTCACGCGTCTTGGAATCAAATACTGTATCGTCGAGACGAAACGCCCCGGTGCTCTTGCATGGAACCGAGCTGCTGTGCATAGCGCCCTTGAGCAAGCGCGTCGCTATGCAGACGAGCAGAAAGTGAAATGCATTGCCGTTAGCGATGGGGTAATGTTCTACGCTGCTAACATCGAGAAAGGGGGCTTACATGACCGCGTCTTCGTCTCTTTGGAATCTACCGAGCCTCACACCGACTTGTGGTGGCTTAGCGAGCACGGCGTCTACCGACCACGCATAGGGCCAGAGGGTGAGCCACTTACACTCCTTAACCCAGAACGAGTCACACGAGTAGCGAGCACAGGAGTGGATTCACATGCTCAACTGCTTCATCCAAAATATTGTCTCCCCGCACAGTGCTTTGCATATGTCGGAGATGCAAATCGGCCCGCGACGTGGAAACTGCCTTTCATGCTGGAAGACGGAAGTATTGACGCAAGACGTCTTCCAAAGGCGATACAAGCCATTTTGAGTAACTACCGCGGTGCAAAGGTGCGATCGGTTCCGGAGAAAGCTATCCCTGATGTGCTCAGACGCTTAGCTTCAGCCGCAGAGCAGCTCGGCAGAATGCCGCATCAGGGTGAAACGGCGGAAGTC
>Ga0187891_1001601_pt1 | contig 18966 bp, 16 predicted proteins | sample June2016WEW_21_4_FD_132990 | JGI IMG/M metagenome (GOLD analysis project Ga0187891, IMG submission 132990) | Peatland microbial communities from SPRUCE experiment site at the Marcell Experimental Forest, Minnesota, USA - June2016WEW_21_40 | ecosystem: Environmental > Terrestrial > Soil >... | reverse complement strand
GCCCCTACAACGCGGTGGTGGGGCGCCAGCCGTTGACCGGACGGCTTCCCGCCCGGCGGTGCAAGGGAGAACCGTAGAACGGAGCCGGCGCGGGCCGGGCATGCCCGGCCCCTACAACGCGGTAGTGGGGGCCAGCCGTTGACCGGACGGCTTCCCGCCCGGGCGGTGCAAGGGAGAACCGCAGACGGGGCCGGCACGGGCCGGGCATGCCCGGCCCCTACAACGCGGTGGTGGGGCGCCGGCGGCTACTTGGTTTTGCCGATGTCGTAGACGTAGATGATGTGCTCCATGGAGCCTTCGCGGACGTGGGCGACGGCGAAGGGGCGCCAGCCCTTGACCGGAAACTCGTTGGTCACGACCCGGCTTCCCGGCCGGAGAGACTTTTCGAGAATGGGGCGCAGCCGCTCATTGGAGGCAGTGAGCAGGCACATGGTCACCACGTCGGCCTGCCGCAGGTCCGTGCGCAGAGCGCTGCCCTCGATGATGGTGATCTGGCCGTCCAGCCCGAGTTCCTTGATGCGCTGACGCGACTTCCTGCACAGATCGGGCAGAATTTCGATTCCCACTCCGCGCGCGCCGAACCGCTTCGCCGCGGCGATCAAAATCCGTCCGTCGCCGCTTCCCAGGTCGTAGACGGTTTCGCCCGGCTTCACGTGGCCGGCCTCGAGCATCTTCTGTACGATCAACTCCGGAGTCGGAAGGTTCGGAGCCAGATTTTCCATAGGCCCGAACTGCTGCCCGAGGCAGGGCAGACCGACAACCAGCGCGATCATAGCAATTCGCATGGACTAATGGGTTGGACGTCCTATTTTGAGGGCGCGTTACCCGCAACCGTGGCGCCCGGTTTGCCTTTCCCGATGCGGCCCATGATGTCATTCCAGGCGAAAAAGAGGTCACGCGGCCGGCTGATGGTAAATTCCATACCTTTCAGGTACTTAACGGCGTTTCCAATAGCGTCGCGCCATGGGTTGGCGGACGGGTTCAGATTGTAGTTCATGTAGAAGAGCGGAAACTTCACGTCGCTCAGTTGTTTGAGGGCCTCCGGCGGAATCGAATCCTCCGCCACCAGCTTGGGGCCGGCAAAAATCACCGCGTCCGGGCTGGGGGCGGCCTGGCACACTTCCTTAGCGATGAGGCCGGCGAGGAAATCCGAGTCGCCGTGCTTCTGCGCCAGCAGCTTGAGGTTGATCGTGCCCAGGTTAAGGGCGCGGAGGGCGCGGCCCAGCGCCGGAAAATCGATTTCCGAGACATCCTGCTGGCGGTCGATGATCTTCTGCTCTTGAAGGTTGAACGCCACCAGGGAAAACTTGACGATGCGCGGTTCGCGGGCAATGCTGCGCAGGATAGAAACCAGTGCGCCGGTGTCGATGGGCGGCAAGGCAGCGGCGCCGACATCCTGGGGCGCGAAGTTGATCAACACTTTCACGTTGAGAGGTGCATTGACACGGTCCCGCTCCACCGGTGGTTCCGGCCGGAAGGTTTCGGTATCGACCTGCCGCACGGCGCCGGCCGCGATGTTGAGGGTCATCTGCTTGTCTCGCGCAGGCAGTGCGGCCTCGGCGTCCCAGTGGAAGGAGCAGACGCGTTCGGAGCGGTCGCGCATCAGCCAGTCGATGTGATACTTGCCTTCGCCGACGTCGAAGGCGCCCAGTAGAAAAGCGGGCCCGCGTTCCTCGTCGAGGAGGGCCGGCACATTGACGTGCTGCGCGAAATAGAAAGGATCGCTGGGATGGTCCTCTGGAGTCACGCGAAAGACCATGGTGAGCTGGTTGCCATCGCCAGCCAGTTCCTGGAGCGGAACACCGACTTCATACCCGGCATGGAATTTCAAGTCGAAGCCCAGCACGGGCTTGCTGGGAGTTACCGTGCACGGCAGATCTTTGCGTGCGTCCTGCGACTCCAGCACCGCTCCATCGCTGGAGAACAGCCGGACCATGCCGCCAGGCATATCGCCCTGCATCAGTTCCTGGGCCGCGAGGGGCCCCGTGGCAGCCAGAAGCAGGCCGCAACAAACCCACCAGGCCGGGCGGCCGGACGTGCAAGATTGGGGTACCGTTGGCATCACGCTTCGCCGCGCCTCCTCCGCCTCCCACCTTCGCACCACAACTTCATTCGATTATGGCGCAAATTTCCTTTGCGGAGAATCTCTATTATGGTAGCGGGGAGGCGGCTGTGTTTGGAATGGACCGCGGTAAGACACAAGGCAAGGAGGCGCCGTCGGCGGACGCGCAACCGGCGGACGTGATCATCAGCCCGGACACGCGGCGCTCCCAGCGCGTTCCACCGGGCCAGGCGCGGACCGCGAAGCGGCCGGTGCTCGACGCCAGCGGTCCGCCGGCGATCGATTTGAAGGGCTGGCGCCTGCGCCTGGGCGGCCTGGTGGCGCAACCTGCGGAGTGGAGCTGGGACGAATTGCAGAAGCTGCCGCGGGTTAAAGTGTTCGCCGACTTTCATTGCGTCACCCGCTGGTCGCGGCTCGGCAACTTGTGGGAAGGCGTCTCGACCCGCGAGCTGATGGCCCGCGCAGGCGGCGCCCGGCCGGAGGCCCACTTCGTGATCGCTTACGGATACGACCACGGCTGGACCACCAACCTGCCTCTCGAACACTTTCTGGCTGCGGATGCGCTGGTTGCTTTCCTGCACGATGGCGGGCCGCTTGCGGTGGAACACGGCGGTCCGGCGCGGCTGGTGGTGCCCGGGCTCTACGCGTGGAAGAGCGCCAAATGGCTCAGCGGAGTGGAGCTGATTGAAAAGGACCGCCCCGGTTTCTGGGAAGCCAACGGGTATCACATGCGCGGCGATCCGTGGACGGAGGAACGGTTCGGGTTATAGCGGCGGGCGGTTCTTCCGCCCCGTTCCGGGGCTCCGTGATTTGCCGCCAAATCCCATCGCTCGCGCGATGGGCTACTTTCTATCGCCCTTGCGGGCTTAACCACGAGCGAGGGCCGTTGCTGGCTACATCCACTTCTTCGTCGCGGTTCCATAGTTCTGAGTGGCAAAATCGTTCAAGAACTGCAGCACGAGTTGCTTCGGCGGCTGAGAATGCTTTCTCCGGACTTTTTTGAGCATCTCCCCAGAGGCATTTCGCGGCGAGACGATGCCGGGTTGGCAGGCGAGAGTGCCTACGCCATTTTCTTCAGTATTGACAGGCGCGGGGGTGCTGGCATAGACTGTCTATGTCAATATGCGCGGCGAGCGAGATGAGATTCCACCGGGGACACTGGAGATGTTGATCCTGACGACGCTGGCGACGGGGCCGGCGAAGCACGGGTTCGAGATTGCGGAATCGATCCTTTCCATTTCCGAAGACGTCCTGCAGGTGGAGGAGGGATCGCTGTATCCGGCCTTGCAGCGGATGCTGCTGAAGGCGTGGATCCGCGGCGACTGGGGAAAGACCGAAGAAAACCGGCGGGCGCGATTCTACCGGCTGACGGCGGAGGGGCGCAAACAACTGGAGCGTGAAGTGGAGCGCTACCGGCGGGTGGCGCGGGCGATTGCACGCGTGCTGGCGACGGCATAGGAGGCTGTCCGCCGGCGGCAGAGGAGGGAACGATGGGCTTCAGAGCATGGGGGCGGCGGCTGGCCGGCATTTTCGGCCGCGACCGGGCAGCGAGCGAACTGGAGGAAGAGATGCGCCTGCACATGGAGCTGCGGGCGCGCCAGTTGCGGCAACAGGGGCTGGCGGCCGAAGAGGCCAGATACACGGCGCGGCGGCGCTTCGGCAACGAGCTGGCGGTGCACGACGCCAGCGCAGGCGTATGGGGATGGACCGCGTGGGAGCGGCTGCTGGGCGATTTTCGCCACGCGTTTCGCAGTTTGCGCAAGGCTCCGGGATTCACGGCGGTAGCTGTCGCCACGCTGGCGGTGGGATTGGGGATGAACCTGGCGGTCTTCAGCCTGGTCGATGCCGTGATGCTGCGCAGCTTGCCATACGCGGAGCCGGACCGGCTAGTCTCGTTGTGGGAGGAAGAATCCTCTAGCCTGCGGCCAGCGGAGTTCAACAGTTCCGGAACGCCGCTGGGCGGTCGCACCACGGCGCAGCGAACGACGGTTTCGCCGGCGAACCTGGCAGATTACGGCCGGTCGCCGGCCTTCGCCGACCTGGCGAGCTTCGATCTGGCCGCGAAGAACCTGACCGGGCTGGGTACGCCGGAGCGGTTACAAGGTGAGGCGGTCTCCGCAAATTTCTTCAATGTGCTCGGCGTGAAGCCGGCGCTGGGGCGCAGCTTTTTGCCCGAGGAAGACCGGGACGGCGCCGCAGGCGCAGTCATCATCACGGATCAGTTTTGGCGGGACCGGCTGGGCGCCGATACCGATGTGCTGGCGCGCTCGATCACGCTTGATGCGCAGCTGTGTCAGATCGTGGGTGTGCTGCCGCCGGGATCTCAATCGCCGTACCAGCTGACAGTTCCGGACCGGGTCGAATTCTTTGTGCCCGCCGCGTATACCAAGCAGCAGTTGTCGAACTACGGCCGCGGCGATCATGACGTGAATGCGGTGGCGCGGCTGCGACCGGGAGTGAGCGTGCGGCAGGCGCAGGCTGAGCTGAATGTGATTTCGGCCAACCTGGCCAAGGAGTTTCGATCGACGAACCGGAACATCCGCGCGGCGATCGCGCCGCTGCGCGACGACATCGCGCGCAATGTGCGCCAGTCGCTGTGGATCCTACTGGGCGCCTCGGCGCTGATTGTGCTGATTGCGTGCGTGAACCTGGCCAACCTGATGCTGGTGAGGGCCGTGCGGAGGCAACACGAGTCGAGCGTGCGCATGGCGCTGGGCGGAGGACGCTGGAGCCTGGTGCGGCAGTATCTGGCGGAAAGCCTGACGCTGGCAGGGGCGGGCTGCGGGGCGGGGATGGCGGCGGGCTACATCCTCCTGCGGGTGCTGGTGTGGCTGGCGCCGCAGAACATTCCCCGCATCCAGAACGTGAGCATGGATTGGCAGGTGTTCGCAGTGGCGGCGGCAGTGGCCCTGGTGACGGGTCTGGTGTTCGGCGTCGCACCCGCGTGGCAATCGTCACAGGCTAAGGCAGCGGACGCACTGAAGACTTCGGCGCGGAGCACGGGCGCTCGCGCTCAAGCCCGCTGGCGCTCGTCGCTGACGGCGGCCGAGATTGCGCTGTCGCTGATTTTGCTAGTGGGCGCCGGGCTGTTGCTGCGCAGTTTTGTGCGAGTGATGGGCGTGGATCTGGGATTTCAGCCGGAGCGGGTATTGGCGCTGAACATCAATCTACCCGAGCTGCGCTACAGCGACGCGGACCGGCGGCTGAGTTTCTTTGAAGAGCTGGAGCGGCGCGTGACGGCACTGCCTGGCGTCGAATCGGTGGCCTTCGCCAACCGGCTGCCGCTGCGAGGCGGGTGGAGCTCCGGAATCGAACTGGAGAGCGCGCCGGATGTGGAGGTCGAACCCGGTTTCCAGGCGGTTAGTTCGGGCTACTTCGAGACGCTCGGCATTGGTTTGGAACGCGGGCGGCTGCTGGTGCGGAGCGACCGCAGGGGGCAGCCGCCGGTAGCGGTAGTCAACCAGGCGTTCGCCCGCCAGTACCTGCAGGGCGCCGACCCGATCGGCCGCCGTTTCCATCGGGATTCGCCGCCGTGGGTAACCATCGTCGGTATGGTCAACGATATTCGGCGCGGCGGCAAGACCGCTGAACTGATTCCGCAAGTGTACCTATCGGCCGCGCAGACGGATCTGTATCCTGTTCGACTGGCCGATTTCGCGGCGAGGACGCGGAGCGATCCGAGGCAACTGGTGAATGCCGTGCAGCGGCAGGTGTGGGCGATCGACAAAGACCAGCCGGTGACGAATGTGCGGACGCTGGAAGAAATCATCAGCCAGTCGGTGGCGGAGCGGCGGTTCGAGATGGTGCTGCTGATTGCCTTCGCAGCAGTAGCGGTGCTGCTGGCGACGATCGGAATCTTCGGAGTGCTCTCATACATCGTCAATCAGCGGATGGGAGAGCTGGGGATTCGCGTGGCGCTGGGCGCAACGCCGGAGCGGATTGTGGCGATGGTGCTGCGGCAAGCGGGGTGGTGGATCGCGATTGGCATTGGCGTGGGCCTGGGCGGCGCGTTCACGCTGGCACGGTATCTGGAGAGCCTGCTGTTCGAGGTACGACACGGCGACCCGTGGACATACCTGGCGGCGGTGGCGCTGCTGCTGGCGGTTTCGCTGGCGGCGGCGCTGATTCCGGCGCGGCGCGGCGCAAAGGTGGATCCGATGACGGCGCTGCGCTACGAGTGAGCGGCGATCAACGGAGGATATTCCGCCAAGCCCTTGGCAGATCGTGCTTGCAGCGATTGAGGGAGATCGGCGGGAACATTGTTCCTCTCGCAGGCGGTTTCTTACGCCGGTTGAGGCATCTTTTGACAGGCGGCCTTGGCGCGTCTTGAGAATCGTCGCCGTCCATGCTTCGTACCGAAGGAGGGCTAACATCTTCGGATTTGCCGCGTCTTATGGTGAATTGGAGTTTCCATGAAGCTCACCGGCGATCTCAGCCATGCCGCGCGCTCCCTGCTACGGGAGCCCGGCTTCACCGTGCCAGCGATTCTCATGCTTGGATTAGGCCTCGGGGCCACCAGCGCGGTGTTTTCGCTGGTGAACAGCATCCTGCTCAAGCCCCTTCCGTACGCGCAACCGGACCGGCTGGTGAGCATTCGTGAAGTCATCCCGAGCATCGCCCAGGTGTATCCCACCTTGCCCGTCAACGCCCGCCACTTTGTCGAGTGGCGCAAATCGTGCCCTTCGCTGGAGAGTATGTCCGTATTCCAGCCGGCGACGCTGAACCTGACCGGGCAGGGAGAGCCGGAGCGCCTGGATGCGGCGATGGTGTCGGCGAACCTCTTCCGTGTCCTCGGCGTCCGGCCGGCGCAAGGCCGCGGTTTTCGCAACGAAGAGGAGCAGGAGGGCAAGGACACGGTGGCTGTTCTGACTGACGGTCTGTGGCGCCGCCGCTTCCATGCCGACCCGTCGCTGGTGGGCCGCAGCATCTCGCTCAATGGCCGCGCGCACACCGTAGTTGGAATTCTCGCGCCCGATTTCCGCTTCCCGGACCCCAACCCGTTTTTTGATCGGCCAGGCGGGTCGCCACACGCCGAGGTCTTCGTGCCCAATGTTTTTGCCAAGAACGAGCTGGAGCAGTTGCTTGGCCGCCACAATTACGGCGTGATCGCGCGGCTGAGACCCGGCGCTTCGCCACAACAGGCGGTGGCCCAGCTCGAAGCCGTGCAGGCACGCATAGAAACCATGGCGGGAGAGAAGATCAACCTGCGGGCGGTGGCGACTCCGCTGCTGGAGACCGTGGCCGGCAATTCCCGGCGCGGCCTGCTGGTGCTGATGGGCGCGATTGCAGCGCTCCTGCTGATTGTGTGCGTCAACCTGGCCAACCTTCTGCTGGCGCGCAGCGAGCGCCGCAGCCGGGAGTTCGCCGTGCGCGCGGCGCTGGGCGCCACGCGGGGCGCGCTGATCCGTCACGGATTGGCGGAATCTCTGCTGCTGGCCTTCGGCGGCGGCCTGTTGGCGGCGGGCGTCGCTGCGGTCGGAATCGATTTACTGAAGGCATACGGTCCGGCGGGCATTCCGCGACTCGACGAGGTGGCGCTGGATGGCCGAGTGGTGGCGTTCGCCTCAATGCTGGTGGCGGTTACGGCCCTCCTGTTTGGGTTTCTTCCAGCCTGGCGGGCAAGCCGCACCGATCCACAGGAAACGTTGCGTTCCGCTACCCGCGGTGCGACCGCCTCATCCGGTGCGATGCGACTGCGGAGCGTCCTGGTGGCTTCGGAGGTAGGCCTGGGCGCGGCCCTGCTGATCCTGGCCGGAATGCTCTTAAACAGCTTCGTGCGGCTGATCCGCGCCGACAAGGGGTTCCGCGCGCCCACGGTTCTGGCGGTGGACATTGGCTTGTCGGGCAGCAAGTACCAGGCGGACGCAGCGCGGGACGGCTTCTACCGGAGGCTGTTCGCCACGCTATCCACCGAGCCGGGCGTGCAAGCGGCCGCCATCTCTTCGGCCTTGCCGCTACAGGGCGAAACGTGGATTGACACCGTTTCCACCAATGGAGGCTCCAGTCCGGAGTTCACGGTGAATGTCCGGTTTGTCAGTCCCGACTACTTCCGTGCCATGGGCATTCCGTTGCGCGCGGGCCGGCCTCTCAGTGAAAGCGACCGCGGCCACCAGCGGGTAGTGATTTCGAGAAGGCTGGCGGCGTCCCTTTGGCCCGGGCAAGACCCGCTGGGACGGCGGTTCACGCGCGGAAACAACGAGTGGTTCGAAGCGATCGGCGTGGCCGGCGACGTTCGAGCTGAGGCGGACCAGGCGCCGGTGGCGATGATGTATCGCGGCTATTGGGAATGGATGCCGTACCGGACGGTGTTGGTGGCGCGCGCTGCCGGGGTGCCCCAGTCCATCGCCGGCGCAATGCGCGCGGCCATTCACGCGGCGGACCCGGATGTGCCGGTGCCGCCGATGCGCACCATGGCGGAGGTGTTCGACGAGAGCGTCGGCACACGCCGCTTCCAGATGCTTCTGGCCGGCGGGTTTGCGCTGATGGCCCTGTTGGTGGCCAGCTTCGGGATCTACGCCGTAGTATCTTATTCCGTCGCGCGGCGAACCTCGGAGTTGGGAATCCGCGCCGCGCTGGGCGCGCAGGCCGGCGATCTGTACGGCCTGATCCTCTGGCAGGGCATGACGCCGGTGGCGGTCGGACTGCTGGCCGCCTGCCTGATTCCGGCCCGCCGCGCCAGCAGCCTGGACCCCCTGGAGGCCCTTCGCTACCAGTGAGGCGCGAGCTTCTCGAGGCCGCCGCAGATTCGCCCGACGAGCCATCCGCGGGGTTCGCACCGTAGAGCCCTTCACATATTCATCAGGCGCGCCGGGCGGCGATGAAAGACGATCGCGGGCGGCCGGCTACGCTACAATGACCAACAGCGATGGCCCTCTCCGCGAATCCATCTTTTCTGCGCGCGATGCTGGCAGAGCGGCTTGCGCTGCTGCTCGACGACATCGAGCGGGCGGCGGAAGAGGCGGGGAAGTACGCGCGCCAGGAATGCGCGAATCAACTCAACCAGGCGGTGCGGCGGCTGTGGCAGGCTGGCGGCCCGACGGAGCTGGCGGACACGCTGGCGGATGCGGCGGCACAGTTTGCGGGCGGCGCGGCGGTACTGCCGATTGAAGGCGGGGTGGCGACGCTGGAGAGCATACGGCCGAGCGACTATGGCGGACAGGCGACGGGCAGCCAGACGGCGCTCGATCGAGCGCCGGCGCTGGCGGCGGCGATTGAGAGCCGCGAGCCGGTGATCGCGGCGGCGGCGGAGAGCGAGGTTGGGGAGACGCTCGCCCGGCTGGCGGCATCGGCCGGAGATGACCGGGTGGCGGTCTTTCCGGTAACGAGCGCCAACGGAGTGGCGGCGCTGGTGTGCGCCTGGGGTTCGGTGGAAGCCGCAGCGGTGGAGCTTCTGGCGCAGGCGGCAGGCGTGGAATGGCAGGCCCCGGCGGCCACCGCGGCCGAGCCTGCCGCCGAGCTGGTGAACATTGCGCCGGCGGAGGGAAGCTGGGACAGCCTCTCCGGCGCGGAAAAGCAGATTCACTTGCGGGCGCAGCGCTTCGCCCGCGTGCGGGTGGCTCAGTGGCGGCTGAGGGACGGCGCGGCAGTGCGCTCGGGCCGCGCGCGGGGCGACATCTATGGGGAACTGGCGGCGCAGATCGACGAAGCGCGGACCAATTTTCACGACGAATTTTTCGCCCAGTGCCCCAGCATGCTGGACTACCTTCATCTGGAGATGGTGCACACGCTCGCCAATGACGATGCGCAACTGCTTGGCAAAGATTACCCTGGTCCTCTGCTGTAGCGTCGCCGGGCGGGCGATGGCCGACCCCGCCGCCGCGAGCCACGCTAGTGCGGGGCGCAAAACGGCGACGACCCTGGCGGCGCTGGCGCGCGCATATCGCGCGGACCCATCGCCGGCCCGCCGCGCGGCGGTGGAACGGTGGGCGGCAGCGCGTCCGCTGGATGCGCCGCTGGCACAACTGGCGCTGGGCGTGGTGGCATACGAGCAGAAGGACTACGCAGCGGCGGCGGCGAGCCTGCGCAAGGCGCGTCCCAAGCTGGGGCGGATCGCGGATTACGTGGCCTACTACCTGGGCGCGGCGCGCGTAGAAGGCGGCGACTTCGACAGCGTGGCGCGCGACCTGGAGCCGACGCACAGGCAGCCGGTATCGCCGGAATCAGGACGGGCGTGGGTGCTGGAGGCGCGCGCACGGCAAGCGGCGGATGCGGCGGGCGCGGTGAAACTGCTACGCGAACACTACGCCGAATTACCGCAGCCGGACGGCGATTTGACGCTGGCGGATTGCTATGTGGCGGCCGGCGACATGGACAGCGCCGCGGATTTCCTGGAGCGAGCAAACGCGCAGTTTGTTACCGGCGAGGCCGCCAGCCGGGCGGCGGACGCGCTGCACAGCCTCCAGCAGTGGATGGGTGCGGCGTACCCGCAACCGCTGCCGCAGCAGGTGTTGCATCGCGCCGACCGCCTGCTGCAGACGCGGCAATATGAGGAGGCCCGCGCCGAATACCAGTCCGCTGCGGACCGGCTGAACGGAACGGAACGCGAGCAGGCGCTGGTGCGGGCAGCGGCGGCGGATCTGCTGGACGGGCACGCCCAGCCGGCTTGCGACGACCTGGGCGGGATGAAACTGAACCCGGGCGAAGCCGACGCAGAGCGCACCTATTATCTGGAAGAATGTGCTCACGACGCGGGGGATGAGACGCAGGTGAGCGCGGCGTTGGACCGGCTGGCCGGACAGTATCCGAAATCATCGTGGCGGCTGAAGGCGTTGGTGGCGGCCGCCGGCCGGAGCTGGCAACAGAACCAGCCGCAGATCTATCTACCGCTCTACCAGGCGGCTTACCAGAACTTTCCCGACGACCCGCGGGCCGCGCAATGGCATTGGAAAGTCGCTTTTCGCGCGTATCTTGGGCGCCAGGGCGACGCCGAAGAACTGCTGCGGGAGCAGTTGCGAAATTATCCCGGCAACGGCCTGGCCGCCGCCGCGCTGTATTTTCTGGGGAGGCTGGCGCAAGAGCAGAAGAATTTCGGCGCCGCCCGCGTGTATTTCGAGCGGCTGACAACGGACCTGGAAGGCTACTACTACGCGGAGGAGGCGCGCGAGCGACTGCGCCAGCCAGAGGTGAGGAACGCCGGCCGCTCAGCGCCAACGGCGGAGTTTCTGGCCGGCGTGGCGCTGCCCACAGCCGCGGCCGTGCCGGCGCGGGCGACGGCGGCGACAGAGCTGCGGATCGAACGATCGCGGATGTTGCGCAGCGCCGGCCTGACGGATCTGGCCGACCAGGAACTGCGGTTCGGAGCGCGCACGGATGGGCAGCCGGCGCTGCTCGCCATGGAGGGGGCGGCCGCGGCCGAAGCTCCGTACCAGGGCATGCGCCTGATGAAGAACCTGGCGCCGGACTATTTGAACCTGCCGCTGGCCGGAGCGCCGCGGCGTTTTTGGAAGCTGCTGTTTCCGCTGCCCTATCGCGCCGAACTGACGGCGGATGCGCGGCGGCGCGGCCTGGATCCTTTTCTGGTGGCCGGACTGGTGCGGCAGGAATCGGAGTTCAACCCGGGGGCGGTCTCACACTCCCACGCCTACGGCCTGACCCAGGTGCAGCCGGGCACGGGACTCCGGTTCGCGCACAGCGCCGGTGTGGCGCGCGTGACGGCGCGGGTGCTCGTCCAGCCGTCGGCGAATCTGAAAATCGGCACGGCCATTTTGCGCTCGATGCTGGACCAGAATGGCGGCAGCCTGGAGCAGACACTGGCCGCATACAATGCCGGCCCCAACCGCGTAGCCGAATGGCTGACGTGGAACACCTACCGCGAGCCGGCCGAGTTCGTGGAATCGATCCCCTACGCGGAGACGCGCGAGTACGTGCAGGCCGTGCTGCGCAACGCGGAAATGTATCGAAGACTATACCGGTAAGGAGTTCCTCACAGGGGAAGAACGCAGAGGCTCTGTCCACGCGGCGCAAAAGGCGGCGCCTTGGGACAGAGAGGTCTGTCCCGTTCGAATTCCACGTGGAAGGGACGGCGCTTACAATAGAGGATTCGTGTGACAAGACAGAAGCGATGACTCCGAATCCTCTGATTGGCGTAGTGTTTCACTGGCTGGGCGGGCTGGCGTCCGGCAGTTTCTATGTTCCCTTCCGGGCTGTGCGGAAATGGAGCTGGGAAACGTATTGGCTGGTGGGCGGCGTTTTCAGTTGGATCATCGTGCCGTGGGCGGTCGGTTCGACCATCTCCACTGACCTGCTCGGCGTGTTGCACGAGACGCACTGGGACACCATCTGGTGGGTCTACTTTTTCGGGGTGCTGTGGGGATTCGGCGGACTTACCTTCGGGCTGACCATGCGCTATTTGGGCATGTCGTTGGGAATGGCGATGGTGCTGGGTTACTGCGCGGCGTTCGGCACGTTGATTCCGCCCATCTATCACGGCCAGTTCTTCTCCCACGTGCTGCCGACGCACTCGGGCCAGGTGATCGTGCTCGGCATCGCAATTTGCATGGCGGGCATCGCGTTTGCGGGCAAGGCGGGCATGTCGAAGGAACGGGAGATGTCGGCGGAGCAAAAGACCGCAGTCATCCACGAATTCAACTTGAAAAAAGGCGTGATGGTGGCGACGTTTTCGGGAGTGATGAGCGCCTGTTTCTCTTTCGGCCTGGACGCGGGATCGCCCATCAAGGCGCTGGCGCTGAAGCACGGCACCTCGACGCTATGGCAGGGGCTGCCGGTGCTGGTGGTGCTGCTGGCCGGCGGATTCACAACGAACTTCGTATGGTGCCTGATTCTGAACATCAAGAACCACACTGGATACCAATACTTCAGCGCGGAGATTCGCGATCACCATCCGGCGCGCGGCGAGGAGCGCATCATCGAAACCGCCATCGACGCTCCCGGCGAGGAGATGGCGGTGGCGCTGCCCGTGCGCAGCGCCGAGCCGGAGCGGGCGCCGATGTGGAACAACTATTTGTTCAGCGCGCTGGCAGGCACCACGTGGTACTTCCAGTTTTTCTTTTACACGATGGGCGAAACGCAAATGGGAGCGTACAAATTCTCCAGTTGGACGCTGCACATGGCGAGCATCATCATCTTCAGCAGCCTGTGGGGCATTGCGCTGCACGAATGGCGCGGAGCCAGCATCAGGACGAAAACATGGCTGGCAGTGAGCCTGGTAGTGCTGGTGGGGTCGACGGTGGTGGTCGGATACGGCAATTACCTGGGGACGTTGGCGAGGCGCTGAAAGGGTGGCGCGGGACCTTGCGGAGGCTGCTACTCGGGCAGTAGGGCTGAAGGGCCCAGAATCTGATTTCCTGGGATGGCTGCCCTCAACGCGACCTCTGCCCATTGTAGACTGCAACTTTTACGGTTGTCGGGAGAAAAACAGGGCCTTCAGCAGGGTTATTTCCGTGTTTCAGTCAACTCGAAGAGATATCGGTGCACATGCTGGAATGTAGAATGCACCATGATGATGTAGACTGAGTGGGCGAGAGGATGCCAGCGTGGGCTCGCAGAACGACCTCGGGACAGGATTGGCTGCACGGCGCGGTGCGCAAGAGCGACCATTTGTCAAATTCTTCAAATTGCACCGCACCGCTCCGGCCTGCTGGACGCCTACGGGAATTCTGCTGGCGAACCACCTGCCTCGTCCCGCCTAGCGCCGTCAGGATCCGAACCCGCTGGCCAAACTCGCCAGGATGGATGTGGACTTCGCGAAACTGATCACACTCGGACGGCCGATTCCCGTATTGGAGAGGCCTAGCAGGTCGATCATTCCTAATTCGGCTGGCCGCGTCTCAGACCTCGTGAGAGGGTGGTTGTCTCGGTACACGAATTCCTCATCGACCAGCAAGAGGGGAGCAGGCCATTGAGCGGGAGAGGGGGCTCGTTTCTGAATCCTGGCCCGATCGGCGCTACCCGATTGCCGGATCGCTTGACGATGTGACTATGACCGCGTGACCGTCGATCCGTGTCCTTTCGCCCTGGCCGCGCTCGTCCGCGGCCTGGAAGGCTGGCTCACCGACATCATGGACCCTGAACTCGAGACCCATCGCCTGCTTCGAGTACCGCACGGAGGCTAACCGCCAATTCTGGCGCCGTTCGAAGAGCATCTGGGCGCCGCCCTCCTCGACCGTGTCACCTGTGGCGCCGATGCCATCGAAGCCGACTACCAAACCGACGTACGCCTCGCCCAAGACCTGATGAAGGGCGACCTTGATCGGCAGCATCGACCGTCAGCGTGCTCGACGCTTGAATTGGTCGAGTCGCAAACCCGCCAACTCGTCGAGATCTTCGCCGACAATCCGTGCTTTATCCTCAACGCGGGTTGTGCCATTTCCGCCAGGGGCCCGGAAGCGATTTTCCGCGCCACACTACAGGCGTCCCAGCAAAAGCCGAATCCGCCCCCACTTCTCAGGCCTGCGCCGCGCGCGTCATCAGCGCGGTCAGGGCGAGCGGCAGTAATCAGCCTAAGGATCTTGGCTTCTTCACGTTTTTTCATCGCGTGCCTGTAACTCTCCATCGACGGCGGACCGCCAAGGCCGTTTGCCGCTTGCTGGACCTTCGACACGCCAGGTTTGTGTGTCTGAACAATGGCGCCGCCGGAAATCCTGGCACTCCTTGGAATTTGTTGTCCAGAATCAGAGGTTGGACTTCCGTTGGGGAGCATACCTGCCTCGCTCTGCCCAGTAGTGACGATGGGTGGGTTCGCTACAGGGGTGGCTTCGTGCGAGATTGACAATCTGTCGAGGCCGCAATTAGTGCAATCAATTGCACGGAAGTCGTGCCCCTTGGCAAACGAAAAGGCAGGTCTGTAACGCAATTCCTGTTCCAGCAGGCTATCAAAGGACGCCAGCTTGAATCTTGACCTTACTAGGGAACGACGTCGCCCGCCTTCTGGCGCTTCCAAATGCAATGGGGCACGAGTCGCAAGCTCGTTACCCGTGACCCGGCGTCTGACCTGACCTACCCAGCCACCACCACGACAGCCTTGGCCCGCACAAGCATCGCGGTTTTCCAACATATCGGTCGCACTCGTACTAAGTTCCCTGAGCTGCGCATACTGCATCTCCAGGATTGCGTAGCCCTGGATCTTGAAGGGCCAGTCGGACTCGCAAAGGTTGGACCCGCGCAGCGTCGTAGGCGAAGCGTCATCCAACCTGAGCGTCAGCTCAGGAATTCCTTCGGAGCAGAGCATCCACCCCACCTGTCTACTCACCGCCATAACACGGCTCATTGTTACCCTTCTGCGTATGGACAACCACCTGCGACAGTGTCGCACCTGCACGTGGCTCTGTCAAGAGGTGACTCGTTTTAGTTGCGTACATCCGTCTCGCAAGTTACGGATCGTCTGCTTCTCCATCAGCCACTCGCCAACGCCTTTGAACTATCTGCCTCAAGACCTGTAACTTGCCCACGTGCTGGAAACTTCAAAAGAAAGGGTGGACAACATGGTGTCCGATCGCAACTCATACAGGGCTCAGTAACTAAGGATGGGTGAATTGGCTACACAGGGTGGGTTCGCACAAAATTGACAATTTGCCAAGGATTCAATTATTTGCAATCAAGTGCGCCGGACCCTGCGCCTTGACAAACTGGGTGGTGGCACGCAATGCCTGTTCCAGCAGACTCTCAAAGGAGGCCACCTTTATTGCTTGACTTCACTCGGGAACGACGTCGCCCGCCTCCTGAAGGGGCAGGAGTCGGAAGCGCCTTGTCCGTCATCCAGCGTCTGATCCGACCGATCCAGCCACAGGCACGACAGCCTTTGCCCTGACAGGCTTCGTGCTTTTCAATGATGCAAGTCTCACCCGTGCCGAACTCCTTCATCTTCGCACGCTGCATGTCCAGGATTGCGGCGCCCTGGATCTTGAGCAGCCAATCGGAGTAACACCAGTTGAACCCGCGCAACGTCGTAGTCCAACCTTTGTCCAACATAAGCATCAGCTCATCGTCGGAGATTCCCTCGGAGCTGAGCACCTGCCCCACCCGTCTAGTCATCTCGATGACACAAGTTATTGTTACTGCTCTGGCGTATGGAACCACGTGCATAAGTCTCGCACATATTTGCGGCTCCGTCAAGAGCTGACTGGTTAAGTGCGTTGCAAGTTACTAACCGTCGATTTCTCCACTACCAGTGGCTAACACCGAACTATCTGCACCAAGACCTGTCACTTGCCCAAGTAATGTTGAAAGAGTCAAAAGAAATGATGGAGAACAGGGTGGTTCGGCCAACGTAGGAACACAGAAAAAACACGGTCGGCGACCGCGTGCGCGCCCGCTACATGGTTTTAGAGCCCACCTTGGGGATACCGGCGCAGTGCAAGCATGGCTTAGAAGAGCACTGACCGGCGCCATCCTGCCAGGCGATTCAAATGTGGAAAGGGCTTTAACGGATTCTGGAAGTTCGGCGATCTCCAAGCCGAAAAGGGTGGGGCGTTCCAAATATGACGTGCAGATTCCCGCGGCAGCCCGGTGCTCACAAGGCATTCATCGACCGCAACTCATATAGGGCACGTTGCTAACCACGGGGGAATTGGCTACACGGGTGGGTTCGCACAAAGTTGAGGATTTGCCAAGGATCTCCGTGCAATCATTGCCAGGGCCGCGGGCCTTGACAAACCTTAGTGACGGGGACTCAACTCCTCTGATATTCATTGTCGCATTTATTTCCGGTCCTGTCAAAAGGCTGAGGTGACGCGGTTTAGTTGCGTAGATCCGTCGCGCAGCTTACGGATCGTCTGCTTCTCTATCATTAGCATGAATGGTCTCGTTGAGAATCTTGCGGTTCTTGCGGCTTTTCCTTTTTGGGCTGCCCGAACGTATGATACAATAAGACTGGTCGAATCGACTGGTTGATTATATGCGCGAAATTCAAGCCTCGGAAGCCAAAGTTCATCTTCCCCAGCTCCTGGACGAAGTGGAGCGCGGCGCAACGCTGATTATCACGCGGCACGGGCGCCGCATCGCGCGGATCGTGCCCGAGGTTGACCGGCGTCAGGAGGAAATCGACAAAGCCATCGCCGCCATTCGGGCGCTTGGTCAGCGTACCGGCAAGATCACCCTCAGGGAACTGCTGTCGGCCCGCGATGAGGGACGAAGGTTCTAATGGCGTTCGTTATTGATGCATCTGTCACCGCGTGTTGGGCATTCGACGACGAAGATCACCCCGACGCCCGCTTGGCTTTCGACCGCATGCGCGCCGAGGAGGGCATCGTACCCAGCCTGTGGTGGTTCGAAGTGCGAAACATCCTGATCGTGAACGAACGCCGACGGCGGATCACGGAATCCGACACCGCCTCTTTTCTGCAGAACCTTTCGCTGCTTCGATTCCGGGTGGACCAGGCTCCTGACGAAAACGCTGCCCTCCGGCTGGCCCGCGCTCACCGGCTCTCCGTATACGATGCCGTCTATCTGGAACTAGCTCAGCGTGAGGGCTTACCCCTGGCGACGCTGGACGCCGAACTGCGAAGGGCAGCGACCGTCGAGGGGGTGGCACTTGTTTCCCGCAGCACTGCAACGCCCGAAGCCTCTCCGCTGGATCCGACGTTTCCGCAGAAGTGATTGTCAAAGGGAGCCGTTGGCGGCGTGCTCACGGGCTGATTGCGTGGTGATCGTCACGGACCACTCCGAATTCGATTATGCGACGATTGTCGATCGGTCAAGGTTGATCGTTGACACGCGGCACCCGCTGAAGCAATCTCACTCCCCCATCTCTTTGCCCGATCCAGACACGGGCAACGAGGTCCAGGATTTGTCAGGCCGCGTGGCGCGGGCGTACTTCCGACCGGATCTTCGCTTCCCACTCGGCGCGTGCGGTTTCGAGATCATACTGCGCCTGCATGCTGATCCAATAGTCCGGCGTGGTGTTGAAGTAACGAGCCAGACGCAAGGCGGTTTGCCCGGTGATTCCACGCTGGCCGGCGACGATATTGGAAATCCGGTTGGCCGGCACATGAAGCGCCTGGGCCAAACGGTTCATGCTAATTCCCAGATCGTCCAGCGTTTCTTTGAGGATTTCTCCGGGGTGAATGGGTGGCAACTTGCGGGCCATCGCAATTCTCCTAGCGGTAGTGTTTGGTAATTTCGACATTATAGGAGCCATCCTTTTTCCAAGTGAAGCAGATTCGGTATTGATCGTTGATCCGTATGCTGTGCTGCCCTGCGCGATCTCCGTACAGGGCTTCCAAGCGGTTGCCGGGAGGGACCAGAAGATCCGTCAGGGCTCTTCCAGTGTTCAGGGCAAACAAGCGCCGCCGCCGGTGAACGGGCACCTTGCTCGGCTACTTGGGTGGCCCGCACGCAAGCGAGGATGCGTCATGGACGCTCACTTCGTCCCTCTCTTGTTCGGTGGCCGGCCCCGCTTTCTGGTCCCCTTCCGCGCTTCGCGTTCCAGCTTGGCTTTGAGCTTTTCCGGATGTGCTTCGTAGTAGGCATCCCAGCGAGTTTTCGCGGCCTTTTGAGCGAGGGCCGTGGCTTCGCCCGGTTCCAGATACTTACGACTGTTCTTACCACCCTTTCGTCCGAGTTTCGCGGCGGCCAGATCCACCATGTCCGAAGTATATCTCCACAGCGCTGTGTACCGCAAATTTTCCTTGACATTATGCACAGCGATGTGCATAATATAATTATGAATCACTTCTACAAAGAGTCCCGCAGGGCCGCCCTTGGTGAGGCAGGACAACCGCAGCGGAAGCGGCTGTTGATCCTGGGCGAGAACTGACTAACTCGTAATGAGATAAGGAAAAAACCAATGAAAGAAGTCGTGAAGTTTCCGATCAACACCCCGGTGGAAGTAACCCTGCAGTGCGAGGCAGGCAAACGGGTCGAGGGTCGCTATGGCGATCAGGTGATGTATTCACTCCTCGACAACCGGGTCATGTACGTGCCCCTATACGTCGAGCAACGATTCCAGG
>Ga0187891_1001595_pt1 | contig 19022 bp, 26 predicted proteins | sample June2016WEW_21_4_FD_132990 | JGI IMG/M metagenome (GOLD analysis project Ga0187891, IMG submission 132990) | Peatland microbial communities from SPRUCE experiment site at the Marcell Experimental Forest, Minnesota, USA - June2016WEW_21_40 | ecosystem: Environmental > Terrestrial > Soil >... | reverse complement strand
GAAGCGCGCGGGCGACATCCAGCTCCCCGCCGAGCTTCCTCCCCTCGAGGCGATGGCGTCCGTCACCCCGCAGGAGCTGTTCGCCGCCCTCACTGACCAGGTGGGGAGCGGGAGAATCCGGGCGTCGGAGGCCTCGAAGATGTACGCCCGGGCACACGTCCGGCGCATGGAGATCCGCGACGCCGCCGACTCCGTCCGGGTCGCCCGCTCGACCGTACTCGAGGCCTCCAACGAGCTGGTGGTCTACTACATCAACGGGGTGGGCCGCTCGCGCACTAAGGCGTCCGACGCGGAGGGGATCAGGGCCCACCGGCGCCTCACCGACGCGGTCGACGCGTTGATAGCGGCGAGCCAGAAGCAGGGACTGCCTGCGGCGCGTCCGGTGTGGCAGTGGACTCCCGAGGCGGTCGCGAGGATGGTGTCGGACCTGGAGAGGTAGCAGTGGCTCTCCTCGTCGACATGGCTGAGCTGGGGGAGGCCGTCCTCGGGTGCTCGCGGCCCGAGGGAGTCGCCCTCGTCGCGGCCAAGGCCACGGAGGTCAGGGCGCGCCGGCAGCTGGGTGTCCTGTCGACAGGAGAGCGTCAGCGGGCGTATGATAGGGCGGTGAGGCGCGTGAGGTCGTTGGTGCAGGCGATCGAGTCACACAAGTGTGCAGATGAGGGTTGAGTCATGACAAAGTTGTACGCGGTGGTACTCCTAGTGGGTTGTTCGGTCAATGCGTCGGGTCTGCAGGGGCCAGGCGTCCAGGCGGTCGGTGGGACCGTCGGCTCGAGCAGTAACTCGGACGCCTGGGTGGAGGCGTCGCAGGTGACGGTCTCGCACCCGGACGCGGGTCCGGCGGTCGCTCCCGACGAGGCGCCGGCCAGGCCCGACGTCGTCTACGCGGACTCCGCGCCGATCAGCGCTCCCGACGCCAGGCCGGCGGCCGACGTGTTGCCTCCGGGGCCCGACCTGGCTGTCGGAGGGCGAGACGTCCTGTCGCCCGGGCTCGACCTGGTTGCCGCGTCTCCCGACGTCCAGGCGGTCGGCTCACCGGACGTCCTGCTGGCAGCGGACGTGCTGCCTGCTCCGGACCTGAAGGCTCCGGCGCAACCTGACCTGGGCGCCCCAGACTTACTGTCGTCCGGGTCTCCCGACCTCGTGGTCGACGTCCTGCCTCCGCCGAGCACGGTCACCTTCTCGAACGGTGTGGCGGTGGGCGCCATGACAGGCTCGGCCTGGATCGCGCTGGGCGCGCAGGACATACTCGAGTCTCCCATATGCACGTCGAGGTCGGATGGTCGCTGCGTGTTTACATCCTGGCCCTCGTCGAAAGCTCTATGCGCCACGGGGTACATCCCCATGGTGTTCGGTGCTGACTACACCAACAACTGGGGGATCGAGATCGGCGTGGACGCCACGCAGCCGCCGGATACCCCGATCGGGGTGTCCTACTCGACCATCACGGTGAACTTCACGGGCAAGCCTACGTCGAACGTGCGGATCGAGCTCCACAGGTCGACGGATCCGTCGGGAGCTAACTACTGCCTGAACCAGGTCGTGTCGGGGACTGCCTACTCCTTCGTGGGCTTCAACACCGAGTGCCAGGGGTACACGCCGGGGACGCAGCTCACGGCGGCGGACATACCCCTGATCGACCAGGTCGGGCTGCAGGTCACGGCGTCCGAGACGGAGGCGATCACGGTCACGGACCTCTGTTTGAACAGCATCACCTTCGGTTACTGAAAAAACTTATCGGGAAGTGGAAGGAGATCAGAGAATGACATCGGTGAAGGGCACGTGTCTGTTTGATGAGGCGGGGCGCGGGACGAGGTCGCGAGCGGGCGGTAGGAGCGTCTGGATTGTGGGGATACTGGTGGCGATCTTGGGGATGACGATCTCCTCGTCGTTGTTCGCTAAGACGAAGGAGGGGGTAGTGAGCCAGGGAGAGGTCACCGCGTTCGGGGACCTGGTACTGAAGAGCCTGAAGCACGTCGACGCGGCTGACTTGGACGCCATAATCTCATTCGGAGGGAAGAGGTCTGTCATACGGATAGTCACCCTGGTTCTCGATCACGGAGTACTTCGTCGCGCAGAGGAGGGCGATAGCACATCGGAGCTGAACCACGGCATGACCTTGCTCCTCGAGAAGAACTTTTCTCTGGGGACCTTGGGCATATCCATATTCGACGACCGGAACCGGAAGAGGCTCTCCTACGACCTCATCTCGGGGGTCAGGGTGGTGTATGCCTACGACGATGCTTTTCTCGGAGGGCGCCTCGCCGACTCGGCGAGGGCATACGTGGGGAGGTCCCTGATCGCTCGAGCAGAAGCGGTACGAGTAGTGGGACAGGCGTCTCCCTTTCGACTGGAGGTCCGCGAAACTCAGTACTGCAGGAGGGGGGATTATCACGGTAGGTTGCTCTTCGAGCTGGCCTCGTTTCCCAAGCTCATCGTTGAGACGGCTCGTGGACCGAAGCAGGTGTTCACCACGTGGGCCGTCGATCCGGAATACGTCGCCGGATCCGAGTGAATCTTCGGAAACTCACTGAAAAAATCAGTAAAAACACGAGTAGTTTCCAGCATTTAGCTGCCAAGTCAAAAATTACATTTTGACACCTGGTTCTTTGTCGGTTAGGATTGGTGTTGTAAGGAGGCGCCATGATGACCAGCAAGATCGACAGCAAGAAGTACGGGACGCGCGGGAGCGCCGCGAAGCCGCTCACCGAGGAGGGGATCAAGCTCTTTCGCGAGTCGGCCGGGGTGGTGATGCTCGATCACCTCATCGAGCTGCTCGGCGACGCTCGCGTGTGCGGCGACGGGGCCGGGCGCGACGCCTACGTGGCCTGGGTCCCCCTCGCGGCCATCTTGACGGTGAACTGACCATGCTGGGCGCACAGGACATGTCGGTGGCCGACCAGATCAGCGAGGCCCTGGCGGTGACGGGGGAGGTCCCCGAGGCGCGCGACAGGCTCACCGTCACGGCCGAGATGCCAGCGGTCTGCGCGGGCGAGCTGGCCGTCGCGACCTACTACAACGACGAGGAGCTCGCGCGGCGCACCTGGGAGCACGCCGTGGCAGGCCTGGACGGGTCGCTGAACCCGATCGCCGTCGACGTCGACTGCGAGGTGTGGTCGTGATCAGCGGGGAAGTCATCATGGCGAAGGTCTTCACGCGCGCGGGCGAGGCGGCTCGGATCGTCCTCCAGGATCGGCAGGAGCTGCACCGCGTCCTCTGCTCGCTGGAGATGTTCGCTCGCGAGGTCGCGTGGGCCGGCTGGCGGGTCGACCGGGGCGCTTCCCGCTCCGTCCTCTCGGTCAAGACGGTCCGGGGCAGCACGGCCGAGGTGGTAGTGCCGGACGACATCGCGACTCCCGACCTGTGGTCCAGGTCTCTCACCGTGAGGCGAGCGTCGTGATCTCCCTCGACCTCCTGGTCGACCTCAACCTAGTCCAGGTGCTCACCACCTTCGCTCGCTGGCGGCGCTGCACGGGGTGCGGCGCGCTCGTGCTCTACGTCGACGACCAGTGCGCTACCGAGAGTGACTTCGCGTGCGGGGGCTGCTACCAGCATGCCCAGGAGCAGGCGCTATCGGTCGCGCCTCCAGTATCGAGGCGCGAATTCCCTGGGGGCTTCCTGGAGCAGCTTTCGTAGCTCGGTCAGGTCGAGCTCGCGCTCGATCTCCGAGCTGTGCTTCGCCAGGGTGTGCTGGAGCCGGGTCACCGCCAGCTTCTCTATCTGGCGCGTGCGCTCGCGCGTGAGTCCCATGATGCTGCCTACCCGCTCGAGGGTCTGCGGTCCCAGGTCCGCCACGTCGAGCGAGCAGCTGTCGTCGGGCACCACGTCCCAGGGCTCGCGCTCCGGGCACGTGAGCTTGATCTTGCCAGACGCCTCGTTGATGCTGAGGTAGTTGTTGTGGGGGCAGCTCACGTAGACGCAGGGGCGGCAGCGGCGGAACACCACCTCGGGCAGGAGGCTCGCGTTAGCGGCGTACTCTGCCTCCGGGGCCCGCTGGTCGTAGACGACCCAGGTGTCGGTCTCGTAGTGGTAGGCGACCTCCGCTCGGCACTCCGGGCAGGTGAGGTCGCCCTCCGCGTCCTGGACGAAGTGGACGACTCCGCCGCACCGCGGGCACACGTCGGCGACCTCGCACTCTTCCCGCCGCTGGGGGCGCCGCGGGAGACCCGCGGTTCGGGGAGGATCGTCCGGGGGATCACGCATGTTGTTGACCACGAGCTTTAAGAACGGGACGGGCACGGCGGTCTTGGTCAGTTCTTGGGTAGGCGGTCGGCGCCGTCGACTTCTTGCTTTTTCGGTTCCTCGAGCCGCGTCGTCGTGACGTCGCGCCTGGCGAGAGCTCGCAGCTCTCGTCGGCGCTCGGGGGACAGGGGTTTCTTGTGTCGTATGCGAGATAGGGAGGCCATGTTGTTTTCTTTCGTCTACGGGGTAGGGGACAGCAGGGATCCTGGTTCACCTATGACGTGCTGGTCGGTGAACGAGGGGTCGAACCGGGCGAGGACGACCTGCTTGTCCTGGGTCAGGCGAGCATCTTCGATCACCTCCTTGAAGGCTAGGTGGTCGGGGTGCCCCGGCAGGTGGACCGCGCGGGACAGGTAGTCTGTCGTCGTGTAGGTGCCCCAGTTGCGCAGGGGAGTCACGGAGATCCACCTCACGTTGTGATCCCAGGCCATCTGTACGAAGGGTATCAGCTCGCGGAAGTTGTTCGCCTGGACCGTGTAGAACATGCCGAGCATGGGGCGATCCGCGCGAGCGGCTGCCTGGAGCCGGCCGATCATCTTCACGTTGTCCCAGAGGCGTCGCCAGGAGGCCCGGCGGTTGATCGCGTAGGTCTCTGGCGTACCGGCGTCGACGGAGATGCCTACCTCGGCGACGCGGTCGCGCGTGGGCCCCAGCTCCTCCCAGTGCTCGGCGTCGAGGAGAATGCCGTTGGTGTGCAGGAACACCTCCAGGTCGGGGTAGGCCGGCGGAGCAGGGAGGTGGGTGAGGAGGTGCCAGTAGTGCTCCGAGGCGAACGGGTCGCCGTATCCCGTGACGTAGAGGCGCCTGGTGACGTCGAGGATCCCGCTCTTCATGACGATCTCGCCGATCCTGGCGACTTTCGCACCGTCGACGAAGTTGCTCGAGTGGCACACGCGGCAGCTAGGGCAGGTGAGGTTGCACGACTGGTCGTAGTCGAGCTTGAGCACCTTGATGCGATCCGCGTAGTTATCGGGGGGAGGATCTGTCGTGACGGGTCCCCGCGGTCCCGGGAGGTAGGGACACATGGTGCAGAAGCGGAAGCTGTCGTCGAGCACGGACTCCCTGATCGCGCGCGCCGCTTCTCCGAGCCAGATCTCGCGCAGGTCCTGCTCGAAGACGTTGCCCAGTCGCTTGGGCAGCCAGCCCTCGCAGCAGCAGTAGACGTCTCCGTCTACCTTGATCTCGAATCGCTCGAAGGGGTTGGGGCAGCTCCGCATGGTCGTGATCTCTCATCCTGTGGGGAGGATCCGCAGTCCCTCGGGGATCCAGCGGGACCCCCAGCTGTGGATCGCGTAGGTGTCGGGGGACGGGTCCGGGAGCCGGGGAGGCTGTCCCACCGGGCAGCGGTCCCAGGGTATCGGGTAGAACGTGACGGGGTCGTACAGCGCCACGTCGGAGTGGTTGGCCACCGTCTCGGTCGTGAATATGAACGCCAGGGACAGCATGTGCTCCGCGTCTGGCGCCTGCTTGGGCGTCTTAGCCACGAGCTCCTGGAGCCACGGGTGTCCTGGTACGGTTCCCATGATGGAGCACCCCACCTCGAGGGCGTAGGAAGGTTTATGGGGGTACCTGGTGCGGCACAGGCCGGCGAAGGCGCGGACGTCCTCGAGGAGGGGCTCGATGCACTTGAGGGGAGCGAAGTCGCAGTCCAGGTAGACGCCCCCCAGCTGCTCGAGTATCTCATAGCGCCAGACGTCTGACTTCTTGGCCAGGGTCTGGCACCGGGCCAGGTAGTCGGGGTGCCGACACTCTATGAGGTCGTCGCCGGCAGCCAGCACGTGGCGAGGCAGCCCGGGCACCTCGCGCCAGGTCTTGGACTGCCAGCCGGGGTGCAGGGCGGCCCAGCCACGCTCCCACTCCACGAGCTGCGGGTGCATCGCGGCCTGGCCCAGCCACACGCGGTGGAACGTTCGGGGTATGTAGATCATGGTCGCTTCCGGAGGGTCACGGTGTAGTAGTGTCCGCGGCGGACGAAGAAGTCGGGGTGAGCCTCTTCCGCCTGGTAGAGCAGGTTGAGCAGGTCGCGTCCCGCCTGCCCGTCTGGCACGAGCAGCTTGTGGGCGAGGGTCTCGAGGGTGCGCAGGGGGTGGAGCTCCACGTCGGCGACGTCTTCGAATTTCTGCCAGAAGCTCTGGGGGTGGGAGTGGTAGTAGGGGTGCGAGGTCGCTGCGGGCATCCTGGTCTCGAGGAGGTGCAGCAGCTCCGGGTTGCTGGCGAGCAGGTCGTCGTGGTTGGTGTAGGTGACGATGACGGGGGCCCCGGGTCTCGTCACCCTCAGCATCTTGCGGACGAACTCTTCCTGGAGGCCCGCGGAGACGTGGAACAGGACGTAGTAGCACAGGGTACAGTCGAAGTGGTCTGGTGGGAGGTCGACGTCTAGGAAGTCGCCCCGGAGGTAGACTCCGCGGTCTCCGAGCCTCTGTCGAGCACGGTCGAGCGCTGTTTGCGAGAAGTCTACGCAGTACCTCTTCTGGAAGTTTTTCGAGAACGACCAGTAGTCGTCGTCGTCGATCGGCCCCGATCCGGCGTCGAGGAAGTTCTCGCCCGAGGGGGGCACGTGCACCAGCGGGCGGAGCCTGCATCCGTGGACGTAGTCGGCCGCGCAGGGGCGCAGGTCTTCCCACCGGCGGGCGTCCCCGTTGATGCCGTCCGTCAGCTCCCACTGGGTTTCGTAGAAGGTCCGCGTCTGCTGGTTGTCCGTCATGGCAGGCGCCTCTGCTCTGGCAGCGACGGGAGGAGGACGCGGGAGTCTTCCAGCGCGGGGTCGCGCATGACGGCGCACAGTTCGGCGTGGTAGGGGTGGTCCGCGAGGTGGGCCGCCCGCGAGAGGTAGTCGTTCCGCTCGAGCGCCTGCCAGTCGTCGATGAAGTTGGCGGTCACGCGGTCGAACCCCCGCGCGAATGCCATCTTGACGAACGGGACCAGTTCCCTGAAGTTGTTGGCCTGGATGACGTAGTTGGACTGCAGGCGGAACATGTACTGGCGCTTCTTCTCCGCGGCTCGATCTATGTTGGCCCAGAGCCGCGACCACGATCCGCCGCGGCGGTTCTGGAGGTAGGTGGCCTCCGTGGCAGCGTCGATCGACACGTCGAGGATGCTGAGCCTCCGCAGGTCGAGCTCTCCCCAGCACTCCTCGTCGAGCAGTTGCCCGTTCGTGTAGAGGTGGATCCGCGCGGACGGGGTCAGCGCGGGCAGGAGTTGGAGCAGGCGCCGGTAGCGAGGCGAGGCGAGGGCCTCCCCGTATCCGGCTATCGTGATTTCGTCGGCGAGCTTCAGTACGTCGCTCTTGAGGATGAGGTCGTGCAGCTGGTCGGTCTTGACGGCGTCGACGTCGCCGCCGGCGAAGACGCGGGGCCTGCAGCTCGGGCACGAGAGGTTGCACGTCTTGTCGTAGCTCAGCCACAGGGAGGGGATCCGCGAGACGTCGGGCAGGACGGGCGGCGTCGGGCCCACCGGACCGCGGTGAGCCGACAGGTAGGGACAGCGCGCACAGTAGCGGAAGTCGCCGTCCGTGACCGACTCGCGGATCTGCCGCATGACCGGCCCCTGCCAGAGGGCGTCGAGGTCCGTCTCGAACACGTTCCCCACCGGCGTGCAGATCCAGCAGCAGCAGTGCACGTAGCCGCTGGATCGTATCTCTAGGAAGGTGTAGGGGAGTGGGCAGAACGGCATGGTCACTCGGCGGCCAGGTTCGGTAGCAAGATGCGGGGGTCTCGGAGGCGAGCGCCGCGCAAGATCTTGAGGAGCTCGGGGTGGTCTGGGTGGCTCGGGAGGTGGACGGCCTGTCCGAGGTACGTCTCGGTGGCGATCTGGCCCCAGTTGTCTATGAAGCTGAAGTGGATCTCCGAGAAGTCGTGGGCGAAGGCGAGCTCGGTGAACGGGATGATCTCGCGGAAGTTGTTGGCCTGCACGACGAAGTTGGTCTGCAGCTGGAACTGCCTCTCGCGCTTCCTAGCCCTGACGATCTCGATGTTGGCCCAGAGCCGGGACCATGATCCCTCGCGGCGGTTCTGCTCGTAGGTGGCCTCGGTGGCGGCGTCGATCGATATGCTGAGCAGCGCGATCTGTCTCGCCGCCGGGCCCAGCTCCTGCCAGCGATCCGCGTCGAGGAGGAGACCGTTCGAGATCAGGTGTATCGGCGCGTTCGGGGCTCTGCTGGGGAGCTCCTTGAGCAGCGCTCGGTACGATGGCGAGGCGAACGGCTCGCCGCACCCGGCGAGACCGATCATGTCGGCTATTCCTATGTCGGCCAGTATCCTCTCGTGCACGAGGCTGGTCTCCTTGGGGAGGAGCTCGTCGCCGGCCAGGACGTGCGTCCGGCAGCTCGGGCAGGAGAGGTTGCACGTGCGGTCGTAGCTCAGCATCAGGTGGGGGATCCGAGAGGTGTCGGGGAGCTTCGCCGGTCTCGGGCCGAGGGGTCCGCGCGGGCCGGGCAGGAGGGGACAGAGGAAGCAGTACCGGAAGTCACCGTCGGTCACCGACCTGCGGATGTCCTGGATGACGTAGCCGTTCCAAATTTCGGTTAGGGACTTCTCCAGGATGTTCCCCACGGGCGTCTTTATCCAGCAGCAGCAGTGGACGTTGCCGCCCACCCAGACGTCGAGGTTGTTCCAGGGTTCCCTGCAGTACATGTGTTGATCCTACCGGTTCAGCAGGCGTTTGGCATCGAAATCGGGACCCACGTAGAGGGGAGACGACCGGGCTCCTTCCTGAGCCGGGTCGGACGCGATCTTGAACGAGGCTCGCGCTTGCGTCACGGCCGAGTTCGCGCACCCCGCTGTGTGCTGGACCAGCACGGGGAAGTGGGCCGCGTAGGGGCTGTCTCCTAGCGCCCAGGCGATCATCTCGTCGTGGCCGTCGGGCTTGGGCCACTCGTGCAGGTAGGGGCAGCAGAGCAGTCGCTCCACCGTCTCGCGAGGCATGGTGACCGCCTGGGTCAGGATGAAGAAGCGGGAGGGCCGGCAGCCGAGCAAGCCGCGCAGTCGGTCGAGGGTCGTCTTGGTCAGCTGAGGTCCCTGCGGGGGACGGGCCGGCTTCGACCAGTCGTAGTCGTAGGTGAACCAGGTGATGAGCGAGAGGTCGGCGGGCACCTCGACGGCGCCGACGTAGTCGAGCGCGTTTTGACACATTTCCACGTCGTCTTCGATCATGGTCAGGCGATCGAGGTCGGGGTAGGCGGTCAGCGTCAGCTGCAGTCGGTGTATGAAGGCTCGGGCGTCCCCGAGCAGCGAGGGAGTCTCCGAGATGATCCACCCGTCGCGGTCGACGGCTCTCTTCAGGTCATCTCGCAGGGGACCGTCGGAGGCGATCAGCTTGGGTCCCACCCACCGTCCGGATCCGGCCCTGGCTAGCGAGTCCAAGGTCGCGCTCAGGGTCGGGACAGGTCTCGGAGCCGTCGTCACGACGAGCGCGTGGCGGTCCGAGGGAGGCCCGAGCTCGATCTGCCTCATGGCGTAGTAGAAGTCGAGGGCCTCCCGGGGGGCGTGCGCACGCGTGCACGACTCGGCAGAGATGGGCATCGGGGGGACCGGGTAGGGGAGGTCCACCCAGGCCGTCGTCCTCTCGCGCATGGAGAGCCGCAGGGCGAGGAGGTGCGGCGGCAGCTCTCGCTTCTTCAGGTAGCACCAGCCGTCGCAGCTTCTCACCAGTTGACCTCCTCGTAGGAGCGGCGCAGCAGCTCGCGCTGCCGCATCTCGGGTAGGGTGTAGTGGCAGATCTGAGGTGGAGCTGGGAGATCTCTCAGGTGCTCGCGGCAGAGCCACCGGAGGTTGTCGTCCTTGTAGCCGTGCAGCCATATCGCCCTCCTCGACCGGTTGAGGAGGAGCTCGCGGGTGGCGGGCTGGCCCTGGCCGTGCCAGTCGGTGCGGACGACGCTCGACAGGCTCGCTTGCGCGAGCATCTCCTCGCGGTGGTATATGTCGAAGTGGGTCTCTAGGGTCCCGTCGTACACCGGGGGAGTGAGTAGGCGAGTCTGGCCGAACACGCGCAGGTCGAACAGGGCGTTCGGGTTGACGTGCAGCGGGCAGCGGTCGATGAAGTAGGGGGTGCCGGTGATGCGCAGATGGAGACCGAGGGTGCGGTCGTGTTCCTTCTTGAACAAGGAGATCCAGTCGCGGTGGAGGGGTATCCCGTCGCCTCCGTCGAGCGTCAGCAGTCCCCTGTGCTCGTCGAGCTCGCCGCGGGCGAACCGCTCGTAGTAGTGAAGGCAGGTGCCCGTCCAGAGGGCCGTGCAGCCCTGGGGGTGTCCCTGCGCTCCCAGGGGAGACACGACGTTCTCCACCGTGAACTTGCGCGCGCAGTGGCGGGAGGTGCGGTCCGTCAGCTCGTCCAGCGCCACGTCGGGCTGGCGGACCAGCGCCAGGATCACGTCCTGGCGCGGTTCCGGCTCGATGTCGGCCAGGAGGCGGGCGAGCTGCATGGTGGGCTCGAGGTCGCTCTTGCAGTACATCAGCGCGACGATCATGGACGATCCTCACATATCTTCCTCACGAAGGAGAGGAGGCGGTCGGGGCTGCAGTATGAGTTCAGCACGTTGCCCGGGAACCACGGCTCGGCCACCATCGCGTCGTACGCGTCGTCATCGGTGTCGAGGTAGACGATCCGGTCGATCACCCGGTTGAAGTGATCTTCGAGCGACTCTCCCTCGGGCTCGTTGGCGTCGACGAAGCTCCGCGGGTTGAAGTCCAGGTGAACACCAGGATCTCCCCAGTATATCGGTACGCTGTCGACCATCATGGGGTCGAGGAGCTTCTCGCTGACGTAGCCGGGGTAGCGCGAGTTCTCGAAGGCGATCGTGAACTTGTAGTCGGCGACGAAGGCGCACTTGTCGGGCACCGGCCCGCCTACGTTGTTCATGAACCTGCCCGCCGAGTCGACCTTCTTGTACCTGGACAGCATCCCGTAGAAGAGGAGGCGCGCGTGGGCGCTGGCGTTCGAGTACACGAAGTTGCAGAACTTGGTCTTGCGCTCGCGGATCTCGGAGGGATCGCGGGTCGGCTTGATGATGGTCCCCCAGTGGCTGCGCGCGGTCAGCGGGAGGGCGTGTCCGGACAGGAAGAGGTAGTTGACGTAGTTGGGGACGCGGAGGTGGGCCGACTCGTGAGTAGGATCGACGAGCCGGTCCGAGGTCAGGGCGTACTCGCACACACCCCACGGGGGCCTGATGTTCTCCTCGCACGCGAATATCTTAGTACATCGTTCATAGCGCGGGTCCAGCTCGTATTCTCGCTGGATCTCGACGCCGTTGGGCCCGAACACCGAGAAGAAGAGCAGGTCGGGCACATCTCCGCGGTCGAGCTCGGCGACCACGACCGGCAGCTCCGTCGCGAGGGGGGCCGAGATGTAGTTGTAGACCGGATCGACCTGGCGGTGGAACCCCAGGAACCCCACGACCACGTCCTTCTCTCCGGGGATCTTCCTGCTCAGTCTTATCATGATCGCGTGTCCAAGACTTGCCGGTGGAACTGGGATATGAACAGGAGGCGCTCGGCTACCTTCTCGGCGTTGTCGAGGGAGCCGCCGGGCAGCTCGGGTGTGATCTTACCCGCTCGCAGGTCGCTCAAGTATTCGGGGTCGAGCCACGGGACCATGGCGGACACGGACACGCCGTGGGAGGTCTCGAGGACGGGCTCCTGGAATTTGGTGTGGTCTTTCTCCCAGGTCTGCGACTTCACGACGTACACCTGGTCGCCGTACCCGGCGTGGAGGATCTCGCCGGTCTTAGCGAGGTGCTCGTTCACGGCCGCCTCGACTCCCCCGCCCTGGTCGAAGTAGTCGTCGAAAACCAGGATGCCACCGTCCGCCACGCTGTCGTAGAGGTACTCGAGGCAGGTCTTCACGCTGAAATACACGTCGCAGTCCACGTGGACGAAGCGCGCGGGTCCCTGGTACCTGCCGCGCATCGTGTCGCAGAACCAGCCCGGCACGACGTCCACGGCGGCCTCGACGCCGTGTCGTCTCAGGGTCTCCCTGAGCGCGGCCTCTGAGTGGGGCATGTGCCCCGCCCCGTAGTGCGCGGTCTCCACCTCCGACCGCTCGGCCGGGAGTCCCTGGAAGCTGTCGTATGCCGTCACCCGTCCGGAGCCATGGAGCAGCTTCGCCAGCATGACCGTGATGCCGCCGCGGAAGATGCCACACTCGACCGCGCTCCCGCCCGGGGGCGAGAGCAAGAGGAGGTCGTGTATGAGCTTCGCCTTGTAGCGGTTGAGGAGGGTGATCGGTTCTACGTCGGGCCAGATCTCGTCGAAGGAGGGTGGTGTCATGGTTGACGCTCGATCTCGTCGCAAAGGGCGAGTATGCTGGGTACGGAGGGGAAGAGCTCGCGCAGCATCTTGCTCGCGGTCGCCGCCTCTCCCTGGCGGCCTAGCTCATGCAGGGACGAGGCCACGAACACGAGAGAGGTCCGGGGGTCGAGGCGACCGTCGTCTACCAGGAGCAGCTCATCTTTGTGCGCGAGGTACGCGGCCCACGCGTCGAGGCTCCTCGACCACGCCCGCTCGCGGTGGCGCGAGCAGCACAGTCGCAGGGCCGACTTCCAGTTGGGGTGCTCAGTCAGGGACTGTTCGTACCACCTCGACGCCTCGGCGAAGCTCTCGCGCGCCTCCTCGAGCTCTCCCCGGATCGCCTTCGCCCACGACCTCTCTTCGGCGAACTGGGAGCTGTCCAGGTAGGTGTCGACTGCTCGGCGCGCGAAGTCGTAGTACTCCGTCATGCCGGAGTACGGCGCCGTGCGGGCCAGGTGCAGGAGGTTCACGGGAGGGATCGCCCAGTCGAGGAGGCGAGCTTCGGTGTAGAGCACCTTGAATATCTCGCTCCCGCAGCTCGGATCCGACAGCCGGGACGCGTTTCTCACGCCGAGCGCCTCGCTCAGTACTGCTGGGCGGAGGCAGCCCTCGAGCGACTCGGCCGCCGATCCCTCGAACCCGATCTCCCTGTGCAGCTTGCGGGCGAGGCGGAGGGAGAGCACGTGCCGCCCGTCCGCGTACCTGACCTGGACGTAGGCGGAGTCGCGGCGCTCGGACTCTAGGACCCAGCACACTCCGACCAGTTTCTGCGGGTCCCCTATCACGTCGTCTTCCGTCAGGGCGAGGCACCACCCGCTCGAGCACGCCGACCACCCGAGGTTGCGCACGGCGGACCAGTCGCGCACGAACTGCTGTCCGGCCATCGGAGGCTCGTATGCCTCGGAAGCCAGCGGTCGGCTCCGGAGGCGCGCGTACTCCGCGCCGGACGCGTACAGCCGGGGGTGGGTGTCGGGCGTCACGGGAACTACTACCAACCGGGGACACGCCGACCGGAGGTCGTCCTGCCACGGGCGGTCCTGCTCGAGGCACGGCGTCGCGTAGGCTGCCGTGACCACGACCTCGGACACGCTAGGACCGACCGACTCCGTGAGGTACCTGAGCAGCTCGGGCGAGGGAGGTCGCCTGATCGTGAGCGATAGGGAGACGGACGGTCGCTCTCCCGTCGGGATCTCGCCGATCTTGGGTATCTTCGCGTCGGTGTGCTTGGTCTGGTACTTCACGACGTCACTGTATGTGGAAGCGCCTCACCGTGGTAGGTATTCCTGCATCTCGGAGCACCGTGGCCATGAGCTGCCTCCCGCTCTCGTTCCAGGAGTGGACGTAGGCCCTGCGGGGCTGCTTCCGAGCGGCCATCCCTGCTATGTGCTCGGCGACGTCGAGCCCACAGCCCGGCTCGGGGTCGGTCGTCCGGTCCAGGTCGTAGTCGAGGAAGACGACGTCGTAGCGCGGAGAGGAGTCGAGCTTTCGGATCGCCTCGGGCGCGGTCCAGGTGTGGTCCAGCCGCAGTCCGTGGAATATCCGGTCGAACTCCGCGTGGCGAACGGGGTTGTCGTCTAGTATCAGTACTCGCTGCATGGCGGCTACGGTTTATCGGGAGGGTCGGGCACGGTCGTCTTCTGGGTGGGCGTCCGGTCGTCGTCGGACTCGAAGTAGTCGTGTATGCACTCCGTGAGGTACATCCCGAGCTCGTCCAGGACCTCCCGCGAGACGTCCGGACGGCCGAAGGCCTGCACCAGCGCCCGCTCGTCGTCGACCACGGCGAACACCGCTATGGCGGGGTGGATGGCGGACCGGTCGTCGAGGGCCCGCAGTCCTCCCCTCGACATGTGTAGGAGCAGCTGCTGCGGCGCGAGCTTCTTGCCCAGGATGCGGCGCTCGAGGTAGGCGATCAGGGGCCTCACCAACCTCAAGGAGAAGTGGGTCATCCGGTCGAGACGCGCGAGCAGGTGCCATGTGTGGATGAGTACCAGCCGGAGTATCAGCACGACCGCGCCTCCCGGGAGCCCAGCTCGTCGCAGATCGCCTCCCAGTCGATCTGCCGGCACGGGCCAGACGTCGACTTGCCGCTCGCGAGGTGGCGAGCGCAGTTCCTGACGTGGCTCGGGCTGGCGGGACGAGCCGAGAGCAGGAGCTCCAGCTCTCGGTGGACTATCTTGGAGAGGAGCGAGCGGTCGCCCTCGTACCTGCGGGGCTCGTGCCTGCGCTTCGTCACCACGAGCGACCCGGACCGGCTCTCCACGACCGCCTCGACGCCGTTTGGTATCCGCGAGATCTGCACGGTCGCTTGATCTCGGTGCAGCACCGGCACGTCGTACACCGAGACGGCCCGCGTGATCACCCGCTCGGAGGCGAGAAGCTGCACGTGCCTGCGCAGGGACGCCTTGAGGTCGCGCCGGGTCGGGCGCAGGCAGTGGTCGCACGAGCTCGACCAGGGGACCGGCCTGGCCGTGCTGAGGGGGTTGTAGAGGATCCCGCAGCAGCGGCCCTGCCACTCGAGCTTGAGCACCTCCCAGCCCGAGTACGGGTCAGTGAGGACTATCACCCTATCACCTCCATGGCGAGCACCCAGAGCACCGCCGCCTCCGGGTTGACCTCGATCGTCGCCTCCAGGAGGTGCATCTGCTCCTCCGACAGGTGGGCGAGTACCTCCTGGTAGGACTCGAACGGGACGCCGAAGTGCACGAAGAAAGCTTCGGCGTCCGTCTCCCACGGGGCCGGGTGGCGCACCATATCGCGCGCCAGTCCGCTCACCGCGCGGGCGGCCCTGAGTGCTCCCAGGAGGTCCATGTTACCCGGATCGGCTGGCGATGGCAGCAGCCACGTCGGGCGAGATCCCGCCGCCGGGGGGCAGCACTACCTGCTGCACTCCCGGAGGCGCCGGGGGAGGCGCGGAGGGGGCGACGAGGTCGGGGGTAACGGGAGCGCCGGGAGGCAGCACGGCCCGCGTGCCGTCGGGGGCGATCACCCTGGTCCCCTGCGCGGTCACGAAGACGTTGGTCTGGCCGGGCTGGATGGGAGGGGCGCTGGGGATGGAGGGGTCGAGCGACCCCAGGTCGGTCGACGCCGGCTGGGCGAGGGGGATGGGAGGCGGCAGGTTGAGGAGGTCCGGCGCCTGCGGGGCCACGTGCGCGACGGGCCGCACGACGGGGACTCCCACGGGTACGGGAGCCTGGGTGGGCTGCGGAGGCCGGTCCTGCTGTAGGCGGGCGGCGGTGTCGCGGATGACGTGGTGGAGCAGGGTGACGTACTGGTCGAACAGCCTCTGGCAGGCGGACTGCAGCGCGAAGTGGGTCGACGCGTTCTGGAAGTCGTAGCGGAGTGCTTCCATGTCCTGCTGGGCGTACTGCAATAGTTGGTTCAGATACTGAGTGTCTGCGTTCCTGCTCATTTGTCCCTCGGGTGGTTTTGGGTGAGGACGGGCGCGAAATGCGCCGTCCGGTGATATCTCACGTCTTCTTCGGGCCGAAGAAGTCCTTGAAGCGGTTGGCGAAGCTGTCGCCGCTCTCTTCGATCTTCTGCAGTATCGGGTCGTTGGGCTCGTCCGTGGCGGCGGTCAGGCGGTCGCGCAGGGGTATCTCGGTCGGCATGGGGACGGGCTCGGCGTCTACTATTACGTCGCCCCTGCTCGGCTTCCCGACCACGTCCTCGCGGCTGGGCTCGTTCGCCGGTCTGCGCGCGGCTGGCTTCTGGGGAGCGGGTCGGCTCCCCGGCAGCTCGTTGCGCTTGCCGATCACGGCGGTCTTGCGCCCCTCGATCCAGCGCGACTTCTTGGCCTCGTACTGGTGCATGATCTCGGCCAGGGTCATCTTCTGCGTGTCGGTCAGCATGCTGAAAAATTGCTGCTGCTGCTCGTCGCTCATGTTCTCGAGCAGGGAGCTCATCAGCATGAGGGCCTGGTCCTCCTCGGGCAGGATCGCCTTGCCGGCGAGGCGGTTGATCACGACCGGGGCGAGGGCGGCGAGCTTCGCCAGCCCCTCCTCCTTGAGCGCTATGTTGGCCTCCTCGCGGCGCTCCTTGAGGCGGCGGTCGGTGGCCATGTTCATCGTGTCCTGGAAGAGGATCATGAAGTCGATCTGCTGCTGGCTGTAGCGCTCGTTCATCTCCGACAGGCGGGCCAGCTCTCGGCGCTGTGTCTCCATGGTCATGCCCGAGACCACCGACATCTGCCTCATCATGACTTCCATGTGGCGCATCGCCTGCGCCGCGAGACCCTTGTCGCTTGCGGGCTCGGAGGGGCTCAGCTGGCGGTCGAACTCCGCCTCGGTCGACGGCGCGACCCTGAACATCTTGCGTACCGCGAAGTTGCGGTCCTTCTCGTAGTACGCGTAGAGCGCGTACAGCTGCACGCCGGCGTTCAGGTCGTCGGCGTCGCGCTGGGCCGCCGTGGCGACGGTGTGCAGGAGTGGTATGATCCCGTCGTCTTCGGCGCCGGGGTCGAGCTTGACCTGGTGGCTGCACACGTCGCCCTGGTTCTCCCGGTTGACGTTCAGGTGACGCAGAGTGACCTTGTAGCACCTGCCGTGCAGGGCGGTGTCGGGGAACGCGACGTGCTCGTGGACCCACGGCCGCAGTTCCTGCTCGATGCGGCTCAGCTCGTCGATGTCGCCCATGCGCGGGGCAGGATACCGCCCTTAATTCGTCAGAGTCAAGGGGGTCGGTCCGAGCGTCAATCTCGTTTTGACACCTCGGGCGCCGGCGGAGAATTTTGCAAAAACGGGCTCTCGTCGATTCTCGCCGATTCCCGCTGTTCTTGAGAAGTTGCCGTCCTGACTACTCCCCAAAGTCTTACTTGACCGTCAGCGGACGCCGGTGAGCTTCCCGAGCTTGCGCCCGGCCGCGTTCCGCGCTCGCTTCACGGTCTCGTAGTCCTTCTTGACCGTCGAGCGGGAGGGCTTGCCGAAGGCTTTCTCGCCGATGGCGTGGTAGGCGCGGTTGAGCTTGTTGTACTCGCGGCGGGCGGCCGCGATCTGCGTCTTCTTCGAGGTCCTGGGCATCTTCGTCTTCTCCTGGGTAGGGGTTAGCGGACGTGGACGTTCATGGGCAGGCCGCGGCCCGGGCGCTCGCCTCCTGCCATCACGTTGGCGGTGGGGGCGAGCGGCGTTCCGCGGGTGACGGGGAGCTTCTTGGCCTGGCTGGCGTCGCCGGCGCGGACCTCGGCGGGCAGGCCGCGACACGTCGAGGTCACGCTCTGGGTCGTGACGTGGGACCTCGTCTGGAGGTCGACCGGTCGCGACTCAGTGGGCAAACCGACCGGGCCCGAGGCGGCAGTCGCGGGGCTCGGCGCTGCCGGCAGCTGCTGGTCGGCGGGCCGGGATTCCGTCGCCAGGCCCCTGTGCAGCGCCTGCGCCTGGTCCTGCGGGGGCGCGGGCACCTGGCAGTTGCCGGTGGAGCTCCGCACGGCCGCGGTGGCCGGAGGCGGCGCCGGGAAGGACTGAGTCGCCGGACGCGCCGCGGGGTTCATGTGGTTGGATGTAGACATGGGCGCCAGTATATCACGGGGCCGGCGGGGCGTGCTCGTAGAGGTCGGCCAGCTCCGCCTGCTCGGAGTCCGACCTCGGGACGGAATATCCTCCTTCACCGATCTTGGGACCCTTGATCCACTTCGGGTCGTCCACGTAGACGAGCCGGGCGGGTTCTCTTGCCAGTATCCGTTCTACACGAGGCTTCGTCTTGGGCCCGAGCTTGACCGCGCGGGCGTAGCCCCAGCGGTCTCGTACGACGCTCCCAGGTGGCATGATGAGCAGTAGGTAGGGCCTCGTCTTCGCTTCCACGAAGCTCTCGTCCGATCCTCTGCTGACGTATCCTGCGCCCACCGCCTCGTTCACGAGCGCCGCGAGCTCCTCGAAGCGTTGTCCGTGCTCAGGTGGTCTTATGCCAAACTTGACGAGGGCGAGCTCCTGGACCGTGATGGACAGGGCTTCGACGTGGTGGACCACCTCGTGCGCGACGACCCGCTCGAGCGTGTCTGGATCCCCCAGGATCCGTTTCTGCAGGTAGATAGTCGTGGTCTCGGGGCGCCTCGTCGACCACTCACACTGGCCTAGCCAGGGGACCGAGAGGCGGTCCACGATCTTGATGACGGGCAGGGCTCCCTCGAACCCGAGCACGTCGAGGTACTTCGCGACGTACTCGTCGATCAGTTGTAAGGGTTCTCGCGGGGTCATGGTTGGTCGCTCAGGACACTCTCTTGTGGCCGTATCGGTCGGTTTGTATCCTGCTCGTGAGTCGGAGGACGAACTCGCCGAGCGTCGCGCGGTCCGCGTCTGTCAGGTCGCCGGCGGGCGTGGTCCAGAACGTCGGGTGGTATAGGACCTCGTTCGCGATGCGCACCAGCGTCGTGGGGTTCTTCACGCCGACGAAGGACACGACCGGGAGTTGGCTCTCGTCGTGGATCACGACGATGTTTTTCGTAGTCTTCATGACCCCGGTGATCCGGAACGAGAGTCCGGGCACCTTGCTGGGTATCTCTTTGAAGCTCAT
>Ga0187891_1001594_pt1 | contig 19031 bp, 14 predicted proteins | sample June2016WEW_21_4_FD_132990 | JGI IMG/M metagenome (GOLD analysis project Ga0187891, IMG submission 132990) | Peatland microbial communities from SPRUCE experiment site at the Marcell Experimental Forest, Minnesota, USA - June2016WEW_21_40 | ecosystem: Environmental > Terrestrial > Soil >... | reverse complement strand
GCCCATGCGAGGGTTGTTTCCGCGTTAGCTTCGTTCTTGGCGATAAGGCTGTAACCGCAGCGCGCGCCAGCGGCCTGCCGAAAGGCCTTTTGAGGGAGATCACCGAAGCCAAGCGCTACGCGGAGGGGACCGGGGTTCGGCTCATGATTCGGAAACCTGGAGACCTGGCTTCGGTCCGTAGGCTCGTCGAAATTAAGCTTGCGAACTGATTTTCCGGCCCAGAGAGAGAATTCTGGCCTCGCTGCCGGGCAGACGGACGGGCTGCTCCCAGCGGAACTGCTCGCCGGCGGCCAACTGAAGCTCGGCGAGTCCCGAGTCTGTGGTCATGAGCGCCAGCCAACCGTCGGGCGCAACGAGCTTGACTGCGGCGGCAACGGCCAGGGGCATTCGCTCGACCGCCCGCAAAACCACACAGTCAAAGAGGGTGCGGAGCGATTCGGCGCGATCGGCATGGACCTTTGCCGGAATTCCCAGGACGCGCACAGCTTCCTGGAGGAATGCGGCTTTCTTGACCTTCGACTCGGCCAGCGTGACGGCGATCGAGTCTCGAAAGGCGGGGGGCCGACAGAGGGCGATGGGGATCCCGGGCAGGCCGCCACCTGAACCGAAATCGAGCAGCGTGGCGATCCCCTGCGGCAGTTGGCGAGCAACAGCAATCGATTCAATGATATGGCGCGATAGAATGCCTTCTTCGTCGCGAACGGAACTGAGGTTGATCCGGTTGTTCCAGCGAACAAAGAGCGAAAGATAGACCTCGAATTGGCCGGCTGTCTGGTCGTCCACCGGCTCCAAACCTGCTTTTCGAAGCAAATCGTTGAGCCGCGCCCCCGAGCTCATCTTTCAGTTCCCTCTTGCCACGCGCCGACGGCCTGAACAAACGCGGAAAAAATCGCGCGAGAAAATTCGCTTTGCTCGCAGGTGCGCTCAGGGTGCCACTGCACGCCAACGACAAAGTGATCGGGCGCATCGAGCTCAACCGCTTCGATCACGCCGTCGCTCGGCGAGACAGCAGTGACGCGCAGATTGTCGCCGGGATTGCGAATTGCCTGATGATGGCTCGAATTCACCTGCGCGTTCGACTCGCCGGCGTCCGCCAGAATTGCCGTCAATCGCGAGCCTCGTACAAGTTGGACCGGGTGCGCCTCGACCACTTCGCGGCCGGGCCGGTGGTTCACGGGAGTTTTCAAATCCTGAATGAGCGATCCGCCGCGCCACACATTCAGCGTTTGCGCGCCGTGGCAAATGGCGAGGATAGGCTTGCGAAGGTTGAATGCGTCCTGCAAGAGCAGTTCGTCGGCCGCAGCGCGAACGGGATCGTCCTCTGCGCACTCCGGGGCGCGGGCTTCGCCATAGCGCGCGGGATCCACGTCATGGCCGCTGCCCGGCAGAAGAACGCCCTGCACGCTTGCGAGCAGTTTGGCGATGCGGTCTTGAGTCTCGTGCACCGGCACGATGACAGGCTGAGCACCTGCGGCCTTGACCGCGGCAATGTACTGCGGCAATGCGCGCTGGTTGTATTCCGGATCGTCGCTTGTGGGCTCGGGAATAGCGATGCGCACGGCCATGGACCCAGTGTAAAGCCCGCGCGAACTTACCAGCGGGCGATGTTACCAACGAATGAGGCCTTCCGGATCGTCAACGAGGACGACGTCATACTTCTCGATCATCGGCATCAAGACCTGCTCCAGTTCGCTTTTCCAAAGCTCGCCTTCGTAGAACTTTGCCTTCATTGGCTCACGAGAGGCGAGATCGGGAAATCCGCGCATGATGAAGAATGTGTCGGGATCTTCAATCGAGAGCCAGGGCCCTAGAATCTTCATTCCGATTTCCGCGTGGGCCGGCACAGACCTGGTGCGGAAGATTTCAAGGAATTCCGGGCGCTTGCCTGGCTTGACCTTGTAGGTGCGCATTTCGATGATCATTGCGGTGCCTCCGGCGGCATCTTAGCTTTGGACGCTTAACAGCGCAACCGCGGCACAGCAAAATTCGATCGCGCTTTTACGCAACGGGTGCGGGCGTTTCCGCGTGAGCTTCTTCGGGCTGGACCAGCATCTGTTCAATCGCTGCGCGAAGCCGGTCGGTCAACTCGCCGTTCTGGCGCACGGTCATGCCCTTGGTCTCGATCGGTTCGCCGACATGGACGGTGAGTTTCGAGGGATAGAAGTGTTTGGTGTGAATAGGCAAGAGATCGTAGACGCCACTGAGCGCGATGGGAACGAGCGGCACCTGGGCACGGATGGCGAGGTAAGCTGCGCCGGGGAGGAATGGCCGCAATGCGCCGGTCGACGTGCGGCCGCCTTCAGGAAAAACAAAGAGCGGCATGCCGGCGCGTAACGCTTTCACTGCTCCGCCGAGCGAGGAGAGTGTCGCGTGCGGATTTTCGAGGTCGATGGGCATTTGGCCCGAGCGGCCCAGATACCAGCCGATCATCGGCCACTGCCAGAGATCTTTTTTTGCCAGGATGCGGAACTGGAAGGGTAGGGAGCCGAAGATGACCGGCGTGTCCATGTAGGAGGTGTGGTTGGAGACGTAGACCGCGACGGGAAACTTGTGGAAGTTTTCTGCGCCTTCGATTTTCAGCCTGGAAAGCGAAAGGCGCACAAAGTTGCGCCCCCAGAAATGCGCGATGCGATGCTGCATGCGGCCCTTCTTGTCGACCACAGAGACGAGAAACGCAGTGGATGCACAAACCGCCGTGAGCAGCAGCATGAGCGGCCCCTGCAATCCATAGGTGAGCCAGACGTAGAAGCGAGGCAGCGGGTTGGGGCGCGGGCTCATGACGATTCGCTTTTCCCGGATAACAGTTTGCCGCGCGCCTCGCCCACAAGGTAGACCGATCCAGAGACGACAGCCACGCCGCCGGCTGCACGCTCTGCTGCCATGCGCAGAGCGTCGGCGACGGAATCGGCTGAGACCGCCGGTGTCCCTGTTGCCGCGGCTGCAGCAAGCAGATCGTCGATGGCTGCGGCGCGCGCGGTGTGGATGGGCGCAACGATGACTTCGTCGAAAAGAGGAAAGAGAATTTGAGCCATTTCGTCGAGAGGCTTGTCGCGCAGGCAACTGAAGACCAGCACGCGCGGCTTGTGGGCTTCAAGGATGTCGCGAATGCCTGCGCGCAAGGCCCATGCACCGGCGGGATTGTGCGCAACATCGAGGATCCAGTCGATCCCATTCTTTCTCATTCGTTCCTGCCGTCCGGGCCAGCGCGTGCGGCGAATTCCGTTTTCGATTGCAGCGGGCGGGATTGAAAAACCGTGGTGGGCAGCAAGCTCGACCGCAGCGGCAATGGCCAGGGCAACGTTCCGCTGCTGGTGGGCCCCTGCCAGCGGCGAATCTACATTGATCGTGGCGCCTAATGCATCCACTGTGAACGGGCCGGTTGTCCCAGCTGCGGGCATATAGGGAACCGCGCTGACGCCACGCACGCCCAGGTCAGTTGCGATATGGCCAAGGACCTGGTTAGCCTCAGGATGCTGCGGCAGCGTGATCATGCTTCCACTGTGGCGAAGGATTCCGGCCTTTTCGCGCGCGATGGCAGAGATGGTGGGGCCAAGCCACTCCATGTGGTCGAGAGAAATGTCGGTGACGATCGAGAGCAGCGGGTTAACTACGTTGGTGGCATCGAGGCGTCCGCCCATACCCACTTCGAGAACGGCTACTTCCACTTTGTTTTCGGCAAAATAAAGGAAGGCCAAAGCGGTGAGGATCTCAAAGTAGCTCGGCAGTTGCGGCAGACGGCCGACGAGAAGCTGCTGCTGGCCTGCGTCGTGCACGCGGAAGTAGAGGCGGGCGAAGTCTGCGTCTGCGATCTCCCGGTGGCCAATGCGGATCCGTTCATTGGGCCTCTCGAGGTGCGGCGAGGTGTAGAGGCCGGTTCGGCATCCGGACTCCGCGAGAATGGATGCGAGTGTTGAGGCTGTCGAGCCTTTGCCGTTGGTGCCCGCGATGAGCACAGCAGGGAATTGCGTCTGCGGGTCGCCGAGCGCACCGAGCAGTACTCGAACCTCATCCAACGAGAACTTGCGCCGCGGCTGGCCTGGACGTGTGTAGAGCTCCGGCGCGAGAGAATTCAGTTGGTCGATGGCTGCTGTGTAGGACATGGCCGCTTCGCAGGGCATGAAAGGTTAAGTATAAGAGGCGAGCGAGAGGCTCGTCGCGTGGCTCGATCGGCATTGGTCGAAAGCCGGCCACTGTGCAATACGCGCCCGCTGCAATCCGCTGGGTTGTTTGGTCTTGGCGCGAGCATTCACACAAGCTCAATGCATTCCACTGGCAGTTTGGAAGCCGCTGTGGGAGGCGTGGGAAAGAGGTGCGCTATTTGGATCAAGCGAGCTTGTTTTCCTGGTTGTCCGATTTGGCGCGCCGTGATTTAGGAAACCTGGCCGGTGCCCAACTCGCTTCGCTTAAGGTACATTGCTTGGATTCCCACTTTTCCGAACACAACTACGGGTACTACTAGTTTATTTGTATCTGTTCTTATCCCGTAGCCCCTCCCGGTAGAGGCGAAACTTAAGTAGCGAGGAACTCACCCGGGTTATGCGGCGAGCCAAAGGCCCAGATGGCGACTCGCGAAACGACAGCCAGCTCGCGGAATTCACAGAATTAGCCCGGTTTTCCACGCGCACATCTATCGCAGGATGACTACAATCGGGATGAAGAAAAGCGGCTGCTTCCGATGACCCGCAAGTTGTTATAGAGTGAGGGCATAGGGCGCGGCTCTCTAGAGCAGAGGTGGGGTATGCCGAGTGCCGAAGCTGAAGTCGACAGTCTAGCCGGGCGATCAGCGGTCGAGGGGGCAGCGATGGAAATTACGGTAAGCCGCCAGGATCTGGTGAAGGAACTTACAGCGACGCAGAGCGTCGTGGAGCGAAAAACCACAATTCCGATTCTCTCCAACTTTCTCCTCGAGGCCGACGAGGATCGCCTGAATATTACTGCCACTGATCTAGATCAGGCTATCCGCACCAGCGCCGCAGTGAAGGTGAAGAAAGCCGGCGCGTGCACTATTCCCGCGCGCAAGCTTTATGACTACATCAAGCTGCTGCCGGACGGCGACATCTCAATCAAGCTTCTGGAGAATCACTGGGTGCAGATCAGGAGCGGCCGCTCAAATACGAAGATGGTTGGCATGGCGCGCGCCAACTATCCACAGGTGCCCGAGTTTCCAACTGTCGCATCGACCAGTATCTCTCTTGTGTCGCTGCGGACCCTGATTGCGCGCACAATTTTCGCGATCTCGAACGAGGAGTCGCGCTACACACTCAACGGAGCGCTGCTGGTCTTGAAGGCCGAGTCGCTGGCTATGGTCGCGACCGATGGCCACCGGCTCTCATTCGTTGAGAAACCAGGCGAGACACTCCAGGGCATCAGCGGCGAAAAGCGAGTGCTCATTCCGCGCAAGGCGCTGCAGGAGCTGCAGCAGTTGCTGGCCAACTCCGAAGCAGAGAGGGTGGAATTTGCCGACGACGAACACACGCTCTTCTTCCGCGTGGGCCATCGCACGCTGAGCAGCCGGAAGCTGACCGGGCAGTTCCCGAACTTTGAGGCGGTCATGCCGCGCGACAACACAAAGTTTGCCGTGGTGCGCTCGAGTGAGCTGTCGGCAGCGATTCAGCGCGTGGCGCAGTTTGCGGACGAGCGGTCGGGAGCGATACGAATGCGGCTCGAGGACAACGAGCTCAAAGTGAGCGCGAATTCGACAGAGTCAGGCGAGAGCGAAGACACCATCGACACGCCGTACTCGTCAGAGGCGATCACGGTCGGCTTCAACTCCGGCTACATTCTTGACTTCCTCAAGGCGCTCGACAACGCGGGCGAGGTTCGGCTGGAGTTTAAGGACGCGCAGTCTGCCGGCCAGATGCGGCCCGAAGATCCGGACGCCGAGTACAAGTACCGCTACGTGCTGATGCCGATGCGCATCTGACAAGGCAGAGCGTCGACCCTTCACTCTCGTTCGCCGCACAAAGGCGATCAGGGAGATAAGCAATCAAAATTGAAAAAAGGAAGCGGTCGTTATGCCGCAGCCGGCGCCGCGAGGAAGTGCAGGGCGCGGATCAGGTAGGCCTTTAGAGCATGGCGATGCACGACGGCGTCGAGAAATCCCTTTTCGAGCAGGAACTCCGAGCGCTGGAAACCTTCGGGCAGCTTTTGCCGGATGGTCTGCTCAATGACGCGTGGGCCGGCGAAGCCGATCAGGGCACCGGGTTCGGCGATATTGAGGTCGCCCAGCATGGCGAAGCTGGCAGTGACGCCGCCGGTGGTGGGGTCAGTGAGCACGCAGATATACGGCACGCGCGCGTCGTCGAGTTGCGCCAGCGCGGTGGAGATTTTGGCCATCTGCATCAGGCTCACCACGCCCTCCATCATGCGCGCCCCGCCTGAAGCGGCCACAACAATCAGCGGCTTCCGCGTCTCTCTCGCGCGATCAACCGCGCGTGCGATGGTCTCGCCCACGACCGCTCCCATCGACCCGCCAATGAATGCGTACTCCATGGCGCTGAGCACCACTTCATGGGGACCCATCTGCCCGACGGCGTTCAGGATGGCATCATCGAGGCCCGTATCCTGGCGCGCCTTGCGCAGACGTTGCTTGTAGGGCTTCACGTCGGTGAAGTTCAGCGGATCGGTAGAGCGCAGGCCAGTATCAACCAGCGTGTAGCCGGGCTCCAGCAGCGTGTCGATGCGCTCCCGGGCGCTGAGCTTGAAGTGATGCTGGCACTTAGGGCAGACCAGCAGATTGACTTCAAGGTCCTGCTTATAGATGGGTTGGCGGCAACCTGGGCATTTCACCCACAGGCCCTCGGTGCGCACATTCTTCGCACCCGCTTCGGGTCCGTTGTCCGGTCCGGGCCCACCCGCTCCGGAAGAATACTCACCGTCCTCGCGCTTAAACCACGACATACCGAACCCAATTGTAAATGGATTGCCCGAATGCAACAGCTTAACTTTTCGCCGGCCCAGAAGCGGTTCCCCCGCGCAGATAAGCGTCGTCGCCGTCGATCCAGTCCTGCCGCGGCGGATTGAAGATGTCGAGCGCCACCGAGTCTTCGAGAGCGATGACTTCGTGCGGCAGGTGCGGCGGAATCGAGAGAATGTCGCCCGCGCGCACGGCGACTTCCTTGCCGTCGACGAGGAAATTCAACGCGCCTTCAACCACGTGACTGATCTGCTCGTGAACGTGGTGATGCATGGGCACGTGCGCGCCCTTCTTCAGCACGATGCGCGCGAGCATGATGTTCGTTCCCACCACATACTGCCGTGTGGTCAGCGCATTCAACGGTTCCGGCTTGATGTCGACCCGGCGATGGTGCTTGCTTTCCTGCATGGCGCCTCCTTCGTCGGTCAGTACTCGATCCCACGCTTGTCAATACTCGATTCCGCTCTGCTCAATATTCGATACCACGCTGCGCGAGGATGCCCTTCTGGTAAGCGTGCTTCACTTCGCGCATCTCCGTCACGGTATCGGCCAGCTCCACCAGCAGGGGGTGGGCGTTACGCCCGGTCAGGATGACGTGCACCATCTCCGGTTTTCCCTTCAGTGCCTCGGCGACCACTCCCGCATCCAGCATCCCGAAGCTGATGGCATAGTTAATCTCATCCAGCACCACCAGATCCCAAACGCCCGAGTCAATCGCTGCGCGTGCTTCCTCCCACGCCGCCTGCACCAGGCGAATGTCTTCGGGATCGGCTTCAGCGCCACCAACCTTCACAAACCCGCGTCCCATTTGTTTGAGGACGAAGTTCGATCCGAAGGCCGCGACTGCGTCCAGCTCACCGTAATGCCATGAACCTTTGATGAACTGCAGCACGAGCACCTTCATGCCGCACCCCACGGCGCGCAAGGCCGTGCCCAGCGCCGCGGTGGTCTTTCCCTTGCCGGGGCCGGTGTTAATCAGAATCAGTCCGCGTCGTGTTTCGGCCACTGTCAATGCCCCTTGTGGTACGGATGACCCGTGAGAATTGTACATGCGCGATAAAGCTGCTCAGCCATCACGAGTCGGGCAAGTTGGTGAGCTAGCGTCATCGGCCCCAGCGAGATCAGCCCGCCGCGCCGTTTCCCCTCAGCTCGGGCCTCTTCCGACCACCCATCCGCGGGCCCGATGGCGAAGACGACATGCTGCGTGCCTTCATTGCGGCGCGCGCCCAGCCAATCTGCCAGAGCCTCGGAGCTCATTTGCCGGCCGCGTCCATCCAGAAGCAGGAGCGCAGGCTCGGTACGGCCTTTTTTCGCTTTGAGCCAATCGAATAACGCCGCTTCGCTCTTGAATCCCTCGCTCTTACAGTGCGCAACCCCAACACAACGCTTGAGATAGTCGGTTACTGGCCCCTCGTACGGGTCCCGAGATCGTGACGAAGTGCCGATATGGGCGAGCGTAAGCTGCATCGTGAGGAGAATAGCGCACAACACCCCCTCCAGTGGAGCCCGTTGAGGCCTTCAACTCTCCCAGAATCTGAGTTTTGTGTCCAATTTCGGGAATATTGGCGCCAAGTTCTATGAAATTTCATATATGGGGTACATCGACTCAATCAAACAATGATAAACAACCCTTTTATTTTCTGTAAATTGACCCTTGATGTCCGCCCAGTCAAATATGGCACGCATCGTGCAGGGTCTCGCAGTGGAAATCCGTATCCAGTTGGCGAGCCGAAAAGGCTTTGCAAAAAAGATGAGCTGCTTGTTGAGAAGCCCTTTTGATTCTCACGATTCATGGAGCGGTTAGCGCCCAATAGACCAAGTCAACAAACGAGTATCCCGAAAGGGCTCAATACACCGCAGTTCACAGTGGAGGAACACAATGCGATTTTTCAAGTTGCACAGTGCGGCCCGTGCTTTAAAGCCGGCTCAGTCGTTCTGGCGCGGTATGGTCATCCTATCCACCATCGCAATGGCGTGCCTTTGCGCCAACGCCGCAAACGTCAACGGCCGTATCAGGGGTGTGGTCACCGATCCTCAGGGCGCGGTGGTTGCCGGGGCGAGCGTTACCGCTACGAACACCGCAACCGGCGTCAAGTATGTGGCTGTTTCAGGGCAGGATGGCGGCTATTACTTTGCTCAACTGCCGATCGGATCGTATACGGTCACTGCGACCATGCAGGGCTTCCAGACCTTCACTGCCACGGGAATCGTGCTGAATATCGACCAGGAGTACGTCGAGCCGATCCAGCTGAAAGTCGGTACCATCACCCAGGAAGTCAAGGTAAGCGAATCGTCTGTCCAGGTGGATACCACCGACAGCGAACTCAGTAACGTTGTCGACGCCCAACAGATGGTGGATCTTCCCCTGATCAACCGCAACTTTGCCAATCTGGAGCTGACTCTCCCCGGCGTGCAGGGCACCAGCTTCGGCGAACGGGTCGGCGGACCCTCAGTCAGCGGCGCCCAGGAGCAGCAGTCGGCATATATGATTAACGGCGCCGACACCAACGACATCGCCCTCAACACCCAAGTTATAACTCCCATCCTGGATGCGATGGCCGAGTTCAACATGATCGATGGCCCGTTGAACGCGGAATACGACCGTAACTCGGGAGGCATCGTCAGCGCGTCGATGAAATCCGGGACCAACCAGGTCCACGGCGATGCTTTCGATTATTACCGCGACACCTTCCTGAACACCAACGGCTACTTCCAGAAGCACGTCGATGGTACACCTGCCACGGTAAGCCCCTACCACCAGCACATTGTGGGTGGCACGGTGGGCGCACCGATCCTGAAGGACAAGCTCTTTATCTTCGGCGCCTTCCAGGCCGTCCCGGCGCGCACACCGCAGGGCGCCGGCTCTGTGACTGTTTATACGTCCAACAATCTTAACGGCAACTTCTCCCAGGATGTCGCCGGAACGGGACCTGCCGGAGTGCCGTTTAGCACGAACCCTATTCCGAGCACGATCACCATTCCGGGCTGTACAGCCGGTGAGACATGGAGCAAATGCCTCGGCGCGACCGGCTTGAATGGCATGGTGCCGACCTCCGCGTTTAATCCCGTCACCCTGGCGCTGGTGAAGAAGTACGTACCGCCACCCAACAATGGCACCACCGGCTATCAATTCAATGAGACAACCATACAAACTCTCTACCAGTACGACGGCCGCGTCGACTTTAACCCCGATACCAAGGATCAATTGAGCTTTATCGGGATTTATGGCTTTACCCAAACTGCCAACACCATCCCCTTCAGTGGCGCAACTGTGCCGGGCTTCGGCGATGGAAACGTAACTCACGTTCAGCAGTACACCTTTGAATATGTACGCCAATTCAGCTCGACAGCCGTGAACGACCTTGCTGCTCACTGGACGCGCCTCAACTTCAAGGCGAGTTTCCCTCAGCAGATTGTGCAGCCGTCAAGCGTAGGCTTCAGCATCACCCCGCAGGATAAAGCCGGCGCCACGGTTCCTCAACTTGGGGTAAGCGGCTTCTTCACGTTAGGTGGCACCAACAACGGGCCTCAGCCTCGCATCGACTCGAACTACCAGATCGAAGACAACTTCTCGAAGGTCTTCGGCCACCACACACTGAAATTCGGCTGGGACGGACGCCGCTTTGACGTCTGGAACCTTTTCGACGCCAGCAACAGCGGCGCCTACGCGTTCAATAATACGGGTAGCGCTTATGGCACCGGCGACCCGTCGCTCGATCTTCTGTTGGGCATACCTGCAACCTACTCTCAGGGGACCGGCTCCATTATTCAGGCGGAGGCTTTCCTGAGCTACTTCTACGGGCAAGACGCGTGGAAGGTCTCCGACACTCTGACCGTCAATTACGGCTTGGGTTACTCCCTCGATACGCCGATGTACAACCATCAGTTTGCTGGCCTGGGCGTGAGCTGCTTCATTCTCGGCGAGACGTCCAAAATCTTCCCCGGAGCACCGCAGAACCTTGTGTTTCCCGGAGACAAGGGTTGCACCGATGCTGGCCAGGCGACGAAGCACTATGACGAATTCGGACCGCGGCTGGGCTTCGCATGGTCGCCAAATCTCGGCCGCCTCTCCGGCGGCCCGGGCAAGTTGTCTATTCGCGGAGGCTTCGGCATCTACTACAACCGTACCGAGGAAGAGAGTTCACTGCAGACTCTGGGAACGCCTCCCTTTGGCTTTACCAGCGCCGGCGCGGCCGATCAAGGCGGTTCACCATCGCTCGTCAATCCGTTCGCGGACATCAATGGCGGTGCGGCACTGTCAGAGGGCAACCGCTTTCCATATGCGGAGCCAAAAGCGGGTGCCGTGATCGACTGGGTCGATAATTTGGAGCCGGTCTTCAACATCAGCAGCTTTGCTCCGAGTTTCCGTGCGCCCTATGCTGAGAACTTCCAGCTTTCGGTGGAGCGGGAGCTACCGTCGAAGGTCATTGCCCGTGTCAGCTATGTCGGATCGTTGGGAAGACGCAACCAGACCGCTTTTGAGGGGAACCCCGAGACGCCAGCAGGACACGCCGCTTGCCTGGCAAACCCGACTTGCATCGCAGACCGGAACACGCAAGGATTGAGCTTCCCCGCGAACAAGCTGGCCGGCGCTTATACGGGGATCGTCAACGAGGGCTTAGTCGGCTCCGAATCGTCTTCGCACTATGGCGCATTGCAGGCCAGCGTAACCAAGGGCGAGACTCATGGGCTCCTGTTCCAGTTGAGCTACACCTATGGTCACTCCCTGGATACGGGTTCCAGCTTCGAGGGCACCGGCTTCGGCAATGACGGCGAGCGCGGCTTCAACCAGTACCAGCCGTCGCTGAACTTCGGGGATTCATCGTTCGATGTTCGCCAGCGTCTTGTGTTCGCCCCGGTCTATACCGTTCCATTCAAGCAAGGCGGCAGCGCGTTCTCGCCGGCTAACCTGGCGTTTGCGGGCTGGTCGATCAGCGGCATAACGACGGTGGCTACCGGCTTCCCGTATGACATCTCATATGCCGGCACCACATCGCGGTCTCTGTATTGCGATGCCTCGTTGGCCTTCTATGCGTGCCCGGATGTTCCCCTTCAGACTGGTGCTGTGACATTTTCCAATCCGCGCACCCGGATTCCCGCTGGCCTCTCGCACTCCGGCGACAGCACTTGGTTCAGCGCCACCAGCTTCACCGCAGAGCCAATTGGTTCGTTCGGCAATGTCCACCGCAATCCCTTCCACGGCCCCGGGATCAACGACACAGACTTAACCCTCGCCAAAAACTTCTCGTTGGGCGGGGAGGGAACGCGCAGCCTGCGAATTGGTATGGCAAGCCAGAATGCTTTCAACCACACGCAGTTCAACAATCCCGTCAGCCAGTACGGAGCCGGCACATTCGGCCTGATTACTGGGGCAGCAAACGCTCGCGCAACGCAGCTTTTCGCAACGATTAACTTCTAACCATTCGCACAAACGGAAAGACCAAGAGGGGTGCCCGAGCGGGCGCCCCTCTTTTTATTTCGCCGATTGCGCTTCGCTCTTTTCGGTTCTGGATCTCAGCTTTGCCTTTTCCTTGTGCGCAGGAACGTCAGAGCGCCCCAATCGAGCTTGGCGGCCTGGAAATGCCGACCGTGGCAGGGACCAACAGGATCGGCGCAGTCAGGGGCTGCCAGTGAGCGACAGGTGAAGGCGGTTCGACGTGCCTCTTGATCCCGTTTTCGCAAGATTGTGGTCGCGCACTACTGATTTTCATATTCCATTAACACTTTCGTGGGAGCCAGCAGACAGCAATGTCATTTCTTTTCAATTTGTTGAGCATCTCTGGCCGTCCGGATTCAATTGGCACATGAATTGCCTTAAGAGCCCTAAAGATTTCTGCCAAGTTACTGGAGTCGCATCGAGCGAGCCGAGGCTTGCTTGGGTGATGTGTCGGACAGGAGCCTCCCGTTAAGGATGTTCTTCTGTTCGTTTTGATCAAGCTGCGGGATCGGACTTGCTCTCTTTGTTGAGCCACCGAAAGCGCACAACCTGGATGGCGGGGCCTTACCCCAGGGCTTTTCGATTCAGACCGAGTTTGGAGGAGTTTTATGAAGCTGTTTGCGTTGCATTCCGGGTTGAGTCTTCAGGCCGCTTCATCTCGCAGGTCTTTTGATCGTTTTAAATCACTTTCTTTCATCATTTTAGGTCTTTTCGCCGTCTTGGCTGTCTGCGGCGTCGTTGCATCGGCCCAGCTGGAAACTGGCCAGATCTCCGGAACCGTCCTGGACCAGTCGGGAGCCGCTATCCCGGGAGCATCCGTAGCGGTCAAGAACCTCGGCACGAACTCCGTGCGCAATACCGTTTCCTCTACCACGGGCGCTTATCAGGTCTCTGGGCTAGAACCGGCCATCTACCAGGTCATGGTCACCGCCGCTAGCTTCAAGCCTTACACTGCGACCGTCGAAGTGACCGTCGGCGGCCATGCAACCGTTGACGCGAAGCTCTCCGTCAGCGCGACCGTGACCGAAGTGCAGGTGGTTGGCGAAGGCGGCGCGCAGGTCAATACGCAGTCCCAGGAGCTTTCGCAGATTGTCGACTCTCAACAACTCGCTGCCCTGCCCAGCCTGACCCGCAACCCCTACGACTTCGTCTCGATCTCCGGCAATGTTTCGAGCGGCGACAACACGACGAATAGCTCGAATAGCGGCCAGAACCTCACGAACCGTGGCGTCGGCTACGCCATCAACGGCCAGCGCGAATCAGGAACGGAGATTCTGCTGGATGGTGCCGAGAACGTCTCCATCTTCAGCGTCGCCGTGGGTGAAGACATCCCCATGGACTCGGTGCAGGAATACAGCGTCCTGACCAACAACTACTCTGCCGAATACGGCCGCGCATCCGGAGGCGTGGTTAATGTCACGACCAGAGTCGGCACCAACTCCATCCACGGCTCCGCGTGGGAGTACAACCGCCTCTCCGCTTACACCGCCAACACTTACGCCAACGACGCGGCCAATTGGGCCGCAGGCCCCGGCAGCGACCTTCCGACTTGCGGGGGGCGCACCAGCGCTAATCCCTGCCCCGATCCCAAAGGCATTTACACCCGCAACCAGTTCGGCTACGCTGCGGGCGGTCCGATCATCAAGAACAAGCTCTTTATCTTCGAGAGCACGGAGTGGACACGCGTTCGTTCGGCGGCCACCGAGAGCGAGGAAATCTTCGATCCCGGTTTCATTGCATATTTGCCGGCCAATATCCAGAATTACTACAAGAGCTATGGCCAGACGACACTCAAGTCCGCAGGTACCGCCGCTACGGTGGGTGACATCGTAGCCACATGTGAATTTGGTTCGGCATCCACGACAGCTTGTGTGGACCCAACCCCGTTCCCGCTCGTCAATGGCAAAACGGCGATTCCGACGACGCAAGCAGTCTTCGACACAGTGAATTTCTCTGCCCCCTTCGATGCGGGCGGCGGCATTCCGGAAAATGCTTACGACCTTGTAGGCCGCGTCGACTTTAATCCCACCGACAAGACGCAGATGTTCTTCCGCGGCGCCCGTGAGAACGAGAACCAGTTCGTCGGCTCGGACGTCTACTCCGCCTACCCGCAATACGACGTGGGGACGGCCTTTGCGAATCAGAGTTATCTTTTTTCGCTGTCTCACACCTTCAGCCCCAGCGTGTTTCTCTCCGCGAAGGCGAGCTACACCCGCTTCAGTGATGTGAATTCGTTCGACACAGCCCTGACCGACACGCCCAACCTGATGTTCGTCTCACCCACCGACCCGGTGAGCGGCAATGTGATTCAGATGCCTGGATTGGAGAATTACAGCGAACCGGGCGAGGGTGGGCTGCCCTACGGCGGACCCCAGAACACGATTCAATATGAGCCCGATCTCTCCTGGACCAAGGGCAAGCACTCCATGCGCTTTGGCTGGCTGGGCACTTACATCCAGATGAACGTCGCGTACGGCGCCTACGCTCAGGCCGTCGAGCAGCTTGGAGCCGACTTTGTCGACAGTATGAGCGACATGGTCAACGCCATGCCATGCACGGCAACAACGCCCCCCGCAGACTGCGACAGCGCTGGCTATGTTATCGGTGGTGATCCCATCGGAGCAACGCTGGTCAGTTTCCAGGCTCGCGTCAACCCCCAGGGCAAGCTCCCCTGCGCCGTGGATATCTACGGAAACGAGCCCAACCCTGTACCCTCTTCCTGCCTGGTCCAGCCGCCCCTGAAATCGGCATCGTACGCCCGCAGCTACCGTTACAAAGATTGGGCGACCTATGCGCAGGATAGCTACAAGGTCACGCCCAAGTTGAATATCGATGTCGGCTTGCGTTACGAGCACTACGGCGTGCAGCACAACGACAACCAGGCTCTGGACTCGAACTTCTACTTTGGCTCCGGTAACGGAGTCGAGCAGCAGGTTGCCAGCGGAGGCGTCTTCACCACAGAGAACAGCCCCATCGGCGAGTTCTGGAAGCCGCGCTGGGGAACCCTTGCGCCACGCATCGGTTTTGCCTATGACGTCTTCGGCAACGGACGCGACAGCATTCGCGGCGGCTACGGCATCAGCTACGAGCGCAACTTTGGCAACGTGACCTTTAACGCCAGCTTCAACCCGCCGGCCAGCGCCGTCATCAGCGATGTGTGCTCGGCAGGGGATGTAAACTGCGCCTACGCGGTGACGAATCAAGACCTCGGACCTCTCGGCGTTGCCGGCGCGGCAGCCGCTATGCCACCGGTTGAGCTTCGCCATCTTGACCAGAATATCGAGGTGTCGCAAACCCAATTCTGGAGCCTTGCTGTCGAGCATCAGATCACCCACGGCACAGTGGTAGAGGTCAGCTACGGCGGAGCCAAGGGAGACCACCTCTACGATCTGGCCAACGTGAATCAGGCCGGCGCCGCTCAGGAATATCTCGGCGAGCCGCTGGTTGAAGGCTCTCTATGCTCCAATTCCGGCTACGTTGACAACAACACCGGGAATCCTGAGTGCCTGACCCGCCCAACGCAGCAATACACAAACATCAACATGCGCGGCAGCGGGGCGGGCAGTGACTACAGCGCGCTGAACGTCAAGTTTCAGACGCAAAACCTCCACGCCACAGGCCTGAGCATTGTCGGAAACTACACCTGGTCGCGTTCGCGCGACGACTTGAGCTCGACCTTTGGTGATAGTTTGCAGGGCGGCTCCGGTTATATCGGTTCCTTGGGCTACACGTCGTTGGCGAATCCGCACCTCGATTGGGGCCCGTCCGATTTCGATCAACCCCAACGCATCGCAGTAGCGCCCATTTGGGAAACCCCGTGGTTCAAGCACGGTACCGGCATTGAACGTGAGGCCTTCGGAGGCTGGAACATTTCCGGTATTTATACTGCACGCAGCGGTGTCCCGTTCTCAGTCTTTGACTACAGCAACGACGAAACTTACTACACGGTGCCTCGCCTGACGCCTGCCACACCTTTCACCAGCCACAACGTCAGCAAGAGCCCGAAGGTCGTCGGCCCCAACCTGTTTAACGGCCTGAATATTCCGCTTCCAGTGGTCAACTCTTCTCTGAGCCCGACACTGGGTATTTCTGACTTCGGTCCCTTCCCAGCCAACATGATGACCCGAAACGAGCTTCGCGGACCCGGCGGATGGAACGCGGACGCGGCGGTGCAGAAGGACTTCCCGATCACGGAGCGAGTCGGCTTGCAGTTCCGCGCCGAGGGCTTCGACTTTCTCAACCACCACGACTATTTCGTGAACACCACGACGCTGGCTTACTTTTCGGCCAACGCCGCAGCCCTTTTCGTGAATGAAGAGAAGGGCGGTCTCGGTTCGCTCGCTACCAACGGCAACCACGACCAGCGCCGTTTCGGGCAGTTCGCCTTGAAAATCACCTTCTAAACCATTACGCACAAGTAGAAACACAGAGGGCGCCTTTTCGAGGCGCCCTCTGTGTTGATGATCGACGGTTCAGCGGGGTGATCAGCGTTTCTTTCTGGCGGTCGCTTTGGCAGCGGGCTTCCGGGCGCGGGGTTTTGGGCTTGGGGCCTTACGGGCCTTTGAGGGCCGCGTTTTCTTTGCGGCAACTGGCTTTTTCGCGGCAGCCTTCGCGGTCTTTTTTCCGCGCACGGCGCGCGTCTTTTCTTTGAGCTCAGCCGTTAGCTCGGCGTCGAACTCTGCTGGGCTCAACGGCCGCGCCGACTTGCGTAGCCGCTCGATGTCGTAGAAAGCGCGGCGCTCCGCGAGAAACACGTGAATCACGAAGTCCACATAATCGAGCAGGATCCACTCGCCGTTGCGGCGCCCCTCCACGGAGTTCGGGAAAGCGCCGAAGTTGTGCTTGAGGCGCAGCTCAATCTTGTCGGCGATGGCGACTGCCTGCCGCTCGTTGCTGGCTGAGGTGACGAGGAAAAAGTCAGAAAGGCCAGAATCGACAGGATCGAGTTCGAGGATGCGGGTGTGCTGGCCCTTCTTTTCTTCACAAACCGCGGCTGCGGCTTGTACGAGGACGCGCGTCTGTTTCTGCGCCGGCGATGTTTTCATTCGTTGGGTGGCTTCTCCAAGCTCATGGTAGAGCAGGGACCGGGAGGAAGGGAATAGGGACCAGGGACTGCAGGACTCGGGACTACGGGACGTAGGGACTAGAAAACTGTTCAGCGATAGAGGCCATTCGCGCGAATGTACTCGGCGACCGCGACGGGGAGCATCGTTTGGACTGCCTCGGAACCGGGCGCACTCTTCGACGTCTCCAAGCCGGTTTTGCGGATTGCTTCGCGAATCGATTCTCGTATCTGGGACGCGCTGATCCCCACATCCAGGCCGGGCAGCACATAAAACGGCGCTCGTTCTCCGGCGGGATTCACGATAAGGAAGGCGCGGACGGCAATGTCGGACTCGTTGGCGCCGGATTCTTTCCGAGCGGGGTCCGGCGCAGGTTCAAGCGTGAGCCCAAGCGGGAGCGCAGATGTCAATTCGCTCAGCAGCTGACCCGGGCCGTCGAGCGGCTGACCGGGCCTGGAGGCAACGATGAGGGCCGCCGCGTAGGGAATTTCCGCGGCGCGATGCCATCGCCGCAGGCCGAAGAACGAGTCCGCTCCCATCAGGCAATAGAGCGCGCAGTCAAACTTGAAATCGGCGCGGAGACGCTCGAGCGTGTCGATTGTGTAGTTCGGGGTGTAGTTCGGCGGTCGCTGCGGCGAGCGATCGGACGAAGATTTCGGCGCGTCGGCAAGCGAAACCTCGAACCCAGGCTGGCCTTCAATCGCCAGCCGCGTCATGGCCAGGCGATCCTCAAAGCTCGCGGACGACCCTTCAGGCTTGAGCGGCTGCGCGCCCACCGGAGCGAAGAGCACCGTATCGAGGTGGAACGTATCGCGGGCAGCGCGCGCCACAGCCAGATGGCCCAGATGCGGCGGGTCAAAGCTGCCGCCGAAGAAGGCGATGCGGCGGCCGGTTGGCGGTGCGGTCATGGGTCCATCGTAATTGCTATAGCGGCTGTGGGCCCCGGCCTACCCGCGAGGCGCATCCGATAGAATTGCTTTGGGCCTATGCGTCCTGTTCTCATTTTTCTCGCCATCGCCGGCCTTTTTGTCTCCGCGCTTGCGCTCCGGGTGCACTACTCCACCGGCACGGAGCCATGCTCGATCAACGATCACTGGGACTGCGGCATCGTCAACCACAGCTCATACGCCGTGTTCCACCACGTTCCTGTCGCGGCCATCGGCATCGCCGGCTACCTGTTGCTCGGCGTGCTCGCGCTTGCGCGGAGGCGTATTCTGCTGCTCGCCGCAGCCCTCGTCGGACTGGGCTTTGCGCTTCACCTCTCCGGAATCGAGCATAACGTTCTTCAGGTCTGGTGCCTCTATTGCGTCATCTCGCAGGGAATCATCGCGCTCATTACGCTGCTGAGCGCTGGCTGGCTCATTGCAGCGCAGATTGCGAAGGCGCGCGCGGGCCGAGCAGCATCGGCGTAACGTTCATTCCCGCCTGCGCACCCAACCCTCCGCGCATCTCCCACTGATAAAATTGAGTCAGATTCATGCTGACTGGTTGGTATGCACGCCGGATGTACGCGTGGGAGACGCGGCTAAGCACACGCGACGAAAACCGCGTGGTGCGCCCATTGGAGTGGGGCTTCGAGTGGATCACTCCGTTTCTTGAGGAACACGGGTTTGGC
>Ga0187891_1001587_pt1 | contig 19117 bp, 15 predicted proteins | sample June2016WEW_21_4_FD_132990 | JGI IMG/M metagenome (GOLD analysis project Ga0187891, IMG submission 132990) | Peatland microbial communities from SPRUCE experiment site at the Marcell Experimental Forest, Minnesota, USA - June2016WEW_21_40 | ecosystem: Environmental > Terrestrial > Soil >... | reverse complement strand
TTAGCTTGACAATAGGTTTATTAGAGATAGATCAGATAGCACTGCGCTAGGGCTCGTGGTCTAGCTGGTTATGACGTCGCCTTGACATGGCGGAGGTCGCCGGTTCGAATCCGGCCGAGCCCATTGGTTTTTTGGGGTGCTTTGACGAAATAACGGGCTCTGGGGGGCTTTTTGATTTTTGGTTATAGGAAGAAGTGATATAAGCTCCGCGATTTGCGATTCGAGTGCAGTGAGACGCTTGTCGAGGCTTTCATGAGGCCGTTGTTTTAAAACTTCTTCGCTCGGTTTTAAAACCGTGTCTTCCTTTGGCACACTATGTTCTGTCACGATCAGGAATGCTTGTTTTCCTTCGTGTTCAGTCTCAAAGACATCAGCTACCTCACCTACAGTATTTGCATATTGTACAGGCAAGCGGAATTGTGGGTAGTCATTCCCTTTCGCAGATAGCTTGCCGATTTTTGATTTTCCAACAAGTTGCATAATCTCACCGATTTATCTGAAATCTCATACTACCTATCCAACCTTTCCAATCAATCGCCCGTCCCCGTGTCTCTCGCTTGCTTCGCAAGCTCAACCGCTATAACTAGCGCGTCGCTCTGCGAGATTCTTTTACCTAGCCGAGCGGCCTCTTTAAGCTGAAAGCCGATTAGCAGCTCCCGCGCCTCCTTAGAGACTAAAATTTTCGTCCTTTCCATGTTTTGTCTCGTTATCCTGTATTGATATGAACCTTTCTCTGATATTGACTCCTCGAAGGGTAACTTATACCCTAACATGTTAGAGTTACATGGTGCTGCATTGTAGCTCTGCATATTTCGCTCCGTTGCCGATTCTGGAGAGTCTCATCGGAGCTACTGGAGCCGTCGAGGTCAACCGAGCCGGAGCTAAGAATTAGGATCTCAGAATATTTAGCACCCCACACGTTTTTCGGAGGCCGTCCGATTATAACATAGCCGATTGCTGCCGGTCGCTGTCAGCTTTCGCAGCAGCCCAAAAAACAAAGGAAATCGAAAAAAGAAATAATCAGCTAGGAGATAAGGAGAGGCTAAACGACCCTAAGCATAGTTTCCAACAAAAAGGCTACAACACTATCTCTCGCCCTCTCTCTGGCAGAATCACCTTGTCGTGGAGGGTCTGAAACACTTCAGGGTGTCGCGTATGCCAGGAATTACGGTTTTTGCTTGCACGCTTAGATCGTTACCCAACAATTTTGTGATTATTATTCCCGACAAGCAGAAGCTCTTTGAGGATTAGATCTATTTTCTCAAGGCGAGCAGCAGTCCTTTGACGAATCTTTACCATCGCATTCTCTAATTTCAAATAGTTGCAAACGCTGTGCACTCTGCAGTATATCCACAATTACGACAGGTGTTATACGGCGACGGAATAGCTGGATCAAACTGTTCCTTTATGACATTATCGATCAATCCTTTTAATCTCGCTTCTTGGAACTGCGTCTGCGTTTGATCTGGATAGTAGTGCACCGGTTTTGTTCGACCTTTTAGGTAAACAAGGGAAGCCCTTTTGGGCAATAGGCCGGCTTTTTGCTGCATAGCTAGACAATAAACATTAAGTTGAATATTCTGAGGGATTGTACTACTCGTATCTCCTGAAGAGGCCGTCTTAAAGTCAATAACAATGTATTCGCCTTTTGATGTGCGTTCGATTCGATCCATTCTTCCTTTGATTTTTCGCCCATTTATCGCGAACAAAAAATCAACTTCTGAACCTACAATTTCATTCTCATTGGCTTCATTCCACGCCACATATTTTTCAAGCGCTTTCCGTGCTTCGCCTTGCAATTCTGCCTCCTCTGTTTTAGACTTAAATACCCTCGGCGCAGGCCAGAACTTTTTGATCGCTTCATGAGCCCTCCATTCTGTAACTGGCAGCCCCCTCATTTCTTCAAGAGCGAGGTAATGAATGACGCTATGCACAAACGAGCCCAAGATAAATGGCTTCTTGACCGCGGGAACTTTGAGTACGTATTCGAATTTGTAGTTAAGAGGGCATCTATTGTAAGTGTCAAGTGATGTAGGCGAGAAATGATGATCTTCGCCGATCAGTGAGAGGGGTTCGCCAGATAGTATTTGCCGAAGCCATTCGTCTGAGCGGTAGGCTTTATCCACAAAAGCTTCTACTGTGAAATCGTCCAAAGAGCCACCATCTTCCACCAGTCGAATACGCTCAAGGTCAATAAGTCCTTGAAAAGCAGATTTTAGCCGCATTTGGTGCGCAGCAGTCGAGATCTGTCCTTGTATTTTTTTCTTCTCGCGTTCGAGTGGACTCACGTGACCCGCAAGTTCTTGAACCTCTTCGGCTGGGATGTCAGCAAGCTTGATTCGTGGATTTCTCTCAAAATCAAGGTCCAGCAGAAATTGAGAAGGATCGGTCTCTTCTATGTTAGTTCCATAACGGCGAGAATACGTAAGATACAAACGATGTTTTGCACGCGTCATCGCAACATATAAAAGTCGCCGTTCTTCTTGCAAATAAAGCTCTTCAGGCTCCTCTTCGGGCTGAATGCTGCGAACGAGTTCGCGAGCAACCGCAAAAGCTTTCTTTCTAAATCGTGATGGGAACCTGTTTTTTGCCAGATCGATAACAAAAACCGCGCTGAACTGCGTGCCTTTGCTCTGGTGTGCTGTCATCACCTTAACGCTGTTTCGTTCTTCTAGCTCATCTGACTCTACCTCAAACTGGCCCAAGAGACCAATATATTCGAGCAGGTCAGCGATTGAACTGCTTTCAGCAATAGATGCATATTCCTCAACCACGCCGACAAATGTGTTGAGCAGCTTAATATTCTCAAGGTTGCCCTGCGCAATGTTTTCTTGATACAAACCTGAGTGCTTCTTTACAATCTCGTCGATAAGTTCTAAGAGAGGAATCCTTCGTTTTGCATCGAGAACGCGGCCTAGCATGTGCGCTATCTCTTCTACCTGAAGGCCTTGTGAGGGCAGATGGCTATCAGCATCGAGCATCGATTCATACACACCGTCATCCGTCCCTTCCACAGCTTTATTAGCCTTGGCGTAAGCATTGATGCGTTTTATGTTAGTTTCGTGAATTCCTAAACCTTTCAAAATAAGACAAAGCGATGGGCCTGACAAGAGAGGCTCATTCGCAAATTTTAGGTAGGCCATGGCAGTCCGAATAACCGCAGAAGCAAAGAAGTTGACTTCGCCAAGAAACTCAGCGGGGATCCCACGCTTTCGCAATAACTTGTACACTTTTGCGCCATGGTCACGTCGTCTGCTTAAAACTGCTATGTCTTTGTATTGCAGTAGTTCTGAGCAGGCACCGTTCTTGGCGCGTATCGTCTGTTCTGTCAGCTTTTGTATTTCGTCTACAACGTATGCCGCTTCCGCATCTTCATTCTCGCATCGGGCCGCAACGACTGGCTCTCCGTCCTCATTACTAGTCCATAGTGATTTCTCAGCTTTTTTCGAAGCTTTGCGCAACAATTGAAGTGCGCATTGTAGAATATTGTTTGAGTTTCGGTAATCTTCTTCAAGCGGAGTCTCTAGCGGTGCGAAATGAGCTTTAAAATCTTGAAAGTTTGTCGGATATGCCCTGCGAAATTGGTAGATTGATTGATCGCTATCTCCGACGACGCAGAGATGTTTTCCTGCGAGTTGCTTGATAAGGCAAAGCTGAACGAAATTCGTATCCTGGAACTCATCAACAAAAAAATGAGTATATTGTCTGCGATAGCGGTCGAGTATCGTGGGATTTTCTTTTAACAACCGAACCGCTTCAATATGCATATCATCGTGGTCAAGCAGCTGCATTTCTTGCTTGTAGCGTTCATATGCTTTCCAAACGTTCAGCAAATCCCAATATTTTCGGTTGTTTAGATACTGGGCTTCATTAGCGAGTTGCTCATTTTCTTGAGCAACTAAATAAGCTTCCAAATCCTTCGGTGAGAGGAACTCATCTCTGAAGGTCGAAATCCCGTCAATAATGCTTTCTATCGCTTTGGCTGCATTACTTCCAAGCGTTATGTTCTGGAAATGAAATGAGTCAACGTTTCTTAGACCCCATACTAGTTGGTGTGCCCTTGTTATCACGTTGGATGATGGGCTGATACCGCATTCAAACGGATTCTCTTTCAGAATATTCAAGCAAAAAGAGTGAAACGTGCTGACGGTAATTCCTGAAGGGTCTATTTCTTCTTCTTCCAGTCGCTCTGACATCTCTGACGCAGCTTTGTTCGAGAACGTGAGCGCCAGGATATTCTTTGGTTGAACCCCTTGTTTGATAAGCTGAGATATCTTTTCGATAATACGGGTGGTTTTTCCAGAGCCTGGCCCAGCCAAGACTAGTTGCAGTCCCCGTTCTTTAACCGCCTTTTTCTGGGCACGATTGAGAGCCATTCGTCAGGTAATGTGCAGTAGCTCGATAAAAAGGCTTTGCTGTTGAGGCAGTCAGCTCAACTTGAAAAAATGAAGAGATTTCAGCCTTTGCACGTGTATAAGCTACTACTCGCAATACTTGAAGATTGGAAAACTAGAATTCAAAGAAGCTAAGTGCATTGTTGCACTTGCGGGGCTGCATGAACTCATCAAAATACTGGTTGGCAAAGCTGAAGCTCATACCGAAGTCGAGAAAAAGTCGCGTTTCTTGATCCCAAAGTCGGATCTTGTTGCCACCGATTTCGTTGACTCTTCCATAGAACGTCAGCGAAGTCATATAGCCTTGTGAGAATTGTGAATTACCAAAAATATTTCGGTACACCAGTTGAATTCGAAGCAAAACAACACATTTATACAAACGCAAGCTTCATTACACGACGCTATGAATTACTGGCTTTATATTACGAATTCAGACAATTGGCAAGTCACAAAAGAAACGAACTTGTTGGGGGCTAGCGAGAGGCATAGAAACGCGCTCTCTCGTATGGAAAAAGGCGACAAGTGCTTGATCTATGTTAAAGCGGAAAGAAAAGCAGGAGAGGTGATAACGCCGAAAATCGTGGGCGAATATGAGATTGTTTCCCTAGTTTTTGAAAACAACACACGAATTTTTCACGCTCCAATCAATCGCGATGAGACCTTTAATCTCAGAGTCAGATTAGCGCCAGTTAGAGTTTTTTCAACTCCAATCGAATACAAACCGCTTGTTCCTATACTGTCCTTCATAAAGAATAAGCGTCATTGGAGTGGTACCTTACAAGGCAATGCAGTGTTTAAGATTCCAGAAGCAGACTATCGAACTATCATTTCATCTGCTTGAGCGCGATTGCTTAGCGGTTACAACTTATTTTCCAGCTTCTATCAAGAAGCTAATAGAATATTTTTTATGAACAGAACTTGTTTAAGGGTTAGTTAATTAAAAGCTCAACGAATCGGTTCTCGGCTTCTGAGATTTTCATTTGATATTGCTTCCTCAATCGCGATATTTTGTCTATAAGGGCAAAGATACTTGCTGCTATGTCTTCTTGAACGTCTATATCTGGTTCTATTATCTCGATAGCGCGAATCTGCTGCATATTGATATTAAACTGCAGTGCACCGGTCTTGAGCTGATCAAATTGAATTCTTCCTAAGATCGAATTTAGATAGGCTGAAACATATTGAGGAAGCAAAGCCTCATCTTCCAACTTTAGTCTGATTATGTAAGATCCGTAAACGCAATCTTCCATACCTTCCTGCACGAATGAGCTTAATCCGACATAAGTACCGCTTCGTTCGATCAGGATGTCTCCTCGCTGTAAATAGAGGCTGGCCACTTGGTTCTTGTAGACCGCACTGGGAATATACTGGAGATCGGAAATATCAATGTAGTTCCGTCGCAGGTTTTCTATTCTGAGAAAAGGGATGTCGCTAACGTAATCCGCGTCAATTGATGCCCCGTATTTTAGGGTGTGCCTATAATTATTCAGCGTCTTGGACTCAAAGGTGCAAATTTGCTTAATAGCTCGCTCAAAGTAGGGGTAATACCACTTCACTTCCAGTCGATCTTGTCCATCTATTGATGTTAGGAAAGTTTTGAGCCGCGGTTCATTCGGTAAGGAGAGGTCAAGTCTATCCAAAAATATGGCATCAAAACAACGCTCTAACTCGGATATTCTTTTTTTTATGTTGCTAGCTTCACGATAAACTGCGTAAACTTCACTAACGATGTCATCTTGCTTCGCTTTTTTTGGCAGAAGTACTTGTAGGCTTTTAACGGAGGGGTAGTCCAATGCGAATCTCGTACTGCCTGTAACCGCCCTCTCCATTTGTCCCCTTCCGAGGTTAGAATTTAGGTACAAAGAAAGATATTGAGGGTTCACTTCGTTCTTGTCAAAGGTCATCTTAACAACGTGCTGATTGATGTTGGCGGGGAGAAGACTTTCAGGGACGACTGCGGATATCCCATAGGATCCGGTAATAGTGAGCAACACATCTTGAGCCCTGAGTTGCGAACGTAATAATTCGCCGTTGTGAATCACCGATCCAATAAACACAACATCAGAGAGATCAATTCCGTTCTCCTTGACATTTTGGATGCGAATAAACGGAATCCCGTCCGTGAGATAAACAGCCCCTAACGGCGTAGCTCCTCCAGTAATGTTTTTTCTGCTTAATGGGTCTAGAAGTCTCTCTAATTGGACTAACTTAAGTTCTTGAAAACTGTTTAATCTCCGCAACTCGTCTATGACTTCGAAATATGTCGGATTATAGTACTCGCAGTCCATCCTGTCATTATCAAGAATTGATCCAACAGTGAACCATTTCTGCTCAGTCGGCAAGTCCTCTTTCATACTTACGAAATTCACGCAAGATCAACGGAAGGTCATTGAGCTCCGGCGACCGCCTTCCTGAGTCAAGGTGCCCAACGTTTTCGCTAATCGCCATAAATGTCTTTGGTTGTGATTCTGCAACGTTTTTCTTCTTCACCAGATACAGCACTGAGGTTTTTACTGCGCTCCCTGTATTAACGAAACTGTTCTTAGGAAGTGATATTACGGCCTTTACTAGAAAGTGTTTCTTAATAAAGTCTCTAAAAGGTTTGTTCGAGCTTGTATTGAGCACGCTCTCATCAATGACCGTAAGCAATTTTCCGTGTTCTGTTAGTAAGTCGCAATATCTCTCTATAAACATGACATTAGATTTTAGAGACGCGCGCAGGGAACCGCTCTCCTCGCCGTTCTTCTCTCTTTTTGAGAGAGTATACTGATCCAAAATCTCTTTCTCATCAGGCTTCTTCTGTTCATAGCGCATAGCAAAAGGCGGGTTGGTTAAGACAACTTCGAACTTTAAGTTTTCTTCGCTAAGTCGTTTTTTTAACTCTTCGAGCTCCATTCTTAGCTCGTCGTCAATTCCCGCTTCGATTGACAGATTTTTATCTAGGGCGTCTGCTTCATAGATCCTGCTGCCACCGTCACCGTGGAGATACATATTAATGCGTGCTATCCTTGTAATCGTCTTGCTGGCATCTATGCCAAAAAGATAGTCACTCATCATCGTACTTCTGAGCGTTTCTTTTTCAACGACGCTTAGGCTTTGGTTTTCATCAACTTTTTGACGCATCAAAGCCATCGCTTCGATCAAGAATCCGCCCGTTCCGCAGCACGCGTCGAGCACTCGGTCGAACGTTTTTTGATCAAAATTGACTTGTAAGTTGGCCATTTCGCACATGAACCGCACCACAGAACGCGGTGTAAAAAATTGACCAAGCTCCCGCCCTCTAATAGTGGCCTCTAAAAAGTTTTCGAAAAGACGGCCGTTTAGGTCTTCGTCAATTCCAAAAAAATCGTGATGTTCGAGTAGTTTGACTACATCCTTAATAGTCGATCCTTTAAGGTCTATCTGCTCATCCGACTCAAAAATCCTCTTTTTGAAACCTCGTTTTACTTCTGCTTCCAGCTGCTGTCGTAAGTTAGTAAATAAGATGGCATCGATCGGAGTTTTGACGCCTTCTTTTTCTCGCTTCTCGATCCAGTTGATGCTAAGAACAACATCGTCAACTGGAAGCGGTTTATTTTCTGAAATCAGTTTTCTAATGTGTTCATGTGTTCGGAGCTTTTTGTCTTGATCTAATTTGACAAACATTATTTTTGCGAACTTGTAAAAAGCCTCAGTAGGCCCAATCTTCTCCTTTTTCCAAATTAAGTTGTGGCAAGCGGAGAATATGCCACTTAAGTCGTTGACAGCGGGTCTAGAATATTCAAAAACTTTCAGGGTGGGTGCTTTTGATCTGATATTGATTAACAATGCACTCTTGCGGACGACATTCCTGAACTCCTTATATTTGACGTTCTCGTCCACCAGATCATCAAAGCCAATGATCAACAAGGGGTCTGCTTCGTCCCACTTGTACAATTTTGTTATCCGCCCGTTCGAAACTATGAAGTGTTGGGCTGGTTTCTCAGGCTGAAATCTCAAATTTAACGAAAGACAGTACCCGCGACATTGATAAGTGAATTTGTCGACATCGACATCTGTAGCCTTTGCGTCAATAATGACTCTTGGGGCGTCCCTCACGACGAGCACAAAATCGGGTTTGAAATTCTCCTTTTTCCGCCCGCCAGCGCTGACGGCTATCTCCTCAATGCTGTTCTTTGTCCTAATGTCTTCGTTCTTATATTCTAAATCCTTGAGAAGCGGTAACAACAGAAAATCTTCAACCGATGATTCGTTGCCTAAATCCTTCCACGCGCAGAATTTGTTCTTTCTATCGGGTAGCCAATGATCTAAAGGCACGTTCTTAACCCCTGCTAATTTACTTCACAGCCACTGAAAGCCGCGAGATGTTTTTTTTCAAATGCGCACCTAATTTGAGTTTTCAGTTTTTGCTAGCAACCTCTCAAAACATATTGCCTCTCGACAAGTAAAAGTGCCGCTTAGTGATTATCGCGCCCCCAATGTTCAAAGGATTCTTCTTGAGTTCTACGGAGGTAAGTTTGTGGTTTCCTTGGTGCTCAGCTTGTCTTGAATTCGGCACACCTGCATTGGAGTCACGTTATTCACCCAAATAAAGTGTGCCTTGTTGCCTAAAGGTCTCTGAGGTGGATTTCAGGGCTTTCAAAGAGGTGCTCTCGTTGCTCGTTAGGGTCTAAGCAGCGTGTCTCCCAACCCATTACCACCCCAGTCTGCGGCTGAATCTCTAGGAACAACGGATATTGTGACGTTATTTTCCCGACTGCTAGTCATTGCTGCTATTTCGAAGTGCTGCAAAGGCCATAATGCTGCATTCTCTTCTATATAAATGATTCTCTTGAGGGGGTTATTTTTTGATTTAGAGCGCTTGGTGGAATTCCTGCTATAATATATAGTAGACAAACCATACTAAAAAATCGATGAAATGCTAGTGTCAAAGCACAGAATCAGTTGGTAAAAAGATGTAATTGCTAAAGGTGTGTGGGGTTGCCCTCCTCAACAAAGCGCAGCCCTCACAACCCTTGCGCGAGAAGCTGTTGGTTTGTGTGGACTTAAGTGTTTGCAAAAACTCCCGCGCTAGGCGTAGTGACGCCCCACACGCCAGGAGGAAATGTGAACACGAGAACCAAACAAGATTTTTCGGTGCTTGCCTCGCACGCGAGAGCACTCGATTACTTCAGAGGGCCCCTTGGGTCGCAAGCGAAGGAAGTCGAGGAAGCGATTGATGTGGAGATAAGCACCACGCTAAGAAGACGGGCGAGGTTGAAGGCCGAAGGTGTAGAAGGGCCGAGCTCTATCCAAAAGCGCTTCTATTCTATGTCACCGAGGAGCGATATCGTGCTCGCTCGTGACGGAAGCAACAACACTGAGCTGGCTAATAACTGGGAGCGCAACCAAGCAGTAGCTTCTGACGAAGTTGTCAAGCTTGTCCTTGTCGAACAGTCGCGTGCCCTTGAGCCGCGTAGTTACAAACACATCAAGCAAGCAAGGACTAAAGATCGCTCAAAGCTCTGGACGTTTATCGTTTATAGGTGTCCGGCGCTCGAAGCGCGGAGGGCCGTGTGATGATGGGCGCATCATACCCGCACAGTACGCCATCTCTAACTTCAGACGATGAGCTATTTTTGCTTTTGCTGCGTGCCACACTCACGGCAATTTGTGAACGGCTCGGTTTTGTAAACCGAGATGATGATTTTGAGCCGTTAGCTCTGTCAAACACCGCTGAAGAGCTTATTTCGTTGATTTCCTTGCTCCAATTGCGAAGGGAGGCGAGCTTATGAGCGAAATGCTTGGGGCAGCACTCAGATACGAACGGCGCGACTGGCCGGTGCTTCCGCTAAAGGCGGGCCAGAAAGCACCGCACGGGGAGCTCGTGCCTCACGGACATAAAGAAGCCACAACTGACTTGGAATTGATAAACCTATGGTGGTCTGCACATCCAGAATCAAACGTTGGCGTTCGTGTGGGCATGGAGACCGACCTTCTTGTCATCGACATTGATATGCACGACATTGACGGCAAAGCCTCTCTAAGAAGTCTCGAAGAAGAAACAGTGGAGCTCCCTGAGACTTACACTAATGAGACAGCTGGAAACGGACAGCACTATTTTTTCAAATTCCCAGATGAGCTCAACAACGTCGAGTTAAAAGCACAGCTCGCCCCTGGAGTTGACCTCAAACATAATGGCTACGTTGTAATGCCCCCTAGCGTGGTGAATGGCAAAGCGTATAAAAATGTTAAAGACTGCGAACTCGCGGAACTCCCCCCACAGTGGGTCGAGCTTTGCAAGAAGCAGGAGCCAACCTACGAAGAGTGGACGCAGATACGTCGTGCCGCCAATCCAAACGGCGAAAGTTTTTGCGAGCAGCATGGCTTATCGATGAGCGATGTATTGCCGAGACCTGCGGACGCAAAAAGCATCAGCGGTGGCTATCTTTGTAAGCATTCGATCCATGGGGCCACCGGAGATGGCAATTTGTTCGTTAACGAACGCCTCAACCTGTGGTGCTGCTATCGACATCATACAGGTGGAGATGCGCTCACTTGGAAAGCCGTTGCCATGGGCCTAATAAGTTGTGAGCAAGCGGGTAGGCTCGACGGGGATACGTTCAAGGTGGTAATCGGTGCGCTCAAAGACGAAGGCGTCGTTCAAGACGATTCGGTGCTAGTTGACGCAAGAGAAACTGAAACGGTGGAGACGACTGAAACAAATCTCACCGCGTCAGGACATCTTTACGTTCACGATCCAAAGGACCCAAAAAACGCTATAATTACCATCAATGGCGATAAGAAGGAATTCAGAAAGCTGTCGCCAATCCCACAGGTCGCTATCACCGGAACCATAACAGACATTGCTGCGCTAATCGCACAAGTCAAAGAGCATTTCAGCATTGAGGAAGACTATAACATAGAAGGCCCAGTTTGCGCGGTTCTTTCCTCGTATCTGCCGAACGAACCCGACATCATAGGCATCGTGCAGCCTTCTGGTGGTCTCAAAACTGAGATCCTTCGCATGTTTGGCGAATCAGAGAATCAGTTTTGTTACCCACTCTCTAGTGTTACCGAAAACACGTTTGTCTCCGGCTTTGACAAAAACCTGGATACGACGCCACTGCTACGAGGACGGCCTATTATCGTGAAGGATCTCACCACGCTTCTTAGCAAGCGAGAAGATACGCGAAGCGCGATCTTCGCTGACTTCAGAGAGATCACCGACGGTTACATCCGAAAGGAGTTCGGCAGCGGCGTTAAGAAAGAATATCATAACATTCATTCAAGCTTGATCTTTGGTTCCACCCCTGCGATTGAGCACTACTATTCATTATATTCAAATCTTGGCGCTCGAATGGTTTTCCTCAAGCCGCACAACGATCCCAAAAAGGCACGAGAGCAGAGCAGGAAGAACCAAGGCAAAATAAAGCAGATCCGCGAGGAACTGAACGAAGCGATGCTGTCTTTCCTCGACTTTCAGCTGAGGCGGCTTGACTCCGAGGGGCTGCCTGAACTCACCGATGAAATGGCTGAACAGATTGGGGAATATTGTGACTTCCTTGCCGTTGCGCGGTATCCGGTTCACTATGATCATAGAGGAGAGGCCGATCAGGTGCCAACGCCTGAGTTTCCGACGCGGCTGAACAACACGATTTCGAAGCTCGCCCAGGTGCATGCGTTCATTTTCGAGCGAGGCGAGGTAGGAGAGGCAGACAGAGAATTCGCGCTGAGGATCTGCGCTGATAACGTGCCAATTGTGAGGGCAAAGATCCTGCTAGCACTCAAGGAGGGCTGGCTCACAACCTCAGAGATTAGTGAAAGGTGCGACATCTCGACGAAGACACTAAACCGTAAGCTGTCGGAACTCCAAGCCCTGGGAATCTGTGACTACATGAGCGGAAAAACGGCTGGCGCTGAGAGCGACTATTACGACGGGCGTTCTAATCATTACAAGTTATCCAGTCAGTGGGTGGATATCGTTCAGAAATATAGACCAGCAATCTGTAAAGGTGTGGGCACTGACAGAAATACATGTACTAATAAAACAACCGGCGTTAACCCCTCCACGAATTGCTGGTCTACATCAGAAGATACGTGTGAAATTAGAGAAATTCCCCAAAACCGCCCCAGCATTGAGAGCCCCGAACCAAACCACTCCGAACCTGTGAAAGCGATACGCGATGTGATCATCTCTTGGCGCAATGCTTCAAGTGACCGAAACCCGCCGAAGGTAAACCGCACGAACTTTGTCAACCTCGTATCGGCAACCGTGCGGCGACAGCACCCTGAATTGACCGGTCGTGACATTGAGGGCGAGATCAAGCGGCTTGAGGAGGCCGACGCTGAGATACAAGCGCTGCTTGCAGAGCTCACAGATGCGGAGCAATAAACAATGACGAAATCTTCAGCTCAACCAGGCGAGAAGTGCCGGCACCCTTGCATAGTTGCCGCAATCGATTACATCATAGGTTAATATATCGGCAGCCTTTTTAATTATTTGACGTAAATAAGGTTTTGCAGCCTATTTTTCGACACTTTGAGTGGCCTTTCGATTGCTGGCAGTTACTACCTGAGCCCTCAGAGCGTCAAGGGAAGCGCACCCGAAAAGCGTCCTGCGTGCAACCAATCATAAAGGATGTTCGCTGGGCGCTCGCTCACAATTCTTTGTCGCTCTTGATTTGCACTTCAATATGAAAGTTTCGCAGTTAGCGGCTTTGTTGCGTAAGTCTTGGTTCTCTAGCGCTTTTGCAACAGCCACAGGTTTGCAACAGAATTTTTCGAGCTGTTTCGAGCTATGGAGCGGAGCTTTTCGACTTTTTAATTTTAACAAAAAAACGGAGGTGAAACTGAAACGAAACTCTGTAGAGAACTCGACAAAGAAATGCAATAGGAATGGGCGTACACTAAAGAAGATTTGGGCTCTACGTTCAGGTTCTTCGAAAAGCGTCACACCCAAATCACAGATACTATTGTGCTTCAATGTCTTCTATATTGTTATGCGAAGGATATTGAAGGACTACCGCTAGACTTTGTTGGTCGTTTCGAAAGTATAGACTAAACGAAATTTATTCACTTACAACGACTTAGTTTGAGCTTAAGTGCTAGATGGTCTTCTTTATCAGCCACGGCTTTAGGAGCTTTTGAGCACAAAATGTTCGAGCATCACCTATATTCATGGTGCACTTCGGGTCTGCTGCAACTTTCGGGTGTAACTCAGGACTGTCTATGTCTTGGCGATTTACGGAGCATGTAAACCTTTTTAGCTCATGTTGTGATACCCAGCCATTGTGCACTATGGCGTTATCGTCGCCTTCGTCATCTTGGATAGTCTCATAAGTTAACCGCACCGTCCGCGCTTCGGTCTTTTGCGCGAAATATGATAACGCTGTAAACTCCGGCTTGTTATATATTGAGCCATCGCACTGGTCTAGAATGCGGTCGTACCAACGCGCTTGACGCGGCTGAGTCACGATGTTGCCGTGCTCATCGCGAATCTCAACCGTGGGTACTAATGCAAACATGTACGCTCTCGCCGGTTTCGGGTAGGTGGTGATGTTAGAACTGGTGTCACTTACGCGCTCTTGAATGCTGTTAACCACATTCTCGTCATTATCGTCTCCAATGCTCTGGAAATCCATATCCATCTCAATCTTAGCGATGGCGGTCATCATAGTTACGAGCTTATTGGCTGATTCCTTGACTTCGTCGTCACTACCCAACTTTTCCAACCGGCAGGCTGTTAGGTAGTAGCTACCATCCGCCGCCTGTGTAACTTTGCAATCGGGAGAGTCAAACAAGTGCAGCCAGCGATTTAGCTCGATGTCACTAAACTTGTGGGGTAATTGTATAGGTACCCCCCACCGAGTCATATTTACCACATTTTTAGTTTATTGATTAAATGGGGTTTGTTGCTGTAGCTGTACATATAATGGTGTAACTAAGAATTGTAACAAACGAGAAATAGCCTTTTTCAACTTAGGCGCTAACATCTTAGGAAGAGAAGAAGTTGGGTTCAATTCCCAACTCAAACATCTCCTGTATAACCGCGCAGATGTTGTGACACAGCACCTTTAACAACACTTCGTTAACTTGGACAACCTCTGTCTTGCTTCTTACCGAATCCCCAAATTAACTCTTTGTAATGTGAAAAGTTGTTTGGACATTGCTCTGCTTGTGATCGAGCGCAAGCCAAACAGATCTTAAAAATAAATTAGGGGAAGATACTAGGATTTTCTCTGCTTTGCTGGCACGAGCTGGCTTTGTCATCTGAAAGCCGCGAGAGGGACAGCGTCGCGCAATAGTTTTGAGTTCCTTCTTAAGCTCCGATTGAAAAAAGAAAGGCTAGGGCGACGTATAATGGTATTCCCAGCTTCTGATGCAAATAACGCAGAGATACGGGGACGCAGTGTAGAGCGATCTGTCTCAAGCACGAAAGATTTATATACTAGAATGAATGGAGAGGGCTGTCACAGGAGTGATGACGCCGCAGTCTTCTTGGGGCAGGAATGATAAATCCGCCACCGTTTGCAGCGTTTTCGACCAATAGTTTTATCGGCTCTGCGGTTGCTCGACTTTCTGCAAAAAGCATACCACAGCCGAGCACAGCGTTTGTGGTTTCAGCAGTTCGTTTTTAGGGGGCTTTTTTCGCACTGTGCACGTGACACCTGACTTTGTTGTGCTTTGCTGCGGTGGCACTATAGCTCGTCTAACAAACTGAGGTATGATAACGTGAAACGAAAAGTAATAGCATCTGTTGTAACGGTGATGATTGTTCTCACTGTTTTCGGGGCGGTCGCTATATCAGCCGCGCCCACAAGTTCCTCCGCTAGTCCGAAGCCGGATCCATACAACGTGAGCATCGGCGAGGGAATGACGTGGATTGGGCCGCTGTTCAACGTTCATGATACAGTGCGGAGCCCTTACGTAGGAGACATAACAAGCGAAAGTTCTACGGGCTCAAAGCTTGCGACGACTGTAACTTCTACGACGCTCGATCATTCCACCAATGATTATGCCGTGCTTGGGGTGAAATTCCACATCAAAGGCATCAATACGCAGGCAGACTGGATAGCAGTGGAAACCAGACCTGTTACTGTCACCGCAACGGTGAGCTACGAATTGACCGCAAAGGCGGGCTTCGGGAGCACCCACGGCACGGGGGGCATGGGCATTGCGGAAAGCTTCGCGAATCTTGGCACGGGAAGCGTCGCTCAAAATGGTCCAAGCGGCACGGAGCCAATAGCATCGACATCTTTCGATTCTCGTCTCTCCGACCATGCTCCAAGTTTGAGCAGCGTCTATAGCCCGCCTACCACGGTGAAGTTTACAACAACCTTGTATGCGCTAGGAGCGCAAGGTAGCGCAACAAATCCGTCGGGCGACGCAAAGATATTTGTGCAACTATTTAATAGCGCTGGAGAGGTGGACGGAGTCCCTGTGCACATCACAGGGACTGTAAACGTTTACGACATCCAGCTCTCCTGGCCGTCATCGCAACTGGCGGGTTGAAGGGGGGAGCCCCCCTTTCTTTTTTTACGCACCAGACGCGTAGCATGCTGCTTGGTGTAGCCTAAACATTCTTACACACTTTCACTCTACTTTCAGCTAACAAATACCCAGATGTAACCCACATTTTGCCTCGGTGAACAACGATTGGGTAGAAGTCGATGAACTCATCCTTGAAATCGCGGAAAACAAAAACGACCATGCCGATATACCAGTATCGCACGACATACGCGGGCAACGACACCTACGCAGGCACCAATAGCACGAGCGTCAGCGTAAAGGTGGTCAGCAAGACAAGCGTCCTCGCCGAACAACGCGCTCACCTTAACCGTGCTGGGCACCTCAAACTCGGCGTTCGCACCTGGCATGAAAGTCGCCACGCTCACGGTGATTAGTGCCACCGAGGTGAACGTCAGGGTAGGTAGCTATGCGCGAGCAGTGACCGAGCTCAAGTCCGCCTTGCTGCCCCGAATGGACGGCTGTGCCAACACCGGAAAGCCGGATAGCAACGATTGGGTGCGGACGTACGCCGCTCAGGGTCAGCTTTATCCGCAAGTACAGAATCTGATGTGGGAGCTAGGGCAGTTGCAGGGGTCGTGAGAGTTTAATATCTAAGCTGCATCAAAATGAGAGGCTAAACCTAGCCAGGGGCCGCGTTTCTAGTCCTCACTCAGCACCGCCTGCCCCTTTTCCTTCGACACGTTCGGCATGAGGACGCATCAATCTTTCTTGGGGCTTACCGCCGAGCGACAGTCTAGTCTGTCCAGTGCTTCTGTCTTGCGGCGTCGGAGCCTGTAATAGGCCCCACATTTGTGCTGGAATGATGACAAAAGGAATAGACGCATTTTGAACTTCAGGTTAGGCCAATTCTGGGTAGCTACGTTCTGTCCATTCCAAGCCTAGAGTTAAACCTTTAATAACGCCACACCCTTTAACAAGTGTTCCTTGGAAAACACATGTCATCATTGGACGATAAGCAGCGCCTTGTAAATGCTGAAATACGCAGGCAATACGCCAACCAACTGAATACAGACAGCTTGATTGATGCAAAAATCGGCATAGTGCTTGGTTTTGCGATAGTCGTTCTAGTACAAATCATAACAAACACTGGCGTGGTCACGTCCGTTATACAAGATGCAAAATCATTTGCAAATCTACTCAGTGCTGCGTCATTGTTGTTCTTCATAGCTGGCGTATCGTTAGTTTTTGCCTCAGCGACGTTAGGCGTGTACGCTCTGCATGTCCGCACATACAGAGATGTAGAATTGAAGGAGTATATCAGACAACTTGAAGCGGGAGTTGACAAGGATTATGACACAGAGATCGCAGAGGATTTGTTCAGGTGCTACGAACAGGGATATGAGATATCACAGACAAAATCAAGGTATCTTGAGCTGATGATATGGGTTTTCTTTGTAGGAATAGTCTTCTTATTGCTTAGGTTCTTCCTAACCGTCTACCATGGTTTTTTATGACATCGTCTGCAAAATCCCATGCATGGCTAAAAAGAGAGTGACGAAAGGAACAAAGCCAGTGAGGAAGGGTCAAAAGCCACCGAAAGGTAAGAAATAGAAAAAGCTTACCTCCTCGCAGCTCGAATCCATTTCTAAGCGAATTTCTGGTACTCATTGATGTAATTGAGCTTGGTCAGTTGACTGTTACTAATATTGCAGCGTTTGCTTGTCAACTACATATTTCCCCCTAAAATCAAAGAACTGATTTGCGTTAGATAACCGCGAGGTGGAAAATTATACAACTCATAAAATGTGACAGGTGCAAAGAGATTACAGAATACCGAGGTTTTCTAACCGTTGAGACTACTCGATTTAAAAACTCATTTGACCTTTGTAAAAAATGTGAAAACGAAATGAGGGAACTGATAAGCAATGCTATGAAAGTTGATGAGGGACAAGTCTAGTCAATTCAATCCTCTCATGGCACTCTTCGATGTGCGAGCGTGCGCCGCCTACACCTTCACCTTCGACACGTTCCTCAAGATGACACATCAACCAGCAAGTTCGACATCCTCCCAGTATTGCATGTAAGTGCTGTAAACATTTTCGGGCAAAGGATGTTTATAGTGTTTCCAGTCGATGCCGCTTACTCCATGAGTCATAATATAGGCACGATTTGATTGATCCCAGCCGATGGCGTCGCCATTCTGCTCGCAAAACTTGCGAAGGTCACCAAGCACGAAGTGGCCTTCGAACCTTGACATAGGAATCTCTTGCCTTTTGACCCACATCCAAAATGAGCCGTGCCGGAACATCAGGTCATCATCCTGCCGCCCGTCGAGCAGCGCTTGAATAGCTTGAACAACTTGCGGGTGCAAAGGAACGTAGTGCTCCATTCTAATCTTGTCTTGAGACGGTTCAACTCGGAGCACTGGTTTTGGAGCCTTTAAAGCCTCGCGTAATTGGCCAACAGTGAGCTGCATCATCGTTGCCATACTCCGCTGGCCAGTGAGGGCGCCAAAGACTGTAAATGCAGTGTACTGCTCCGCTCTCGACTTGCTTATGCTTCCACTGCACTCTGCGCTGTGTATGTGGCCAAGGACACGCTCTATGTCTTCTTTGGTCACGATGCGGCTTGTAACGTTCTTTCGAACTTTAATCCGCCGTGGCCTCTCCAAAAACAGCTCAAACGAACGATATCGCAAATCAAGATGTATTTTGGCCAAGTACTTCAGAAAACCCACAGCGAATGTTAAGACCTTACTCTTCGAAGATTCACACTCATACTTTGCAAGCGTTTTTTTACGCAAGTCGTCGATGGTTTTTGCGCTAATCCTTCCAGCTGTAGAAAGCCAGAACGCATTGGAAGCCCTGTTAATCCAATCAGCAGATTTGTGCGTAAGCTCTGTTTTCCTATACTCCGTGTAGCTTGCGAGTTCATTCTCACTAAACCGAAGTTCGAGACTCAGCAGACCCCCCTCAGGCACCTGCTCGCTGCCCGTTTGGCTTTCTTTCACTAGCTGGCAATCAGGAGTAGAGAAGCTCAGCAAGGGCTCCAATTTCGAAAAGGAGCGTTGACATGGCGGAGGTCGCCGGTTCGAATCCGGCCGAGCCCATCGTTCTTTTTTCAATCGGTGGCGAGAATATGGCTGACGATGAACTTGACAAAGACAAGAGATTGCACAATCGATTGCACAACATCGACAAAGAAACGCCAGCACAGAACCGAGACGATGATGTCGAGCCTTCGAGCTTTCTGGAGATGTCTTTGCGCGACTACGAACAACGCACAGGCAAGAG
>Ga0187891_1001575_pt1 | contig 19244 bp, 34 predicted proteins | sample June2016WEW_21_4_FD_132990 | JGI IMG/M metagenome (GOLD analysis project Ga0187891, IMG submission 132990) | Peatland microbial communities from SPRUCE experiment site at the Marcell Experimental Forest, Minnesota, USA - June2016WEW_21_40 | ecosystem: Environmental > Terrestrial > Soil >... | reverse complement strand
CTTCAGGCGGTGGTCAGGACGCGTGTGCGCGCGCGCACGATATATTATTTAGTAACCAGTGGTTACGGGTCTACAAGATATGGAATGTATGTATTCTACAACAATCAACTATAACAATCTGTATGATGTATGCAATACAGTATATTCAATTTGATATAGTTTTTGTGCCAGACAGTCTACAACATTACATCAATCTTAATGCATTACGCAAATATAAGAATATTATTTTAGTATAGCATCCTTTGAATTCATCAATCTTACTTTAAGTTTAATTATGTTAGATACTTGCTGTATATGTGTATCAAATAGTGGATACCACTGCTTAATTCCATTATGTGTATTTAATGATAATAAAATCCAAAACCCGCACATTAATTGCGACTGTAACCCTATAGATTCACTCCATGTATTTAGATACATTTTAAACTTATCAGATACGCGTAAACTAAATCGATCTTCATATGTTGTTAAATTCTTTATATCAAACAATTCTATAGAATTGGAATCACAATTCATATGTTCCTGCATACTATCATGCAATATCCTGTCAATTTCACAACCCCATTTGAATTCATAAATAGACATTCCATGTAATGCAAGAATACGCATAACTTTTGCTGGATCGAGTTCTGCAACCTGCTGATTTGTTTGGGATTGATTTGCTGCAAAAATATTGGTTCGTCTTTGCGTATGATATCTGGCACATGTATTTATACAGATTTTCACCGTTCGCGGTAATGATATTTTTATAACTTCATTTCCCGGATCGGCCATGCTTGGGAAATATTTTGTCTGCCCGATGTTATCATTGAGCAATGCATTGTAATCAAGAATTTTATCAGCATCCCTAAAATAGACACGATCATCGATGACATTCATCGCATAATCGTCATTCATCCAGTCTAATAGTTTTTCTCCATCTTCGAGATCGAGTTCTGCAAGTGTTGGTTCTGGTTTTACCATTCAAATTTCCTTCCCGCGTAGCCTAAAACGAGGGTAGTAAAATCATTATCGTTTGAGAATTTAAAGATTCCTGTAACGTGAAAAACGTAATTGTTGTAGATCAAAAAGATTGACAGAACAGAAGGAAGTGCATAGGAATTGAACCTATACACTTCCCGGCTACGAGGATTGATGATTACACAATAGCGTATGATACATTACTATATATTTATTTCGTTCAAACATAGATTATTGTAAAAATATCAATACTTCAATATATCCGCAGAATCCGACAATTTTATAGCAGTTCCTTTAGTAATACCATTATAGTTGCACGAAATAACCGGCCATTGTAATTTCAAAGTAGTATCATATATCCATACGTATCTATGCTTTATAGGACGTGGTTTCCATTCACCATTAATATTTTTGGTTTTGCCTCGTTCTTTGATTTTACCGTTCACATAAAAATCATTTTTTGGTTTCGTAACACCGCAATATAAAGCATTACATGCACGGTAAATCGATCCAATATGCCCTACCGAAGAATCTGCATATGAAATTATAGCACGTACTTCTGTATCTTTACACAATCGCTTTATTGCTCTCGATACAAACCATGATGTATAATTACCACCATTTAGCGATGGATGCATAGCAAGTCTGCCAAGTTCGTACAATCCATGCTGTTCATCCCGTTGTAATCCAAATGCACCAACTACAGTTTCCGGTGCAGATATACCATGAAATACACAAACACCTTTCAATTCAATATCATCAAATAATCCGTATATATATTCGGAACGAAAACCTTTATTTCCAAGATAATGATATTGATATATAAATAATTTGGCATCTGATTTATCTATAGGCTGAATAAAAAAATGATCAAAATCCATATTAAAGTCCGTGTTTCAATACTTCCTTTTGTTTTTTAGTCATATAAAGTTTTTTTGCTTTTTTCTTTTCCATAAAATTATTTATTGCAGTCGCCGTTAACCTGTAAACTTCATAGCGTGTTGAACGTTGTGCAGTAGGAACTCTTGCTAATGCTTTCACAAGATTAATTGCAGCCTGATCAGACGAACCCCCAGAAATATCAGATGATGAATATACATGCATAAACTGTATAAGTCTGGACACTTTCTCTGGATCTGATTTAATTAAATTATACACGTCAATTATTGCTTTCTTCATGGCAACCGGTTTGATTCGCGCTTTCAAGTTATTCCTGATAAATTCAACTTCTTCTTTATACTTATGAATAAGATATCGCTTTTGAGTATGCGAATATTTTTTATCAATAGCATCAAAACCATCTTCCAATACAATTGCTAGTGCAGCATCAACACCAGTTACTGATTCTCCTGCAATTGCAGATGTAACACTAAATGAACGCACAATTCCCGTATCAATTTTAGAAATTTCTTCATCTGAATATCCGAGTTCAACAAATATTTTCCGTGCTGTAATTCCAGATTGGATAATTGCATTCAAGAAATGTTGCCCGTCTGCACACCATCCATCTTTATGAAATCTGATCGTACGGGTGGTATGGTTCCCGGACATTAAATCTGCTACAATTGCATCTACTTGTTTTTGATTTAAACTTCTAACATTTTTACCATCAGAAATTTTAATCCAGTATATTGCCATTTCGGGAGTTATATCCACTGGAATTCCATTATTCCATACTCTTTTTGTGGGCGATCCCATATATTTAAAATCTGACACCTGCACATATGTCATTTTGATCCATCCTTATTACCTTCATATCCGCAAAGCCTGCATCGGATACTACCGTTTTTCCTAGTCGAAATTCCATACGATTTGCCACACTGCGGGCATGGCTTGATAGGTTTAGTCGTAGTAGACATAGTTAAGTATGCGATACTCTAATATTTATAGTTTTTTATTTTTATTTTTATTGTGATGTAATCAGAATTAAGTTACCAATAGTATCCGCGATTCTTCGGAGGATTTACCAACATAAGTTCTCCGAACTTTTTGAAATACTGCTTGTTTGCGTACCTGAAGCACCGGTTTAAATTCCTGCGGAACCACGACGGATCGTGATGCATCCAATACCGGTTATACGTTACAACCTTCCCTTCGCATGGCCCTGCTTCGATCATCTTCGTTACCATTCCCTTACGGATGGTGTGAGACATAGAAAGCAGGTTGGATTAGATATGGTATAAGGTTTTTGGAATTTCAGGATGATTGTTTTCAGAATAGTCGAAAGGCCGGGCGGATGGAAACCCGCACCTTTCATCGATCCCTACAGGGATACAAATGAATGAATGATTGAATCATATATATTTTTTGTGATTTCATTTTGGATGTCTTTTACGGTAATCTTTCTCCCATTCTACTATCCCGTATGGCCCCAGCATTGGAATACTATTCGTTCCTCTGGAAAAATATTCGCTGAATCGTTGCTTGAATGCTTCATACATATCCAGAGGTTCTGTATCAAACGTAACTGCAAACGGATCGGATGTTCGTTGTACCATGTTAAATCACCAAGTTATACCAGTCCTAACATTGGTTCGTAACTACAACAATCTTTGTAAACGGTAAGATTATGACAATACTGCTTACAAGATTTGCAGTTGCGAAGATATTTTGGTTTTGGTTCGTTATCCTCAAACAGCAGATGCATATAGATATTCTGCGTAGTTTCATTCAGAAATTGATCTGCCTGCATGAAGTAATACATGCCATTGACATATACGCCGGAATTTATAACTGCGATATCAAATTTATGCGGGAATGACAAATACAGAAATGTATCTAGCATCATATTACAACCATCATCATTATGACGTAATACAATATAAAGAAGTACGGAATCCAACCGGTATACTGGGCACTATTGACATAATATGCCCCGAAGAATACCGGGTATTCCAAGAATGACAGGAAACACAAGATGGAATAACATGCATGATATTTCCAGTCCTGCATACTTACGAGTATTGCCATTAACGGCAACACCCATAAGATGTATTGGGGGGAATGGTACGATAAAATCAAAATCAAAGTAACAAGCAAAAACAAAATAACACGTAACAAGCGGTAATCGGTAGGATCGGATATATACAAAAACAACTGGATAATAATACACGCAAGAAATAAAGCAAAAAGCAAAGAAACAGCAGCATTAACTACAGGATTGGCAGAACTTAAATTGTAAAAGAACGTGTTGACATAGGTACTTCGGGGTAAATCAGACGATAAAATAGATAAAGTAACAGGGTACAAAAGAACAGATAAAACAACGCCAATAACAACAAATATCAGTAGTTTGGTTTTAATAACAAATTTGGAATGAAATAATAAGAAAGGTAGAAGTATAACAGGGAAAAGTTTGGTACAAATAGCAGCAACGATAAGGTACAGTGAATGATCGTATTTCTGTTTAATCATAAAATAAAAACCAAGCATCATTAAAGCAACAACAAAGGAATCGTAACGGGTAAACGTAAAGAACCAGACAGGTAAAGAAAGACTGTAAATTAAAGCGGCGAGAAAGGCGGATTCAGGTTTTATATGCAAGGTGATTTCGTAAACACAAAACAAAATGATAAACTGGCAGATAAGCATTTCAAAACCGAAAATAACAGGGAACGAAGGATAAGCAAGAAGCATCGGTAATAAAGCAAGGGGAGGGTAAGGGAAAATAAAACGATAATACGGAAGGACACCATGAAGCAAATAATAACAGGCATTGAAGTAGAACGTTAAATCGAAAGTATCGTAAAAGTGAAAAAGGGACGTAATAAAAGATAAACCAAAAATCCCGGTGACTAGGATTACATAAGGAATCAATTTTTTGACTTCTATTATATTCCAAGTCATCTGATTAGTATTGTTGCATCTACTGATATATAATTGATTCTACGCATATCTTTGAAGTTTATATATTCTTGTAGTTTATTTTGTGCTTTAAGTTGAATTATGCGATACCGCGCAGTACGAGGTTTCAATCCAAAATGCTTTGCTATTTCTTCCACGGTTGCTGGCTTATCGCAGATGAATTTCAGGATTTCTGAATTGGTAATCATTTTTTCAACCACTTCCTGACATAATCTGATATAGTAATTACGAATGCCCCGATAAATATCAATCCGATACATATACCGAAAAACAACAGGATCGCAAGCACTATTAAAAAGATCCAATATACAACCGGATTTGTTAATATTGGTGTAATGTAGTCCATATCGTACCTTTACACCTTTGTAATACTGATTTCATATCGTTCTGGTTCGGATGGGGTTACAATAACCTGCATCAGAATAACTTTATCTTTTACAACTGCTTTGACATCGGATTGCGAAATGAATTCTTCTGATTTCTTTACACCTTCGACATATTTTTGATTTAATCTTTCTTCGATATTTTTAAGAATCTTACGATAATCTTCAAATGTTATAAGTTGTTTTAACCGTGGTATATCTACGCAGCGATCCCCATAAATTGGGATTTCAATAATTTTATAGTTTTTATCATTTGAGATATGGAATTGTTTTGCCCGCTGTAATAGCCGGTTTTTGAATACAGTTTCTTCGGAAATTAACTTCTGGATTTCAGAAATCTGCGAGTAATACCGTTTTATTTTTTCATCACTGTCATGAATCTGCGTCGGAATTTCGTAATCTTCGGGCTGTACTTCATTCAGGTTTTCATCTGCGGTTGACATAATTATATCCTCTTGACATTTATATAGATAAAGATAAATCCGGTAATAACCATACCTAGCGATACAGAAACCGTCGGGGTCAATCCGATTACATAATTCAATACGAATGTAACGATTCCTATAAGAATTAATGCTGCAATAAATACATTGGTTAATTCTTCGTATTGGGTTTTTAAAATTGGTAATCCACTTGGCATTATCTCACCAGTTGAATGGCCCAAATACAATTGACAAAAAACTAACAATCATTAAAAAAACTTCCTATATCTCGCAATACAATGGATATCATCTTAACACACTCTTGCATAACCTACAACTGCTATACATAAGAATATTGCGTATAGAATTACTTGCAGTATCGCAGCAGTATCTAGTTTCCACCATTTGCGTACAACACCGATAAATAAACATAACAGTAAAAAATCTGCAACTATATAGAAAAAGAATCCCGTTCTATAGTTACCAAGACTTACACCGGCAGCACCCATAATGGCGAAAAAAGTTCCGATGATGTTTAAGATGTAACTGATATACAGGCGAATAATAAGAAACATGGTATCACACCGTTTTTATTTTTATTGCTCCGTTAAACCCGCTAAATATCCATACAACAGTTCCTATAATGAGTATTCCTGCGAAAATACAAAAGGGGACAAAACCAACCTGCCTGATTATCATGATCTCACCGAAATACTGAATACTTCTTTTGGTTTTTCAATAAACCCATAACAAATTTCTTTCATACAAAATCCTCTATACGGCAAAACAATTGTATTTGTTTCGTTCAAAGTATCATTTCTCGGTGTTCCGCGAATAATAATCGCATGTTCGTATTGCTTTTTTAGTCGTCGTGCCCAGTGGATATCAGCAGGTTTGAATATTTCCTTTCGTTTACCCGACTTTATCCCGTTGAATATTTCTGTGTTCACATGAAAAACAAGCGCTTTTTTTCGAATTTCTGTTAAATTTCCAAATAATTTTTCTGCCATCAAACCATTCCTTAAAGTATGTAGGTGCTTCCGGGTTATATAAGTTGCAGTAGGTGTAACCACGCGATCTTCCACCTCGATTAGGGCAGAGTGTAGAAATCACTGCCCCAAGAACCTGCGCATTGGTATTCCATGCAGGATTCTTTTGCAAAAAATCTTCGTAGATATTGGTTACTTTGAAATATAATGGGAGAGTACTGAGGTATTTTATGATAGGTTTTCTCCAGCGGTTTAGATTGGATTGAATGATTGTTGATTTCATTCCTGTTTCCCTCCATTGTCTGTCCTTTGCTCCGCAATTACTTGATTATTCCACTCCATACGATCCTCGCATCAGAATAAGCGTGTATTCTCCATGTTTTCCCATCGAATGAGGGTACGAGTCCTTGTTTCCAGAGATCGGCAAGACACTGGAACGGGTGCTCGTCGGTCTTAATATTCTCTGTATGTTTCCACGCCTCGCGGGGCAGTATAAAGATCGTGCTGGTGTAGGCCCAGACCGAGTCCCTGATCGAATCCCAGATCGAGTCCCAGACCGAGTCCCTGACCGAGTCCCTGATCGAATCCCAGATCGAGTCCCCGACCGAGTCCCAGACCGAGTCCCTGACCGAGTTCCAGATCGAGTCCCAGACCGAGGGGATCATCGTCGCCCTGACCGAGGCCCTGACCGAGGCCCATTCTTTCAGCAGCCGGATATGTTCTTCGGTAATTTCTGTAGGTGGTTCGATGAGGAACGGGTGCAAAATGGGCTTGCGCACAAGGATCTTATCGAGCTGTTTTTTCCATTTCTGGAATGCCAGCCACGCGGCCTTTTCATGTCGTTCTTCCCACCACACTGGGACGATATCGGTGTCGATCTTGAACTTGTACTTTGCGTCCGGGTTAAGGTAGTCCTTGTTTTCCGGACTGATTTCAATCCGGCAGAATGTAATTTTGGCCGGATCTTTTGTGTCATCCTTGATACCGGCACTGTGCAGGAGCTCGTCGTGCGAATCTGTCTCGACTTTCCAGATCACTTTCCGGGATTTCAGGACTATACAGGAAAACGCGTTGCAAATTTTAATCACCCCACCCAACGTGCTCGAACTCGATCCTATACACTGTCGCGGTACTGAGGATCGAGAGCACCCGATCGGAGAGTTGCTTTGTCCGGGGCAACACCCGCTGCAATATCCACCCTGTGAGCATTACTACAAACGGGGACGCAATTATCGCAAGAACCACGAAAATCCCGTCGTTCGATCCGCCATTCTGGACTCTTCGCGTAAAATCTTCTTTAGTCATGGCTGTGATCCCCCGGTCTGCTGCAATCCTACCCGATTCTGTGTCGGTTGTATTTTCAAAACCATAATCTATCACCATGCAAGACAAACAAAATATAATAAAGTATACCTTCTACGATATACCCTAACGCCGAATTACGTGTTCCCAAACCTACACCGATCCCAATGAATGTCAGCATTGTAATCCAGAAAATACAACGGAATAAATCAGATAAACTTGGTGTATTAAGTTGTTCTAATGTATCCGATCTTATTTTCTTTGTTGTTTTGAATTTGCCATCCTTTGATCGGGTAATTTCAATAGTGTGCATCTCGGTCATTTCTTTAAACCTTCCATCAATCTATTGATTTTCTTTCTGCCATCCCGTGTAACACGGTGCATGTATTCTTCAAATGGTACTCCTGTTTGTGCTGCATGCAGGATACAGGAATCGGTATCTAGGATGATTGGATTTTGTTTACGTGTCATAATTATCACATCACCATCTTATCTGCGCTATATGCATATAAGTGTTCTCCACTCACTATAATGAAATCGTAGAACTCTAGTTCAAGCAAAGTGCAAGCCTTGACAAGTATGCCGTGTAGTTTATTGTCAAGTTTACTAGGCCATACCGTTCCACTAGGATGATTATGAGCAACTATAATAGCATCTGCTCCATCGCATATTGCACCACGGAATATGGTTGGAATCCATGTTAATCCGAGATGATTTGCTCCGATTGCAACGATGCGAGAATTAATTACATAATCTTCATTATTTAATGAAATTGCAACTATGTGTTCTTCGCGCTGGTTTGCAATGTGCTGTAGGATTGGATATGCATCTTTAGCGTTACGTATTTGATGTGGTTGCGCTTTTATCACAGGAACCTGTGCAATCTGGATCTCGAAGCGTACATTTGGTTTCATCATTTATTCCTCTTTACTACAGGCATATAATCATTCTTATCGCCCGGAACTGCTCTGTTATTTGGGTTACTTAAGAATTTTAATCTGGTACATTTCTTTTTGGGTTTATCTGATATAACTGGATTTGGTTTATCAGTATTTTCAACCATTTTTAATTCCTTCTTTCGTGCAAAGTATATCCACCAGTTTTTCTTTCGATTGAGCCATATACAGATCGCCATGCCAGCCGACAGTCCATAATAGATACCTGTCATCTTTTGGCAGGGAGTGTTTTTCGACATGTTTTATGATGTCATCGCGTGTGTAACCCATAACTACCAACCTACGGAAATAATGCTTTGCGCACGCAATCAACGCCAGTTCCACCGGATGCAGTATCATCCATATGATTTGTACTGCAATAGCACCAATGCGATCCTGCTAACGTGCAGAAACCATCGTCACGCTGATCATTCAAAGCATGCCGGAAAAATATACATTCCGGGTAGATGTTTACCGGATTACCATCCCATGTACTTGTTATTCTAGGCATTATACCCACCTGACAATATGGAAATTTGCAAAAACCTTTTCATCACGGTATACAATCGAATTCTGTGATTGCAGCATGTCGTGCATTATCCAACCGTCAGAAAATTCATTATTTACGTATGCCTTCAAGAAGTTCAATACACGCTTATGGTAATCACAACCAAATCTATCTTCAATTTCTGTTATATCTACAGTAACGTATTTATGTTCAACTTGTTTCCCTACCTTATCCATATGGTACAGTTTTACATCTTCGGCCTGCACTCTCTGCAAACGGTTCAATGCAGCATAGACAAACTGCTCATTTGATAATGTCACCTTTGCGAAGGTAATACCCGATTTCTCGTCGTATAATTCGATAACTACACCGCGTTCACATTGACCGGTAATCGACACTTTGCAGGGGGTTTGTAAGGGATTTTCGTACATTATTTAATCAACTCTGCCAGTTCCTGTGCGAAATAGTACACTTCATAATATCCGCTGCCATGCCCTTCATCCCATGCAATCTGCATCAGGAGATCGGCTTTCGGGTGATCTTCAATCCCAAGATCCTTCTTGATGAGATCGAAGAAATACTTATAGCGGATTGTGTGATCTTTTGACGTTACATCTTCGTGCTGTATGCATTCTGCGATTTGTTCAACGGTCAACACTTCGTTACACCTACTTACAACTATGTCACACTACATTATTTTTCTGCATCAGTAAGATTGTGGAAATATCGAAACCCCATTGAGAAATCCCCGTTAATGTATTGGCAAATGCTTACGGTTCGCTGCTGGCCATCCAATAGTTCGTATGTGTCGTTGGGATTCTTAATCCAGTACATCACATTCAGTGGGAATCCGTTGGTAACAGTTTTTATAACTTCATCTCGTTGCTTGTCTTTATAAACAAACTCCCGTTGGAACGCCGGGCGGATATTTAGTTTTCCACCATATCCAACAACTCCATTTTCATCATTGTCGCAGTATCCGTTTGCGACTTCCCGAATGGGTATTTCCTTTAGTGTTATCTTCATTTACTTCACCTTTATTTTTATAATTACACGAGCATAACGTTTCTCTCCTTTCACATATAGAAATCCAACACCATAATTTTTCTCATCTCCATAAGCAGAACATCTTAAAATATCAAACTGGTTTGATTGCACCTTGCGTTTTATAATAATCCTTCTATAAAGTAGTTTCCCATTTATAATATTGATATCGTCGGCAAACTCTTTTCCGTCATGATATCGACTGTCGCTTAATATCTCAAATTGATCTGGATTATATTTATCTATAAATGTAATTGGAACACCCATTAAACCAAAGTAATCGCATGGGATATCTTTAATCTTATTCACATTAATAGCATCATAATTGTCATATTCGGGATACTCTATATCATTATATTTTTTATAAAGAATCAATTCTTCGCATCTCTTCTTTATTTCGAGATTTGTAAACCAATAAGTATTACCCATACCACGATATTTAATCCCATTTTCTTCTCTACATCCATTACTATTTAATTCATAATAATTAGGCACTATATATTCTTTATATCCATTATTATACCCAACCCATATTTTATTCTCTTTGAGCAATGGGAAAATTTCTTTATAAGTAATAGCATTCAAACTACCGATAATCAGAAACTTCTTCCCATACTCCATCAACTGCGCCACATATTCCCTGAACAAACTGAACGGTGGGTTTGTTACAACCACGTCCGCTGCCTTAAGCAACTCGATGCATTCTGGGCTTCTGAAATCACCGTTCTCTTTTAAATCAACCTTTACACAATCCACACCGTTATACTCCATTTTGTATGTGGGTTTCTCTGGATCGTAATGTGTTGCGATCAACTTCTTCAATCCCAGCTCCTTAAAGTTCAAATAGAAATACTTCCAGAAGTTGCTTTCCAGTGGGTCGTCACAGTTACAGAAAATGGTTTTCCCTTTGAGATGTTCTTTGTAGTGTCGCAATTCTTTTTCTATATCGGTTAACTGCGTATAGAATTCATCCTGCTTATCGCATTTTGCTTTATTCAGTTGTTTGTGTTTTCCTTCTTGTTCCATATTCCACCTCGTGTATTCTAATTACTAATATTGTTTATATGTTTTTAAAATATATCTGGCATTCACGTCTGCAATCACATTCTTCAGTTTCGCAGATATAATCAAGACTGCATTTGAGTTGATCGTGTGAAAGTATAGATGGCATGATTAATATCGCGTTAAAAATTCAAACCGTGCTGCTCTCTGGCTGGATATAAGTATCGATAACCTCTTGCAGGCCATCAGATTAGTTTCTGTATTACGTCGTGCAACCAAATACTCCAGAAATTTCTGATTGAAAATCATTCGTTCAATCATTCCCATACGCCTTCAGATACCTGCTTCTTATCTTTCGACCATGACATCTCGATAGTCCCGGATGTCGTGCAACTGCTGGACATCAATACAGTACAATTATGTATTTCTGTGAATTTCCCTTTGTATGGCACGATTTTCAAGATTTTTCTGCCGTGATATGTATCACCGGGTTTTGGCAATTCGGTAATTAAAACCACTCTCCATCTATTGTTTTGATGGTATTTCTACCCCATGCTATTTCAATATATCCACTTTCTGTATGAGCAGTCATTCGCACAACACAACTGAATAAATTAGGATATAACCCAGTGTACGGCGAAATTTTAACAATTCTATGGCCGTGGTAATTATCACCGATTTTTGGGAGTTCATCTGGCATTTATGGTTTCCTCAATACTACATCAAACTTCGGGCTGATCTCACTGATAAGAGTGAGTGCGTTTATGTATTCTCTTTCGGTCATCTGGGTAAGATCCATATGAAGTTCAAATAACGGGATTGAACTGGGTTCTACCTGTTTGTGTGCTTTCATAGATACTTTCATGATTGTTCTACCTCTGCTTTATCATCTCTGACCTACTCCCACGGCTAAAGCCTGTGGGGTTCTTAATGGTGCTCACCTTCGAGCAGAGCATCGTTTAGGGAGATCAGTGTTCCCATTGTACACATCTTTGTCTGTATACAAGCAACCAAGTCTTTCTGACGTTGTGCAATATTGAAGGCGGCATTAACGTCTGCATGGTTTACTCGTGAGCCACACTGCCGGGTATCGCTGCAGGTTTTCCTGCACGAGAGTCCAGGCCCGCGAGAACGATGCGATCGGCTTCTTGTCGATGATCCTGATAGTGCGATCGGAGATAGTTGGATAAATTTTATCCTCGCTGGACTGTTCTTTTTCCGAACCGGGCACTTCTGCGGGTTCTTCTTCCGGTGAGTTGGAGGGATGCTGGATAATGCATGGCACCGCTGGAATCGGTGGGCCCTCCGGCTGCAAGAGGCCGAAATCCTCAAGAGTTGCCATCAATCTCCCTCCATAAGTTCCATGGTAAGATCGTCCGTTTTGGTGGAGATGATGGCGGTACGGCCATCGGTCATCTGTACCCATAGTTCGGCCGGGCGTTCATTCGAGTTGTCGCCTTCGTGGTGGTATTTGAAGATCTTACCGCCAATGAGGGAGACGGCGCAAAGTGTCCTGTCGCTCACTGTCCCCACTTCCCCGACCATTCCCCCTTGTGCACCATCTCCTTGATCGCTTCATCGAGCAGCCGATCCTCTGTGCGCTTCTGAATGTAGGTGAGCGGGAACTCGATCTTATACGGCAGGCCGGCTTTCTGGAATACGAGCGTTGCGGCCTCGATGTCGTTGACCGTTTCGTAGAGGAGGCCGATTCTCTCGCATTTGTGCTGCCGGAGGAGTGCCATGATTGCCGCCACGGATTTGTCGAACGGGACATCTGTGCCGACATAGTGGTAATCAGGCTTGAGGACTGCGATCCGGTGGGTCACTGCTGCACCCCTGCTGCCTTCAGGTACGGCTGGAGATCCTTCTTGAAGATGGCTTTTTTCCCGTACATCTTCAGGAGTGTGTATGCCTTGTTGACGTACTCAACCAGGCACTCATCTGTCGGTTGCTCTCCAACGTGATTGAGGGTCCCGAGCCGGTATTCGTCTACATAGGGAGCCGTCGCGCAGATCAAAAAGAGACTTTGCTCCGGATCTATCAGGGGTTCCAGCGATACCCAGGTGCGGATCCCGTGCTCATGCATGATCCGGAGGGCCTTGCAGCGATCAATGGTTGGAGCGGCGGCGGGTTCCCAGACCCGGCGCTCTTCCTCGCGATTGAGTGTGAGCGTCGTGCCGTACCGGAACAGGCCCGGAACTTCTTTGAGCCGTTCAAGGTCCACAAGGGAGGGGATCCCGGCTTTTGTCAGGATCGTGAAGTTCAGCCCGTGATTGATGAGGATCCCGATCGCGGTCTGCGTGAGTTTGTACTGCCGCTCGACCGGCTGATAGGGGTCTGTCGTGAAACTCATGAGGATCTCGCGCTGGTCGCCATTGTCAGCCAGCTCTTTGGCGTCTGCCTGAAGCATCGGGATCGCGTTTTTGCGCGGCGTTGCCTGGAGGAACTTCTCGCGGTCCGCATGGATTACATCCGGCGCAAAGCAGTAGGTGCACCCGTGCGAGCACCCGCGGTACAGGGAGACCGCGAGCGGTGCGTACTCAGCTGCACGGCCGCGGGGCTCGTAGATTATGCGCATGATAGTACCCCCTCAAAAGGGAGGGTTGTCTGACACTTATCCTGCTCCGCTTTCACGGCTTTGTCTTCTGCCTCGTAGAATATCATCAGGTTCTCCCACTTTTTCAGGGCCTCCCGGATTGGCCGGACTTCATCGCGGAGTTCTTCGAGTTCCTGTTTCAGGTCCGCGAGTGGGCCGGTATGCTCTGCGATAATACTCTCGTGGAAATCGATGGATTCCCGGATCCTTGCAGCCTCATCGTTTATGCTCTTGCAGATGCCTTTCTCGATGATTGCTTTGACGACGGTCCCGACCGGGTATTTCTCCTGGGCCGCTTTCCGACCTTCCAGGGGAAGGAAGAAAAGATTGCTGTTCAGGTAGACATTCGAGACATCATACTCGGTGACCCGGGCGATGGTCCCTTGTTCGGGCTTAGGCCCCTGCCAGCCCTTGCACCTATGGGGCGTGTCGTCGAGGTTGTATGCGTGAGACTTTCCATCGGGACCCTTTCTAAAAATGATGCCACCATGGCACCAGGTGCATTCGGGCATGATTCAGGCCCCCGTGAGGACTGGCCGCATTTCGGGCGTCAAGAGTGTTTTAACGGTTCCTGCGTCAGACTTCGACAAGTTGTACTGCGTGAACAGGTAGATCTCCCGCTGCGCGATGTTCTTGAGGATGTTGTAGTTCTTATCCTTGGCAACCTCACGGGCGATCTCGATAAGTTTGTCCATCCGGTCATTCTGCTCCACCAGGGCCCGGTCCTTTGCGGCCTGATTGTCTGCCAAGGTCTCGTAGAAGATGGCAATACTGGCTTTGATTGTGGTAAGTTCTCCGGCTTTTTCACCTTCGCTGAAGGGGTGCTTTGTCGAGATTTTGATGCCAGGCGTCGCCAGGAATGCGTTGACCGCAACCTCATCGAAGGGTAGAATCTTCATTGCCATGATGGCGCCCCCGTTGGTACTTCCGTGATCACGATGCCCCGGAATGCACGGGCGTCCCCGGTCTGCTGGTACCGGCGTCCCTGTGCCAGCAGCCGCTCGGTTGCGAGGCGTTCCTGCTTCATGCTTCACCCCACCCTTTTAAAAATTTACGCATATCTTCAACATCGGACTTTTTGAATGCCAATCCAAGATAATGATCTTTCATGGTTTCCAGAGTATGCCCGGCAGATGCTGCAATTACAAGTTCTGAATAATCGCCAGTAGATACCAACCATGAAATTATCATTTTCCTAAACATCTTTGGAACAATATTTGTAGGATCTATATTTGCGGTTACTGCTGCTCGCTTTAAAGTACATGTCATAGCCTGACGTGATGGTATTGTAGGATCTCTTACAAACAATGCTTCGATTGCATGACATCCATCTTCAGTTAGAATGATATGACGTTCTTTATGTCTTGTTTTTACTTTCTTGATAGCACTCTTTGGTAAAAATATCGCTCTGTTTGATGGTTTGTACCAATCACGATTACGCATTAACTCACGCATTTCTTCAACTCTCATACCAGTATGAAGAAGCGCAAGACATATTGCTTGATAGTCTTTATTAAGATACTCATAATAGTGTAACCACTCTTTAGGTGTGAGTAGAGCAGCATTATTGCGATCCATTGGTTTTAACATTGCCATACTGTCATATATGATGTTTGACAATATAAATATTTCGGTAAATGACAATGTATATTTACATTACACCTAAAAATACGTATTTTACAGTCGTAACATTGTCATCCTATTTAAGACGACAATGCCAAAAAGTCCAATTTATTTTAGTGTAAAGTAATAATCACATATTTAAAATTATATTATCTATTGCAATCTACATCTGATTATTGCTGCTGACTGCTATAATTGATGTAGGTTGCAATTTTGCATCTGTAGAGGGGATTTACAGGCATACTTGTGATACGAGAGGCTAGATCGTACCACGATTACTTATACACGGTTATATGATTTAAATGTTATGATGTAGTATAGTTTGGTATAATGATTACTAGAATAGAATAGCAGAATAAGAAAAAAATTATTTATTTCTTTGCAGGTTCTGCTTTTGCCGGTTTCGGTTCTTTTGGTTCAACCAATTTGATTCGCCAGCACTGGGGGCCGACCTGCCGCTTGGTGCTGCGGATCTTCGGGCATTGGGAATCTGAAGTTGCAATACAATTCGCTCCGATATTGGGTGTATCCTCTTTTGTAACTGCACGGAGGCACGCGCATTTGTCAGTGTTTGCCATACTAACAGATACGATACATTAAGATATATAGTTGGCGGTAATACAGAAAAACGAATAATTATAGCAATACCTTCCCTACTTCGTCACATCCACCTCAAGGTGGCATCATTCTTTTCGGGAAGGTTTTTTAATTGCTATCAGGGCTGTCAGTTTGCCATTGGTCTAAGCAAACTTCATTCAGCCCTGGCATAAGAGAATATAAATCCTGCGTGTCGGCTATCGGACGACTATTTTGATAATACCGGTTGCTGTGTGCGAGACAACCGGGCAGTTTGTCACACTGTTGGTACTGCCATACCTCACCCACCCTTGCGTTGATTGGGCTACGGGCAATTACTCGCAGATGATCAGTGCTGCTTTCTTTTGCCATATGATAGATAGACCTATGAAGATTTAAAACTATCGGATTTATTCTACAATACCTAATGATAAAATAATCTGTACTCCTAACTTTAAATTGGCCTACTTCTGGATATTTCATCATGACGATCATTGCGCTGATAACGATGTAATTGTTCAAACATATGTGAGGGTGTACAGGGAGGTATAAACTATCATAATGTTTTTGCAAAATAAAATCCGTTTTAAAAATCCCCCGGCCCATCTCATCACTCTTCTAAAAATCTTATCCCTGAAAAACTGAAATCCCGGAAAATTTTTCATCCCGGAATTTTAAAATTAGGGGAGTTTTATAATGTGTCTGATATGATGTCTGTTTGTGGTGATACTCATGATCACAGGAGAATCTCATTTCCCGGCAGTTATGGGATCGATTCACTGTTAACCTGTGATAATAGCATTCTCGCGCATATCGATATAAGCATTTCGTTAAAATAAACGATTATCATAGAGTATTTGCTGATCGCACCTTAATTTGAACGATTTAACATAGGTTATAGTGGTCTATCTGATATAGCGCGGATTAAGTGAAATTATGTCGATCTAATACACTTATGCAAGATTGATCGGTATTGGCAAAAGAACCGCGTTTTTGTGTCATGTTACGCATCCGGGGTATCACCATACCTTCAGGGCAGGTAACAGGAGAAATACCGCCATTTCCACTGGAAAAAAGTACATAAAAAAAGGCCGATTCAAGCGGTAATAATACCACTCTGATCGGCCTTTAGTTTGTCTTTTTCGTCAATTTCCTTAAGACGTGCAATTGTCTTTTCGTCATTCTCATACCGCTTTACTGCTTCTTTGATTCCTCCTTTAAGATGCTCTTTTGCGTTATTGGCACAATGACGGCAGAAAGTGCTTTTCGTGTTATCAATCGTGGTTCTCTCGTCCCAGTCTACTGTACGGCCTTCGATTGTTACCGCTAGATCCAGCAGGGTTAACGGTTTGCCACACGAAAAACAGATGCCGATGTATTTCGGTTTGTCGATCATTTCAGACACCCGGCAATACATATCGGGCTATATGGTAATTGCGCGCTCTCGCAGATATGTGCCCGGTTCTCTTGACAGTTCATGCATTCATAACCCGGTACGTCTTTTACGTCTGGGTATTTTTCGATGCATTCTTCGATGGACATCATGAAATATCACCTGAAAAATTATACTTTGATGCTTTGAAGCATCTTTTGCGCTCTCATGATTACCGGGTGCCCTTCAACCACGGAAAACTCTCTATTGAGTTCTGCCGTTTTTGTCTGGCGGAATGGGCTGATGTGCTCTACAATATCCGTGACTGCCTGATACATACCCCACGCAGTACCCCGAAATCTTTCAATATCCGGTTTGAAGTTATAGCACTTCGTGATCTCGTTACGCATTGTTTCCGCGTTCTGGGACATTCTGCTTTTACCCTGTGTCCCATCATCGGGAAATAATGCTTCAAGGAATTGTGCTTCTTCTTCAGGATAGAGGTTTATCGCGTTCATACTCTCGGCGATAACCGGCACAGCAGATATGTACTCTTCGTACAGTTTCATGGTTTGTTGAGCGATCTGGAGTTTCCCTTTGATATCGCCGGTATGTTTTGTTGACCAGAACCTTGATCCCTTTTTGTCTTTCTGCGCTGATTCCGTAGCCAGTGTTAAAGTGTTATTGCACACTACTCTAACGGGAGTCACAAATACTTTTACCGCGTTTAAACCGTCATGACTGTGAGAGAATACAAGATAGTTGTCTACCTTATCACCCATCAATTCAATTGGTTTTAACTGCGCAGTGATAAAGATCCGGGTGGGTCTGTCGTATTTGTTGAAAAGACACCCGGCAGAATGGTATTTTGCTTCACCATTGCCGATAATCTCATCAACGAAATCAAATGCCTCATGATTCTGAATCGGACGGTATACGTCAGAAACAAACCCGAGCACTAATTTGTCAGTGCTCCTTACATTTGCTTTGAATCCGGGCACTTCTAAACCGTCAACGAATACTGGCGCTTGATCAACTAACCAGCCAATACCGGCGGTTTGCAGTGCATCTTTTGCCGTCATTGCACCATTAAACGGATTCTCTGGTCTATGCCAAGATGCACCTAATACGGATACATCTAATGCCATTGATTCAACCATATCAGACATAGTTCTTTCTTCTCCCCTGTGATAAGGGGAAATACCCTATCGTAGGGTACGCCGGTTTGACCCGGTGATCAAAAATTTGTGTCCATCTTCTATACACAACTAAACGCTATTACCACGTACACGATCAGGTATACGGCGATAAAAACGATTAGGAAGATTTTTGTTGCGTTTAATGACATATCAAACCTTCAATAATTTCGATTTTGCCTGAGATTTGAGTCATGATTTAGTACACCTGCTCGCAATTTTTGAGATGGGAAATTACCCACTTGTCGATCTTGGTTTTCATCTCTTCGCAGGCTTTTTCACGATCCTCTTTTGAGGCGGCGTTGGCGTTGGCGGCGGCGTAGGCGTTGGCGGCGTTGGCGGCGGCGTAGGCGTTGGCGGCGTTGGTGGCAGCGTAGGCGTAGGCGTTGGCGTTGGCGGCGTTGGCATAGTAGGCGGCGTTGGCGGCGTAGTAGGCGGCGTTGGTGGCAGCGTAGGCGTTGGCGGCGGCGTT
>Ga0187891_1001574_pt1 | contig 19265 bp, 17 predicted proteins | sample June2016WEW_21_4_FD_132990 | JGI IMG/M metagenome (GOLD analysis project Ga0187891, IMG submission 132990) | Peatland microbial communities from SPRUCE experiment site at the Marcell Experimental Forest, Minnesota, USA - June2016WEW_21_40 | ecosystem: Environmental > Terrestrial > Soil >... | reverse complement strand
CAACCCCGGAGAGAACCTGTTTCCACGCAATACTGGCCATTTCCGGCAAATTTCAGGGTTTCAGGGAGTTAACCGGAAGGAGGGGGAGTTCGTCGGGAAGGAACTGGCTCCTCAGACAGGATTCGAACCTACAGCCTTTTGGTTAACGGCCGATCTGTTTGAGTCGTCGCCGCTTAGCCACCCTGAGAAAGCCAGAGAGACGGTTTCTCGCCTTGCTTATTCCCACCACCAGAGCGAAGGTCGTTGCGAGGTCAAAACATCCATGCCAACTACCGTTTGGAAGGGCCAAATCGCCTTCGGGCTAGTCTCGTTCCCGGTCAAGCTCCACGCTGCCGCCCGCAGCCAATCCGTCAGCTTCCACCAGCTTCGCCAGTGCGATCATTCGCGCGTCAAACAGGTGCTCTACTGTCAGGCCGAGGACCGGCCCGTCCCGCGTGCCGAGTTGGTCAAGGGCTTCGAGTATGAGCGCGATCGCTACGTCGTCGTCGCAGAGGACGAACTGGAACAGATGGCGCCGCCAAGCTCTCGGGTGATGGAAGTGCGGGAGTTCGTGCCCATCGCCGAAATCGATCCGGTATATCTGGATGCATCGTACTACGTGGTTCCGGAGACGGCGGGGGAGAAACCCTACACGCTGCTATACGAGGTGCTGCGGCGCTCCGGCCATGCCGCGGTGGCACAGTGGACCTGTCACAACCGGGAATACCTGGTGCTGCTGCGGTCGGGCCGCTTCGGGCTCCTGCTCCACACTGTCTTCTATGCTGACGAAGTCCGCGCCCTGGATGAGTTCCGCACCGAGGTTGAGTGGGTGTCGCCGCGCGAATTGGAACTGGCGGGCCTGCTGGTGGAAGCCCTGGCGGCGCGCTTCGAGCCTGCCAAGTATCGAGACACCTACCGCGAGAATGTGCGGACGATGCTGGACGCCAAGATCCGGGGCGAGGAACTGAAGCGGGAGGAGCCGGCACCGCCGCCCGTGGCCGTGCTCGACATTCTGGAAGGGCTCAAGGCCAGCCTGGCGCGCGCCAAGAAACCCGCTGCCGGGGCCAGAAGGTCGCCAGCCCGGTTGCCGGCAGCAGCGGCTCGTTGAGGAGCTTGATTTTCGCTGACCTCGTTCTTCCCCTAACGCAGAGCCGCCGCCGGATCGTGGGACCCGGCGGCGGTTATGGGCAGGTGGTGATGGCTTACCTGGTGATCCGGTAGGCCCGGTCGCCAGATTCGTTCTTCCAGGACTCGATCTTCACCCCGTGCTTCTTGCCGGTCGTGGAGATGAACCCGCGCACGCTGTGCGCTTGCCATCCGGCGGCCGCCATGATCTCGGGCAGGGTCGCGCCCTTCGCCCGCCCGATCATCTCCAGGATCTGGGCGCCCTTGCTCTGTGTTCGCCCAGCACTGGCTGCTTTCTTGCCAGCCCTAGCCTTGCGCCCCTTGGCGCCGGTCGCGGTTTTCTGGCTCCTGGGCGCGCTCTTCCTCCGCTTGGCCACCTTCTTCGAGCTGGCCTTCTCCGGCGCAACCGTCGCGCCCGGTGCCGCAACAGTAGCGGTCGTGTCGTTTGTTTCTGCAGTTGTCATCGTGGTCTATCTCCCTTTCCTGGCTCCCTTCCGGAGCACCTGATTCATCCCTCTGCTTGGCTTGAAAGGCAAGGCAATTCTCGCGACTTTTCTGCTCAGATTCTCGCTTCTCCAGTGCGGATTCTGCTTGCCTGTGGGGCCCCAAAGAGCGTTCATGTGAGGTGTGGTTGACCGCCACAGAGAGGAGGACATTTTGGAGACCGCCGTGTTGGTGGAAATCGAGAAACTGCGCCGGGAGAGTCTCGGCGCCATGCGCCAGAAGTATCGGGAAGTGTTCGGGGAGGATACCCGATGCCGCCATCGCGAACATTTGTTCCGGCGCATCGCTTGGCGGCTGCAGGCGCTGGCCGAAGGAGATCTTACTGAACGGGCTTGCGAGCGGGCGAAGGAGATCGCACGCGATGCCGACCTGCGCTTGGTCGCACCCAGAGACTTCTTCACGGTCGAGGGTGCGTGCGCCGCGCCCTCAGATTCCTGCTGAGAGCACGATTCTCTTATTCTTTCTGATCGACCTCATGTATACTGCGAAGCCCAATACGAGCATGCCCAGTTCCAATGCCGTGGCTTCCACGGCGCTGATCATGTTGTACAAGCCGAGTCCCACTTTCGGCGAGCCAGCGGCTCGCAGTACGTTTCAATCCACGCGCCCCGCGCGGGGCGCGACGTGGACTACTTTTTCATTGACTACTGTACAGCAGTTTCAATCCACGCGCCCCGCGCGGGGCGCGACTGGTACCGACTACGAACGGCCGCAAGGTCTGCGGGTTTCAATCCACGCGCCCCGCGCGGGGCGCGACTGGGCTTTGCGCGAGGCTTTGACGCGGTTCTGGCGGTTTCAATCCACGCGCCCCGCGCGGGGCGCGACGCCCACTTGGTCATCACGTTCCAGCGCACATACGGGTTTCAATCCACGCGCCCCGCGCGGGGCGCGACGCGAACCCGTTGACCTCGACGCCTGCGACCGCCTTGTTTCAATCCACGCGCCCCGCGCGGGGCGCGACTGAGCTCATCACCCGCTGGAACCGATTTGTAGAAGTTTCAATCCACGCGCCCCGCGCGGGGCGCGACACGGATCGGTCGTCGCCGTCAACGGGCACGGCTAGTTTCAATCCACGCGCCCCGCGCGGGGCGCGACTGGGCGTGGGCGATTATTTCGCAAGCAATTGGGTGTTTCAATCCACGCGCCCCGCGCGGGGCGCGACGCTTCGGCTTGGGCACCGATGGCGTGCTGGCCAAGGTTTCAATCCACGCGCCCCGCGCGGGGCGCGACATCCCACCCGGTACCGCCCATGCCGGCGCCGCGGCGTTTCAATCCACGCGCCCCGCGCGGGGCGCGACGATTACCCCTCCTCTCTCCTCTACCACCGCTCAGTGTTTCAATCCACGCGCCCCGCGCGGGGCGCGACGTCAGCCAGGTGATTACCGCGTTGCCTGTGGGACTGTTTCAATCCACGCGCCCCGCGCGGGGCGCGACGGTCGGTCACCGATTACGCGCACCTGCTGATCTGGTTTCAATCCACGCGCCCCGCGCGGGGCGCGACTGCTCTCCAGCGTCTGATCGGTGCTGCCGAAGGTGTTTCAATCCACGCGCCCCGCGCGGGGCGCGACACAACGTCGATGACTTTTTCGATGCCTACACCATAGTTTCAATCCACGCGCCCCGCGCGGGGCGCGACGTGATCTCCGGTTCGCTGGGCTCCCATTCGCCGGTTTCAATCCACGCGCCCCGCGCGGGGCGCGACGGCCGGAGAGCAGCGACCACTGAAGGCGATTGAGTTTCAATCCACGCGCCCCGCGCGGGGCGCGACAAGCCTACTCTCACCTGGGCGCTGCGCTGATGCAGTTTCAATCCACGCGCCCCGCGCGGGGCGCGACACGGCGGGGAGCGTGACGGTGGTCGTTCGCTACATTCAGTTTCAATCCACGCGCCCCGCGCGGGGCGCGACCCGATTACCCTCCTCCTCAGTGCTGTGTCGTAATGTTTCAATCCACGCGCCCCGCGCGGGGCGCGACCGGGGAGTTATCTACGTCTGGGATTTATATACATGTTTCAATCCACGCGCCCCGCGCGGGGCGCGACCGAATTCGAAGGCGAAGAAGTCAAGCTCGAAAAAGTTTCAATCCACGCGCCCCGCGCGGGGCGCGACGGTCGGGGCATAAGTGCCTGAGCCGCTGAATCTTAGCGTAGCAGTTGCGCGGACCGGCAGATAGCACTAACGCGCTATCCGTTTCAGGATTGGGTCGGCAAGGGAACAGACCTGGAATGAGCGGCATGCCGTCAACGCGGACCGACCGGGTATGAGCAGTTTACTTGGGGTTCGCGTCACAGGATAAGTGGACCTTCCGGGTTGTAGCCGGGCTTGGCGCCGGCGTGCTCGATGCGCCGCTGCCAATTGGCGCCCAGAAAGTAGAAGCGCAGGCTATCGCTCGCGGGATCGATTGTGCCTAGCAGTTCGGCGCGAAGCTTGACCCACTGTGCGGCATCCAACAGGCATTCGAAGACGGAATACTGAACCCGCTGTCCGTGATTCTGACACACTTTGGCTACATGGCGCAGGCGGCGCTTGCCGCCCTCGGATTGGGTCTCGACGTCATAGGTAATCAGGACCATCATGAACGGTTACCTCCAGAAGAACGACGGGTATGCGTCCAGATCGCCGCGCAGGTGCCGCGCCAACAGCAGCCCCTGCGCATACGGCACGAGGCCGATGGGAATCCGCTCGTTGAGGAATGGGTGGAGAATCTCCTCCTGCTTCCGTGTCTGCCAGCCCCCGAGGACTTCCTTGCGCGTCGTATCGTTCATGATGACCGCACCCGAATCGGAGCGGGTGAAACCGGCGGCGACCACTTGGCGGCGGTTGATCAACGTGAGCGCCAGTCGGTCGGCGAGCACGGGGCGCAGTTCTTCCATGAGATCCAAGGCAAGGCCGGCGCGGCCTGGGCGGTCGCGATGGAGAAAGCCGACGGCCGGATCGAGGCCAACCGTCTCCAGCGCCGAAGCCACGTCGTGCGCCAACAGCACGTACAGGAACGATAGCAGCGAATTGACGTTGTCGAGCGGCGGACGGCGGCTTCGCTCGCGGAAGAAGAACGCGTCCTTCTGCTGTAGAATCAGGTCGTCGAAGACGGAGAAGTAGACGTGCGCGGCATCGCCTTCGACGCCGCGCAGGCCGTCCAGCGTTGCGGTAGATTCGAGCGCGCGTAGCGACTCGCCCATTTGGGCGGCGGCCCGGTCAACTGTTTCCGACGGGTGCTCGCGCGCTGCGCGCAACAGCGCGGCGCGGCCGTTGGCGACCTTCGCGAGTAGAACCGAGCGGGCAATGGGCACCGCCTCGGCCTCTACGTCGGCGCGGCGGTAATGCTCCCGGCGCAGCAGAACGTTGCCGTGGATCGGCCCCTGTATGCGCGCCAGAAAACGGCCGTGTTCGCTGAGGAAGCTGACACCGACGTTCCGCTCGGCGCAAAAGGCCATCAGTGAGGGACTCATCGAAACCTGACCCACGCAGACGATCCCTTCGAGAGAGAGGATGGGCACGCGCAAACGCGTCTCGTGCTCTTGCCGCACCAGGACGGTCTCGCCTTCCTTGCTCAAGTACGCCTCCGGCAGTGTCACATAGAGCGTGTTGAGTAGCTTCCTCATGGCTTCGGTTCCTCCGCGCTATCAGATGTGTCGGCGCCGCCCTGTCGGAGATTGGCAGCGACGGCGCGGCGCAGATAGCGCGCGGCGCTGGCCGGGCCGGCGACAGTGGGCAGACAGACGGGCTTCAGCGAGCAAGCCTCGCACTTCTTCTCGTAGACCGGCGGCGGTGTCCTTCGCGATTTCCGGATTGCGTGCATGCGTGCGGCCGCCCGCTCGACCTGATCGCGCAGAGCGGCATCGAACTCGACCTCGGCACGGCGCCGGGCGCGGCCGTCGAAGATGGCGCCGCGCTCGACCGGCGTATCGAGCATCTCTTCCAGACAAAGCGCCTGCGCGCAGAGTTGGACCCGATAGGCCGAGCCGTCCCGGTCGCGGCCTCTTTTGTATTCGATGGGGTATGGGCGCCAGAGGCCCTTGCGGCGCGGCATTGCGATGCCGCGCTGCTCCGGCGCGCAAGGCAGGAACTCGATCGCATCCGCTTGGCCGGAGAGACCGAGCCGGAAGGAATGCAGCGCAAGCGTGCGGCGAACCAGCACCTCGGGGCGAGACTCGATCTCGGCCGAGTGTGCCTTCTCGTGCAGCAATTCGCCTTCGGCGGTGAAGAGGTTCTCCTCCCACTGCCGCTCCAGATGGATGAGCGCCCAGCGGCGTTCGCAGAACGTCAGGTGCTGAAGACCGGACAGCGGGAGGAGATCCTCTTCTGCATACATGCTGTGCCGCCTGTCAGGCCAGACCGTCGATCAGGGTAACTCCCCGCGGCAACGACGCGGCTTCGGGCAGAGTCACCGTGTAATCGGCGAAGGACCGCGGGCTTTCGACGCCGTCCTTCTTCTCCACCCGGATCGATTCGAACAGGCGTTGCGCCTGCGCGTTGCCCAGTTTCGACTCGTGCTTGAAGATGTAAAGACCGCGCGTGCACATGGTGCCGCGCGCCGCCGAGCGGTCGAGTTCGAAGAGATTCGCGAGCGCCTTCCAGAGAAGCTTGAGGTCGTTCTCATCGAAACCAGTCTTCTCGGCGAATATCGGGTTAATGAAGCCGTGAGCGAGGTAGAGGCCGTAGGGGATCGTATACTTGCCCCCCATCTCAGTTGACCCGGTGGAGGCTTCCCTCTTTTCTTCTTTCGTGTAGGCCACGCGTGTGATCGCCTGCTCGGTTGGAAGCACTGGATGGCGCGAGCGAGCAAAGGTAAGTTGCACTGGACCGCGAACCTGTCCGCAGTTGAATTCCTTTGTGCTCATTACGGCGCCGAAAGCGCGAACATCATAGAAATGTCCACACATCCACTGCGCAGTCTTATCGATATCGGTTTTTGACGTATCTTTGCCCTTCCACTCCACCTCGCTGCCCAAGTTGTCATACGCTAACTTCTGCCGCTGCTCTAGCGAACTGCCTCCGAGCACGAAGATGTCGAAGCCAGGCTCGACGGCACCGGCGCTCGACTTGTTGTAGAGGACGAAGTCCCGGATTTTGCGTTTTAGACAGACGTCGGAGACCAGCCCATGCATGGTCTGAGGGTCCTGACGCGGCTTGTTGTCCGAATCTGGGTCGCCGTTTGGATTTCCATCCTGGCAGTCGAAGAGAAACTCAAAGTCGTAGCGGTTCTCGATTGTGCTCATCGGTCAATCCTTCTCCTCAGTTTTTTCTTTAGTGGCATTGTTGGACTGCTTGCGGTCCCTGGCTTGGGCAATGGACCACGCCTTCTGGTGATAGTACCCAAGAGCGAACAGCCCTTGGCCCTCAAGTGTCAGATTCGCTGGGTACGCCCCGGTGTCACCCGGCTGAAGGAGGCTGTTGATCTCCATCAGCCGGCGCTCGATGGAGAAAGCGGCCGCAGCGTCGAACCTGCGGAGCTTCTTTAGGTGCTTCTGGCCCAAATCGACGATCTTGGAAAACGCCGCCGCCGGGTAGGTTGAGGCAAGAGAAAAGAAGCGGTCGGTGACGGTGCTGTTCACGTCGCCTCCCTCCGCTCGCCTGGAAGTCGTCGATTGCAGGTTCTCGTATTCCGCCATCAATCGCCCGCAGACATATGCAGGGAGATTGCAGCCTTGGTCCAAGCCTTCACTCATTTCCTTGGCTCCTTCTTTCGGATTCGTTCGTACAATATCGTTTATACACATGCGGATCAGGCCCATCGGGATGCGCAGCCTCTGCAAATCGAACAGGCTGCGTTTCTTGCCTTCCGCGCGAGGCGCATCGTCCTCCGGATGACCCAGCCGGTTGAGCGCGGCTGCCAGCATGAAGTGACCCAACGGCTGGCCTTCCAATCCCCGGCGAAGCAGTGCGATGTTCTGGCTCGGTGGAGGTTCGCCTTTGCGGTGGATCACCTTGCGTAGCTGCCACAGCTTAACCGGCTCTACACCGCCCCAGGGGTAACTCACGCGCAATTGCTCGTGCCAGTTCTTGAGATTCCCTTTGACAACGGGGAGTGTTTCGGTTACCCAGCATCGGACGCGCAAGCGCGCGCCGTTGCCGGAAACGCCCAGCAAATAGAAACGGTTCGTATCCGGATCGGCGCGCGGATCGAACTTTATCAAGGCCGCGACCGTCTCGGGGTCGGGCCGTTCCAGGACGTCGATTACATCGAAGTCGGCCGGATGGCGCAGCCAGGTGAGGAAACCCACACCGGCGATGTCCATGCGCCGGCCCTTCCCGATCCGCGCCTCATCGGGACGCAGTAGGTCGTTCAAGGCGAGCACATAGGCCAGAGCCCTGTCCGGCGAGACCGGGCTGTTCTCGTTCTTATCCCAACCATAGGAGCGGAAGGCCGGCTTATCGAAGGACATTAGAGCCACGCCGGAAGGCTGCCCGCCGAGGCTTGAGACGCCTTTGATGCTTTCGTGCGTGGGGGCGATGGAGCCCACTCTGCCGGAGATGAGACACTCGCCGAGATGCCCCTCCATGCGCGCGTCAAAGGCGTCCTGGTAGTGTTGGCGCCAAAAGGACTGCACGGCGTCCAGTTTCACCAGCAGGTCGCCGCGGGAAAGAGCGACGAGCGAACCAGCCTTGGCATCGTGCATCGCCGCGCGCGCCTTTTCGACCTCGTCCGGCCGGTTATAGAAAAGAACGCAAGATGCCAGCGGACCGTCGCCGGTCACTTCCGCCGCGTGGCGAAGCAGCGCAACGAAAGCCTGGTGGTGCTTCTCGGCCCTCGCCCTGTCCGCGACCTTGTCCGCCGTCCATGGGCCGGGGCCGAGCACATAGGCGATGTCGTCGGCGCCGAGCAGGGGATGCTCCCCGCTGTTGCGATTCACCGGTGAGCGCGGCACGCTCAGCGGCATGGGAACTTGCACCTGCTTCTTGCCGCGCGCCACGGAAGTCATGCGGGGAACCACAGATAGGAACGAGCCGCGCGAAGAGATTTCGAGCGCCCACGGCACGGGTTTCTTTTCCCACGCCGCGTCGTTCAACTGAGCGCTTAGGTAGTGGTCCGCGTATTCGGCTAGTGCCTGTACGAGCATGCGAGCACCTCCTGGCGGCGGGCCTCCGTGCCGAGCACGAGCTCGGGTCGCGTATCCAGCACGCCGTTTTCGAGGCGCGCTTCGAAGAATGCTGCGCGATTGCCCTCGCGCAGAAACGCAATGTCGTAGAGCATGCGGCCGATATCGAGAGAGTCGGCAATCGGGTGGTCGGCCGCACGCGGCTCGCCGAACTCGGCGGCGAATTCGCGGCAGCCGAGATAGGGGCGCACGAAGCACTGCCCCTTCTCGACGCGGCGCTTCATCATCTCGACGTATTTGGTGGGTGAGTTATCGCCCGAAGTGTCGAACACCAGCGGATAGGCGTCAATCCAGTACGCCACATCGCGCAGCAGCGTCGTATTGCGCGGCGTTCCGTCAGTGCCCTGGCCCGCCCCGGCAACGAGCGGGGCGAATTCGGATGGATCGCGCATCCACTTCTTCACCGCGGCCGGCGAGAGCTTGCTTTGCACTTCGTTGCGCAGCACGCTGAGAAAGCGAATGGGCTTGAGCACCGTGATGCGCGTGACGACCCAGCGCATTTGTGGCCGCCAGCAGATGGCATCCAGCACATTCCGCGCCGCCGACGGCGTCATGACTGGGTAAGAGAATCGCTCGACTTTGGTCTCGGGTCTCGTAAAACAGGCATACTCGCCCGAGACCCGGACCTGAACACTTGGCATGGACATGGAAAGAACCTCCCACTTTGTCCGGTTGGGACACCCCTTTCAGTTGCGGATCAAAAGGAGTAGGCTGTTAACGGCATGTGGGCTGAGGATACGCCATGGCCTCCAACTCGGGGTATCTTCTGCCCGGTAAGTGTCGGCTGGTGGCAGACCGCTCGAACGGTCCGCCTGATGGGTTGAGGCCCTCGCGGCGGTTAAGACAGCGTTGCGGGGGCTATAGAAGGTAATTTGTGCTGAATCAAATCTTACTCTTCCACTGATTAGACTTGATTATAAGCTACACCTTCTTGTTACAATAAGCAAGAAAAAACTCTATTCGTGACCGCACGGGCGACGGCGCGTGGATTGAAATTAATCAGTGGACGAGTGTGCATACGGGAGGCTCAAGGTCCTCCCGGTCTTCGCAAGTGATTGTATAATCACAGGATAAGGCCACCAGGCTGCGCGGTGTAAACCAGTCCCAGTTCGTCGCCGTAGGCCTGCTCCATAGCGATCCATATTTCGCTATCGGGCGTTAGCTCACAGAGAACGGATTTGGCCTTTTGGAATTCCGAGGGATTCAATCCAACCGTGTGGCGCTGTAACCGGGGGCGCAACTCCCGGGTCAACAGCTTGTTGGAGTAGAGCTCCTTGATCGCCTTGCGCGCCTCGTCGTCATCCGGCACGAAGACGTCGCGGGTGCGGCTGGAAATCATCTCGAATTCCTTCGCCAACGTCGCAAAGTACTGGCCCTGCCGCCAGTCGACGAGTTGCTTGCCCAGATCCGCGTCGTCTACGCCGTAATATTTTTCGAAGTACTGCTTCATCGCCTCGAAGGAATCGACCTGGATGCTATCGCCGCTCTCCAGGGCTTGTTTCGCCATCGCCTCAGTGGTGCGTGCCGCCTCTGCGTACTCGTGCGGGGGCATCCGGTCATCCACGGGCAAGAAGACCACCACCGTGCCGCCGGGCCTGCCCAGTGCAGCGGTGAGCCGCCCTTCGCGGTCGGCGCGGCCCGCGGCCTGGATGATCGAATCGAGCGGAGCCAGCGCGCGCAGCACGAGTGGGAAATCCACGTCCACGCCGGCTTCGACTAGCTGCGTGGAAACGACATAGCAGCTCTTGACGTCGTGCAGCCTCTGGCGGATCTGGTCGAGCTTTCGCAACCGGTGCGCCGCGCACATCCGCGTGGATAAGTGGAAGACCGCCTCCGCATCGATCCCGCGCTCGCGCGCTGTCCGCAGGACTTCGCGGTAGAGTTCGCTCGCGTGGTCGCGAAGGTTGACGATCGCGAGACACTGCGCCTGGCTCAGCGCGCGTTCGGCCACTTGCGGCCAGGTGACAGCATCCTTGATTTCCCAGTGGATCTCAGCCCGTTTCAGCGCGGCGCGCAAGGGCGCGGGGTCGCGAACAATCTCGGTGAGAGTGCCCGGCTCCCAACGCAGGCTCGGCTTGGCCGATGGCCGCCGTTCGAAGGCGGGCTGCGTGGCCGTGGAGAAGACGAAGTCCACGCCCCAGTCTTCAGATAACTCGCGAATCATACCCAGCAGCGGCCCGAGCAGGCGGCGGGGCAGCGTCTGCACCTCGTCCAGAATCACGATCGAGCGAGCCATGTTGTGTACGCGGCGAAGGTCCCCTGGGTGGTTGGAGAAGAGGCTCTCGAAAAAGCGCACCGATGTGGTAACGATCAATGGCGTGTCCCAATTCTCGGTCGCGTGGCGCCGCCCGCTGAGTTGGAACTCGTCCTCCTCCTCGTCGTCCTGCGTGGCCGGGACGAACTGTTCCCCCGTCGGGTGCAGCTTCACGAGGGTGCCGGAGTGATGCTCCAGAATGGCGTCCGGGCCGAGTACGCTGCGGTAGACCGCGGCATTCTGCTCGATGATGGAAAGGAACGGTATCACCACGATGACTCGGCGAAACCGCTCCGGTCGCAGGGCCGCCCGGCGGAGGGCGAAGGCCAACGCCGCCAGTGTCTTGCCGCCGCCGGTGGGCACCGAGAGAGAGAACAGGCGGGATGGGGAAGCGGCCGTCGCCAGACAGTCTTCCAGTACGCGGGCGCGCATGTTCTTGATTGGGCCATCGCTCGCGCGCCTCGCCAGTTTCTCCAAATGAGCGAGCAGCAAGGACAGACGCTGTTCGGCGCGCAAAGGCGCCTGCTCGGGCGCGCGCCCGGCCGAATCCAGCCGGTCGGCATCCGCCAGACAACTGCACAGCATGCGCGTGTATAGATCGAGATGCCCAGCCTCCGGTCGCTGCGCGGTAAGACGCATCGTGGGTAGCGTTTCAACTGCCTGGCGCAGACCGCTGCAATCGCGCGTGGCGCGGTCGAGTAAGTCGGCCGCTTCCTTCGCGTATCGCCTGTCCTTCAACCGACTCGCGAGAGAGTTACCGTCTCCCGTAAGATCCGGCAGTCCGGCATGATGACCTGCGATTGCCGCGGCGACGTGGGACAGGATCGGCATGGCGCCGCTTGCGCCAGTGCCGAAGTAAGAGAGCACCGCCCCGTGGATCGCATGTTGACAGCGCCCACTGCCGGTAGCGAGCCTGCGTTGAAAGCAGTCGGTGTACTTGCCGTAGTCGTGCAGCAGACCGCTCAGCCCTGCGAGAGCGACGAAGCGCTCGTCTCCTGGCATGGCGGACGCGGCCAGCTCTCTGGCGAGCGAGGCAACCGCCTCCAGATGGACGGCTAGGAGCTGCCATCCGACGTGAACATCGGGATCGGCGGTCGATCCTCTCGCGGAATGCGCCCAATAGACAGAATCATGATCGGCCATTGTGGTTTGTCCACCGCCGGCGCCGAACCACTCCCCCGAACTTAGAAATCGTGGACTAAGACCTATGCTACTCCGATCGAGACTCATCCATCTGGGGAGGTGGTCCCCATAGACGAGAGCGGCTTCGATGATGGTCGAGAACGGGTGCCCGACTGCAAACGGCAGATCCCTCTTTGCAAATCGGTGGCATAGACGTTTCCTGCGATCGATCTGGCGGGTGCCTGGGTGCTCGCGACTGTCTGTTGTCCGCGGTCAAGAGTCAAACCGCTTGTTAACCAAACGCACAGCCTCGTCGGAGAGTCTGAGAGACCGGCGCCAAATGGCCCGGCAGAGTGGCTTCGGCGCTGGCGACCATTCTCTGCGCAACCCCGGAGAGAGTCCGGTTTCGCGTAGTGTTGGCCATTCTGCCCAAATTCTCAGATGTTTGGGGGTCAACCTTAAGTAGTTGAAACTAAGGGATTTTTTATGGCTCCTCAGGTAGGACTCGAACCTACAACCCTTCGGTTAACAGCCGAATGCTCTACCGCCTCCTCGTCACCTACATCACGATTTCCAGCAAAACTCTGATCGCGGCGACATTGGCCCATCGCCGGACTTTCGCCATCGTCGATTGCTGGCAGAATTGACTTGCTTTCAAGAGAACACCGGAGTGATGGATGTCGTGACCGCGGTAATTACCGCAGAAGGAGATTAAACGAAAATGACCACCGAGAACGCAGCAACTGCCAGCACCGAAACAGCCACCGCCGTTGCGCAACAGGGCGCCACAGTCGCGCCGGCGAGGGCTCCCTCGAAGAAGACTGCCAGCACGAGGAAGGGTGCGCCCAAAGGCCAGAAAAGCGCCAAAGGCGGCAAGCCGAAGGCCATCGCGACAGCCAAGCCCAAGAAGGCTGCCAAAGCGCCCAAAAAGATCGCCAAGGCGAAGGAAAGCGCCAGGCCGCGCGAGGGCAGCAAGACCGCCCAGGTTGTCGCCATGCTCCAGCGTAAGAAGGGCGCTACCCTCGCCGAGATCATGGAGAAGATGGGGTGGCAAAAACATACCGTCCGCGGCTTCATGGCCGGCGCGATAAAGAAGGCCGGCTACAGCGTCGAGTCCTTCAAGCCGGAGGGTGGCGAGCGCACGTACCGGATCAACCCGTAGCATGGAACGCCTTCCTTCCGCCCGCCCGGCTCCGGCCGCGGCGGGCTTTTCTGCTTCTGGCCCGATTCCTCGCCGACCAGTTCTTTGTGGGCGGCGCCCCTCGTTTCAGGGATAGCTCAACTCCATCATGGCCGTGGGATCGCTTTTTTGCGCGCGGGTCGCGGCGACCTCCGAGAGGCATCTGCCTTTCGCTGATTCTCAGGAAGGGCGAGTTCTCGAAGGTTGCAAGCGGTCCGCTCCAGAATCTCCAGCTCCTGGCGCAATCGATATGGGTCCGGCGTGCCGGGGTGGGTCCGCTTCGATTTGAACGGCTGCCCGCGCTCTAGTCCCGCGAACAGCTCCGCGAGCGTAGTGCCGAGAGCATCAGCAACTCGGATGATGGTCGTCAGGCGAAAGTCCTTTCTTCCGGTCTCCAAGTGTCCAATAAAGGTCCGATGCATCTTGCAATAGTCCGCAAACGCTTCTTGCGATGCAAAACCGCGCCGGATGCGGATTTCGCGGATGCGTTGTCCGAGTCGTTTCAGAATGTCGTCCACGCCCAGAGTGTTTGTGAATGGCTACCAGATCGGCCACCGCTTGTTCATTAGCCAGCCGAACGATATCATCTTCAGTTGGTGATGCGCGAGCATCCCCACCACAGATCGGAGACACAGTGTCAGCGAAGGCCCTAATTGCCCAGAAAGCCATTGACCTGCTGGCCCAGGAACCGGAGGGGCTGCGCCACTCGGCCCTGATTGAGCGCCTGCAAGCCGAATTGCCGGACATTCCTGTCAATACGATCAGGGGCTGTCTCGTCGGCCTGGCGGAGTATAGGCCACAGGACGTCTACAGGCCGGCCAAGGGCCTGTTTCAACATGCGAAGTATCGGGACAACGGGAACCCGGAAGCCCGCGAGACGTTGACGCCGGCATCGCCGGCTCGGGAACAGGATTTTTATGCCGGCTTCGCAGCATACCTGGTGGAAGATCTGGAAGAGTGCACGAGATGCATTCCACTGGGCGGGTCCACGTTCCAAGATAAATGGGGCACACCGGACGTGATCGGGGTTCGGAAGTCGCGAGAGAGCGACATCGTCAAATTCCCAACGGAGATCATCACCGCAGAAATCAAGCTCGATACCAGAAGCCTGATCACGGCCTTCGGGCAGGTGTGCTCGTATCGGCTTTTCTCGCATCGGTGCTATCTGGTCGTACCGAGGTCGTCACCCACGGAGGACTTGGCCCGGTTGGAGTCGCTGTGCCTTGCCCTTGGGTTAGGGCTCGTGCTCTTCGATAGTCAAGATGCTGCCAGACCTAATTTCACGATTCGCGTCCGGGCCATGCGGCACGAGCCCGACGCGTTTTACGTGAACCGCAATCTGAAGCTGATCGAGGACCGAATCTTTGAGTGACAGTCTGGACGCCAATGGCGTCCTGTGGAGGCACGAGACCCATCCGCGCACACCGCCGCTGTCAACTCAAGGCCCATTCGCATTCGCTCGAACTTAACTTCGCCGGCCCTTCCTCTGCCGGTGGTAGTCCGGATTCCTTTGCAAGAACCGGTGCTGCCGTGCATTCGTTGCGCATCGCGGGCTGCAGTATGTAGCCCTCCGGCGAGTGACGAAAGGCTCACCGCAGTGAGCGCAGTTTCTGAGTAGCGCGCCCTCTTCGAAATCCTGGGAGCACATCTCGGCGAAGGCGCTTAGCAGCGAGGGGAACATAATCTTACTGCTTACCCGGCCGCCCTCAAACCACCGCACGCGCGCCGCCCGGCCAGCAAACATATTGAGTGTCTCCAAATCCCGTCGAGAGATCGCTTCGGCCAGAGTGGTCACCGCAACAATCCAGTCTCGAAAAGGCTCACAGTACAATCGGAAGAACTCGTTGGAGTTGGGTGCCGGAAGCCGGCCAGGGAGACGTCGAACCAGAAACTTTGAAAGATACTTATCCGCGCGGGTGAGCGCCAGATCGCCAAACGGAATCATCGTTATCAGACTTGTGCGCGCACGGGGTGGTGACAACCGCCATTCTGATGATCGTTCCCATCGGCCGGCGGTCCAGGTCCATCTCCCATCCTGTGAAGGGTCATCAATTTGAACTGTGCTTTGGTGGAACACACCAGCAAGCCCATGCCGAGAACTCCAATCAAAGATGTGCATGAGGGTTTTCTTGGAGAGCTGAGGGCTTCCGTATTCCTCTGGGGTCCAACCTATTGCACGAAATTCGGTTGTCAGACGCCGAAACAGAGAAATCAGGGACACATACGGGGGCTGCGCCCGTTTTTTCGTTCGAGCCTGCTGATACTCTTGCCATGGGTCGTACCACTCGAGTTTCGCACCTCGCGCGGGGGCGATCCGTCCGCCGCGCGGTTCGTATCGCGAGAACCGCGGCCAGAGAGAAACTCTCTTCGGAATTTGAACAGCCATGTCAAACGCCATTGTACATGCCACCGCGTTATAGGCGTCGCACTGCCGCCTGGTCAAACGCCATTCCGCAAGCATACGCGTTATGACGGTGGTTCGGCCGATCGGAGGTGTCCCGGAGCCAGTCCCGCGTGCAGCGCACCCAGGCTTGCCGCCTGCCGGAGGATACTGGCAAGTGCGCGGCGGATCGGCCTGGCCAGGCGATTTTCATTTATTTCGGGCCCTTTGATCCGTATAAGCCAAGGCCACACAATTGGCGCACGTTGCGCGCCAGGGCGCGCACGTTCGCTCCGTTGCCCTCTGGACGAGGTATTCAGCCACCCGGGCCCGCGACGCGCCCTGGGCCGGAGGCGCGGCGGAGCCCGCGAATTGCATCAAAATACCTCGAACAGCCACCACCTGAACGTGAAAGAAACTCGCAACCACCAACCGCAAAGGAGGGGTTGCTCGAACTCGCGGTTGAGGTCAAAGGATATACGGTGGATATCGAAGAGATGATCATCGAGGCTACCATGCAAACGCATGCCGGCCCGGCGAAATGCTTTTTCATCTTTCCGAAACAGAGGATCATTCTACCCGGGCCCGGCGGCGGACGGCCCGAGCACAAGATAGTGCCGCTGCTCGTCAGCAGCGTTGTGGCGCCACCACCAGACGACGAGAAGAAGGATCAGGATACCGAAGCAGCATAGGGCCAGGCGTTTTTTCACCAGGGCTGACGCTTTCAACGTCTGCTGAAAAATCGCCAGGCATTTTTTCTCAATTCTCGGAGCATCTTTTTCGATCATCAGAATTGCACCCGGCAATTCTCAGAGAATCGTCAGAGCATTTTCGGACCATCTATCTCATCGCCTCCTGATCGCTTCATGATTCTCGGAGCATCAGAATTGCGCCCGGCAATTCTCAAGAGAATCATCAGAGCATTTTCGGACCATCTATCTCATCGCCTCCTGATCGTTTTCATGATTCTTCGGAGCATCTTTTTACGATCATCAGAGCATCCCGGGCATCCTGCTCGCGGTCCGTGAACATCCTCGCTGGCCGAACAGGGCGCATCGTTCCAGGGATTGTCGGCATTTCCCCCACGAACCGGCGCATAGGGTAAAACCCTTATGTATGCGCGCGTGAGGCTGTAGTTTTTCACAACAGCACTCTCAGGTACGGGCGCCAAACGCTATATATGTACCTGTTATCATAGAATTACGGGTAAGTCTATGATAACATAGAGTGTAGTAGCCGTAGTAGCGGTGTAGTATAGGTGCCTACTACACCTATCTGTATGCAACCGCAAGGCTTAGATGCGGTGTAGTAGTGTAGTAGCGGTTTCCCAGTTGAAAAGGCATATCGAAATTCGAATTCGTATAGGCGCTACTACACTACTACACATCCCTATAAGGAACGGCCTTTTGTTTTCTAGGAGTTGCGTGTAGTAGTGCCACTACTACAACGTTGCAAACAAAACCACTTACGCGCTACTACATTCGAGAGGCGACTACTACATTCACAATCCGTAGTACCGCACCCGGTCAGGTGGTGGGCCGTTCGCGACGTCGCGGCACGTGTTGGCCTGGCCGGCCAGGCGCCGGTGCACGTCGTCCGCCGGCTGGTCGTCGCAACGTTGCGGCCGTGTGGCTGCGCCGTGGGCAACGTCGTGGTGTAAAGCCAGAAGGTACTGTCTGGCGATCGCCACCGCGCGGGTAGCCCGATAGCTCGGGTTCGCTAGAGGTAGATCGTCCCCATGGCCTGTTGCTTGTTGATCCCTCCATCGTGTTCCCCACAATGCAGGCAAGCGTAGCGCAGTCGTCCGTCTGCGCCCGAATAGACCGTCGTTCCTTCCGCGTGGAATGGGCCGTGGCCGACGTAAAGAAAACCAGGTAGGCGTTTCATGGTAAATCTCTTCTCCCTGTTATTCGCTTTTTCAGCGCGGGCGCTGCAGTTGGCCGCGGCACCTGGCTACTGAGTCGGTGCCGCTCGAGTGGCAGCAGTTTCCCAAATTCGTCGTCCGCGATGTGCTGAGCGGCCTCCAGATGCCGTGCCACCACTGGCAGACGGTAGCGCGCCGCAACTTCCCGGACATGACTTAGCCGATCTGCACTTGCTGCCAACGCCCCGCAGAGGTAACACAGTGCATGCGGTGGCGAACCAATTCGGCCGCAGTAGTACTTGGTGAAATCTTCCGATTGATGAAGCCGAGAATTCAAACTTATGCCAGTCAAGAAACGTAAGTACGTCAGCGGCCAAGTGGTCTGGTGCTATCGATTCGATGCGACGGGCTCGACGCGCCTCAACCGGCGCGAGTGCAAGGGGTCTGGCTTCTCCACCAAGCAGGAAGCAACGGACGCCGAGGCTGCGCGCCGCATCGAGGATAAGAAGATTGATATGGCGAGGCCCGGCGTTGCTGGGATCGCCGCGGCGGCGCCCACCACACTCGACGGGCTCCTGCAAGAGTTCTTCCGCGAGTACGTCGACCCGAAGATGGCGTCAAAAACGATCCAGCATTACCACACCGACGCCACCTACCTGGCGCCGGAGCTGCTCGCGATGCCGTTGGCGTCGATCACGCCGCTGCACCTCCACTGCGAGTGGGAGCGACTACTGAAGTGCGGCGGGCACGCGCGCTACACGCGGGCGCCGCGGCCGCTGGCCGCGAAAACGGTCCGGGGTATTGCTTGCCTGGTCTCGTCAGCGTTCGCCTGCGCAATCCGCTGGGGGTTGGTCGCGACCAACCCGGTAGTCAACAGCGACTGTCCCAGAGTGAAGCGGCATCAGGGTGTCGCGCTCACGACCCCACAGCAGGACCTGGTAGTGGCGAGCGAGTCCAAACTCTGGTGCATGCAGACGTTCCTCGAACTGGCTGCCGCCACGGGCGGCCGGCGCGGCGAACTCCTGGCGTTGCGCTGGTCCGACATCACGGACGGGCGCGCCACAATCGCTCGGTCGCTCACGCAGACGCGCACCGTGTTCGCGTTCAAAGCCACCAAGACCGAGAGGGACAGGACGATCAGAATACCGGACAGCGCCATGGCTGCGCTCGATGAGCATCGCAAACGCCAGGACGAGTTCAAGCGGCAGCTCGGAACTAAATACCAGGCCGGCGACCTGATCTTTTGCAACCCGAACGGCAGCCCGCTCAAGCCTAATACCATTTCCGCATCCGTCTCCCGGTTATTTCGCAGGCTGAAGATGCCAAAGGGCGCCAGCCTGCATTCCCTGCGGCATACGCACGCATCTCACCTGCTGGCCGATGGCGTGAGCTTGCCGGCGGTATCGGCGCGCTTAGGGCACAGCTCCGTCCTGACGACGGCCGGCATTTACGCGCACGCCATCCACGGCATGGACGACGAGGCAGCGGCCAAGTGGGACGCGTTCCAGAAGCGAAACCGCCCAACGGCACCGGAGCAGGTGGGAGGTACAGTGAGTTCGCTGGCGCCGAGCGCGTGCGACCCTGTGCGACCCTGACGCCCGTAACTCTATGAAAACTTAGGGGACCTAACTAGTAAACGGGAAGGTGTCCCGGCCGTAGTTGCAGGTTGGAGGCGGCGGCTGGATTCATCTTACGCTACTTTCTCCTTGGAAGGCTGATTGGTGGTCTTGGTCTGTCGGCCGAGGATGGCCGCCAGGCT
>Ga0187891_1001570_pt1 | contig 19277 bp, 19 predicted proteins | sample June2016WEW_21_4_FD_132990 | JGI IMG/M metagenome (GOLD analysis project Ga0187891, IMG submission 132990) | Peatland microbial communities from SPRUCE experiment site at the Marcell Experimental Forest, Minnesota, USA - June2016WEW_21_40 | ecosystem: Environmental > Terrestrial > Soil >... | reverse complement strand
AGTCCGCGGCCACGGCCGACGAGCTGCGTGCCCGCTTTTCCCATGCCGGCTATCACGTCTTTTCTGTCCGCGCGCGGGGCAGCATTGGCCTCGGCCGCCGCAAAATCAAGCTTGAGCCGTTCCTCATCTTCAACCAGCAATTCCTCACCCTCATCCGCGCCGGTCTGCCCATCCTCGGCTCCATTCAGATGCTCGGCAAGATCCAGAAACAAGCCGCGTTCTCCAGCCAATTGGACGATGTCGCCGCCCGCGTCAAGCGCGGCGAGGCGCTTTCGGCGGCCTTCGAAGCGCAGAGCGGCTTCCCCGTCATGTACACCACAACGCTTCTCGCCGGCGAGCGCTCCGGCAACCTCACTGAAGTCCTCGACCGCTACGTCAACTTCCAGAAAGTCGCCCTCACCCTGCGCAAGAAGCTCGTCGGTTCCCTTATCTATCCCTGCGTGCTGCTCGTCCTCGTCTTTGCTCTGCTCATTTTCATGTTCACAGTCGTCATTCCTCAGTTCGCCAAGCTCTACGACCAGCTCGGCAGCAAACTCCCCGCACTCACCGTCGACCTGCTGAACTTCGGCAAATGGATGCAGCACAACATCCTCTGGCTCGCGCTCGGCGCTCTCATCACCGCCGCCGCCTTCTATCGCTTCGCTATCACCGATCGCGGCCGCGATTTTGTCGATGGTGTCCGCGTCAAGATGCCGGTCTTTGGCAAAATCTGGCTCAAATATCAGGTCGCTCTCTTCGCTCGCACGCTCTCCACGCTACTCACTGGCGGACTACCGCTCGTTCCCTCCCTTGAAACCGCCTCGCGCTCCATCTCCTCGCGCCGCGTCTCCAAAGCCGTCGAGGCTTCCATCACCACCGTGCGCGAGGGCAAAAGCCTGGCCGATTCGCTCACTAAAACCGGCGTCTTCCCCGATCTTGCCGCGGAAATGATCGCCGTCGGCGAGCAAACCGGCGCGTTGCCCCAAATGCTCAACTCCGTCGCCGAGTTCTTTGAGGAAGACGTGGCCAATGCGCTCGCTGCCGCGCTCGCGCTCATTGAACCCGCCATCCTCGTCCTCATGGGTGTTGTCGTCGTCTTCATTCTCGTTTCCCTCTACCTGCCCATCTTTTCGCTTGGGCAGACCACTGGGATGTAACTGCTCGAACTTCAGGAGGGTTGTCTCCATGGCCGAATCCAACGTCGCCACGCTCCCCGCTCCAGGCAGCCCCGATCTCCGTATCGACGAGCGCGCCAACGCCGAAGCGCTCGCCCGGCGCTATCACGCCGAATTTGTCGACCTCAAGAACTTCAAGATTCAACACGAGCTCCTGCGCACCGTCCCCGTCGAGCTCATGTTCCGCTACAACTTCGTCCCCATCGAGCTGACCCCCGACACGCTCATCATCGCCGTCAGCGACCCCTCGCGCCTCATGGTGCTCGACGAGATCGCCGGCCTTCTCGGCGCTCGCATCACTGCCCGCGTCGCCACGCTCTCGCAGATCACCGATCTGCTCAAGAAAACCGAGCAGTCGCAGCGCGTCCTCGACGAAGCCAGCGAAGGCCTCACATTCGACGTGCTCACCGGCGACGAAAACTCCGACGAAAATATCTCCATCGAGAAGCTCACCAGCGAGGCTGAAGACATCAGCCCCATCATTCGTCTCGTCGACACCACCATCTTCACCGCTCTCGAGCGCCGCGCCTCCGACATTCACATCGAAAGCTACGACGACTCTGTCCACGTCAAGTACCGCATCGACGGCGTTCTCCAGGAAGCCATGGCGCCCATCGCACGCGAGCACCACGGCACCATCCTCGGCCGAATCAAGATCATGAGCGAGCTCGACATCGCTGAAAAGCGCGTCCCGCAGGACGGCCGTTTTCGCGTTCGCTACAAGAACCGCCTCATCGACTTCCGCGTGTCGATCATGCCAACAATTTATGGCGAAAACGCCGTCCTCCGCGTCCTCGACAAAGAATCGATGAGCGAGAAGTTCAAGAACCTCACTCTCGACGTCGTGGGCTTTGCCGACGAAGACCTTCGCCGCTTCCGCCGCTACATTCGCCAGCCTTACGGCATGGTGCTCGTAACCGGCCCCACTGGCTCCGGCAAAACCACCACCCTCTACGCTGCCCTAAACGAGATCAAGAGCGACGAAGACAAGATCATCACCATCGAAGACCCGGTCGAGTACCAGATTCGTGGCATCACGCAGATTCCCGTCAACGAGAAGAAAGGCCTCACCTTCGCCCGCGGCCTGCGCTCCATTCTGCGCCACGACCCCGACAAAATCCTCGTCGGCGAGATTCGCGACCAGGAAACCGCGCAGATCGCCATCAACTCCGCGCTCACCGGCCACCTCGTATTCACCACCGTCCACGCCAACAACGTGGTCGATGTTCTCGGCCGCTTCCTCAATATGGGCGTCGAAGCCTACAACTTTGTCTCCGCGCTCAACTGCATCCTCGCCCAGCGCCTCGTGCGCACCGTCTGCGAGTACTGCGGCCACACCGTTCATTACGGCGACGAGTTCCTTCTCTCCAGCGGCCTCGATCCTGCCGAGTGGCGCGAATTCGACTTCCGCGAGGGCTCCGGCTGCATGGAGTGCGGCGGCACCGGCTATCGCGGCCGTACCGCCATCCACGAGCTGCTCGACCTTACCGACACCATCCGCGAGATCATCCTCGCCAAAAAGCCCACCTCAGAGATTCGCAGGCAAGCGCAAAAGGAGGGCATGAGCTTTCTCCGCGAGTCCGCCATCGAGCGCGTCCGCCGCGGTATCACTACACTCAAAGAGATCAACAAGGTTACATTTATTGAGGCTTCACGCTAGTGCCACAGATGTTCAGCAAAATTCGCACCACCGCGCAGCCCGCTGGCCGTCCGCCGGTCGCCGTCGAAATCTCGCCTGAAGGCGTCCTCGCCGCGGCGCGTCCCGCCGCGCGCGCCCGCCGCGGCGCATCCGAGTCGGCACACGCCCACGTCTACTCATTCGTGCCTTTACCCCCAGGCGCGATCGTTCCCGGCATTGAAGAGCCCAACCTGCGCGCGCCCGAAGCCGTCACCGCCGCCATCCGCTCCGCGCTCGACGATGTCTCTCCCCGCACCCGCGCCGTCACCATCGTCCTCCCCGACACCATCGTCCGCGTCTTCGTCCTCGACTTTGATTCCCTCCCCGCCAAAGCCGCCGAGGCCCTCCCCGTCGTGCGCTTCCGCTTGCGCAAAATGGTCCCTTTCGAAGTCGAGCACGCCGGCGTCAGCTATCAGTTGTTGTCACAGGCCGAATCTGAGTGCAAAGTCCTTGCCGCAGTCGTACCCGGTCCCATCCTCGCCGAGTACGAATCCGCCGTTCGTGCCGCAGGCTACGAGCCTGGAGCCGTCCTCTCCTCCTCGCTCGCCGCGCTCGAGGCCCTCGACTCCATGGAAGCCATCATGGCCGCCAACCTCAGCGCGCGCGCAATCACCACTTCCATCGCCAATGGCCAGGAGCTGCTCCTCTACCGCACCCTCGACCTTCCCGATGATTCCGCGCAGCGCATCTCCGAAATTCAGCGCAGCATCGCCGTCGCCTCCGCCTACTTTGAAGACAAGCTCGGCTCGCGGCCACGGACGCTCTACTACGCAGGGATTCAGGACACCGCCGAATTCGCAGCCTCCGTCGGCGACCCCGCACTTTCCGTCGTTGAGTGGGCTTCGCGCCCCGGCGAAGGCGCCATCACCGCGCTTCCTCAAATCTGTTTTGCCGGCGTCGCAGGCGCGCTGGCGGGAGCGAGCTAGGGTCTGCTAACACTATTGGAGTCGCGGCGACGGGAGCCGGTTTTTCCCAGTTCTAGGAGCAAGGAGCGAACTGTAATGAGTTACTGGAGCGACGAGCGACATCGAAATGGGGAGAAACGGCCCCGTCCCTCCGGGTTGTGGCAAAAATCTCGCCATGCTTCGTTTTCGTCCTCGACGGTGGGGCCGCCACAGCCTTCGGACTCAGCCTCGCCTGACGAGATTTTTGCTCACAACGCCGTCCACACCAATAGTGTTAACAGACCCTGAATGCGCATCACTCTCAATCTCGCCTCTCGCCCCTACGCCAATCTCGGTCCGGCGCTCAAGCGTCTGCGCATCGCTATGGCGGCGCTCGCTTTGCTCTGTCTCCTCTTCTTCCTGGGCCTCCATCTCTTCGACCGCCAGGCCAATGATGCACGCGCCCGCGACCACTCTCTCGACGGCGAGATCGCCCGCGTGCAAGCCGAGCGCGCGGCGGCCGAAACCATGATGCACCGCCCCGACAATGCTCATGTCCTCGTCCAGGCCGAAGCTCTCAATCAGCTCTTCGACCAGAAAGCCTTCTCCTGGACCCTTGCCATGGAAGCCATGGAGACCGTCCTCCCGGGCGGCGTGCAGGTCACTTCCATCGAGCCCATCCGCGCCGAAGACGGTCACATCACCGTCCACGTGCGCGTCGTCGGCCCCCGCGATCGCGCCGACGAACTCGTCGCCAACCTCGAGCGTTCCCGCCGATTCCTCCAGCCCCGCATCGTTGGCGAGAACGCCGAGTCCAGCAACAATCCCTCGCAGCGTCAGGAGGTCATCAGCATCTCCAACCGCTTCGACTTCGATCTGCTTGCTGACTACAACCCGCCCACGTTTGAGGAAGAACGAGCCGCTGCCAGGCCCGCGCACAAGCCCTATTCGACCGTGCCCCTCGGCATCGCCAACCCCAATCGTTCGCACACCGCTCCCGGAGTCCACCAAGGCAGCGCCCGCCCACCCTACACAGAATCCAATCGTGGAGGTCCGCAATGAGCACAAACGGATCATCCTCGACTTGGCGTGAGCGCCTGGCCTCTCCGCTCACTTGGCACGTCGCCGGCGTCGCCGTTTTGCTCGTCCTCGCCATCGTCCTCGCCGTTCGCCTCGGCTTGGACTGGGCTGCCATGAACAGCAATTCCGGCGACGTCCTCGCCGGCAAGCAGATTCAGTTGAAGGCCCTCCAAATTCAAACCGCTCCCCTTCGCGGTCTCGATCAGCGCGTCGAAAAATCTCGCCAGCAGATTGACGCCTTCTACAAAAAGCGCATCCCGTCCGATTACTCCGTCATCTCCAGCCGCATCGGCGAGTTGGCCGTCTCATCCTCGGTCCGCCTCTCGCGTGTGCAGTACGCGCAGGGTAAGCCCGGCTCCGCCCTGACTGAGATCTCCATGGACGCGGGCATCAGTGGCGACTATCCCGCCATCATGCACTTCATTAACAGCCTTGAGCGCGATCAGATCTTCTTCATCATTCGTGGCATGTCGTTGACCGGCCAGCAGGGTGGCCTCGTCAACCTTCGCCTTCGCGTCTCCACCTGGCTGCGTCCCGCCGACGCTGCAGCCAGCGGTCTGCCTATGGCTCCATCTCCCGGCGATGAATCTCCCACTGCCTCCGCGGGCAAGGAGGGCGAGTAATCATGGCCCTCGCTCTTGGAACCGAAAACAAGCGCCAGGTAATTACGGCCAGCGTGCTCGCGGTCATCCTGTTGATCTGCGCCTTCGTGGTTTACCGCATGTTCTTTGGATCATCCACGCCGCCCGAGTCTGCCCCGGCGCCAGCTGCGCTGCAAAATCCGCCCGCTGCACCGTCCGGCGCATCGCCCACCGCGGGCAACGAGGCGCAGCGGCTCTCGAACGCAGGCATCGATCCCTCGCTCCACTTTGACAAGCTGGCCCAGAGCGAAGGCATCGAATACTCCGGCACCGGTCGCAACATCTTCTCCGCCGACTCGGCCCCCATCGCTATTCCAAAGCCACTCGCGCCCGTCCGCCCCAACGGCCCGGCCGCAGCCGCGCAAAATACGCCGCCGCCGCCGCCCAAGCCTCCGGCCATCGATCTCAGATACTTCGGCTACTCCCAGGACGAGCACAAAGTGCTCAAGGCATTCTTCGCCCATGGCGACGACATCTTCATGGCAAAAACCGGCGACATCGTCGACCATCGCTACAAGATTGGCGTCATTCGCCCTCTCAACGTTGAAGTCACTGACCTCGCTTACAACAACACCCAGGTAATCGAGATTTCGCAGCTCTGATTCGCATCATGACCTCTTCCTCGCCAATTCGTTGCGCCTTTCACTCTTCGCAGGGTGCCCCATCGAACGTCTCACGGCGCCCCCGCAAAGCCATCCCCGCCTCCGAGCAGGGCTATGTCATGCTCATTGCCATCTTCCTCATGGCGCTCCTCGTCCTCTCGCTCGCCGTCGCTGCGCCCAAAATTGCCCGCTCCATCCAGCGCGACCGCGACCTCGAGACCTGGCACCGCGGCATGCAATACCGCCGCGCCATTCAGCTCTACTACCGCAAATTCCACGCCTATCCGCCCAACGTCGAGGCGCTCATCAACACCAACGACATCCGCTTCCTGCGCAAGAAGTACATCGATCCCATCACCGGCCAGGATGACTGGAAGCCCGTCATTTTCGGCCAGAACAAGACTCCCACCGCCATGGGCTTCTTCGGTCAGCCGCTCGCCGGAAACGCGTCCACTCTCGCCGGCATCGGCCCCAGCGGCGGAGGTGGCTTGCCAGGAACACAAACCAACGGCGGTCTCTCGGGTGGAGGCCTTTTTGCCCCCAGCCCCTCCGACTCCGGCGGCGGCCAATCGCCCTCCGCTGGCGCATCCGGTTCTACCGATAACTCCGGCTCCTCGTCAGGCGCCACAACCGGCGGCGACAATTCCGGCACAACTGGCTCCACCACAGGCGGCACATCCTCGGGCGCTACTTCATCCACCGGCAGAGGCTCAGCCTCAAGCTCCAGCCCCGGCGGCCCAACGTTCGGCGGCGCGGGAATAATCGGCTTTTCGCCAGCCAGCGACAAGACCTCGATCCTGGTCTACAAGAAAAAGCAGCACTACAACGAGTGGGAGTTCACCTACGACCCGCTCTCCGACATGAAAACCATCGGCGGCGGCAACACAGGCCTGATCGGCCAGCCTGCCACCAATACCACCACCCCGGTCGGTACCTCAGCTTTCCCCCCCAGCCCAAGCCCAACTCCCAATCCAGGGCCTCCCGAGATTCCGGCTCCGCAGCAATAGCCGCGCAACCCGTATTTGGCCCACAAACACAAAAGGCCCGCCCTCCTCGGGCGAGCCTTTGCTTTTGTCTTTGCTTTTCTACTCCCTATTCCCTATTCCCTGCTTTTTACACCTGGAACGACGAACCGCATCCGCAGGTCGACTTCACCTGGGGGTTCTCGAACTTGAATCCGGCAGCCTCCAGCGTTTCCACGTAATCCACCGTGCAGCCATTCAGGTACATGAGCGAGGTGGCGTCCACAAACACCTTTAAGTCTTCAAAATTGAACACCTTGTCCATCATCCCGCCCTGGTTCTCAAAGGCCATGGAATATTGGAACCCCGAGCAGCCTCCGCCCACCACGCCAATGCGCAGCCCGGCCGGAAGCGGGTCCTGGGTGGCCATGATCTCGCGCACCTTGGCGATCGCCTGCGGCGTCAGCACAAGTGGCGCTTTCTTAACGGTTTCCTCGGTCGGTGCAACGGTTGCGGTTGTCGTGGCCATGAACTCTCCCTCGATGTCTTAGAGTGCCTGCTTATTAGGTACTGTACCGTTCGGCGGACCTTTCGACAAGCCCCACTTTGGGTACTCATGCCATTAGATGCACCTCCGCCCCAATAGTCGCTGAACCCTGCCTGCCCCGCTCGCCAGCCCCATCTTCCCCGCCCAATGACCCCGGAACCACCGAATTAACACGGGGTGGTTCCCAAGTTCACCCAATCGGAGCTATGATGGTCAATCGGAAGGACCCTCTGGCCGCGAGACCGCAGTTCCCTACGACCCCGCTGGTTCCTGGGACCGGAATTCGTTCGGAGGTGGAGTATGTCGTTTCTCTGGGTGATGTGGATCATCTGGTCTGTGTTCGTCATTTTCGCGGCCGCGCTGTACATCTATCGCTCCAGCCTGACCAAGAATGAAGAGGACCAGATCTTCCTCGACGACTCCTTCTCGCATGAGCAGGCGGAGCAGGCGGTCATCGCCTCGAAAGTAGCCAAGGTCGAGCCGATGGTCCGCATCGCCCGTTGGCTCGTCGTGGGCATGACCGTTGTCGTCATCGGGTACTACGTCCGCGATATCATGCTCCAGCTCCACCTCATCGAGTAAGACTGGCGAGACCGTCACGGCCAGCGGGGCCTCTCAGACCTCGCCTGTCCGGCCTTCGCTCTCGCGACGGCGTGCGCAGGCCACCCCGCCGCGGTTGCATTCCATCGCGGTTCCAGTCGCCCAGATCTTCAGAACTGATGAAAGATGTCGAAGAGGTAGTAAACCAACATGATCGCCGTCATCGCTCCCGCAATCCACAGCGCCGTCGTCTTCACCGGACGAATCCTGTTCACCCGAGCCAGAATGGCATCCTGCTCGGACTTTACATGGCTCGATGAATCGGCCAGAAAAATCTGCGCCTCCTCATTCCTTCCCAATCTCGCCGCAAAAATGCTTACGCCGGCCATAAAGACAAACGACAATCCCCAGACTGCCCACATGATCGGAACGAATCCCATTCCATTCTCCCCTTACGAAGTTTTCGCGGAGCCCACATTCTGCGCATCCGCAAATCTCCCGCAGCCGCATCAAATGCGAACTTCACGTTCGTGATCATAGGGGCTGATAGCTTTGCGCCCGGGTGACAGGAGTCACACAGTTCCCGCATGCGTCCCACAATGAAAAAAGGATTCAGTACAGAACGATTCGAAGTCTCAACCAAACGGGAATTTGCCTTTGCCCTTGCTCTTCCTACTCCCTATTCCCTAATCCCTATTCCCTGACTTCATTCCACTTCCTGCTTCGCGTGATACCCGTCCCGCGCAATAATGTCGTACTTCAGCGGCTTGTGCTTCTCGTCCTGCATGCGCAGCGGCTGGCCTTCATCGTCCACCAGTTCCACGCGAATCTTGCGCCACGTCCCGTCCTGCTTGGCGTTCGAGGGGTGATACACCAGCTCGTATTTGGCGCGGATGTTCTGGTTGATCTCCTTAACATCGTCGGGCAGTTCGCCCGAAAACCGCGGCTCAAAGTGCATCCCGCCCGTCATATCGGAGAAGGTCTTCATCTGGTTCTCGGCCTGCAGGTAGGTCATGTCGCGCATCCCGCCCGCCATTCCGGGCTGGCCCTCGGTCATCGCCAGCAGCATCCCGCCCGTCGAGATGGTGAAAATCGTGATATCCCGCGACGCCTTCACCTTCTTCAATATCTGGTCCAGGTCCAGCTTCGACATCGTATCCACGCCCGAAGCAATCAGCACGATGTACTTCTGCCCTTCGATGCGCGACATCCGGTCCAGCGATTCGTTCAACGCATCGAAGATTGCCGTCTCCCGGAACGCCGCCGGCATGTACACTTCGTTGGCCAATATATTAATGCCATCCAGAATCTGTTTCTTGTCCTGAGTAAAATCGCTCACGATGTGCGTATTCAGATCGAAGGTCATCATGGCCACGTAGTCCTGCGGCCGCAACTGCTGCGTAAATGCCCACGCCGAGTTCAGCATGTCCACTCTGAACATGTATCCTCGCGCCGCGTACTCGCACAACAGCAGCACCGTGATCGGTGCCTCGGTGCGCTTGAATCCCTCCACCTTCTGCTCCACTCCGTCCTCATAAATGCGGAAGTTCGAGGGCTTCAGTCCGGGTACGAACTGGTGCGTCTTTTCGAGCAACACCCCCACGTCGACCGTCACCTCCGGAACCTCCACGCGCAAACTCATGTTGGGCGCGCCCTCGGGGTTCTTGAACTCCGGCCGCGCCGGTGCCGGTGGCGGTGTAGTGTCTGAGTTATCCGGCTTCTTGGGCAGAGCAATCGGTCCGTTGTCGCCGCTGGGCCCGCCAGCGGCCGGAGCCTGCTGGTCTGCTGGCGGCTGTTGCGCTGCCGCTGGCTGGCTCTGGCCTGGCGCCTGGCTCTGACCGCGCCCCTCTGGCGCAACCGCCGCCGTCAATAAAGCCAAAAACAGCAACCCCGCCAAACTTCGCCCAAAAACTCGTGCCTTCAATTGCAACTTCAACATATCAACCTCTTGTGCTCTCCAGCATACGCGATCTGCTCCGCTCCCTTGCTGCCTCGCTCCCTCGCTGCCTCGCAAACTCCGCTAACCCCGCTGACTCCGCTAACCCCGCTCCATTGCCGTACTCTAATAGACGTGGAAACTCGCCTGAAGGGAACCAACGGCTTCCCCGCCCTCGCCTTCCTCGCCAGCTTGACGTTGGCTCTAACTTCATCCGTCCTCCTACCGGCCCAATCGTCCCCGGCTCCCGCCAGCCCTTCATCCGCCTCGCCTCAACCCCCCGCCACAACAGCTGGCCCACCAACCAATCCCGGCTTCTTTCCCCTCAGCCAGATTCGCCCCGGCATCACCGGCACTGCCTGGACCGTCTTTCAAGGCTCCACTCCAGAATCCATGCGGGTAGAAATTCTCGGCGTCCTGCGCGGCGCGCGAGGCCCTGGCCAGGACCTCATTCTCGCCCAGCTCCACGGCGACAAGCCCGAATACACCGGCGTCGTCGAAGGCATGAGCGGCAGTCCGGTCTACATCGATGGCAAGCTGGCCGGCTCGCTTTCCTACCGCATCGGCCAATTCACCAAGGAACCCATCGCCGGCATCACCCCCATCGAGCAGATGCTCGAAGTCCGCGACATTCCCGTCCGCGATCTCTCAGTCGCCGAGGCGCAGATCACTCTTCCTGCTCCAAACTCACCGCTCGGCGCCGGCGACATGAGCTTTCAGCCCGGCATGACGTTCCAACCTTTAGACACTCCGCTCGTCATGAGCGGGTTCCTCCCAGAAGCCATCCGCTTCTGGCAGCAGCAAACCGCAGGAACCTCCCTCTCGCCCGTCGCTGCCGGCGGCTCGCTCTCTGGAATATCCTCCGCGCCCGGCTCGTCCGCATCATCTTCCAGCCCTGACATCGAATCCCCCGTTCATCCCATGCTCGTGCCCGGCTCCGCCGTCAGCATGCAACTCATTCGCGGCGACCTCGAAGTCTCCGCCACCTGCACGGTCACTTGGGTCGATCCGAAGCAACTTCTCGCCTGCGGCCACCCCGTCCTCGGCGCCGGGCCCGTCTCCCTCCCCATGACCACCGCCGATGTCGTCACTACCCTCGCTTCGCCGCTCAATTCCTTCAAGATCATCAACACCGGCGTCACCGTTGGCGCCTTCACGCAGGATCGCGAATCGGCGATTAGCGGCGTGCTCGGCGCTCAAGCCCACATGATCCCCGTCCACATCGCCCTCGATTCCCCCGACGGCCCGCGCAAGGTCAACGTAGAGGTCCTCGACCTGCCTTCTATCACTCCACTTGCTGTCCAGGTCGTCCTCTACGACTCGCTCATCCAATCCAACGAAAGCTCTGAGGCCCTCAGCTACCACGTCACTGGCCTCATCGATATCGCAGGCTTCCCGCCCGTCCCGCTCGATCTCTGGGCGCCGTCCGGCCAGCAAACCCCCGCGTCCATGATGGCCGCTCTCCAGGCTGGCAGCCAATTCACTCGCCTCTTTTCAAACGGCGCGCGACAGGGCGTCATCCGCTCCATCGATCTGCACATTCAGGCCATTCCCCGTCAGGTCGAGGTCACTCTCGATCAGGCGCGCATCGCTTCTACCGACATCGCTCATGCCGGAGACACCGTCGAAGTCGAGGCCACCCTCCGCCCCTGGCATCAGCCTGCGCGCAACGTCCGCATCGCCTTCAAGCTGCCCGCCCGTCTCGCCTCGGGCAACCTCCGCCTCCTCGTCTGTGACGCCGCCACGCTCGATCGCACCTTGCTTCAGCCGCGCCAATCCGCCTCGCCCGACGATCTCGCCACCGTCCTCACCGAGGCACGCGATCAGCACGCCGCCGACCGCATCTATGTCAGCCTCCTCGCGCCTGAGACACAGGGCGAAATCCACGGCCAGACCCTCACCAGCCTCCCGCTTTCCGTCGCCAACGCCCTTGAACCCCTCCGCAACGCCCAGGATGCCGGACTCAACGGAGAATCCGCCGAGCTCGTCGGCGAAGCCCCCGCCGGCGGGGTCCTCACCGGCTTCTGGATTCTCAATCTCCACATCGAGCCCGGTGGCGGATTAAACTAAAGTCATCACTGAATCAATGACTTAGGTCGGAAATAGACCGCACTTTGGGGGAATGTCAGGGCATGGCAAGTTAGACTAGAATCATCGACGAAAGATCGATTTACATTCGGGGCTAGTCGGCGCTTTTGGGGAATCGTGCCGGGCAAGCTTGAGAAAAATTTGATACGAGGCTAGTGGAGCAATCATGGCTCTTATTCAAGGTCTTGCAGCTCATGCGGCTGGGTCAGAGCTTCTTCCGCTGCGTTACGACCCAGGCAAGCTTGGCGCCCACGAGGTCGAGATCGCCATCACCCATTGCGGTGTTTGCCACAGTGATCTTCACCTCATTGCCAACGATTGGGGCATCAGTCAGTATCCCTTCATCCCCGGTCACGAAATCATCGGCACAGTCTCGGCGCTCGGCAACGAAGTCCGCTCGCTCGAACCAGGCCAGCGTGTCGGACTCGGCTGGCAATCCAATTCCTGCGGCCAGTGCGAATGGTGCATGCGCGGCCAGGAGAACCTCTGCCCCTCCTCTGAAGGTACTTGCGTCCACCGCCACGGTGGCTACGCCGATCGCGTCCGCGCCAACGCTCGTTTTGTCGTTCCCATCCCCGACGCTCTGCCCAGCGAACAGACCGCGCCCTTGCTCGGCGGCGGCATCACTGTCTACAACCCCATGCGCATCAATGGCATCAATCCCTCCTCCCGCGTCGGCATCGTTGGCATCGGCGGCCTCGGCCACCTTGCCCTCCAATTCGCCCGCGTCTTCGGTGCCCACGTCACCGCCTTCTCCACAACTCTGGCGAAGGAAGAGGAAGCCCGAACCCTCGGTGCCCACCACTTCGTCAACAGCCTCGAATCCAAAGCCATGAAAGAAGTGGCCGGATCTCTCGACTTCATCCTCACCACCGTCAACGCCGATCAGGACTGGGGCGCCTACCTCCTGGCCCTGCGTCCCAACGGAACCCTTTGGTTCGTGGGCGTTCCTCCGTCTCCTGTCGCCGTCCACGCCTTCCCGCTCATCTCCGGCCTGCGCTCCATCGGCGGCAGCCCCGTCGGCAGCCCCTTCCGCCTGCGCGAAATGCTCGACGTCGCCGCCCGCCACGGCGTCAAAGCCACCACCGAGCGCTTCCCCATGGCCAAGGCCAACGAGGCCATCGAGAAAGTCAAAAAAGGCAAAGTCCGCTACCGCGCTGTCCTCGCCAACTAGAAAGCGCCTGATCGAAGAACATGCCTGGGTGCCCCAGGTCTCGATTTTGAGACCTGAGATAGCACGCCAACTCGTCGACGCCCTGAGCTTCTCTTGCCGCTTAGCTTCTGCTCGGACGCCGAAGCCCCGATCACTGCGTTTCAAGCGGAAAAAGGCCTAGAATAGACCCGCTCTTGCATTCAACAGCGAGGTTCCGTCCCGGTGACTTGGAACAGTCTTCAGGCCGCGAGATTCGTTTCGATCTGTCTGCTCTGCCTGACTCCGCAAACGCCGATCTATCCCGCGCAAGAGCCGAGTACTCCTGCATCGGACATCTTCGGACCACCAAGGTATGAACAGACGAAGCTGCCAGACGGCGCCATTGAATATAGAGACCGCGACATGGGCTTATCGTTCACGATGCCGGGAGATTGGGGACTAGGAAACGATGGATTGCGCTTTATGGACTGGGGATGGAAAGAAAATGGCGAGGGCGACATTGCGACGACCGTGTTCCTGCGGCGCCGCCACACCGGCGAGGGCATTTGGCTGTATTACAGCCTCTTCCGCCATGTGTACCCCTTGACGCCCCCTCAGATCGACAAGTGGCTCGGCGAGGAATCCGATGACAAAATCTCGCAGCGGCGGACCGGGCAAAAACTGAAGGACTATCGCGTCCGGCCGTCAAGTTATGAACGGGAAGAGATCGGCGGCCTGCGGGCGCTGGCTTGGGTGGCTGATTTCATCCAGGGAAAAATCAACATGGTCGAGTACGAAGTAATCGTGCGGAGCGACAATGCTCTCGCTGAGTTTTCGATCCGCTGCCCGGCAAGCGAACTCGATGCGGCCCGCAAAGATGCTCAGCCGGTCATCGAGAGCGTGAGAATGCGATAGGCGGGCGGCCAGCCTCGACTTGGGAAATACCGGCTGTCCCGTCGAAGCTCCGCTCTGGGCTCGGCCGGCGCTGTTTCCCAGCTCCGCTAACTCCGCCAGCACCGCCAACTCCGCTGCCCCCTCGATTTCCACAGCCAACTTTCGCTAACATATTTGTGCATGCCCTTCCCGATCAAAACCTGCGTCATTTGTCACGAGGAATTCGAGCTCCATCCCGGAAAGCCCGGCTTCGCCAATCGCTGCCCCTCCTGCAGCGAGCCCGAAGAAACCGCCGAGCCCAAACCCCGCCGCTCCACCGACTACGCCGAGCGCCGCGCCGAACTCGAAGTCAACGCCGCCCGCCGCCGCGCTATGCGCGACCTCCTCTACCGCAAAGACAGCTAGGCGTTCATTCTTTCATTCATTTCACTCCTTCACTCGTTCGCCCTGTCCACTGTTCACTGTTCTTCCCCGCTACAATAAGTAAGTGAAGCAACCATCCCCGCCCGCGGCCCCTTCCGTGGGATTCGTCTCTCTCGGCTGCCCCAAAAACCTCGTCGACTCCGAGGTCATGATGGGCCTCCTCGACCGCGCCGGCGCACGCCTCACTGCCAGCCCTGACGACGCCGAGATCCTCGTCGTCAACACCTGCTCCTTCATCGATACCGCTAAGCAGGAATCGGTTGACACCATCCTCGAGATGGCTCGCCACAAAACCCACGGCCGCGCCAAGAAACTCATCGTCGCCGGCTGCCTCGTCGAGCGCTACCGCGACGAAATCCAGAAGAACATCCCTGAAGTCGACGCCGTCATAGGCACCGGCGAGCTTGAATCAATCCTCGAAGCCGCCGGCCTCGAAGCCAGGGGGCCCAAGGTCCCGATTCTGGGACCTGGGAACGCATCCATCCCGCCTTCGCCCTTCACCATCTTGACCAGCACGCACGCGGAGATTCGCTCCGGCAAGGAATCGCAATCCGGCACGCACAAATCTTCCGTACCAACGAGCACATCTCGTCCAGAAGGAAACGCCCGCGAGCAATCCGGCCGCTTCCTTCGCGACGCCTGGGCCGGCGCTTCGTCCACGCTGCCCACCTACCTCTACGACGACACCACCCCGAGGCTCCTCTCCACGCCACGCGCGTCCGCCTACATCAAAATCGCCGAGGGCTGCGACCACCCCTGTACCTTCTGCGTCATTCCCAACCTGCGTGGCAAATTCCGTTCCCGCCGCTTCGAGTCCGTCGTCGCTGAAGCCGAGCAGCTCGTCGCCCGGGGCGTTCGCGAAATCACTCTCATCGGCCAGGACACCACCTGCTACGGTGAAGACCTCGGCCTCCGCGACGGCCTCGCCACCCTCCTCGATCGGCTCGCCCACATTCCGAATCTCAAGTGGCTCCGCTTCCTCTACGCCTATCCCAACCGCATCACCGGCAAACTCCTCGACACCATCTCCAGTCACGACAACATCTGCAAATATCTCGACCTGCCGCTCCAGCACGCTTCGCCCGATGTCCTCAAGCGCATGAAGCGCGGCGCATCGGCCGACATTTTTTTGCGTACGCTTCACAAGGTCCGCGCCGCCGTCCCCGGCATCGCCCTTCGCACCAGCTTCATTGTCGGATTCCCCGGCGAGTCCTCCTCGGACTTCGAAGTTTTGGAGGAGTTTGTCGGCGAGGCGAAATTCGACTGGCTCGGTGTCTTCAGCTACTCGCATGAAGAAGGCTCCGCAGCGTATTCGCTCGACGCACAGACCCCTCATCGCAAAATCGAGTCTCGCCGCCGCCGTCTGATGAAGCTCCAGCAATCCATCTCTCGCCGCGCAAAGAAAAACTGGGTCGGCCGCGAAGTCACCCTCCTCGCCGAGGGCTCCAGCGCCGAAACCCCGCTCCTCTGGGAGGGCCGCACCGAATTCCACGCCCCCGAAATCGACGGCAAGGTTTTCATCAACGACTTCGGTCCTCTCGACGCCCTCGAGCCCGGCCGCTTCTACCGCGCCCAGATCACCGAATCCCACGACTACGACCTCGTCGCCCGCATCCTTTCGCCGGAAAACTAGACTCGCTCCCTATTCCCTATTGGCTACTCCCTATTCCCTGCCTTACCATCCCTCCATGTCCATCCACCGTCGCACCTTCCTCAAATCCTCCGCGTCCTTCCTCCCCGCTATCGCTCTCCAAAATGTTCTCGCGCAAAACTCGTCCGTAACGCCGCCCGATTCAATCCTCCATCCCGTCCCCGCCGGTGAAGACCGTTCCGGCCATCTCCACTCCCTCGGTTTCAGCTCGCTTGCCTTCAAAGTTGTTCCGTCTGACACTGCCGGTAACCTCTTCGTCATCGAGCACAGCAATCTCATGCCCAACACCGGCCCGGCTCTGCATTTGCATTTCTCTCAGGAAGAATGGTTCTACGTCATGGAAGGCGAAGTGCGCTTCCAGGTCGGCGATCGTCGCCTGCGACTAGGCCCTGGCGAGTCGATCCTCGCCCCGCGCCGCATCCCTCACACTTTCTCCGCTAGCGGTTCTCCCGCGCACATGCTCATCGCCTTCACGCCGGCCGAAAAAATGGGACAGTATTTCATCGACGCCGCCGCGCACCCTTCCCTCGCAGCAACCGCCGATTTCATGAATCGCTACGACATGCAGTGGATCGGCCCCTCCCCATTCTGGAAGTCCTAGCCAACCTCTACACGAACCGATCGCCTCACCATCTTCGCGCCCCATCGCAACAAGACGGCAATAGCCCGCCACAGCTCTCCGCACGGAGTTGTCTTCCTATTCCCAGTTCACTATTTCTCGTTCCCTTGTTCCCTACCGGGGTCCCCATCAGGTGACTTCTACCCGATGGGGTGGCTTGGTCCCTGCTTCTCTGCTATCCTTCCGCCATGAAAAACCCGCTTCCCCGCCTCGTCCCCACAATCCTGCTTCTCGCTGCCGCCTTTGCTATTCCCGCCGCAGCACAGGATTGGGCCAAAACCATCCTCGACAAATCCCCGCGCCATCAGGAATGGGTGAAAGTCAAATACGGCTCGCGCGCTGTCGACGCCTTCGTCGTCTATCCCGAAGTCAGCCGCAAAGCTCCCGTCGTCCTTCTCATCCACGAGATCTTCGGCCTCTCCGACTGGGCGCGCTCCATGGCTGATGACATCGCCGCCATGGGCTACATCGTCATCGCACCCGACCTGCTCTCCCGCTTCGGCCCCAACGGCGGCGGCACCAGCGCATTCCCTGATCAACAATCCATCATCAAAGCCGTCTCCGGCCTCGATCCCGCTACCGTCACCGCCGACCTCAACGCCACCGCCGACTACGCGCTCAAATTCCCCTCGGCCAACGGCAAGCTTGCCGTCATCGGCTTCTGCTGGGGCGGAGGACAATCCTTCCGCTTCGCCACCAACCGCAAAGACCTCGCCGCCGCATTCGTCTTCTACGGCCCTCCGCCTCCCGCCGACAGCCTCAAGACCATCGCCGCTCCCATCTACGGCTTCTACGCCGGCAGCGACGCGCGCATCTCTTCCACCGTCCCTGACACAAAAACTGCGATGGCCGCCGCCGGCAAGAAGTATGATCCGGTGATTTACGATGGCGCTGGTCACGGCTTCATGCGCGCCGGCGAAGACCCCTCCAACACCAACCCCGCCAACACCGCCGCGCGCACGCAAGCTCTCACGCGCCTCGAATCGTTGCTGAAGTTGATGTAGCCACTTCACGATCCACGTCTCACGATCCACGCCTTTCACAGCCTCGTCCGGTTTCGGGCCCCTCTAGTTCCGCTAACCCCGCTAGCCGCGCTAGCTCCGCTGCCCTTTCGCGCTACCATATTGATTGACTGCGGCCCTCGTGTCGCGCCATAAATATGTCGCCCCGGAAAAAATCCGCGAAGCTCCTCCGCTGCCCCACCTGCGCAATGATCGTGCGCCCCGCGGACGAAGACTTCCCTTTCTGCAGCGATCGCTGCCGCAAAATCGATCTCGGCAAATGGGCCATGGGCGTCTACAAAATCACTTCCCCGATCCTCGACCCCGAAGTCCTCGAAGACCTCGGCGGCATGGGAACAAATCGTGGCGGAGGCTCAGATGAGCGCTGAGAGCCCGCCGCACGAGTCTCCTGCGGCTCCCGACCAAACGATGAAGAAAACTGTATGGGCTTGGTCTGCTGCCACCTTCTTCGGCACTGGCCTTCTCAAGCCCGGCCCCGGCACCTGGGGTTCTGTCGCCGCCGTCCTTCTCTGGGCCGCATTTGCCTGGCTCGCCCATCCCAGCGCGCTCACGCTCCTCATCGCTCTTCTCATCGGCATCGCCCTCACGCTCGCGCTCGGTATTCCCGCAGCCACCATCGTCGAGCGCGAAAGCGGCCGCCACGATCCCCAATTCATCGTCATCGACGAAGTCGCGGGCCAGTGGATCACCCTCCTCTTCAGCCCCGCCGATTGGCGTCACGGCCTCATCGCTCTTGTCCTTTTCCGCCTCTTCGATATCGTCAAGCCCTTCCCCGTGCGCCGCCTCGAGCGCCTTCCCGCCGGCTTGGGCATCGTCTTCGACGATGTGGCCGCCGGCCTGTATGCTTTTTGTATAGCGTCTCTGTTACGCATCCTGTTTCGGTTCTGGCCTTGACTTGGCTCGCATCTGGTCTTGATATGCCTCGCTCCTCCCCTCAACCCGCTCCTCCCGTCGGCCACCTGCCTCGCGTCGACGATGTACTCCCCGCCGCGGCCCTGCCCAACGGCGAAGTCGAGTTGATCGGAATCTATCTCGGTCCCAATGGCTTCGGCCTGCCCTCTGTCTCCGTCGACGACCAGCCCGCCCACGTCCTCATGAGCCGCCCCACTCGCCTCGTCTTTCGCGTCCCCGCAACGGCTTCCGCCGGACTCATTGAAGTCCGCACCCCCGCCGGCGCCGCCAACCCCGCGGCTCTGCGCGTTGCCCGCCAGCTTAATGACGGCCTGCACCCCGTCACCAGCCCCGCCGTCAGCCGCTCCGGAATGGTCTACGCCACCATCTCCGGCCCGCGCGGCAAGCAGACGCCCGTCTCCGTTGTCCGCGTCAGCCCAGATGGCCGCGCCACTCCATTCGTCACCGGAATCCTCAACGCCACCGGCCTCGCCTTCAATCCTGATGGCGATCTCTTCGTCACTTCGCGCGCT
>Ga0187891_1001567_pt1 | contig 19293 bp, 11 predicted proteins | sample June2016WEW_21_4_FD_132990 | JGI IMG/M metagenome (GOLD analysis project Ga0187891, IMG submission 132990) | Peatland microbial communities from SPRUCE experiment site at the Marcell Experimental Forest, Minnesota, USA - June2016WEW_21_40 | ecosystem: Environmental > Terrestrial > Soil >... | reverse complement strand
TCTCGGCCGCGTCCGCCAGCACTTCATTTACCCTATTCCATCGCTTGTGATAAGCCTCAGAGGTTAGTGATCCGGCGGAATGGTTGATCAGTTCGAGATCGCCTTTCCAGCGCGGCATGCGGCTTGTCTGGCTGGGCTTGATTTCGCGGAACATCGTGTCCGCATCCGACCAGACGACCCGCAGCGGGCCGGTCCCCACCTGCACGGGCGGGCCGGGCTTCCCACGAGTTTCCTCCCCAAAGGGACCTTCAGTGGGCATGGCAGGGATCGAGGTTTCGCTCTTGGTCTCGATCGCCTCCATCAGCCTCACCGAATCCTCCCTGGCAGAGCCGCCGATGTCACCCGTGCCTACGTAGTGGTAGTCGGCGTAAATCCCGGTGACCGTGCCGTCGATATTCACCCGCGCGGGCCAATCCCAAACGTAGTCTTCGTCTTGACGGCCTGCGGGCGGAGTATTGTTCTTCGACAGGTCTGTGTAGACATCACTGTCATAGCTGCTGGGGTTGAGGGCTGCGATGATGGTCTTGCCGTCGGGGCCTTCCCAGATCCCCACGTTATAGGGAATGCCTTCCGGCGTCTTCTCCGGGGAGTCGGGCCCACCTACGTGCGGCGCCGGCTGCCAGCCCGCCGAGAGCTTCTGCGTGGAGAAACCGCGCACTCCCGCATGCGCCAGGATGCTGGGCAGCGACGCGGGGAAACCGAAACAGTCCGGTAACATGTACTCCTCGCTCGCTTTGCCGAACTCGTGCCGGAAGTACTCGTTCCCAAACAGGACCTGGCGAATGATCGATTCGGCCGACGGTGAGTTGACGTCGTTTTCCTCCACTGAGGAGCCGGCCGGGACCCATCGCCCAATGGCAACATAATGTTTTAAGCGGGCGAAATCCGCAGGGAAGTACTCCTTCATCATTTCGTAGCGGTTGGACCCGGTGAAATTGAAGATGTAGTGAGGATACTTTTCAAACAAGGCGAAGTTGTTCCGCATCGTCTTGCTGAGGTATTCCTGGATCACCTGCGGATATTCCCAACGCCATTCGGTGTCGAGATGCGCGTAGCCGATTATGAAAAGCGTGGGCTGGCGGGTGAGATCAGTGGCGGCTGGCTTGTTGCGAGGTGCGTTCCCAGCCTCGTTGGTTTGGGCATCGGTTATCCCGCGAAGCAGGATCAAGACGAGCCCAGCTAAGGCAAGAACCGCCCCCAACTTCCAGCGGTTTAACTTTCTCCGCAACTCAGAATTCCCCACGGTTCGCTTCAATTGTCCCCCCTTTGGGTCGAGTGGCCCCTAACGCCGCTTGTATCCTGGTCCTTGGCGTGTATCCTCGATCTGATTTGACGTGACGGCCTAATCATAAGCCGTGGAACTTGCTATAAGCAAGGACTGTTGCGGGAGGTTGTTATCTTGCGAGGATTCGTTCTCCGTGATCTCCGTGCCTCGAAAGACTAAACACAGAGCTCACTGAAACCCTCCGCGCGCTCTGTGTTGAGGCTGTAAAGCCACAGAGGACACGGAGACATTTGTTTTGGATGAGGCGGTCGACCCGCGCTGCACTGCAATTCTCGAATTTCCTCACGGCGTCAGGATTTTTTGCCGGCAATCGTTCTCGCTACATGCTCTTGAATTTCAAATCTCGAATTTTGAATTGCGGCTCCGCCGCGCTCTGTTGAGTCTTTCGAGGCGCAGAGAACACCGAGAAGAAGAATTTCCTTGACAAATGTAGCCAACAGGTATATCCTAGATTGCTAGGAGCCATTATGTCCCTACGTAAGAACCCGATGACTCCGGCCCGCCTCCAGGCCAACCGCCGCAACTCTCAAAAATCCACGGGGCCGCGCTTGGCGCGTGGCAAGTCTCAGTCGCGGCTGAATCGCCTGCGGCGCGGCGGGCGCTCGCGCCTCTATGGCGACCTCCTGAAGGCCCTGGTGGATGCCCCGCCCTGTCGGGTCCTCGAAACGGCCCGGGCGATCCTGACTCCCGCCCAGATGTCCCACCCCTTGTTTGCGGACCTAGTGAGAATATTTTGCGAAGCGGAAGCCGGGATGGTCCCGCATTATAGGGGCTTGCCCCCGCCGCAGGAGTCCTGAATAGAGATTCTTTTTTATACGAACGAAGCCAGTATGTCTATGAAAACACACGAGGACTCCTGCACAATTCGTGAAAACAAACTCCCACAAATGCGCCCAAATGACACGAATTTTGCACAAACAGGCGCGTCTTGTTCGCTCAACTGGCGGAGATATTCGGAATCGGGGCGGCCCTTCGGCGCCGTGGGGTGCTCCCGCCGCAGGATTCCTGACAAAGAGATTCTTTTTTATACGAACGAAGCCAGTATGTCTATGAAAACACACGAGGGCTCCTGCACAATTCGTGAAAACGAACTCCCACAAATGCGCCCAAATGACACGAAATCTGCAAAAACGTGCTGCCTTTTTGCGCTTTTTGCGCGTGTTCTCTCAGCCCTGAAAGGGCGGCCCAGCAAAGACCAGGCCAACGGCCTGGGTGGAAGCGGTAAGAGGATATTTTATTTCCTGCCTCCAGCCCTGAAGGGGCGTGATAGCTGCGCCTTCCGTAGGTCGCCCCTTCAGGGCTCGGCCGGGGAAACCGCCCCCTTTCCCAGGCCGCTGGCCTGGGCTTTGCTGGGCCGCCCCTTCGGGGCTGTGAGTTGCATGCCAAGACCAGCTTCGAGTTTAAGACACCGGGCAACACATTTAGGACACTACCTGCGGCTCCGCTGGGCTGCCAAAATCGGTATAATGTCGGGCGCTCCTGATCCTGTTTGTGGGGGACTCATATGATAAGACGCGGCGTTCCGGCTTTAAATCTAAGAGGCGTCCTGTTCCTGGCCTTGGCGATCATCGCACTGACAACTTGCCACCAGGCGATGGCCCAGTCGCAGACTGTCTGGCAGATTGGCAAGTTCGATCGCTCTTCGGCGGAGTTTAACCAGAAATGGGAGGAGAAGGCATTACCCGGCGCGGCGCTCGCTCAAACCCCTGTGGTTTACACGGTTGGGAAAAGTGACGCGCAGAGTGACTGGTATGCCTACCAGCCGGGCTCGGGCAACGAACGCGCCGGCCGCCGTCCCCATCCCAATACGATCAAATTCTTTTCGGCGGCTTCACCAAGAGGTTGTTACTTCCTGAAGGTGGGCTTTGTAATCGGCCAACGGGCCTATTTCCCAACCCTTCAAGTGGAGATCAACGGCCAGCAAGGATGGGCTTACCACCATCCGCAGCGTCACGACGCGCCCGGCGACAAATACTGGTCCGATGAGCTCGAGGTCCAACTTCCAACGCCGTCTCTAAAACAAGGAGACAACACGCTGGTCTTGACCGCGATCGACGAGGCGGGATCGGACGCGAACGCTGCGGGCCTCGAGTACGATGCCCTGGAACTCGATCAGGACACCGGCCAAGCCTACGATCCGCGCAAGATCGGCATCCAGTTTGAACCCAGCATCTATTACCAGGCCAAAGGCAAGCAACTGCTCGAGCTTGTCGATGCTTACCTGCGCCACAATTCTCCTCTCCGCGACGCACGGTTCGATCTTCAGCTAAGTGGCCGATCCTTTTCTGATCCTATCGCTTCCCAACGGAGTTTTGGCGAGGAGCGCGTTCAGCTCTCCTTGCCGGAGTTCGCGGCCGATACCAAGGCGGAAGTTACGGTGACGCTGGCGAAGCATCCGCAGCGCCTGCCGGTGACTTTATCGCCCGCCAGGAAATGGACTCTGCTGATTGTTCCGCACGAGCACATCGACGTGGGTTATACCGACTATCAGGCCAAGGTTTCCGAGATTCAGAGCCGGGTTCTGGATGAAGCCATGGACATGATCCAGGAACACCCGGACTTCCGCTATAGCGTGGACGGCTACTGGGTGATTCAGGAATTCCTGGCGGGGCGTAACGCCGGAGACCGGCAGAGACTTCTGCAACTTGTGCGGGAACACAAGATCCTGGTTCCGGCGGAGTATGCGAATCTTCTCACGGAGTTTCCCGCGCTTGAAACCCTCATCCGCTCGCTCTATCCCAGCTATCGGTTCGATCGCGCCAACGGCGCCAATTTCGATTACGCCAACATCACCGACGTGCCTTCCCAGTCCTGGGCCTACGCCACCGTGCTGGCGGCCTCGGGCCTGAAGTACTTCACTTCCGGCAGCAATCCGGATCGCGGGCCGATCGTTGTGCTCAGCAATCTGGAGAAGCAATCTCCTTACTGGTGGGAGGGCCCGGATGGCGAAAAAGTGCTGATGTGGTACTCGAACAGTTACGGGCATGTCTCCGCCGTTTTCGGCATGCCCCCCGAAGTCAAGACGGGGCGGGAGCGTTTGCCCGGGTATCTCGAAACCTACACGTCCCCCGAGTACAAGCCCGACACCGTGATGGTGTTTGGCGCGCAGTGGGAGAACTCCGACCTTTTCCCGCAGCAAGCCCAGATCGCCGGCGAGTGGAACAAGATTTATGCTTACCCGAAACTGCGCTATGCGGGTTTTGCGGAGGCGCTTCGCGAAGTCGCTGAGCAGGCGGGGAAGTCCATGCCGGTCATCAAGGGCGACGGCGGGCCGTATTGGGAGGACGGAATCTACTCCGACACTCAGAATGCCATTCTGGCGCGCAGCGCCGAGCAGAGGGCGCCTTCGGCTGAAAAACTCTCCACCATCGGTTCGCTGGTTCATCCTTACGTGCAAGTCGAGCCAGCCGTGCTGCGGCGACTCTGGCAAAACTTGCTGCTGTTCGACGAGCACACCTGGGGCGCCTGGCAAAGCATTTCCAGCCCGCTGAGCGAGGAGACGGTTCGCCAGCAAACCGTCAAGGATACTTTTGCCACCCAGGCAGAGGAGGATTTGGAATACGTTTTGGATCGCGGCATGGCCGCCATCTCCGATTACATCAACGATCCGAAAGGGACGCTGGTAGTCTTCAATACTCTCAACTGGCCGCGCAGCGGGTTGGTGGAAACTGACTTGCGCAAGGGCTCCGAACTGGTCGACTTGGAAACCGGAAAGCTCACCCCTTACCAAGTGATTTCCGATCTGCCCGCTTACCCCACGGGGCCCGGCGAACCCAGCTTCGAGCGTGTGCGCTTTGCGGCGCAAGACGTGCCGGCCATGGGCTACCGCGCCTACACCATCCGGCAGGAAGCCTCAGCGCCCGCCCCGGCCGCGAAGGTGCAAGTAGATTCAAGGCTCGAAAACAGCTACTACCGCGTCGATCTTGACCCAGCCAGCGGCGCCGTGCGGAGCATCTTCGATAAAGAACTGGGCAAGGAACTTGTCAACGCGGCCAGCCCTTATCGCTTCGACCAGTATTTGTACGTCAGTGGCGGCGACAAGCCGCCCTACAACCGCCTGATCTTCGGCGACGCCAAGCTGCCGGCTCCCGAACTCACCATCAACGGAGCCCATGGCGGGAGCCTAGTTTCGGTCGAACGCACTCCGCTGGGCGTTGAGGCAAAACTGGAAAGCTCGTGCCTCAACACGCCCAAAGTGCAAACCGAGGTCATTCTGTTCGACGCCCAGAAGAAGATTGAATTCATTAATCACGTCCGGAAACAAAAGGTTTACACCAAGGAAGGCGTCTACTTCGCGTTTCCCTTCGCTGCCGACGATCCCCAGATCCGCTACGACCTCCAGGATGGCTTTGTCGATCCCACCCGGGATCTTTTGCCCGGCGCGGCCAAAGAATGGTTTTCCGCGCAGCACTGGATCGCCGTCCAGCAAGGCGGCGTCACGTCGGCTCTCGTCCCCGCCGATGCTGAACTCTTCGCGCTGGGCGACATCGTCCGTGGAAAGTGGCCCATGGAGTTGGATGAACACCGGGGCACGGTTTTCTCCTACGTGATGAATAACTATTGGCACACCAACTACGCAGCGGCGCAGGGAGGGGATTTCACGTTCCGCTATGTCCTGACGAGCGGCAGCAACATCGATCCCGGTCGCCTCAGCCGTTTAGGCTGGGAGGAGATGACACCCCTCGAGACCAACGAGATCATCGAGAACGATAAGGAAGTCAGTCCGCCGAGGCCGCTGGACAAAGCCCGGGCAAGCTTCCTCCAGGTGAACCAGTCCAATGTTGTTCTGGTGAATTGGAAAAACGCAGAGGACGGGCGCGGCACGATTCTCCGCTTCCTCGAGGTGGCTGGACAAACGGGCCAGGTAGATCTTCAGATTCCGATTCTTCAAATCCAGGCCGCCTGGATTTGTAATGCCATGGAGGAAAACCAGCAGCAGCTATCAACCGGCGATCACCGGTTTTCCTTCGTGATTAAGCCTTTTCAGATTGTGACCGTTCGCGTTGAGGGTGTGCCGACAGTGCACTGATTGGATTGGGGGTTTCGTTTTGCGCCGGATTGACGGGCGAACGTGACGACAATCGGGGCGCTGTCGATCATCTTTCGTGTTCACGGGCCGAATTCGCAGTCTCGGCAATCAAGGCTTGGACCTGAGCTGACCCGTGCACCAACTCTGCAACAGTTTCGAAATACCGACTATGAGTGTGTCGGAGCGCCTCCATGCTCGGTGCATCCAGAATCACGATTTCGTGGTCGACACCTTAGCGGTTTAGTTCCAGTTCGAGCTCAAGCCGCGCGTCTTCGGCAAGCCGGCGCGACGCAGGGTCAAATTCGCGCAACTGGACGATCACTCCGCGGGGACGATCGTATTCGATTAAGAAAAACATCTCAGTTCCCCCACTCCGATTTGATCGCGTTCTCTTGGAAAGCAAGTTCACAAAGGTGGGACTTACAGAGTCCGCTGATGCCTCCTCCACGGTGTGGCCTTCGACCGATTCTGAGTATAGCACGACGCATCTTAGACCCTGCGCCTTGGCGCAATCCGCCCCGTGCCGAGAGGGGTTGGGTATATACTCATGGAAGGGTTGTGAACTCTCAGGAGGGCTTCAAATGAACGCTGCAGTCGTGCATGCTTTCGATGCTCCGCCTCGGTACGAATCATTTTCTGAGCCGGTTGCTGGCAGTGAAGAAGTGATCGTCTCCGTGAGCGCGGCAGGACTTCATCCGATCGTCAAGGCGCTGGTGAGCGGGGCGCACTACAGCTCGACCGGCGAACTGCCGGTGATTCCCGGCATCGATGGCGTGGGACGCTTGAACGATGGGCGGCGCGTCTACTTTGGTGCCTCGCGTAGTCCCTACGGAACCTTTGCCGAGCGCTCCGTCGCGAGACCCGCGATGTGCCTGCCGGTCCCCGAGACGCTCGATGATGTCACCGTTGCGGCAATTATGAATCCCGGCGTGTCGTCCTGGGCCGCGTTCAAGTTGCGCGCGCAGTTGGCCGCTGGGGACAACGTTCTAATCCTGGGCGCCACGGGGGTAGCCGGTCGGCTTGCGGTACAGGTTGCGAAGCGTCTGGGGGCCAAGCGAGTGGTTGCCGCCGGTCGCAACCCCGCGTCCCTGAAGGAACTCGAGCGCTTGGGCGCCGACGCGGTCATCTCGCTGAACGTGGGGCCGCAGGCCCTTGTCTCCGCCCTGCGCCAAGAGTGGGCGAAGGACAAGATCGACGTCGTGCTGGACTACCTATGGGGAAGTCCGGCGGAAAGTGTGCTGGAGGCTATTTTGCAGAAGGGGCTGCAGCATACAGCGTCGCGCATTCGCTATGTGGAAGTCGGGTCGAGTGCCGGCGCCACAATCTCACTGCCCGCTGCCACGCTGCGCAGTTCCGGACTCGAACTGATGGGCAGCGGACTCGGCAGCGCATCGCTGGAGAGAGTCCTCCACTCGTTGGGGGATTTTCTCGCCGAGGCTGCCCGAGAGGCTTTTCAGGTGAAAACAAGAACCGCTGACCTGCGGGAGGTCGAAGGTCTCTGGAGGGGTGCGGAGGAAGGCGCACGCTTGGTGTTTCGCCCTTCCTGAAGTCGGGCGGGCGCGACGCCAACTCCGCCCACCTCGGCTACCGGCTGTTAGTTTTGCTCCCTGATCTGCGTCATCCAGTAACGGTGGATCGCGACGGCCACGCCGGATGGAACACCATCTCGGTCGTCGGACTGGTCCATGCGGACCACCTCGCCCTTGCAGACGACCTCGCCTCGCACCCTTTCCCCATTGTCGACCGGGGGGAGTTCGAGCCTGAGGTCGAGAGCCGTTGTTGGCTCGAAGGTACGGTCGGTTCGAAACAAAACTCCAGAGCGGCTGACATTTTCGGTGTAAGCCTCAAACCATTCTGGGCTGCGGGGCAGGCGGTAACGAACCGGGATGTGAATTGTGAAACGCCGCGCGCGGCCGTTAGCTTCTTGCCGTTTTCTTAACATAGCTCGTTCCTCCCCAAAGATTTAGCAACCGGAGGGTCGTCCAGTCGCGCGTCGCTGTCCTGCCGATCAACATAGCATTTCGAGTCTTGAGATTTTACTTTTACCAAAGGATAAATAAAATCCAAGTAAAAGCATGCAAATGTTTTGCCAAAAGGCAGAATTCTACGTAGGGTTTAACAGAATGAAAATAAATACTTTGGTAACCCCGGGGACCGATGAGTGCAACCGCGGAGGAATGAGGCCGTGTACTTTTGACACACTTCTGTAAAATCTATACGGTAGTAACTATACACCGATTGCAACCGCTCGTGCTGATCGCAAAAAGCGGAGCCGTGATGTAGACCGCCTATCTCTTGGTTGTGCCGTCGATGAAGTTGGCGAAATCCTGCTTCATCTTGGCGTGAGCCTTCGAGTCCAGATATACCATATGCCCCGATTCGTACTGGGCGTGCGAGATGTTCTTGCGGAACTCCGGCGACAGGTCGAGGTGGTCAAAGGTATACCATGCCGCGAGATAGGGAGTGGCGAGGTCGTAGAAACCTTCCATATTGAGGATCTTCAGATAACGGTCCTTCACGATGGCTTCCCGCAGCGGGGTGGAAGTCTCCATCTCAAACGGATTGCCGCCCCCGCGGCCGCCCGGCGGAGCGCTAAAGCTCCACTGGAAGAATCCCGACTGCTGCCCTGAGACGTAGTAGGGCATGTCCACTTTGTAATTCAGCTCACGGCGCACATAGTCGTTGAAGACGCTCGTGAAGGGCGGTCCGGTTTCCGCGCTGGAGGGATCAAAGAAGCGGGTGTTCATGAAGCCGTCCGGATCGGGTCCTTTGAAGCGCCCGTCCAGGCGGCCCACGCGGAGCCTCTGATCAGCGAGCAGGAAGTGAGTGAACGTGCCGACATCCAGGCGCAGATTCGACCACTCGATGACTTCCTTTGAGATGCCGGTATACCGATTCAGTTTGTCGATGACGCTCTGCCGCTGCTCTGGAGTCAGTGTATCGCCGGAAGCCAAGGCTTGAGTGTATTCTCCAAGCGCAAATTGCATCGATTCCTGCCGTGCGCGGTTGGGGTCGGCCATCAGGTCCGGCGGCAGCTTCTTGTGATACCAGGCGATGGAGGTGAACGACGGGAGAAGCATGGGGTAGGGCACATCATTGGTGAAGGAAGATTCCAGAGTCTCAAAGTTCAAGACCGTGGAGAGCAGCACGATACCGTTAAAGTTGATGCCCCGCTCGTTGAGGTAGCCGGCCAACCCCGCGGATCGAGTGGTGCCGTAGCTCTCGCCGAAAAGATAGAGCGGCGACAACCAGCGCTCGTAGCGCGAAATATAGATGCGGATAAATTCACCAAAGGCGGCGATATCGCCGCTCATGTTCCAGAACTTGCGTGCCGCACTCTGGTCCGCCGGCCGGCTGTAACCGGTGCCGATGGCGTCCACGAGCACCAAGTCGGTTTTGTCCAGCGGCGTATTGGGATTGTCCTCGAGACGGTAAGGCGACTGCGGCAGCCATCCCTCAGGCTCCAGGACCACCTTGCGCGGCCCCAGCGCTCCCATGTGCAACCAGACGGAGGCGGAGCCGGGCCCACCGTTGTACGCAAGAGTCACGGGACGCGTGGCAGGGTCCGCGCCATCCAGGGTGTACGCTTCGAAGAACATCTCCGCCTCGATTTTGTCCTCGGCGTCCTTGATGGGCAGACGGCCGACTGTGGCCGTGTATTTCAACGCCTTTCCTTCCACGCGAATTTCGTGGTGCGTTACCACGGGAGGAACTTCGGTCATGTCGAAATGCATGGGCCGAATCCCTTCTCCGGGACCACCAGGCTGGGTCGTTTCAGGCTGCGAAGGTGGAGTGGAGGGCTTGGCCTCGCGTTCCTCGCGCTGAGGTCGTTCGGACGGGGTCTGGGTTGGGGTGGCAGCCGTCTGCGCGGAAGATTTCCGGGGCGGTGTCTGTTTGGTCTCCGGGGGAGCACTAGGTTCCTGGGCCAAAATCAGCACCGGAAGAAACACCATTGTCAGGGCTAAGAGTGTGCGTCTCATGGTCTTCCTTTATCGTCAAAAGTGAGATGCGCCTTGCGGGAAAAATGGAATGTACACCTTTTGAACGCGCCTGTCCAATTATATGACAAGGATTTAGCCGTGCAGCGCGGACCGGGCGCGGCGATGCAGGCAAGCTTCTCCGTGCTCTCCGCAACTCCCAAGCCTCAACACAGAGAACACTGAGAGGCTCAGTGGCCTCTGTGTTTAGCCTTTCCTGGCACAGAGAACCCGAAGGCGAGACTCAGCTCGCCCCATCGCAGCGGTTCACTTCACCCCTTGCAGGAATTCCTGTGGAATCGGACTTTCGGGAGTCTCGCCCTGCCAGAAGATAGTGACAATCCACCAGCGCCGTCCGTCATTCATCAACTGGAAGCTGTTGATCCCGCGCTCGAAGGGCTTCGGGTCGTCGGCGGCGTGGCGCGATTCGTAAGTGCTGAACACCTGCGCAATATCTGCGACCCGTTCGGTACGTCGCGCCACTTCCCGCTCAAAAAAACCGTGGTTCCGGAAGTACGGGTCATCGTGCTGGATGTACTCCTCTGGACTGAGCACCACGATACGGAGTCCTTCCTGGTGGTTTGGAACCACAGCGGCAAGGCGGGCGCCGGAGACAAACAGGGAGCGAAAGCGGTCCCAGTCTCGCTGCCGGCCGGCGGGCCCGGAGATGGTGTCGTAGGCGGCATGCAGAATGGCGTCGATGGAGCTGACGTCGGCCGGATTGGCTGCAGGTGCAGCGGCGGGCTGAGATGCGGGAGCGTGCGAAGAAGTTGAAGCCTGCAATCCTCTCGCTGCAGCTCGCCGCCCGGCCACGCACGTCGTCATCAGCACGGCCGCCGTCAGGATAACTGTTGTAGAACATCGCCTGCCGACTCTCATGCGAAACCTCCCAGCGCAGCTTCGCGGTCCCTGTCATCAAGAGCGCAGCGAAGGATCCCTGAAGTTGTCCTCAAATCATTGAGCTGAAGAACAACTGCCGAGATCCTTCGCTGCGCTCAGGATGACAGCCCATGACTAGACACAGATCATACTACACTCTTGGTGAGCCCTCGACTCTCGACTGTCGACTGTCAACTGCTCTACGGCACCAGCATCACTGGAGCGCGCCAAAACGCGGTCTTCGGGCCGGCTGGGTCCAGCACGGTTACCTGGCACACATACTTGCCGGGGGAAAGCTCACGGAGCGGGATACTAAAGCTGAGCGGCATGGTTTTGACGCGATTATCCATGCCGACGGTCACTTCAATGGGCGGCGTTTCGAACGCCTTCTTCTCCGCCTGGTAAAAACTCACAAAGGCGAGCAAGGGCTGGAAGCCGGGCAGGCCCTGCTCGTAGGCCTGAAGGTAAACGTAGAGACTCCGGCTTTGACTGAAAACTCGCGTGACGCTGGGGATAAGCTTCTGCCGGTCCTGCACCAAGGGGTTGGCCGTCTCCTCCTGGTCCTTTTTCTTGAGCGCGTTGTAGATCGCATCCCGCAGATCGACGCGCTGGCTGCTCAGCACCACGGAACTGATGGGAATCCGCCTCTCTTCCTTATTCAAGTTAGGAATGACGAAGTTCGTCTGGTACGTGCCGATCCTCCCGGTTTCATCGTCGCGCGCCAGGAGCTTGATGGTGTATTTCCCGGGCAGAATCGTGAATCCGGCGTCGTACTCGATGGGCCGTTTGACCAACTGAGCCGCCGTGGCGTCGCTCAGCTTGATATTCATCTTGTCGCGCAGGTTGGTGATGGTTGAGCCGTACTGGTCCTTGATCTCGCCGATGAAATCCAGAAGTGTGTGCTCGGCGCCGCGGCGTTTGGCCAGGGCCAATTCCCTGCCCGGAATCTTGACCACGATAGGCACGAAGTACTCGGCGCGATTCAATTGGAAATAATCGATCTCCATAGCGATGGTGAGTTCGGTGATCGGGTCCTCGAGCATCAACGCATCTTCGAGTTGCCGTTCCTTGTCGGCAGGGGTGAATTTGCTGAACTGCTTATCGGCATAGTAGCCCTGGCGATAGTCCAAGCTGGCGGACAAGTCCGAGTTGAGCGAAATCTTAACGCGGCGGAACTTGCCGTCCTGGGCCGCGTTCGTGGTGTAGTAACCCAGAATGTAGTAGCTCGAGGTGGCCTGCTCCGCCTGCACGATCCCCTTCGCAAGGTCGTTATAATCGAGTAGTGCCTTGCCGCCCGTATCGCCGGCCAGCGCATAGAGCGTATCCTGCGACTGCTGGAAGTTAGTAGTCAGCGCCAGGGCCGCGGCTCCCGAGTACATCCCAATGTTGCCCTGCGACCCCTGCGTGGCGTCCCCGAGTGGGGCCTCGGCCACCAGACCGCGCGCGTCGATGGGCCAGAACGACACGCCGGCGCGGATGGCAGTGTCGATGGTGGCGTGGAGTTGCGCCTGGTTGTCCAGGCCACTCAGCCTGAGGCCGCTGGCAAAGTAGATCAGTGCTTTCTTTTCGCTAATCTGGCCCAACAACTTCGAGGCTGTCTGGAGCGCGGACAACTGGCGGTCCGTATTAAAGACGTTGAACTCGCTGTCATCCTGGCCGAACGCCGCCCCGGTGTCGGCCGTGCCGGCGTCGTCACTCGATAGTCCGTAGCCCTGCCCCTCTCCTACGACCATGGTTTCGAGGATGCTCAACAGCCGGTTGCGGTCGTCGGTGAAATCCTGGAGAACATCCACAGCGCCGCCCGAGAATCTGAGGATGGCAACCAAATCCGCCGGCGCCATCTGCGTTTTAATGAATCGCTTCGCCGCTTCGAGGGCGCGTATTTGGTCCGCCGGCGGCATGGTCGTCATATCAAAGTAGAGTGCCAGCAGCCGGCGGTCCTGGTATCGAATCTTGCCGGGCGTTTCGGGGGCAATGCGCGTCCGGCTCAACTTATCGTAGATGGTGATGTTCTCGGGCTGGGCGCGAGCCGCAGAGGGCGCGTTGGCGGCCTCGCCAAGTTCCTGGTGTTCGCAGAAACTGATGGTCTGGGGCGTCCCATTCTCGGTAATCGTGAAGTCCTTGGCGGTCAACCCTCGAATGGGATTCCCTGCTTTGTCCTTCACCACCACCGCCTCCACCACCAACTGCGTGCTGACGCGTAGGGTGGCCGTCTCCTTGGCGTTGGCGGGCGCGTTCTGCCCGATCTGCTGCGCTGCGGCTGGTAACCCCACCAAGAGCGCGATGAACAGAGGTAGATACATAACCCTCTCCCTTGGGGAGAGGGTGTCCTGCGACGGCGCCTTCATCAGCCGTGGCGGGACGGGTGAGGGGTCCCCCGAGAAAATCGTAACCCTCTTCCTTGGGGAGAGGGTGTCCCACGACGGCGTTTTCATCAGCCGTCGCGGGACGGGTGAGGGGTTACTTCCATTCTCAAACGCAAGAACGAATTCAAACGGCAAATGGCAAACGGCAAAATTCAAACGGTTTGCAATTTGGGATTTGCCAAACCGCGAACCGCTTGCCACGTGAACTGTTTTTGGACCTCTCATTTGCGTCTGGTCGCTCGTCTCCTGCTGCCGGTTGCGAACTAACCCCTCACCCGTCGCGCTCCTGCCGGTAAAAGCGCCGGAGCGCGACACCCTCTCCCAAGGGAGAGGGCAGATTCACTTTATTTCTCCACCGCTCGTCACTCGTCACTCGTCACTCGTCACTCGTCACTGCCTTCAAAACCTCACGCGCATCGTGGCCTGCATACTGCGCATGGAGTTGGCCGCGGCCGGCAATCCGAACTGCGTGCTGGTAATGCTCGTGTCCCAGCTTGCAAAAGTAACGTGATTGAGGAAGTTCGTCGAGTCGATTCGAAAGTCCAGGTTGAAGCGGCCGTGCAGGCGGAAGGTTCGCCCGATAGAAGCGTTAAACGTGAATTGAGAAGGGCCAGTAATTGAATCCTTTCCCGCGTTTCCCCATTGGCCGGTCGCGGGTGGTGTGTACGCCGCGGGGTTCAGAAACAAGCCCTGCGGCGCAACGTGAACAGGCGCGCCCGTGGCATCCGGCCGGATGCTCCCGGTCACACCCGTTCCCGGCACGGCGGCAAGATAGATGGGGGTCTCCGGCAAACCGCTGCCCACGGTTATCTGGCTAAGGAAAGTCCACTCCTTGAAGAGCGTTCCTTTCCAGCCGCGCAGGAGTGTTTCACCGCCCAACCCCATGCCGGTGGTGTATTGAAACTGCACGTTCAGCAGATGCCTTTGATCGAACGCCGAAAGGCCGCGCTCCGCCTCGAGGTCAAGCCAGTTCTGCGCAAGGGCAGGGCTGGAGGCGCCCGCACTCGTCGTCGTCGAGGTAACTTGAGTTCCGCTGTTCCCTGGTCCGCCAGAGGGGACGCCGAAGATCTGCGTGGGCAGGGTAGCGCCCTGTCCGCCCAAAGCAGAATCATCATCGATAGACTTCGAGTAAGTGTATCGGACTGTCGAGGTGAGCCCGCTGTGCAATCTCCGCCGCAATTGAATCTGCCCAGCCTGGCGAGATGAGTTGCCGTTCGAAGCGAGGTAGGCGAACCCCGTCGGACAACTCGGGCACGGATTCGCAGCCCCGGGTGGAACGGTGTTGGGGAGAAACTCCTGCACTCCGCGCGTTCCCTTGACCCCTAAATATGTGGCGTTGAGTTGCAACGAACCAGGAAGGTCCCGTTGCAGGGATAATTCCCAGTTTTGCGCGTAACCCACGCGGAAATGCGGATCGAGTGCAAACGTGTCAGGAGTAATTGCCGAACACGGAATGAATCCATTCGCCAGTGTAAGCGGGCACGCCGGGCTGTTTTGCACGCTTAAACTCTTCGAAAGCGGCGCCTGTTGCGCCATTTGCTGCGCGAGAGTTTGATAGACCGAGGTGTCGTAATAAACGCCATATCCGGCGCGAACCACCAGCGACGAGCCGGCAATGGGGCGCCACGCGACCCCGATGCGCGGCTCGAACCCGCTCTTATCAGGGTGGGTCAGCGAACTCGGATACTTCTGGCCGGTCAACGGCCCCAGCGGGTCGATTCCCACCACCGGCGCCACGGCCGCAAATCCCGGCGTGATATCCAGGTTCACCAGGCGTCCGTACAACTCCGTAATCGGCGCGCCGTATTCCCAGCGCATCCCCGCATTCAAAGTGAATTCCGGGCTTATTCTCCAATCATCCGTGAAGTAAGCGTCGTAAACGGATTCCCGGAAGTACTTATCCGCGTTGCCGAACGCGATGGAACTCGTGTCCGGAATCCCCAGCAGGAAGTCCGCAAAATCATCGCCGCCAATCGCCGCGCCGTTCGCGCTTCCCTGCGTGGCTGCGCCCGTAAATGTGAATGTGCCGCGCGGATTCTGCTGGCCCAGATAATTGAATTGCTGCCTGCGGAAGTCGCCTCCCATGGTGATGTTGTGCCGATCTCGGCTCCACAACAGCGAATAAGACCAGGCATCCGTCTGGTTGCGATTGAAAGAGCTTTGCGCGTCGGAAAGCCCCGCCAGGCCGCTCGAAAAGAAAAGGCTCGGCGGCCCCCAGTTCACTGTGTCTTGGTTGTTCCCCGAGATCCCGGCATCGCCGGAAACGTTTTCGCGGCCAGCCCAGTAGGGATTAGTCTTTGTCGCCAAGCGGCTGAACTGGTAACCCAGAGTCAGAAATAGCCGTGTGCCGAGGTGATGCGACCAGTTGATGCGGCTGGTGATTCCCAGCACGTCACTGGTATCGAGAAAGCCGAATAGATTCGGAGTGGCCGTGCGCGCGCTCTGGAAAGCAAAACCGCCATAGAGTTGGTTCTTGGGATTAATGTACTCGTCGAAACGCGATTGCAGCGCGTCTTGGTGCGTGTCCGTGTTGATGGGGGCCTGGTAGTTGTACTGCCGCTCTCCGCTAAAGCTGGGCAGCGGATAATAATTGAGCAAGCTTTTCGCCTGAAGGATGATTTCGGTTGGCGGAATCTTACTGCCGGAGAATGGCAGTCCCGTGGCCGGATTGAAGATTTGGACCGGCTGACCCAGGGCGCTCAGCACTTGGGAGAAATCCCCGCCCCGCTCCGCCCCATCCGGCACCAGGGCCGATTGCGTGGTGTCATCAACGTATCGCGTCCACTCATAGGCCACAAAAAAGTTTGGCGCGTGCCGTTCGATGAGATGCGGAATCCTGAGCGGGCCGCCCAACGTCGCCACGCCCGTAATGCGATTGTAGGCCGGCTTGGGCGTGTTCTGTCCGCTCAAGGAGAATGGCCGCGCATCAAGTGCGGAGTTATCGAAAATGAGGCCCAGCCCGCCGTTGTAGAGCCCGCCACCGCGGTTGCGATAATTGCCGAAAGCAAACGCTTGCGCGAATCGTGTAGCGGCGCCGTTCAGCACGCTGCCATTGATCAGCAAGCCGTCCTCGGCGCGCTGATTGAGTTCGTCGCCGGGGGATTGGCCGTTTTCACCATTTTCGTTGATATCTCCGGCGTTGCTTTCTCCCTTGTTCCCTGCCTCGCTCTCGCGTTCCTTACCTTCCTCGTTCGCGCGCGCCTTCCCTTCGCCACTTCCGCCGCTGGGTTGTACGGGCACGCCATGGCGTGCCCCTTCGACGGGAGCGGCGCCGGGCGTCACTTCCGCCGCTGAACGTATTTCAGCCTTGATCTGATCAAGCGGCAGCAGCCTCAATTCCCATTTCCCCGGCGGCGCATTCGGTCCGATAGCCACTTCCTGCTTGAGCGCTGCGAAGCCGGTCATCTCCACTTCAATCGTCCATGCTCCATCCGTCAAATCCCGAAACGAGTAGAGCCCCTCCTGATCCGTAGTCGTGGAGAATTGTTTGCTCCCCTGCGTGGCCTTTACTGTCGCACCCGGAACCGGCAATCCGCCGAAAGTAACCTGCCCGCGATACTCCGCAGCCGCGGCCACGCCGCAGCGTGCGAGCATCGCAAGGGCGATCGCCAGTTGGATGATTCGATGCATTCCGGCGTTAGTCCTCCGTGGGAGTCTTCTCCACGTGGTCGATGACGAGCTGCTCCACCGGCGCCTTGCGCTTTTCCAGCTTGAGGCCGAGTTTTTGCACCGAGGCGAAAACCGAGGAGCCTCCACTTGGCTCGGACGCCGCCGAGGCCGGCGACTTGTTCTCACCCCCGCCGCCCGCTGGGGGCATCGGCAAGCTTATGCCTGCCTCTCGCGCCGCCGCCTGTGCCATCGCCATAAGTTCCGAGAGTGAAAGATCCAAGGCCACCTGATAGTTGCCCTTGAGCTCAGTCATGTCCACGACTTGGCGGCCGCCCGCCCCGCCCATCTGCGTGAGCTTCGTCAGCATGTCGGCGAAACCTGACATGGTCACCATACTTGACTCCATGTGCATTGTCCCGGCCTGCGCGTCAACTTTCATCCTCATCATGCCCTTGGCTCCCATATTCATTGTAGTAGAGCCGTCGGTGTTTCTCGTCATGCGGATCGGCCCGCTGGGAGCGTCCATCTGCGTCTCGCCGGGTTTTAACGGAACGCTCTCGTCGATCGGTTCGGCGGTTGCGGTTGATTCCTTCAGCTTCGGCCCGTCCTTGCCAACCAGCAGCGCATACACCGGGTGCTCCTGAGTGTCACGATGAGCTGCCAGCTTGAACCGCTCTGCCAGCAGCGCCTGCAACATTTTGGGAGCGTCGTCTTTAGACGTGCCGTCCGGCAGCTTAGCCACAATGTCGAAGTGGTCTGTAGCCAGCCATGCCGGGCCACTGATCTGATAGTCCTTCACCGTGTACGCGGTGGCGATCAGGTCTTTGAGCGACATGTAGATATAATCCGCTTGCGACGCGTTGACATGCGGTCCGAATCTCGGCATCTTTCCGGCTTTAATCTGCTCTGCCAACTTCGTCACATCAAGGGGAGCGGATGGCTTCACTGTAGCCACCTCGAAAGCAGGGTTGCTGTGGGCCGTTTGCCCAAAGATCGCACCGGCCGCGAGGAGAAGGCCGACAGCGAATATAAGTCCAAAATAAATTCGCGTCTTCATTGGAACCTCCTTTTGCTTAAGTGCCTGGGTGGTGACAACAATCTAATTCTCCGAAGGACGCTCGACGTGGTCGATCGTGAGCACTTCGGCAGGCGCTTTGGTGGCTTCCAGTTTCAACCCAAGCTGTTCCTGAAGCGCCGTGAAGATCGAAGGCCCCGACGCATCGACCGGGGGCGCGCCGTCAGGCGGGGGACCGCCGCCGGGCCCGCCCATCATCATGCCTTCGCCTTGCTCGGGGGTCCACTTGAGCGCCAAATCATAGTTGCCCGTCAGCCCGGTCTTGTCCAGCACTGTGCGGCCCAGTTGTTGCGACAACACGCTTGCCAAAAACGAGAGTTCGACCCCTTGACCGTTAATCTCGCCCCTTCCCATGCGCATCATGGGTCCGTGAGGGTGTCCGCCAGGCCCGCTCGGCGCCTCGGGCTGAGTGTCGACGGGCTTTGCCTCCTGAAGTTTCGAACCACTCTTCGCCACCACCAGAGCGTAGGCGGGCATGTCCTTTGTCCCGCGTGTCAGTTTCAACTGGAAGCGGTCCGCGAGCAGTGACTGGAGCATCGAATCAGCCAACGGCTGCCGCTGCTCGCGGGGAAGCTTATCCAGTTCCTGGGCGATCGAGTCCGGTTCCTTCGCGTCAATATCGTATCTTTCGGAATTGACCCAGCCGGGTCCTCCCAAAACCTGAAAGTCCTTTACGTCGTACGCCAGCGTAATGAGAAACTTTAGCGTCATGCCGGTCGCGTTGAACCGGCCGGGCTGCCACGACACAAAAAAGCGCCTCTCGCCCGAGTGATTCGGCTTGATCGAGGCAACCTCGAAGGAAGCCGAGGTGGGCACGGTTGACACCGGCGGCGATTGCCCCACGGCGGTGTGCGGCGATTGCGCGCCCGCTCGCGTGCTTCCGCAGAGCGCGAGCGCCACCACGGCGACTAAAGTTGCGAAGCCGACCGCAGCCAGTCGCGTTCGTCTTTCGGCAGAACTGCGATCGTTTGCAAGATTCGGAATCATAGTTTCTCCATAAGCTCGCAGGCCCCCAATATAAGAGTCACCCTCTCCTCTGGGGAGAGGGTGGCCTGCGGCGGCGTTTTCATCAG
>Ga0187891_1001564_pt1 | contig 19315 bp, 17 predicted proteins | sample June2016WEW_21_4_FD_132990 | JGI IMG/M metagenome (GOLD analysis project Ga0187891, IMG submission 132990) | Peatland microbial communities from SPRUCE experiment site at the Marcell Experimental Forest, Minnesota, USA - June2016WEW_21_40 | ecosystem: Environmental > Terrestrial > Soil >... | reverse complement strand
GCAGGAACTGGGCCGCGACGCCGCCTCCAGCGTCAGCACCATCACTGAGATCGCCGAGTACCTGCGCGAAGGCGGCGGCAAGCGCATTCGGCCTTCGCTCCTGCTGCTTGCCGCGCATCAGCTGGGGTTCTTTGGCCACAGTGCCATCCGCCTCGGCGCGGTTGTCGAAATGGTGCACACCGCCACGCTGGTCCACGACGACATCATTGACGGCGCCGACACCCGCCGCGGCCGCCCATCCGCCAACACCACCTGGGGCAACGAAAAGTGCGTCCTGGCCGGCGACTGGCTTTACATGCAGGCCTTCAGAGTGGCGCTAGAAGAGCGGAACCTGCGCATTCTCGATCTGCTCATCAGCCTTACCCAGCAGATGGTCGAGGGCGAGCTCCTGCAGATTCAAAAGCTCGGCAAGATGGTCTCCGAGGCTGAATACTACGACCTCATTTTCCGCAAGACCGCCTGCCTCTTCTCGGTCTCGATGCGACTGGGATCGGTCCTGGCCGGCGCTACCGAAGCAGAGGAGTCCAACTTGGCAGCCTTCGGCCGCGCTGTAGGCCTGGCCTTCCAGATCGTCGACGACGTCCTCGACCTGACGGCCACAGAAGAGGTTCTGGGCAAGCCTGTGGCCAGCGACCTTCGTGAAGGCAAGGCCACGCTGGCCGTTGTGCATGCCGCCGACCACGGTACCGCTTCCGACCGCAAGGCCATCCGGCGCGTTCTCGACGACCGCAGCTTTGAGAATGTCAGCCGCCAGCAGATCCGCGAGATTCTGGTGCGCAACGGGTCAGTCGAATACGCCATGGCTGCTGCCGACCGCTACGCCGAGCAGTCGCGTCAGGCTCTCGCCCCGCTCGCCGACAGCGAATTCAAGCGCGCTCTCCTCTGGGTACCTGATTTTGTCGTGGCGCGGGAGAAGTAGATGCCGCCGAAAAACGCCGGAAAGCCGTTGTGGGCCTCGATCGACCGCTACTTCGGCGATCTGCTCGCCCCGTCTGACGAAAAGCTCGAAGCCGCTATCAAGGCCAATCGCAAAGCTCGTCTTCCGGCCATCGATATCTCCCCGCTCCAGGGCAAATTCCTCCAGGTGCTCATACAGATGACGCAGGCCAGGCGCGTGCTGGAGATCGGCACCCTCGGCGGCTACTCAACCATCTGGATGGCCCGCGCATTGCCTAAAGCCGGGCGCATTATTTCGCTCGAATTCAGCCCCAGGCACGCAGAGGTGGCTCGAGCCAATCTGCACTGCGCCGGCCTGCTCAGTCGTGTGGAGATTCGCGTCGGCCCCGCCCTTGAAAGCCTTCCCTTCTTGAAAGCATCGGGCGCCGGTCCCTTCGACTTGATCTTCATCGATGCTGACAAGGAGAACAACCCGCAATATCTCCAGTGGGCGCTCAGGCTCTCGCGCCGCGGGACGGTGATCGTTGTCGATAACATCGCTCGTCACGGCAGCGTCGTCCTGGCTAGGAGCTCCAAGCCCGACATTGTTGGTACGCGCCGCTGCCTTGAGATGTTGGCCCGCGAGCCGCGCCTGAGCGCCGTCGCCCTGCAGACCGTAGGCGTCAAGGGCCTCGACGGCTTCGCGCTCGCCGTCGTCCTGCACTGATCCTGCGCTGAACGGCCGGTCAAGCGTCCTGCACAATGGTCCCTTGGTGGTAAACGATCTGCCAGCCGTTCTTACCTCTCTGCCAGATGGTGGCCCGTCGCGTCAGCCGCTGCTGGTCCTGCAACAGCGTGTACGTGAGCAAGTAGACATCTTCGGCCAATTTGCGGCAATTGAAATCCCGTGTCTCCCACACGTCGTCGTGCGGCACGGAAAAACGCCGCTCCATCTCATCCAGCACAGCCTTCCTCGAATAGCGCCGGCCTGAGGCGCCGGTCTCCCAATAGTCCTCCACCGTCATTCGTTCAAAGTCCGCTTGCGAGGTCCCGAATTCGGGACGGTGAAAGATCGGTTCGCGTGCGGAAAGTTCGGCAAGAACCTCCTGCAACTCAGGCGAGGGGGGAAGCTGAGGTTCCATCATGGGAATCTCCATGGCGAATAGCATAGCCGCTCTTTCGCTGGAAACTAACCAAAGGCAGGAAAAATGCCTCGAAAACCTCGGCAATCCCGTTCACGCGGCGTAAAATTCTTTCCAACGCGAATCAGCGGCCAACATGAACCAGCGACCAACATGAACCAGAGAATTGACAAGATACGCCAGCTCCTCAATGAGCTTGAGTTGGAGCCCAACGCGCAGCCCGCGAGCGATCGCGACTTCTCCGCCCTGGAATTGCCGCTCATCGTTCAGCAGATCGTCGACGACCTGCAGCCGCAGCTCTCCCCATACGATGCCGCGTTTTACTGGTTTCTCTTCCGGCACTCCATCGCCAAGGACGGCGATCCTCATCTTCGCGTCAGCACGCGCCAGTTACGCACGGCCGTCGTCAAATCCTCCTACTCGCAATTGGATGAGAGCCCGGTCTCGCTTGGTAAGGTGCAGGACACGCTGCGCGCTCTCGAGACCATCGGCGCCATCCGCAAGGAAGGCGAACCCAACCGCGACGGCACACTCTACCGTGTCCTGATCCCGGATGATATCGAAGCCTGCCTGAAATACCGCGCGGAGCGCATGGCGTCAGACCAGAAATTCAAGTTTCCCTCTGCCGGAATTGAGATCGGCTGACGCGCAGCAGGATCCGCCAGGCTACAGCGAAACCAGAGTGACTGTACCCCGAATCTGATGCGCTCAAGTCGACGCGACCCCAAGGAGCGGCGACCCTGCACTGAACTCACCAGGGCACACCAACTCTGGTTTCGCTCTAAGTCTCGCAGCCAATTACAGCGGTTCCACAATTGCTATACCCAGTTCCGCAACCGCCGAGTGGCTTTTACATCAAGGAAAAGCCACCCTGCAAGACGCCGGAAAGGGCACGTGAATTGTGGAACCGCTCTAGTCGGCTCCCTCTTCCATCAGCGCCCTCAGCGCCGCCGCATACCTCGCAGGCAGGGGTTTGCGCTGCAACTGATCGTCGCAGACCACGTGCACCGTCTCGCCTTCGGCCAGAAGCGTCTTCTCTTCGCCCTCGGGAGCTTTGCGCAGGATTCGATAGGCGAACTTGAGCACCGATCCCCGCAGCATCGCCGGCCGAGTCTCGATCAGGATCTCGTCGTCGTAGCGTGCCGGCGATTTATAGCGGCAGGTTGCATCGATCACTGGCAGGATGCATCCGTGATCGCTCTCAAGGCGGCTATAGGCAAGGCCAATTGACCGCAACAGTTCTACGCGGCCGAGCTCAAACCAGACCAGGTAGTTGGCATAGTAGACAATGCCCATCTGGTCGGTCTCGGCATACCGCACCCGCACCTGCGTGGTCACCGGCATCGCGCGTTAACTCTCAAGCGAAACGCTGACAACTGACAACTGTGAACTGACAACTGTCTTTTCACGGCTTGACGTGCGTAAAAAGTTGCAGTTTGCTCACGTCGTTAAAGATGGTGAAGGCGATGAAGGCCATCAGCACCACAAATGCCGCCTGGTAGATTCGCTCCTTGATGACCAGGCTGATGTCCTGGCGCAGCGCGCTTTCAATCAGCAGAAGCAGAATCATGCCTCCATCGAGAATCGGGAAGGGAAGCAGATTCAGGATCCCAAGTTGCAGGCTGATTTCGCTGGCCAGTCCGAACTTCGGATACCAGCCATCCATCTCGGCGGCCTCGCCGGCAGCCTTGGCAATTCCCACAGGCCCCATCATCTGCGTCACTGAAAGCCGGTGGGTAAACAGCCGGTTCAGCACTTCGCCCACAAGGAGCGAATTGTTCTTGAAGAAGCCCAGTGACTTGCCGGCGGCCGATACAAGCGACAAGGGCTCGTTGCGGATGGGAATCGGAGTCGTCGAGAAGCCCAGCATCCATCTCGTATCGAGCTTCGTCGGCGTGGCCACAATCTGCAGTGTGGCGCCGTTGCGCAGCACGGTGAGGGTCAGCGTCTTGCCCTTCCCCGCTTGCATGTATGCCAGCAGGGTATTCACCGAATGGAATGCCTGGCCGTCGACGGCCTCGATGGCATCGCCACCGCGTAGCCCAGCCTCCTCGGCGGGCATGCCCGGCTGCACCTCCGCCACTGGAATCGGCCCCGGGAGATACTGCGGTGAAATCCCCGCGTCGCTTAAATCGAAATCGTCGCTCTTGGCGCTGGCCGGCACGCGCAGGCTCAGCTGCAGGGTTTTTCCCCCACGCTCCACCGCCATCGGCACCGTCTGATTGGCGTTCAACCGGAAGCGGTCATACACATTCTCCCAGCCCGGATTCTTGATGTTGTCGAAGCCCACGATCACATCGCCGGTCTCGAGCCCCGCCGTCGCGGCGGCCGAGTCCGGAGTAACCCACTCCACGCTTGTGGTCTTTACTGTCGCCGCTGGCACCTCGTTGATAAAGGCGAAATAAAACCACATCAACAACAGCGTCAGCAGAATGTTGAAGGTTGGGCCGGCAAGTCCGATCAGCATGCGCTGCCAGCGCGGGTGAGCCGTGAAAGCTCCCGGGTCGTCGACAGCCCCTTGGCTCGCTTGGTCGGAGGGACTGCCGGTTAGCCCGGACTCGGTTTCTCCGGTCATCTTCACAAAGCCACCCAGCGGAAGCAGGCAGACCTTGTACTCCGTCTCACCGATCGTGAAGCCGAAGAGGCGCGGACCGAAGCCGATGGAGAATGCCTCGACGCGAACCCTGCAGAGCTTGGCTACGATGAAGTGTCCACCCTCGTGCACCACGATGATCGCGCCGACAAGGACGATAAATGCAGCGGCAGATACCAGAAAGTCATGCATCGTTGTGCGAGTGTTTCCTTCGTTTAAGCGCAGTCAGCCGGCATGCGCTCATTGAGATTGCGGGAGCAGTGCCCGAGCCCGTTCTCGCGCTTCCTGGTCGGCGGCAAGCACCTCCGCAATGGTGGCGGGGTGGGCCTCCGGGGTCGCCGCGAGCACTTCTTCAATTGTACGCGGGATGCCCGTAAACGGAATACGACGTTCGAGGAAGGCCCCTACCGCCACCTCGTCGGCCGCATTCAGCGCGATCGAGTGCGCTCCCCCCTTTTCGGCCGCCTCAAAGGACAGCCGCAGGCAAGGGAAGCGCTCGAAGTCCGGCGCCTCAAAATCCAGGTGCCTCAAGGCCGCCAGGTCAAACGTCAGTGTGGACTTAGGCCGCTCCGGCCATGCCAGCGCGTACAGAATCGGCAGCCGCATATCCGTCACCGAAATCTGCGCCAGGATGGACCCGTCCACGTATTCCACCATCGAATGCACGGTCGATTGGGGATGGATGGTCACCCGCACCTGGGCTGGCGTCACGTCGAAAAGCCGGCAGGCCTCGATCACCTCGAGCCCTTTGTTCAGCATCGTCGCCGAGTCGATGGTAATGCGCCTGCCCATAACCCACGTGGGGTGCTTCAGCGCCTGCTCAGGAGTGATGCTCACGAACTGGTCGAGAGGAAGCTGGCGGAACGGCCCTCCTGAAGCCGTCAGCCAGAGCGTCTTCACCTCGCTGTGCGCGCCAACGCGCAGGCATTGGTGCACCGCGTTGTGTTCGCTGTCGATGGGCAGGATGGGCACCTTGCGCTCGCGTGCCGCTGCGGTCAGGATCTCGCCCGCCGCCACCATGCACTCCTTATTGGCCAGCCCCACCGGCTTTCCCTTGAGGATAGCCGCATGTGTGGCTTCGAGCCCCGCCACGCCCACGATGGCCGACACTACAAAATCGGCTTCGCCCAGCGTCGCGCAGGCAATCGTGCCCGCAGTCCCGTGAACCACCTCGACCCCGGAGACGCCTGCCTGGCGCAGCCGCGCTGCCAGCTTGCCGGCCAACTCCTCCGTGGCCAGCGACACCACCCTTGGCCTCCAGCGCACCGCCTGCGCAAAGGCCTGGTCCACGTTGCGCCCTGCAGCCAGCGCGGCCACTGCGTAGCGCTCAGGAAACTGTTCGACGATGGAGAGGGTGCTCTGCCCGATGGAGCCGGTAGAACCGAGAATGGCGAGTCTCTTCAAAAAACAGCCTCTAGCTTCTAGCTCTTAGCCTCTAGCCATTTCGCGTCAGTGCAATCGCCTTGTGTTGCGACTTGCGCATGCCCATAGGGAATCGGGCAGACCGGAGAACTCATGAATAAAGCCCGACCGTTCACAATTCCAGGAACGAGCTAGAGGCTAGAAGCTAGCAGCTAGCAGCTATTCTAAAACCTCTGATGAATCACCTGTGCGTACCAGAGCACCGGGCCGGCGAGCAGCAGCGCGTCGATGCGGTCCAGCATTCCACCGTGGCCGGGCAGCAGGTTGCCTGAATCCTTCACCCCAGCCGATCGCTTCAGTGCCGACTCGGCCAGATCGCCCACCTGTCCGGCCACATTAATGACTGCGGCCAGTCCCACCCAGTACCACATCTCATCCGGGTAGGCCAGCACTGCCGAGGGGAAAACGCGCTCCAGCCAGGAAACGATCGCCGAGTTCGATGGTTCCTGCATCACCGTCGCCAGGCTCACAAGCACCGCGGCAATCACCACGCTGCCGGCGACCGATGCGATGGCTCCCTCCCAACTCTTTCCTGGGCTCAGCTTGGGCGCCATCTTGTGTCGGCCCCACGCGCGGCCGGCGTAATAAGCGGCCGTGTCTCCCGCCCACACCACGAAAAGCAAAAACGCCACCAGCGAGGGCCCATTGGCTTGCTCGCGCAGCGTCGGCAAGGCGATCAGAGTTAAACCGGTGTAGAGCAGGCAGAAGATCGACGCCGAAGCGTCCGCAATGGTTTCCTCAACCGGCTTGAAGAAGGTGCAATACACCAGCAGGCCCAGGCCCAGAATTCCAAAGAGAGCCGGGGTCAGGTCGGGCCACTCAAAGTCGACGGCAAACAGCGCCAGCAGTGCCACCATCGTCGCGATTCGCGGCGGGTTTGCTCCGCAGCGCCGGCTGAGGGCCATGTACTCCCACCCTGAGAGCGCCGCCACCGCCGCCACTGCCAGCGTAAACAGCCATTGCCACCTGGGCCCGAGAAACACCAGAACGAGGACAATCGGAATCAGAACAACAGCGGTAATGATGCGTTTCATTCAGCGTTGAGAATACACCGCCGGGGCCGGAAGGAAGGGGTTACGGAAGATTTCCGGGCCTGATCGCACGGCCGGTGCCGAAAGCCTCTCAGCTCACCGCAATTCTGATGCGGTCGGGGTCCTCTTCCACTTCGCCGCCGTCCTCGCCGATCGCGCCGTAGCGGCGTTCCCGGCGCTGGAAGTCCGCGATGGCCTCCAGCAGGTGGATCCCCCGGAAGTCCGGCCAGCACCGCTCCGTCACGAAGATCTCGGTGTAGGCGATCTGCCACAGCAGGAAGTTCGAAATGCGCTGTTCGCCTGAGGTGCGGACGAGCAGATCGGGATCGGGCATGTGCGCCGTGTAGAGATGGCGGTGAATGTCCTCTTCCGTGACGTTCTCAGGGCCGAGATGCTTATGTTTCAACTCCGCCATCAGCCCGCGAAAGGCGTCCACCAGCTCAGATCGTCCGCCGTAGTTCAGGGCCAGCGTCAGCGTGGTGCCCGTGTTGCGCGCTGTTTCTTCCTCCACCCAGCGCATCTTGTCCTGGATGTCGGGCGCCAATTCGTGCGTCCGCCCGATGTACCGGAAGCGAATATTGTTCGCGTTCATGCGCTCCACGTTGTTTTCCAGGTAGGTCTTTAGCAGGCGCATCAGGAAGCTCACCTCGGCTCGGGGCCGGCGCAGATTGTTGTCGCGCGAGAATGCGTAAAGTGTAAGCCACGGCAAACCGATGCGGGCAGCCGTTTCCGTCACCTGCTGAACCGTTTTTGCTCCCTGCTGATGGCCCACAAACCGCTTGAGCGAGCGCCGACTGGCCCACCGGCCATTGCCATCCATGATGATGGCCACATGCCGCGGCAGGCGCTCCGGCTTCAGCGTCGCATAGACCGCGCGCTCCTCCGGGCTCAACTCATCGATGCGCAATGTGGGAGATAAAGACAAGGAATCGACTGTAGATCGCATTTGCGGTATCCACGCGGGGCCCGGAGAGCATCCCGAAGTGGCGCCGACGGAGTTCACGCACGGTGTAGGTTATGAGGCCGCTCAATCCGTGAACGAACCTACGGCCGGTACGCGAGACGCCTTCGGCCGGATCCGGGGAGTCACACCATCGACCGTAAAGCATTTTGGGGAATTCTGCAATGCGGCGCCAAGGTGTCGCCTGAGCCGGAGCACCGAAATGGTCCGGTGCCTCGGCGAACTAAGACCTTGGCGGGAAATCCGCGGATGAGACGTGTCGATTGCCGCCCTGGGGCGGAAGCACGCGCGAGACTCTTCTGCGCGATCAGCGCCCCCGCCGCCGGCTTTACGCGGTGCGGCGCCGGCCTGTCGCCGCGTCCCTCACGGCGCCGAAGAACAGCGTCCGGTGTAGCGAGTCCAGATGCGGCAACAGTTCGGCCACTTCAGCCAGGAAGGGGTCGCTCAGGATTGATTCCACCTCTTCGTCGCGGCGGCTGCGCTCATCACGAACCAGTTGACGCATTTCCACGCCAAGGGCCGTGGCCAGCCTCTCCAGCGAGCCCAACGTGGGAATCGCCTTGCCGTTCTCAATCTTTGAGATGTAGGTGCGGGGCACCTGCATCCTGCCCGCCAATTGCCGCTGGCTCAGGTGGCGTGCTCGGCGCATCTCACGCACCTGCCCGGCCACCTGCATGCCGGCGCCGCCGCTCTCCGGCACAGGCTGGCTGGTCACCAGCCTTGGGGCCAGATACACGGGCTCCTCGATATCGAGGGGCCTGTGGCATTTTCGGCATAGGGAGTTGCTGGTCCTATACTGCATCAGCCGGCAGTATTCACACCGCACCACTTCGCGTGTCTCCACGCTAACGAGAGAAGTTGCCATTTGGGATGCGCGGAGTGCCAGAGCATGGAACTCCAAGTGCATCGCTGCACTGTGATTGGTGCTACTTTCAACGAATGAACCATAATTGTCAAGTAGAAATTCAGGGTCAAACCGAAGAAAGGCCAATGAGACCCCTGAAAACCAGACAAATCGCGAACCATGTTGATTAACAGGAGCTCTAAATGGCAGCCAACACGAACTTTGGCCCCAGCTTCAATCGTGACCAGGCCTGGCAACTGCTCACCGAGTGGACTCAGAGCGAAAGTCTGCGCAAGCACGCGCTGGCCGTGGAAGCCTGTGTCGTGGCCTATGGCGAGCAGGAAGCCGCCCGCCTCGCGTTGGAGGGCGATGCGCGCGCCGCGCTCGTCGTGCTCTACTCAACCACCGCCCTGCTCCACGACTTCGACTACGAGCGCCATCCCACGGCCCAGGAGCACCCCTTCGTCGGCGTCCGCGAACTGGAGCGCCTCGGCTGGCCCGAGGAACTCCGCGCCGCCATCCTCGGCCACGCCCAATACTCCGGCGTGCCGCGCTCCTCGCTCCTCGCCAAAGTCCTCTTCGCCTGTGACGAGCTAGCCGGCTTCCTCACCGCCTGCGCCCTGGTCAAGCCCAGTAAGGCCATCGCCGACGTCGAGGTTTCGAGCGTGAAGAAGAAGATGAAAGACAAAGCCTTCGCCCGCGGCGTCCACCGTGAGGACATCGTGCAGGGCGCAGCCGAGCTTGGCGTCGACCTCGACGCCCACATCGCCTTCTGCATTGAGGCGATGAAGATGCGCGCCGGAGAGTTGGGGCTGTAAGTGCGGAGCTTTCGCGTCGACGGATTTGCCCCATCCTTGGCGTCGTCTCATCGCGCCAAGGGTGGGACAGCACGAGCCGAAACCTGACTCAAATGAAGCTAAATGCTAGGAGCTAGAGGCTAGAAGCTGCTTTTTTGCCTATCTCCCCCACTCCCCCTTCTCGACTTGAGGCGCGTCCCGCGGCTCCCGGTTGTATCGATAAAACCAGCATTCCACCGTGCCGCCCGTATTCAACTCCACGGCCTGCCGCTCGCGAATATACTCGCTCGTCTCCGGCGCCCGCGGATCGAAGCCCTCGTAAGCGTCCAGCCTCGCGAGCACGCCTTCGTCCTCCGGCAGCTCCATCACCGTCCCAATAATCCTGCTCTTCGCACCGGGATCGGCTACGGCGCCGGGGTAGCCGCCCAGATCGTAGAGCCAGCCGCGCACGAATCCCTCGCCCACGGGCCGCAGCTTCGCCGCCACACGCGCAATCTGCGTCGGCGCGAGACCGGGCTGCAGCGTCCCATAGGCAAACAGGTATTCGCTCATCCTTCGCAATATGATGTTAGGCTCTGTTCCCAATCCTTGGACAGTCCCCACCCATGGAGGCGGGCGCAAAGCCCTTCTCCCGGCACACTACCGTTCGCCGTTCTAGGGCAGTTGACATCGTTCGTCCTTACCCATGTGGTATTGCCACGCCTGGATCGTCTCGCCTCGTGCATAAAACTCGATCTGCCTGTCTCCCGCGTCGGTGTGAACCTTGAATCTCGCGATGCGTTCCGGGTCACCCTTAGAGAACGAGGAGCCGAGAAGGGACTGCCCGTCGCGAAGCCCCGCATTGAAAGCCGGCCCGTTTTCGACGACTCCCGTGACGGTTCGTGAGGATCGAGAGCGATCGAAGTCGAGCCCGAGATCGAAGGTCGGTACATCTTCCAGAGACGCGTGGATACAATAGCCCAGCACAGGCAGGCGCTCGGGCGCGGGAAGATCTCCATGATGAGTCACTGCTTGTTGCAATAGGACGCGTGACTCTGGCGAGAGGTAGCGCCCGGCCGTTGCGAGAACGCGATCGAGGGTATATGGCTGATCGCCCGTTCGCACCATATCGAACATCACATCGTCGAGCGAGTGTCGCCCTCCCGACTCTCTCCGGATTGTGCCATCCAGCCAGAGCGAAATGATCCGGCCACGAACGTATTCATCATTCGAGGCCGGAAACCTGCGCAATGCGATGTTCATTGACTGGATGTATTCCTGAGCCGTCAACTCGCCAGCCTGGTACGTGAGCAATTGGGCGTAGTATTCGGTTGGCCCTTCCCGGAACCACTTAATGAGGTCTCCGTTGTATCCCGTCGGCACCGATCCCATTCGCTCCGGGTCCCACGCATGAAAGGACTCATGCGCAAGTACTGGAAGCAGCCCGCTGAATGAATCAAGACGAGACACGAACATCCAGAACGCATTCGTAAATGCGCTGCCATCGCTGCTCCCGTGATCTTGGTCGTAGGGGCTGAGTGTGACGAGAAAATATGGAAAATTGTCGTCGTGCCAGAAACTTCGAACCATCCCGACGACTTTTTGAACGTCTTTGACCGCATCGTTATCAGAGAAAGTCCAGACGCCCCGCACGGCGAGAAACGCAGGGCTGCCGTTGATCCGGAACGGGTGAATGCGGTAATCGCCGGCCGCGTATAGACCTTCGTTCACATCTCTCCACGACCCGGTATACGTTTGGCAGCGATCAGCCGCCGAAGAAGTCGTGCCGAAACTGGTGGCCAACACCCACGCGGCTGGAAGCGCTTGCCAATCGAAATTCGCTGTTTCGATTGCCCGATCGTCGAGCTTCAGCCGCACCAAGGCGTTGCTTCCCGTGAATTCAACGTATTCGCGCATCAAGACTGGATGGAACTGAAACGGGTGCACCAGCGGCCCATTCCAATCCTTTTCGAGATCGTACGCAATGACAACGGAACGGTGCGGGGGAGCACGGATAACCATCGAGTCTGCATCCGCGCCTTTCTCAAGCGAAGCACCCTTCGAAACTGCGCGCAGGTTGGTCGTGGTATGCAGGGTCTCTCCGGCCCACTGCGTTGGCAAGATCAACGTCTGGGCTCCGTTCGCGCTCGACCGAAACGAGAATCTCACGTGCAAGACGAGACCGGCAGGCGTCGCCTCCGGATGGAATCGATAGGTAATGCTCTGTTCGTGTGCCGTCGCCGGGAAACGGCATTGTGCGAAGCCGGCGTTCGAGACTCCGGCAAGGCCCACAAAACACATCGCGAGGCATCGCCAGATGAGGCCCATGCCGCAGTCGCAGGTTCGGGTTCTTCTGCAGCCGCTCATTTCGTGCTCAGGCGTCACGCGGTTCCTCGCTTGGTATTCCGACACGTGCGTCGCTTGTGCGAATTGCGAGCCTCGTAAATCCACGAGACGCAACCATGGCTGCCAGCGCTCACCAATGCCCGATACTGGCGCCGTAGGTGAAAGGCGCGCGCCCCCGTGTTCCTATGCCCCTGAGTTGCTACGCGCCGCGGACTGTCGCCCGCAGCTCCGCCACAATCTCCTTGGCAGCCGCCCGCGCCTCCGCTTCTTTATCCGGCGGAAAGCTGATGGCTCCCACGCGCGCATGCCCGCCGCCGCCGTAGCGCTCGCAAATCTGCGCCAGGTTCACCATCTTCGTGGGGTCGGCCTTCGTCCATGGATTCGATCCGACAGCCACCTTCGTCCGGAAGCTCGACTTCGACAACCCGATCGAGTACGTCGCCTGCGGATAGAGATAGTACGGGATGAACTTGTTGAATCCCTCCAGCGGATGATCGGTGATGTCGAACAAGATCGTCCCGTCGCGTTCTTCCGCGCGCCTGCGAATCAGTTCCAGCGCTTCCTCGTGGCGCTTCAGCAGCGGCGGCAGCAGTTCTGACACAAACGGCTGGCACAGTACATTGTCCAGCGGCATCTCCGTCAGCAGCGGGATGAGCCGCGGAATGAACTCCGGATCCTGCGTAGCCTCGATGATGAGCGTGAGCTTCATGGCCGGGGCTGCCATCTCTACCGCCGCTTCTGCGCTCTCATACTTTGCGCCATCCACGATGTCGGCCCAATGAATCAGCTCCGCCACGGGAGCCGTATTGAATCCATATCGCGTTTTGGCGATGTGAGCCAGAAAGCTCGTGCACGATGTGTAGTTGGGATCGAAGAACTTCCGCTTCGCGCACGCCGGATCGCGTTGGCATGCCAGAAAGTTCTCGTGGTCCTGCGGAGTCAGGAACGCCGATTGGTGGTGATCGAACCACCAGGTGATGCGCGGCGAGGCCGAGTATTTGAAGTCGACAATCGCATTTTCGTCGCCGGTGAACTCGCTCTCGTCGAACAGCGCTCCGGCGCGATGCACTAGCCCGCGATATTCGTATCTCGCGTCCCGGGTGATGCACTCGCGATGGAAGCGCGTGAACAGCGAGGCTGAGCAAGCTCCGTCAAAACACTTGTCGTGATAGAAGACGCGAACCCGTAACACGGGGGACCCTCCTGCCGCCACATCCTTAAAGACCGGAACTGTACAGCATCAAGGGCTGGGCCGATTGTGTCAAGCGGAGAGAACGGATTAAGGATTAGCGAACAGAAAAAAGCAGAGCAAAAGAAGAGCAAATCGCAACTCCCGACTAGGGCGCGTGAACGCAACGCGCAGCGGCGCGAGTGCGCACGCAAGTTTTGAGTACATGGCAAAACAATCGACCCGCTCTATCGCGGTCTTCTACTCCCTATTCCCTATTCCCTAATCCCTGTTCCCTCGTTTTCCCGTGGTCCGGATCACAATCTGCCTCATCGCCCATCGTTTACCCTCAAAAGAGTCTCCTGGCATGACCACGGCCGCCGCTCAAGCTCGTTACCCGCTCACCCAGGGCGTTAACCCGTGGCTGGTCACCGTTTCGGTCATGCTGCCCACCTTCATGGAGGTGCTCGACACGGCCATCGCCTCGGTGGCCCTGCCTTACATCGCTGGCTCGCTCTCGGCCTCAAACTCTGAAGCCACCTGGGTGCTCACCAGCTACCTGGTCGCCAACGCGGTCATTCTTCCCGCCTCCAACTGGTTTGCCCGGCGATTCGGCCGCAAGCGCTTCCTGCTCACCTGCGTCATCCTTTTCACCGTCGCCTCGTTCTTTTGCGGCGCGGCCCCGTCGCTCGCGGTCATCCTCCTGGCTCGCGTCCTGCAGGGCGCAGGTGGCGGCGCCTTGCAACCTCTGTCGCAAACCATCCTGCTTGAAAGCTTCTCCCTCAAGGACCGCTCCAAGTCTATGGCGGCCTATGGGCTGGGAATCGTGCTCGCTCCTGTGCTCGGTCCCACGCTGGGCGGATGGCTCACAGACACCTGGAGCTGGCGCTACGCCTTCTACATCAACATTCCCGTCGGCATTCTCGCCGTCATTCTGATCGGCCGCTTCGTCCACGACCCGCCCTACATCAAGAACGCCAAGGTGGGCGCATTCGACAACATCGGCTTCGGCCTGCTCGCCGTTTGGACCGGCTGCCTGCAGATCGTGCTCGACAAGGGCCAGGAAGACGATTGGTTTGGCGCCACCTGGGTGCGCTGGGCCGTTGCGGCGCTCGTCGTCGCGCTTGTGCTGTGGATCTGGCGTTCCTGGGCAAATCCCAAAGGCCTTGTCGACCTGCACATCCTTAAGAACCCGAACTTCCGCACCGGCTGCCTGATGATTGCCATGCTGGGCATGTGCATTTACATCACTATCGCCATCCTGCCGCTCTACTACCAGGAGATTCTCGGCTACACGGCCTTCACCGCCGGCTTGGTTGTCTTTCCCCGTGGCGTAGGTTCCTTTGTCGGCTCGCCCATCATCGGCATTCTCGGTTCGCGCATCGACAACCGCAAGCTGCTCTGCGCCGGTTTCCTCGGTTTCGCCGTCTGCGCCTTCATCTTTGGCGAGGTCAACCTCGACATCGGTCCCTACACGCTCCTCATTCCCATCACCCTCACAGGCTTCGCATTGAGCTTTGTCTTCGTGCCCCTTTCCACGCTGTGCACTGCCACCATCTCCAGAAACGAGATGGGCAACGCCACCGGCCTCTTCAACATGCTGCGCAATATCGGTGGATCAATCGGCATCTCCATGGCTACCACGGCGCTCATTCGCCGCGCCGCCCTGCACCAGACTAACCTCGGCGCGAATCTCTCGCCCAGCTCCGCTGTTCTGCAGCAGAAGTCCGCCATGATCGCCGCGTACCTCGGCCATCGCATCGGCCCGGCCGCCGCGCGCCCCGGCTCCTACGGCCTCATCTATGGACTCATGGAGCAGCAGGCCGCACAGCTCGCCTACGTCGATGTCTTCCGCTGGACCGCCATCCTCGCCCTCATCTGCGCCGCCTGCGCCTGGCTCTTCAAAAAACCCGCCGCCCACACCGCCCCGCCACCCGGCGCGCATTGAGTCTTACCGCGCCAGCGCCACAAATCTGCTCAGCCCCTCGTCGTACTCCTCAATCCGCCCCGTCAGAATGTCGTAGTACCACCCGTGCACCGTCAGCCGGCCTTCCTCCATTGCGCGCCGCACCGGCATCTGCGCCTGCAGGTTTTTGAGTTGCGCTACTACGTTGCCCCGGATCAGCGCCCCCAGCTCGGCGCTCTCGCCATCGTTCGGATTCAGCGGCTGCCGGTAAGCGAACGCCGCCTCCACATGGTCCAGCCAGCGCCGCGCCTTGGGCAGATTCTCCAGGCTCTTCCGGTCGAGCGCCGCCTTCAGCGCTCCGCAGTCCGAGTGGCCGCACACAATCGCGTGCCTCACCCTCAGCACCTCCACCGCATACTCGATGGTGGCCGTCACGCCATCCACATCGTCGCTCGGTTTCGGCACCACGTTCCCGATGCTGCGCGAAATGAACAGATCCCCCGGCTCCGTCCCCAGGATCATATCCGGCAGCACGCGCGAATCCGCGCAGGTAATGAACAGCCACTCCGGCGTCTGTCCCTCCGCCAGCAAATGAAAATGGCTCTTCCTTGCCGGAAACACCTCGGCCAGGAACTTCTTGTGTCCCTCAATCAGCCTTTGCATTTTTGCTCAGCCGCTCCATCCTCGCCTCCGGCGATTTCGTTCTCGTTGAGAGTCGCGCACCGTCCGCCTCGGAATCGCGTGCCGCTCGCCTTTGCACAGCCTATCGCACGCAAGCGGCTCAAATCGCGCCGGCACGTTCCGTGCGTCTATCCTTAAAAAGAGGAAACGGCTCCAATGCTTCGCTTCCAATGGTCTTCGCGCATCGCAATTCTGTCGATTCTTCTTCTGACAGCCCTGACTCTCCACGCCCCGGCCCAAACTGTCGACAACCTCTCGCCCGACCTCCGCTCGCGTATCGACCGGATCGCAACGCAAGTGCTCGAAGCCACCGGCGTCCCCTCGGCATCCGTCGCCGTCGTTCAGCACGGCAAGCTCGTTTACACCCACGCCTACGGATTCGCGCGCCTCGCAGCAGACTCCGCTCCGGGGGTTCCCGTAGCCCCGGCAATGCGCTACTCTATCGGTTCCATCTCCAAGCAATTCACCGCGGCCGCGATCCTCATGCTTCAGGAACAAGGCAAACTGTCTATCGACGCTCCCGTCGGCAAATACATCCCCGGCCTCACGCGCGGCAACGAGGTCACCATCCGCCAAATCCTCTCTCACACCTCTGGCTATCAGGACTACTGGCCCGAAGACTACGTCATGACCCCCATGCTCCAGCCCGAAACCGCTCAGCAGATCCTCGACACATGGGCCAAAAAGCCTCTCGACTTCGATCCCGGCACCGAATGGCAATACTCGAACACCAACTTCGTCATCGCCGGCCGCATCGTCGAAATCGTCTCCAGCGAGCCGCTCTTCCAATTCCTCACCGAGCGCATCTTCCGCCCGCTCGGCATGACCTCGGTCTGGAACTCCGACGAGAACCAGCTCATGCCTCCCGACGCCACGGCCTACTATCGTCACGCTCTCGGCCCGCTGCGCACCGCGCCCAAGGAAGGCGCTGGCTGGATGTTCGCAGCCGGCGAGCTCGCCATGACCGCTCATGACCTTGCCCTATGGGACGAAAGCCTGATCGCGCAGTCGCTCCTGAAACCAGGAAGCTACAAAGCAATGTTCACTGAGGTCAAGCTGAAAGACGGAAAGGGCACTGAATACGGCCTCGGCGTCGAAGTCCGCGATCGCGACGGCCATCGCTCAATCGAACACTCTGGCGAGGTCTCCGGCTTCGTCTCAGACAACGAAGTCCTCGTTGATGATGGCGCAGCCGTGGCCGTCCTCACCAATCAGGATGCCGTCGGCGCCGCTGCCACCATTGCCAAACTCGCCGCGCCTCTCGTCGCCGGCTACCCGCTCAGCGCTCCTGAGCAGCAAGCCCTCGAAATTTACCGCGGCCTCCAGCAGGGCCGCATCGACCGCTCGTTGCTCGCGCCCAACCTCAGCGACTACTTCACGCCCCAGGCGATCGCCGACTTTGAATCCAGCCTCGCCCCCCTCGGTGAGCCGCTCAGCCTCCGCCAGACCCACGAAGAACTCCGCGGCGGCATGACCTTCCGCTCCTTCGACATCGCCTACCCGGACCGCCGCCTTCGCCTCACCACCTACACCTACCCTGGCGGCAAGCTGGAGCAGTACCTGATCGCCCCTACCGAGTAACAATAAAAGCGGAGAGACGCATGTCCCGCGTCAAATTACCGGCCCATGAGTCACCGGCCCCTGGGTCACAAGCCGTTGACCAGCACGCACCTAGCCGCGCGCATCGCACGTACTTTACCTTTGCGATTACATGCATCAGCCGGTACATGATTCTGCGCGACCGCGTCTTCGGCCTCTCCAAAAAGGGCCGGAGCCCGGTCGGCATTCACGAGCGCGCTTTGCGCCACTTCATTGCGAGCGCAGCCAGCCGGCTCGACGCAGTGTTTGTCGAGCCGGTCTCTTTCCCAGCGCATGCGGCGGTCCTGCTCTGCCACGGCATAGGCGAAACCGTCGAGCAGTGGTTCGGCGTGCAGCAGTTGCTCGCCGCAAATGGCGTTGCGTCATTGGTATTTGATTACTCGGGATACGGCAAGAGCACCGGGCGCCCTGACTGGGATCGGTTTGAACAGGATACGGTGGCAGCGTTTGCATCATTGCGCAACCTCGTTCCCGATCTGCCGGCCTCTGTGCTGGGCTTCTCGCTCGGCAGCGGTGTGGCGACAGCGACGATCAACAGACTCGACGCTCACCGCCTGATTCTGTGCCAGGCCTTTCCATCGTTTCGCCGAGCTGCGACAGCAGCGTGGATTCCCAAGGGGCTCACTCGGCTGGTGCCGCCCATTTGGCACGCGCAACAGCCGCTCACCGATTGCCGCCTGCCTGTCCTCGTTGTCCACGGCGAAAAAGACCGGCTCTTTTCCCCAAAGATGGCGTCGGAACTGGCCGCGTTTTGCTCTCCGGCCGCGAAAGTTCTCCTGATCCCAGGGACATCGCACAATCAACCGTTCCGCCGGCCGCACCTCAACTATTGGGGGCCCATCATCTCCTGGATTGGCAAATAGTCGGGCGCCCATTCCAACATGACCACGGCATGGGTGGGCAACGTGTAACTGGTTGTGGCGAGCTACGACCCGCCCCGCTCTGGCTGCGACTCGTTCTGACGGTCCCGATTCGCATAATCCTCGTCCAACCGATCCTTCCTGTTTTCGCGCTCTTCCAGTTCCCGGCGCTTTCGCTGCTCTTCGCGTTCCTCGCGTCCGTCCGCCATCATCTGCTCCTCCACTCCAGTCTAGTGACCTCACGCGAAGCGCCGCCCGCCTCGCCCGCTGATCTAGGCAATTCACTCGTCCAAAAGCCCGCCGCACGAAGTGCCTTCCGGTAAACTTGAGTCTGACCCATGTTCGAAAACCTTACCGACAAACTCCAGCGCGTCTTCAAGAACCTTCGCGGCCAGGGCACGCTCACTGAAGAAAACATCGCCGAAGCCCTGCGCGAGATCCGCGTCGCCCTGCTTGAAGCCGACGTCAACCTCAAGGTCGTCACTGACCTCGTCGAGCACATCCGCGAGAAGGCCGTCGGCACTGAAGTCCTCACCGCGCTGTCTCCCTCCGAGCAGGTCGTCAAGATCGTCCGCGACGAGCTCGTCGCCCTCCTCGGCAAAGACACCGCCCGCTTCAACTTCGCCTCCAAACCGCCCACCGTCATTCTCATGGCCGGCCTGCAGGGCTCCGGCAAGACCACCACTTCGGGCAAGCTCGCCGCATGGCTCAAAAAAGGCGGTCATCGCCCCATGCTGGTCTCGGTCGACGTCTACCGCCCCGCCGCGCGCGAGCAGCTCAAGGTTGTCGCCAAGCAGGTCGAAACCCGCCTCTATGAAGGCGACCAGAAGGGCGAGCCCGCCGGCTCCGCTCTTGTCGAGCGCCTCGCAAAAGAAGCCCGCCGCGAAGCCATCATCATGGGCTGCGACACGCTCATCGTCGACACCGCCGGCCGCCTCCACATTGACGAAGAACTGATGGCCGAGATGGAGAGCCTCAAAAAGCTCCTAAGCCCGCAGGAGATCCTCTTCGTCGCCGACGCCATGACCGGCCAGGACGCCGTGAAATCGGCCGACGAGTTCCACAAGCGCCTGGGCATCACGGGCGTGATCCTCACCAAAATGGACGGCG
>Ga0187891_1001551_pt1 | contig 19424 bp, 15 predicted proteins | sample June2016WEW_21_4_FD_132990 | JGI IMG/M metagenome (GOLD analysis project Ga0187891, IMG submission 132990) | Peatland microbial communities from SPRUCE experiment site at the Marcell Experimental Forest, Minnesota, USA - June2016WEW_21_40 | ecosystem: Environmental > Terrestrial > Soil >... | reverse complement strand
GAACGTTTGGTTAACGCCGGCATGTGTTACCGACCTGCCGCCACAACTTTTGTTCAAAATCCCCTCCGGAAAACTTCACCCTCCAGTGCATCCATCGTTCAGCTGGCTAAGGATTGGGGAGCAGATTCGGATTCTGAACCCACGCCATCGGGACAAAAAGAAATTTGAATTGATTGTCCAAAGCATCAGGAAACTGGGATTGAAAAAACCGATTCAAGTGAGCTCTCGTGCCACGGATGAAGCTGAAGGCGAGGGTTTTGACTTGGTATTCGGACAGGGGCGCCTCGAAGCATTCATGGCTCTAGGTTTCAAAAAAATTCCGGCGATTGTTGTGCAAATTAGCAAGGAAGACCGGCTCTTGCGCAGCCTGGTGGAGAACATGGCCCGGCGGTTGCCGTCGCCGATGGAGTTAATCAACGAAATCCATCGTCTGAAAGCACAGGGAGATAATAATAGTGACATCGGACGAAAACTGGACATAGACCGCCCGACAATTATTGGCTTGATTGCTTTGAAAAAAGCCGGCGAGGAACGCTTGCTGGAAGCGGCGCTGAACGGGAAAATTCCGTTGGGCGTTGCAATAGATATTGCCAAGACAGATGGCGTTGAAACGCAACGAGCGTTGTTGAAAGCCTACGAAAAGAAGCAGCTCAACCAAGCTTCAATCCGGGACATCAAGAAACTGATGGAGCGACGGCGGTTTTTGGGAAAGCAGCGCGGTTCGGGCGGACGTGGTTCGCGAAAGAACCGGCCGAGCGCCGAAAATCTGGTCAGTGTGTATCGGCGCGAAAGCGAAAAACGCAAATTGCTCGTTCACAAGGCGCGCCTCTGCGAAGAACAACTCATTTTCGTCGTGACGGCATTCAGCAAGCTCATGGCGAATGAACATTTCGTGACACTGCTGCGGGCGGAATCGTTGGCGACCATGCCCAAAGTCCTCGGAGAGAAAGTGGCAAAACAACAAAAGGAAGGAATATGAACGTGAATGAAATGAAGCTGGGGTTTGAAATGAAGACAATAGAGCTTCCATTGGAGGCAATATTACCCATTCGGAATATCAAAAGTCCCCACAACTTGCGACGGTATCAGGCGATTGTAAAATCCATACGCGAAGTAGGGATGATTGAGCCGATGGTGGTTCATCCCCAAAAGGACAAGTCAGGCACGTTTCTATTGCTGGACGGGCATTTGCGCCGTTTTGCGTTGAAACAACTCGGCAAAACGGTCGCGGAGTGCATCATCTCCAATGACGACGAATGTTTCACTTACAACGCGCGGATCAACCGGCTGCCGCCCATCCAATGCCACAAGATGATCGCCAAAGCGATTCGCAATGGTGTCAACCCGGAGCGGATCGCAGGCGCGCTGGATATGCCGCTGAATGTCGTGCGCGGATTGATTGAGTTGCTGGACGGCATCACTGACGGAGCGGCAAATTTGTTAAAGGACAAAAACATTTCCGAGAAAGGTATCCGCTTGTTGAAAAAGGTTAAGCCGCCGCGACAAATGGAAATCGCGGAAGTGTTGGTGAGCGCAAGCAATTATTCGATAGGATATATCGAATCGCTGATTTTGATGACACCGGATGAACAACGGGTGAATCCCGCAGAGCCAAAAAAGAAAACCGGCCTGTCAGCGGAGGAATTGGCCAACATGGAACGCGAAATGGAATCGCTGGAAAAAGATTTCAAAGCGGTGAAGGCAAGCTTTACGGAAAACATGATGTGCCTGACGTGCGCTCGTGGTTACATAAAAAAACTTCTGAATAACGCCAAAGTTGTCAGGTTCCTCAACGCGCATTTTTCGGATATTATGTCTGGTTTCGAGAACATCGTAGCCACAAAAACCGTGTGAAATTTTCTGTCCGCTGGCGGTCTGGTATCCATTCGACCAAACTGACAATCGGTTTTGCTTCCGTCCGGCAACCTCGTTGCGCCGTCCTGCCAGGCACGTCCATTTCTGGCTAGTGCGAGGCTTCCAAATTGGATATAAAACAATGCAGGCAAAACAACCCGCCCATGAACCGCTTCAATCACGGCACAGCACCGCCGAAGCACCGTCGCTGGACGGTTGATGAAGAACGGTTGCTGGGAACCAAACCGGATCGCGCGCTCGCTAAAAAATTTAGCCGCACCACTACTGCCGTTGCTGCCAGGCGACATCTCAAACACATCAGTCTCATCAAAAAGTGGAGGCCGGAGGACGACAAACTTCTCGGCAACCGGCCGGATGCACAAGTGGCCATGTTGCTCAAACGCCCTCGCTACCAAGTGGCTTATCGGCGGCGGCAGTTCGGAATCGCGTTCAAGCATCCCGATTACCATCTTTGGGAACCGGGCGAGATTGCCATGTTAGGTCGGCAACCGGATCGTAAAATAGCCGAACTGACCGGACGCACCGTCAAAAACGTGCGGCACAAACGCCTGAAACTTGGCATCCCCTTCTTCAATCCTGAATTTCGTCCGTGGACGCGCGCAGAGGATAAATTGCTGGGCACCATGCCCGACACCGAAGTGGCCGCGCGGATAAAGCGAAACGTCGTGGCCGTTCTCAAACGGCGTCACCGCCTGCAAATTCCAAATCGCGTCCCCGCGCATCATGTCTGGACGCGGAAACAAATCGCCCTGTTAGGAACCCTGCCTGACACAGACGTAGCTCGGCGGCTCGGATGTCCGGCCTATGTGGCGACCTTCAAACGCCGGTCGTTGAAAATTCCACGCGCCCGGAAGCCCGGCAGCAACGCCAATCCTTGGACACCGGCGGAAATTAAACTGCTCGGCACATCGCCAGATGAAGAAGTCGCACGCCGGATTAGTCGTTCGGTCGGCGCTGTCATCCAGCGCCGCGAACTTCTGCACATTCCGATGCAGAATCCAAAATTACGCGATTGGACGGCGGACGAGGACGGACTTCTGGGCACAGAATCGGACGCCGAAATTGCGCGCCGGCTTGGCCGCACGTTAAGCGCAACCAGCCACCGCCGCGTCAGGCTGAAAATTGCCGCTTGGCGACCAGACTGATTCCGCTGACACTTAACGCTCACCAAAACAATGAACCGCATCTACCAGGGCCGCGTCAGCAAGGTTGAAATTCCTGACGGCAAGGACGAATGGAAAAAACTCGACGACGGAGAATCCGCCTTATGGCAGCACCACCAACTTTTTCAGGACGATGTGAATTATCTTCTTGCCGCTTTTGCTGCGTTAGTCCCGACGTCTTGCGAAGATGATATTTGGAAAGACTATCAAGCCGCGATTGAACGGAGTTGGGAATCATACACGGGCAGGCAAGGCATATGGGATCGCCCATTTGAAAATGCGTGCGTAATTGTCGGATGCAAAAAGGACGCCTCGTTCAAAGAGTTTCGACGCAAATTGAACAGCTTGACCGGCTCGAAGGCTTCCGAAAAACAAAAATTCGAGGCGTTGAAGCAATTGTTTGAACCGGCGACCGAAGCCGCGAAGAAACTCAAAAAACACGACGAACCAGTAGAAGAATCGTTGAAGGGAAAAGCGAAAGACCTGTTTGGCAGCACGCTTGTCAATCTCTGCGCGCAAAAAACTAAAGTCACCCCGCGTGATGTTATAGCCAAGCAGCGCAATCGCGCGAGCGAATGCACTAAAAAAGTGAATGAGGGCGAGCGATTGAAATGGGCAGATGTTTTCTATTTCAAAACGGACACAAGCGCGGCCAAATGGTCGCGTGAGGACGCCGCAAAAAACATAATTCAGTTTCTCGACAAACTTCTTGGAGAAGTCGAAGAAAAAGAGAAAGACGCGAAGACAAGCGACCAGAAGAAAAAAATGGCAGACCTAGCCGAGCGGTTGGAAAAACAGAAAAAGCCTTTGGCTGCTTGGTGTAACAATTCCAAAACCGATCTACCGACAACAGAGCCGACACGGAAAGGAAGTGGCGGCTATGACTTGAAAGCTGCTGTCTTGTTTTCATTGCAACCGGACTTGGATGGATTCCGGGACGCATTTCTTTTGTTCAATCAAGCGAGACTTAAAGAAGAATTCGCGACAACAGAAAAAGGTGACGCCGCTTACATCGCGCGCATGGCTGGCGGAGTTGCGCGTCCCGTATTTCCTTTTTTCTGTGACGTGTGGGCAGGAAAAGTGAATGATGAAAAAATTGGGCAAGGCATCTGGCCGGATTTTGAAAAACAGGCGTTCAGTGAAGTTTTTACAAAAATCGGTCAGTTCATCGTGCGCGGGCGGAAATTTGAACTCCGGCTTGCGATTGCCGATCAAATCATCGCCAAAATCGAAACGCAAAAAAAATCCGATGCACGACTACAGGCTGTTGAAAGGATTGCTGAAGATTTAGCAGATGAATTACCAGATACTGCCGTAGATGAGAACGGCCAAAAAAGACCGTATGGAATTCGTGAGCGCACTTTGAAGGGATGGCGGAAAGTTCGTCCTGCATGGCGGGAAGCACTAAAGAAAACGCCGAATCTTACGGCGGAAGATTTGATAAAACAAAAAAATCGGATGCAGGAGCGCCAGCGCGAGAAGTATGGCAGCGCATCACTTTTCGACCGTCTTGCAAAAGAACCTGAAATCTGGAATCACGATGATAAAGAGGATGCTGTGGAAACATGGGCTGATTATGTTGAAAACCTTGAAGAAAAGGCTCACTTGGAAACCGAGCGCCTTTTTGCTCCGGCTCATGCCACGCTGTCGCCGCGCTTTTTCCGCTGGTCGGAAACAAACAACAAAGAACATCTGGAAGCAAGTTCCCCAGACGTTCCGTTTGAATTAAAGGCTGATGCTCTTGATTTAAGCAAAAAGGAAAAATCACAAATTAAAATCCATTTTTGGTCGCCTCGACTATGGCGTGACGGCTTACGAGGAAAAAAAGAAAATCTCGACAAGGACGAGCCGGATCAAAATTGGATGCCGCCTGTTTTGCGGGCATTCGTAAAAGCGCGTAAGTGGCCTTGTGACAAACAAAGTTTTGCGGGTGCTTCTGTGCGACTAGCTCCGCGCTGCAAAGAGAACATCCAATTGGTGTTTGAGCCGGAGTTGCACACAGAAATCCTTTCAGCTAAATGGAAAGAAAACTTCCCGTTCAGCCCGGCGAAAAACAAAGAGTCTGAATCCGTTGGATTATTTTGGCCACGAACAAAAGAGGATAAAGTTTTATGGTTCGACAAAGGTGAAACGCGATGCTTGGGCGTTGATCTTGGCCTGACAAACAGTGCGGCGTGGCAAATTCTCCAAGCGACCAATAAAGACGCAACTGCAAAGGCACCTCGGCTTCGTCATCGGCTAAACCCCGATTCGGAAAAAGCCGCTTGGTTTGCTCATTCAATTACAAACGGAATTGTCCGCGTTGCAGGCGAAGATTGCTGGGGCTGGCGAAAATTCGCGCCGGATGAAAAGGCCAAGCTCCGCGCGGAGTTGAAAAAGCCAGCAGGAAAGCGGAATGCTCTTTGTCGCAAATTTCTTTCACTTAACCGGGAAATTGAGTTTGAAACGGCAACTCATAGCTTCCTGCCGGAATTATCGGGAAGTGGCGGACGCAATCCAACGGATGATGAAACAAAGGAAGCGGCGGAATTTTTCAGCACCCTCAAAACCAAGGGCTTTGACATCACAGATCGTCAACCAAGCTGGGGGAAAAATCTTTCGTTTCCCAAGCAGAATGATGAATTGCTTTGGGGACTGAAACGAGTTCGCGCACAACTTTTCCGGCTAAACCGCTGGTCAGAGCAACTTGGCAAAGAACGCGATTCAAAGCCCTACCAATCAGCAATTGAAATCATCGGTAATCTTCGTAGCGATGATCCACTAATTGAACTGGCGACGCTCAAGAGCGAGCCGAAGAGACTGAAAAGCCGTATTGCCGAGCTGGCCGGCGAATACCTTGACTGTTTCAAAACCCTGCTTCCACGCATCGCGGACCGCATCTTGCCGTGGCGTCGCGGGCATTGGTCGTGGAAACCTTGCGACAATGATTGGCACAGAATGGAACTGGACGCGTCAAAACCCAGACCCGAAGCCCTGCTTGCTGGACAGCGAGGCATCAGCCTACCGAGGCTGAACCAATTGAAAGATTTAAGGCAGTTGGCTCAATCGTTGAATCATCTTTGTCGGCGCAAACAAATTAAGCGTAATGAGACCGTGCCTGAACCTTTTGAAGACTGTCGGCAAGCGATGGAAGACGCACGAGAAGATCGCGCCAAAAAGATTGCTCACGAAGTTTTCGCAATCGCTCTTGGGGTCGAGCTTGCACCACCACCACCAGACAAACAGGAGCGAAAACAAACTGAATCTTTGCATGGTGTCTATCGTTGCCTAGAACGCGGCCCGGTAAATTTTATCGCACTCGAAAACCTTGGCGGCTACAATCCTTCTGCAAAGCAAGGACGACGAGAAAACCGGCAGCTTTCTTCTTGGCTAAAAGGGCGTATTCACAAAATTCTCGGCGAGCTTTGCGAGATGGTTGGTATGCCAATCGTTCTTGTTAATGCGGAATACACTTCACGATTCAGCGCGAAAGACCACAGCCCCGGTTTTAGAGCAGAGGAAGTGCAAACAGACGATTCACGCCGTTCATTCTGGCAACGAAAAGCGAAGGAAGAACCAAGCGGCTGGCAAAATGAATTTCTCTGCTGGCTCAACAAAGTGCCAGATGGAAAATCACTACTCCTTCCCAAGAAAGGCGGCGAATTTTTTGTGCCGCTCGGAGAAGGCACTTCGCTTTACCACGCCGACTTAAATGCAGCTTACCGCATCGCATTGCGCGCACTCGCACATCGAGACCGCGCCGAATTGCTGGGGCAGACATGGATTGAGAAAAAGCCTTATCTTGTGGATGTCGCAGGCGTTTTTCCCGATTCGATTTTGAGGAATGGTTGCGCGTTCAAAACAATTTCAAGTAGCGAACGGTTGTGGGAAAAAGTAAATGGTGATCTTGCCATGCAGCGTTGCCGGGAAATAAATCTCGCCCGCTTTGCCAGTTGGAAAATCGCGCTGCCACAACAAATAATTTCCGAAGCACTACCACCAGACGAGGAAGACGACATTCCCATGTGAACCATGAGCGACGCGCCTGTTCAAACCCAAGGCGGACTGGAATCGCAACCGCCGTTGCCGGTGCGTCGGCTTCACAACTTCATTTATTGCCCGCGCCTGTTTTACTTCCAGTGGGTGGAAAACATTTTTCAGGAGAGCGCGGACACGGTGGCGGGCAGTCATGTTCATCGCAACGTGGATGCTCCATCCAAGCTGGACGATCCCAAGGAGCTTGGTCTGCCGGAAGGCGCGAAGCTCCGAAGTCTGCGCCTGGAAAGTGAATCGCTTGGCCTTATCGGCGTGGTGGACATCGTGGAAGGCGGGCCGGATGGCGCGGAGATCATTGACTACAAACGTGGCTCGGCCCGGCGCGACGGCGAAGGCGAGCGCGTGGCCAAGGAGCCGGACGCCATGCAAGTCGCCGCGCACGCGCTGCTGTTGCGCGAACATGGCGTGAACGCAGTTCGCGGCGCGGTTTATTACGCGGCGGACAAGCGGCGCGTGCCGGTGGAATTCAGCGAGGAACTTTTTAGCAAGGTTCGCAAAGCGATTGACGACGCGCGTGCAGTTGCCGCCAGCGGAAAATGCCCACCGCCATTGAAGAATGATGCGCGCTGCCTGTATTGCTCCGCCTATCCAATTTGTCTGCCGAATGAATCGCTTTGGTGGTCAAAGCGGCGGAAGCCGGCGGATACCGACGGGCAGATTCAGTTTGGTTTCATTGCGCAATCGGAAGACGCGGTTCGCAGTCAGATTTTAGCAGCGTTGGATTTTGCCGCCGAGTCCACGGACAAGGAACCGACGTTGCAACCGCCGCGTCCGGGCGGCGATGATGGCGAGGTGCTGGTGGTTCAGACGCCGGGCGCGCAAATCGGCCAGCGCGGGGATGAATTGCTCGTCAGCGTCAAGGGTGAGGACGTGCGCAAACTGCCCGGCCAACAGGTGCGGGCGATTTATTGTTACGGCGCGGTTCAGATGACGGCGCAGGCTGTTTCAACGTGCCTGGAATTGGGCATTGATGTTTCCTATTTTTCGCCGGCAGGACGGTTTCTTGGAATGCTAGGAGGATTGCCGGCCAGCGGTGTGGATGCGCGACGCGGGCAATATCGATTGTTTGAAATGCCGGGCGTGCGGTTGCAACTGGCACGCGAAGTCATCCGCGCCAAGATTCATAACCAACGCGTGATGCTCATGCGCAATGGTGATGTGCCGGATCGCGTGACGAGCTTGATGGCAAGTTTCCGCGATTCCACGGAATCAGCGCGCGACTTGACGGCGTTGCTCGGCGTCGAGGGCAGCGCAGCGGCGCTTTATTTCGAGCAATTCGAGTCTATGCTGAAACAGCGTGACGACTGGAAATTTGACTGGCGCGGGCGCAATCGCCGTCCGCCGCGTGATCCGGTGAACGCCTTGCTTTCGCTCGGTTATTCCATGCTGGCGAAGGAATTGACCGGCGTTTGTTATTCGGTTGGACTCGATCCGTTTCTCGGATTCATGCACCAGCCGCGCTATGGCCGTCCGGCACTGGCACTGGATTTGATGGAGGAATTCCGCCCGCTCATCGCCGACAGCGTGGCCATCAGCCTCATCAATCGTGGCGAACTTGGCCCGGAGGACTTCATCAAAAGCGCGAACGGGATGTTTTTAACCGACAAAGGTCGGCGACCATTTTGGGAAGGGTGGTTTCGACGGCTGGACACGGAAGTCAGCCACCCGGAATTCAGCTACAAAATGGCGTATCGCCGGATGCTCGAAGTGCAGGCGCGGCAATTGTGGCGATTCGTTCGGGGTGAAGCTTTGACCTACCACGGATTTGTCACACGATGAGCCGCCTGCGTTACCTTGTGAGCTACGACATCAGCGACCCGAAGCGGCTGCGAAAAGTGGCGCGTTCGCTGGAAGGTTTTGGCGTGCGACTGCAATACTCGGTTTTTGAATGCCCGCTGGATGATTTGCGTCTGGCGAAATTAAAGGCCGAGCTTCAGGATTTGCTCAATCACGATGAAGATCAGGTTTTGTTTGTATCGCTGGGCGCGAGTTCCAAAGACGCGAGTTTGATCATTGACGCAATGGGATTGCCTTACGAAGTCCGCTCGCGTGTGACGATTATTTGATTTTCAAGCTTGCAAGTTTTGCCGAAAGGCGTTGAATAAATCCCGGCTACGGCCACCGACCAGTTAGCTTCCGCCATTGGCTAACCATGATTGCTCATTGAAATCGCGACGACTGCGCCTGAATGCGGCGATTCCAGTGCGAGTGCGGAAATGCTGGCGCTGGCCTGCACGGACGCTCGCACAACAGATTCGCTTGGATTGATAGGCTATTGGCAATGATTGTTTCCCGACTCATTTATGTGTTAATGCTCCAACCTGCCTCACGCTCGCAATATGCTGCGGCAGGCGTTGATTCTCAAGGTGTTCGAGGGAGCGGGCCGCAGTCGCCGCGACTGCGGCAATCTTGAGGCGGGGCGATGTCTTCGACGACTTCGGCCTGTTCAAGGCTGCCGCAGTCGCCGCGACTGCGGCAATCTTGAGGCGGAGCCGAGCAACATTCCCACAACCACGAACACCGCGGCCGCAGTCGCCGCGACTGCGGCAATCTTGAGGCGGGTTTATTTTGAGACGCCTTACGGACAAGCCTCGTTGCCGCAGTCGCCGCGACTGCGGCAATCTTGAGGCGGTTGTGTGCGCCTCTTCCTCGGCTTTCTCGTGCTTTTGCCGCAGTCGCCGCGACTGCGGCAATCTTGAGGCGGCACGCCGCCGGTGTCCGGCAGTATGAGCAAAAATGCCGCAGTCGCCGCGACTGCGGCAATCTTGAGGCGGCGCTTGTTAGCCTGCCTCGTCCTTACTACGACGGCCGCAGTCGCCGCGACTGCGGCAATCTTGAGGCGGGGCACTAGCCGTTGAGTTTTCCAACGCTTTGAGTTCTGCCGCAGTCGCCGCGACTGCGGCAATCTTGAGGCGGCGTGAGTGTATGTTTCCGGGCGTGAAGGCGATGGCCGCAGTCGCCGCGACTGCGGCAATCTTGAGGCGGCAGACGGGTTGCTCAAGGCGCTGGCGCAGTTCAAAGCCGCAGTCGCCGCGACTGCGGCAATCTTGAGGCGGATATCATGTTTCAAAATCAATGTTACGGGGCGTCAGCCGCAGTCGCCGCGACTGCGGCAATCTTGAGGCGGTTTGCTGCGCGGGGATTGCTGATTTTCGTTGTCAGCCGCAGTCGCCGCGACTGCGGCAATCTTGAGGCGGATAAAAGCCATGAATGGGCTGAGTCCGTGCGGGCAGCCGCAGTCGCCGCGACTGCGGCAATCTTGAGGCGGCCCAAAGGAGTGAGGTTCGACGTGAACCGGAGGAATGCCGCAGTCGCCGCGACTGCGGCAATCTTGAGGCGGCTTTGTCCATGTCAATATACTCGCCAGATTGAGTCGCCGCAGTCGCCGCGACTGCGGCAATCTTGAGGCGGTGAATCCTGCCGCCAGCGGCGAGCCAGATGGCGTGGCCGCAGTCGCCGCGACTGCGGCAATCTTGAGGCGGGCCGGATTTCCTTCAACTGTTTTGCATTGCCTGTCGCCGCAGTCGCCGCGACTGCGGCAATCTTGAGGCGGAGGGAAGGCCAAAATGCCGAGGTTGTAATCGCAATCGCCGCAGTCGCCGCGACTGCGGCAATCTTGAGGCGGCTGCGAGTTTGGCTTGGAGCTTTGGGATTTCGGGGGCCGCAGTCGCCGCGACTGCGGCAATCTTGAGGCGGCCATCGGCAGCCCAATGCGCGGAGCTTGTCTTTTAGCCGCAGTCGCCGCGACTGCGGCAATCTTGAGGCGGTTTTAACTCCGGTTTTCCCAAAACCAGCCCTTTTCGCCGCAGTCGCCGCGACTGCGGCAATCTTGAGGCGGTCTCTTCGGTTTGGTGTTAATCGGTCTCTTCGCCTGCCGCAGTCGCCGCGACTGCGGCAATCTTGAGGCGGCCCAACCGTGCAGTTTTCTGAATCAAAGTTCCACAAGCCGCAGTCGCCGCGACTGCGGCAATCTTGAGGCGGATTTCCGAGAAGGACGCTGCGTTTGTTTCCAAGGAGCCGCAGTCGCCGCGACTGCGGCAATCTTGAGGCGGCGTCAGGCTGGTATGCGCGGCGACGTAGCCGGTGTTTGGCCGCAGTCGCCGCGACTGCGGCAATCTTGAGGCGGCGATGGGTGAAGCATTTGGATACGACATATTTGAGGCCGCAGTCGCCGCGACTGCGGCAATCTTGAGGCGGTTTTGCAGCCCCACGATATGAAACGCAATGCTTGTCGCCGCAGTCGCCGCGACTGCGGCAATCTTGAGGCGGGACTGGGATAATTCAACCTGGTAAAATCATAGGAGCCGCAGTCGCCGCGACTGCGGCAATCTTGAGGCGGCGTGTCGCTAGGTTGCAGATCATCCAGCGTCCCGCGCCGCAGTCGCCGCGACTGCGGCAATCTTGAGGCGGATATTGAAGGTCGTAGTTCTGGGAGTGATTCAAAAGCCGCAGTCGCCGCGACTGCGGCAATCTTGAGGCGGCACATATCCTCCCGCATCACGCCATTGTATAAACTGCCGCAGTCGCCGCGACTGCGGCAATCTTGAGGCGGGTAGATATTCACGCCCATCTTGTTCGCCTCCGTGCGCGCCGCAGTCGCCGCGACTGCGGCAATCTTGAGGCGGGCTACGACATCACCACACCGATGCCCTACACGCTGGCCGCAGTCGCCGCGACTGCGGCAATCTTGAGGCGGAAGGTGCTTGCGGCAAATCCGAGAACGGCGCGCGGGCCGCAGTCGCCGCGACTGCGGCAATCTTGAGGCGGCTGGAGTTTTTGCAGGAATGAAAAGATCGGCTGCTGCCGCAGTCGCCGCGACTGCGGCAATCTTGAGGCGGTGGCCGGCCAGCACATTGCTGGCGTTGTTGATGGCCGCAGTCGCCGCGACTGCGGCAATCTTGAGGCGGACGGCCGCCGTTGCGGCGCTCCAGACATCCGCCGCGGCCGCAGTCGCCGCGACTGCGGCAATCTTGAGGCGGCGGGTGGCGGAGTTGAATTTTCACACCTACGAATGCCGCAGTCGCCGCGACTGCGGCAATCTTGAGGCGGGTTTTACTGGTAACTTCCGGTCGTTGTTTGGCACCGCCGCAGTCGCCGCGACTGCGGCAATCTTGAGGCGGGAGATGGCGCTGGACGGCTGGCGGGCGTATCGGGGCCGCAGTCGCCGCGACTGCGGCAATCTTGAGGCGGATCTGCCGCGTGAGCAGCGCGAGGCCGCCGTGCTCGCCGCAGTCGCCGCGACTGCGGCAATCTTGAGGCGGCAAATTCCGTGCCCGTCGTCATTTATATCTGGGTGCCGCAGTCGCCGCGACTGCGGCAATCTTGAGGCGGGTCTTTCGCGCGCTGCCAGACGGCAGGATTCCGTCGCCGCAGTCGCCGCGACTGCGGCAATCTTGAGGCGGAACCGTTGAGAAGAAATCCGGAGACGGTTCGGTTGCCGCAGTCGCCGCGACTGCGGCAATCTTGAGGCGGACCAGCACGGAAGCGGTCATCAGCTAACAGTTTATGCCGCAGTCGCCGCGACTGCGGCAATCTTGAGGCGGCGTCAAGATTCTCAAGCTGCCGCATCCTCACAAGGAGCCGCAGTCGCCGCGACTGCGGCAATCTTGAGGCGGACATGGCCGTTTGTCGGGTTTGATCCAAGCACGAGCCGCAGTCGCCGCGACTGCGGCAATCTTGAGGCGGCCTGATGTTCCTGACTACGAATCACCGCGACAATGCCGCAGTCGCCGCGACTGCGGCAATCTTGAGGCGGATGGAAGGGAAGTCTCGAAGAGCCAAACACAGGAAGCCGCAGTCGCCGCGACTGCGGCAATCTTGAGGCGGTCGTTCGGCGGCAAGGAACACGTCGTAGCCAACCTGCCGCAGTCGCCGCGACTGCGGCAATCTTGAGGCGGGCGTCGGCTTCTTTGGACATCGCGTTGGCGTTCTCGCCGCAGTCGCCGCGACTGCGGCAATCTTGAGGCGGCGATGCCGGGATCGGCGATACGATGAGCCGGTTGTTGCCGCAGTCGCCGCGACTGCGGCAATCTTGAGGCGGCCCAAGAACGACAATTTGGCGGATGCCTACGATTATGCCGCAGTCGCCGCGACTGCGGCAATCTTGAGGCGGTTACGGGTCGGGAGGCGGCGCCCTCTTTTTTAAGCGCCGCAGTCGCCGCGACTGCGGCAATCTTGAGGCGGCAGATGACAGGGGCGCACCTGACTTACTACTGGAGCCGCAGTCGCCGCGACTGCGGCAATCTTGAGGCGGCAATTCCAATCTGCCACATTCAGATTAAGCTGCTCGCCGCAGTCGCCGCGACTGCGGCAATCTTGAGGCGGCCCGCATCTATCAGTGGCCAGCGGTTTTGGATTCGGCCGCAGTCGCCGCGACTGCGGCAATCTTGAGGCGGGTTGAACGGATAAACGGCTGGACCACTTCCAGGCCGCCGCAGTCGCCGCGACTGCGGCAATCTTGAGGCGGATTTCCGTAAGGGTCATATATTGCCCAACCCTGATAGCCGCAGTCGCCGCGACTGCGGCAATCTTGAGGCGGGTAAGCGGAGACGCAAGTAATTGTGTATTGTGTAGCCGCAGTCGCCGCGACTGCGGCAATCTTGAGGCGGTATAATCGGAAAATTCGGAATCGTTACCGGCCAAGCCGCAGTCGCCGCGACTGCGGCAATCTTGAGGCGGATCCGCGCGAAGCGGCCGGTGTTGATGGTCGTGTCGCCGCAGTCGCCGCGACTGCGGCAATCTTGAGGCGGGTTGTGGCAGAACTTGAAGGCAAGGTTCGCATCGGCCGCAGTCGCCGCGACTGCGGCAATCTTGAGGCGGCGTCAATGACGGTGGAAGAAATCAGCGCGCTCCAAGCCGCAGTCGCCGCGACTGCGGCAATCTTGAGGCGGTGGTCCGGCGAATAACCCAAGCCGGTCAAATCAGTTGCCGCAGTCGCCGCGACTGCGGCAATCTTGAGGCGGCTCGAGGAATCGGCCTTCCACTTGTTCACGGCCTCGCCGCAGTCGCCGCGACTGCGGCAATCTTGAGGCGGGTCAAGGGCCGCTGGCGGATTGATTCCCGCGGCAACGCCGCAGTCGCCGCGACTGCGGCAATCTTGAGGCGGTGCCGACCATTTCCCCGTCAAGGTTGGGCGCATAAAAGCCGCAGTCGCCGCGACTGCGGCAATCTTGAGGCGGATATAGAGGTATTCCGCGTGCCGCCGAACCATCTCGCCGCAGTCGCCGCGACTGCGGCAATCTTGAGGCGGTGGTTTGTGGCGTCATCACCAACCCAATAACCATGCCGCAGTCGCCGCGACTGCGGCAATCTTGAGGCGGAGCCAGGACTTGAGCAAGTCCAAACTCGCGGACGCGCCGCAGTCGCCGCGACTGCGGCAATCTTGAGGCGGGATAGCCGGCCACGGGCATGTGCAGCAGCCAGTAAAGCCGCAGTCGCCGCGACTGCGGCAATCTTGAGGCGGTTGTCGCCCGCGCTGTAAGGCAGCGCGCGCCAGAAGCCGCAGTCGCCGCGACTGCGGCAATCTTGAGGCGGAGGCGCTGTGTTTCCTCGCCGGTTTGCGTGGTAAGGCCGCAGTCGCCGCGACTGCGGCAATCTTGAGGCGGTTTTCCCTCCCCCAATCCCAAAACCTGGGATTCCAGCCGCAGTCGCCGCGACTGCGGCAATCTTGAGGCGGCTTAAAGCAAATCTTTCCGCCTGAGTTAGTTTGAAGCCGCAGTCGCCGCGACTGCGGCAATCTTGAGGCGGTGATTCGCCGCGTCTTAAAAACATTCTTGCACGTCGCCGCAGTCGCCGCGACTGCGGCAATCTTGAGGCGGGGAGAGCGGCTGCTTCGTGTTAGAATCGAAAATCTTGCCGCAGTCGCCGCGACTGCGGCAATCTTGAGGCGGTGCCGAGTTGTTCCCGTTGTCTCAAGTTTAAGGGAGCCGCAGTCGCCGCGACTGCGGCAATCTTGAGGCGGTTCTTGCCTGCTATCGGCGCTCCGAACTTTGCGGAGGCCGCAGTCGCCGCGACTGCGGCAATCTTGAGGCGGAGTTATATCAAGGTAGGGCATTATTGCACCACGCCTGCCGCAGTCGCCGCGACTGCGGCAATCTTGAGGCGGCTGGCATCAGTTGCGGGACAAAGGAATGTTGTTCATGCCGCAGTCGCCGCGACTGCGGCAATCTTGAGGCGGGGGTGACGCGCATGATGAAGGATAAGGGCGATCCAGCCGCAGTCGCCGCGACTGCGGCAATCTTGAGGCGGAAACTTATGCTCGTCGTCCTTTCGGATTTTCAAGCCGCAGTCGCCGCGACTGCGGCAATCTTGAGGCGGCACAACCTGCTCAAGACCGAGCCGCTGTTCTGCCGCCGCAGTCGCCGCGACTGCGGCAATCTTGAGGCGGGCCGAGCGCGCCCCGGCTGCCGTGGTCTGCGAAAGGCCGCAGTCGCCGCGACTGCGGCAATCTTGAGGCGGGCGCATATCGCGTCAAAGCATCCCGGTAGGTTTCAGCCGCAGTCGCGCTATTTCCCGCGCGTGAATCCGAGGCGTGATGATATGTCGCCGGTCGACGCGTCAATGTATTGCTCGCCTCATCCGGCTGCGCTCCACATTGCACCCGCCGCCCGGCTCCGGGAATTTTGCCTCTATGATTCTGCGCTGGGGAGCTTTATCACGGTGAAGATATGAAGGACAAAAGGTTGTTATTCTCTCGCCAAATTTATTCATCCTGCCGGGCTTGCATTTTGTTTCGGCTGTGCTAATTGTTTCTTAAGACAGGACGAAAGTCTTGATTCTTCTACTTGGCTAGGTCGGCGAAAGCCGATGCGATAATGCCCTTTATCCCATAATGGGTCAGGCAATTTTGCCTGTTTTCTACCTCAATTGAGGCTTTATTGGCGAGAACTGACGCCAGTTTGCTGTCAGTTTGATGACCCCCACTTCCCATTGTATGGCTTTGCCATGCCTTGGGAGGTCGGTTTTTTGAATTCCAAAAAACTGTAACGAATTCATTACAACCTAGTGAAATGAATTCTGGTAAAGACAGCGGCAAAAATATAGTCGCGATGAAAAAGCGGAATTTTATCGGGCGACAAGTCGGCAAACGGCGTAACGAGCTCGACTGGACGCAGGATTATCTGGCCGACCGGTTGGAGGATGCTGGCTGGAAAAATGCCAAGCGTAGCACCGTTTCCAAAATCGAAGACGGCTCGCTGCGGATTGATCTGACGCAGTTGTATTACCTGGCAGTGGCCCTCCGCGTTCATCCGATCCATTTCCTGCCCAAAATGGATTGGAGCAAGCCGGTCAAAGCTCAAATTTATTCCCAGTGAAAAACTCGCAAAGGACGTATGGAAACCATTCCAGAAAACGAAACACAAACCACCACGCCGTCGATTGAGCGACTCGCCTATTCCGTGCAGGAAGCCGCCGATATGCTGGGCGTGCATTATTTCAGCATCTACCGGCTGATTCAGCGCGGCAAACTCAAAACCTGCCGCGCCCTTCGGGGCAAATTGCTCGTGCCACGATCCGAATTGTTAAAACTTCTGCAAACCGATTTGAGCTGAATTATGAACTACTACGAAAGACCCACGCCGCTTCAAGAACAGGCCAATGCCGAAGCCATGCAGCATTTCGCCGAACATCTGAAACAGTTCAAAGCGAACTGTGATGCCATTCACAATATCGAGTCCAATCTGCCAGCGACAACAAACGACGCCTCCAGAGCCGCCCTGCAATCGTCAGGCCGCGTCATTCAGACCGACGACGGCACGCAATGGCAACATGACGTTGATTTGACGAAAATCACCTCCGTCTGCCACCGTCACACCGCGTCAGGCTTGGAATTCGCGGTGGTCGAATGTCTGCCGTTGAAATCATGCGAGTTGAAGGAAGTTTTGAACAGCGGCCATGATGCGAGAGAAGTGTTGCAGACGTTCGCGCGTGACCAGCGGCAAGTTTTGAACCTTTGGAAAAACGATGTGACGGCTCAGGTTAGGGAACATCTTGATGAAAAATATCCGCACCAGGACATGAGCATTGTCGTCGAGTCGTTTGACATCAAACTGGCCCGCGACATTTCACGCCGGGAATCGCTTGTGCAAAATCACAGTCGCGGTGTTAGAATTTGAACGATGTGATTTTGTGCTTTACGGCTAAAACTTGCACCCGACTTGTAACCCGGATGAAAGATTTTGGATTTTATGAGACGACAAGAGAAGACATCGAAATGCGGATAATAACCAATGAAATCAATGGCTTTGCAATGGTTGCAAAAGGAAAATAAAAGCTGCTAAAAATAGCTAAAATCGGTGTTTTTGAATTAAAAGGGCACTGCTCTACCAACTGAGCTACCAACCCACAAAAAAATTATCCATCAAAACCGGGGCTTAAACCCCAAACCAACCCCGAAAACTTTCGGGGCTGCCCCACCAACTAAGCTGCCAACCCGCCAAGGTGCCAAAGGTTATCATCCTAAAACAGTCGCCATGCCACGCAAGGTTTTTCGCGATGAATTGAGGCCGAAAAGGCTGCAAGCCGCATCCTGACTTCCAGACCATTCAGTTTTTACGATTTGTCTTTTTGACCGCACGGGTTAAAGTGATTTCATCAAAACTGCCACTTGCGTAAAATTCTGGGGCGTGCGCGGCTCGATTCCGACGCCGGGACCGACGACCGTGCGCTATGGCGGCAACACGTCGTGCGTCGAAGTGCGCGTCGGCGGAGAAATCATCCTCCTCGACGCGGGCACGGGGCTGCGTGCGCTGGGCCGTTCGCTGCTGTCGGAATTCAAGGATCAGCCGCTAAATCTGACAATGCTGCTGACGCACACGCATTGGGATCACATTCAAGGCCTGCCGTTTTTTGGGCCGATTTACGATTCACGCTGCCGGCTGCGGATTTTGGGCTGCGAAGGCACGCGCAAAGGCCTGGTCAATGCCCTGACCGGTCAGATGGAAAGCACTTACTTTCCCGTGCCGTTCAATAAACTGCCGAGCAACATCGAAATTGAGGAACTCAAGGACTTCAACTTCAACATCGGCCCGGTGTGTGTGCGGGCGATGCGCGCCAATCATCCGGGCCTTTGCGTCGGCTACCGGTTGTTTTCGCCCGACGGTTTGATCGCTTTTTTCCCCGACGCCGAGCCGCGCACGGGCAGCAAAGACAGGGAAATGATCGAATTCCTGCGCGATGTGAATTTGTTGATTCTCGATTCGCAATACGATTCCGCTGAATACCAGCAGCACCTCGGTTGGGGACACGGTTGCGTGGACGATTCGGTTGCGCTCGCGCTGCAAGCCGGGGTCAAACAACTTTCCCTGTTCCACCACGACCCGGACCACGACGACAAACGGATTGACGGATTGGTCAAGCATGCGCGCCGGCTCGTGGCCAAACAACGGGCGAAATTGCGCGTGGACGCCGCGCGTGAAGGAATGACTATTGATCTGCCGCTCAAATCGGTTTCTCGCCGTAGTTAATGGCCATCGCGCCGCCGAGGAAATTGATGACACGCACATTCACGAGCTTCAGTTCGCGCATTTTTTCCGCGACGGCCAGTTGCGCCGGATAATGTTTCAACGATTCGAGAATGTAGGCGTAGGCATCCGCATTGCCGCAAAACAGCCGGCCGATGAGCGGCACGGAGCAGCGCAAATGACCGAAATAAATTGCGCGCCAAAGGGCGTTCGCCGGTTTGCCAAAATCAAGCACAACCAGCCGGGCGCCGGGCCTGGCCACGCGGTGCATTTCATCCAGACCTTTTTCCCAGCTCGTCAAATTTCGTAAACCGTAACCGACAGTGACCGCGTCAAATGTTTCATCGGGAAATGGAATCTGCTGCGCATCATCCTGGATGAAGGTCGGATTTCGTGCCCCGGATTTTGGGTCCGGGATTTTGTTTCGGGACTCGGCGACGTCAAGCATTGCCGGGCTGAAATCGAGGCCGGTGACTGCCGCGCCGCGCCGCGCGAGCGCCAGCGCGAGGTCACCGGTGCCGCAGCACAAATCAAGCGCGCGATTGCCGGATTGAACGGCGGCGAGTTCAACGACGCGGCGTTTCCAGCGCCGGTGCAACCCGAAGCTCTGCAGGTCGTTGAGCAAATCGTAACGCCGCGCGATGGCGGCGAAAAGGTCATTGACCTTTGCCGCGCGTTGTTCGCCGGGAGTGTAGAAAACGTTGCTCACGCGTCAGTTTAGCACATTGGCAGGCGCAAAAGTCAAAGCGCATAAAATTGCTGTGCGTCACCCCAATCCTTAGCCAGCTGAACGATGGATGCACTGGAGGGTGAAGTTTTCCGGAGGGGATTTTGAACAAAAGTTGTGGCGGCAGGTCGGTAACACATGCCGGCGTTAACCAAACGTTCT
>Ga0187891_1001546_pt1 | contig 19450 bp, 16 predicted proteins | sample June2016WEW_21_4_FD_132990 | JGI IMG/M metagenome (GOLD analysis project Ga0187891, IMG submission 132990) | Peatland microbial communities from SPRUCE experiment site at the Marcell Experimental Forest, Minnesota, USA - June2016WEW_21_40 | ecosystem: Environmental > Terrestrial > Soil >... | reverse complement strand
CAAAGCCGCGTAGAAATCGTGGAACGGTCCCCCACCACAGCTGGCTCGGGTGGCCGTACTCTTGAAGATCTCTTTCATCTCATGGTTGTGGTTCTGATTCAGACCACGGAGCTGCTGGGGTTTTTTGGAACGCTGCACTTGTCCGCCAACATATCGGTATTGCGCACTGTCGTGGGTCTCAATCCCCAAGCCACTATTAGGTCCACAGTTGCCGCTTGCTGCGGAACCGGTGCGGGGTTTGCATCAGCGCGATCAAGCGGGCGGCTCGAATCGGACCGATGCAGGGAATCTGGCGCAGCAGTTTCGCCGCTTTATGTTTCCGGCTCTCGGCCAACAACTCGGGGCGCAGGTTTCGCCGCAAGGCCTGCAATCCATCCAGCTGTTGATAGAGCAGCTCCGCTCTGCGCCGCACCCCGGCTTGCACAATTTTGCTCAACCATTCCTCCCGATAGCGCGGAGCATAGACCTGGGTGCCGGCACAGGGAATGCCCCAGCCTCGATACAGTGCCTTCAGCCGATTCATGACTCGCGTCAAATCTTGGCTGAGGGTCTGATAACTGCGCGCCAACTCGCGCAGCGTCCGCAGTCCATTTTCTCCGTGGTACACCGGTCGCAGCATGCCGGTGCGCAGCAACTCGGCCAGCTTGCGCGCATCCACCTTGTCACACTTGCTCCCCTCCTTTAATAAGGCATTGCGCCGCGGATTGCAGACCAGAACGTGCTCCACCTGGGGCTGCAGCAGATCGTACAGCCAGGCCGCCCAGGTGCCTTCTTCCCAGGTCCCATGCAGTTCGCCCCGTAGACCGTGGAGGAACTGCAGGATGGTGCTCGCCTTGGTTTCGATGATGGACTCCATCACCAGCTTTCCATCGCCGTTCATCACCGCGATCGAAATAGCTTCTTTGTGAACGTCCATGCCGATATACTTGATGTTCATTGTGGGCACTCCTTTCGGTAGAGTTCTGCATCCAACTCAAAACCTACCTCAGAGGGGCGCCCTTTTATAATGCGTGCTGGCAGCCTTTGTGACCACCCCAGCGAGCGTGTACGGGAACGGCGAGAACTGGGCATTGCTGCGCCGTTGGACGGTTGATGTGCTAAGCACTGGCGTCCGAATCTCTCTAACTTAAGGTTTCGGCGCTGTAACGGGCGATGAGGCCCCGAGAATCAAATCTGCCGAGTGAACACGGTGGGATCAATCAGTCGGCCAAGTCGGCTCGCCTTTCTTCATCTTTTCAAAATCTTCCTCTATGCCTTTTAGAAAGGGGCTATTTGTCTCTCGGGCCGTCTTGACAGCTATCTGTTCCGATTCCAGCGCCTCCGCCGTTCTGCCGAGCTTATAGAGAAGATTTGAGTAAGTACCGAGTTGATTCGCATCACGGGGATGTCGTTGGGTATCCAGCCGGGTCCACTTTGTCGCGGCTTCTAGCTCCGTTTTGTCGTTGCTGTACTGGAAGATATCCCTAGCAATGTCATTCGTTCCGATCCAACTCCTTTCCACTCCGCATTTATCCAGTAACGCTAAGCCGCTCTTGATCTGTTCCGCCCTTTTATTGCTGTTGGCTGACCAAACTGTTCTGGTCCGCAGAACGTTACACTGCGCATAGTCATCACCGTACTTCTTCGCAACCGTGGCCGTGATCGCATCCCAGTCAGGTTCTGACTTGCTCGGCTTGCCGTCTCCTGCTGGAAAGGCAAAGACATCGATCTCCTCTTTCGTAATGATCTCATCCACAGCGTGCTGAGCATAACCCGGTTTACCCATGACCTCGTCGACTTTATCTCCGTGACGGTGAAGGATGTCAAAATACTTGTCCGAACTCCGCGTGAACGTACACAGGAACTCAAGGTTTGCCGGAGTATAGATATCCTTCATGGTTGCAATATACTCGGCGCTGAGTTTGGCGGCATCCGCTTGGTCTTTTTCTTGACGAGCCCTCATGGCCAAGGCACGAACGAAGTCCGGATCCCTTCTGCCGTTGTTGTACTCCTCCAGCAACGACTGATAGGTGGTGTTTGGATTGGCTGGGGCGGCGGTCCGAACTGGGAACGTTGTGGGATTGAAGCCAGCATTGGTCGTGGGAGGAATCAGTCGCTCGTTTATCTGTCGCAGCTCATCCAGCGGGATCTTGATGACCTCACGATCGTAAGTCATCAGACCGTTTTCTTCCGTCTCCACATCAAACGGCTCCGTGTAAATCGACCCACTCAGCCCATCCTTTTCGTACAACTTGAGGCGCTTCAGCATCCCTTCGTAGGTTGTTGCCAGCTCTGCCGGCGACTTCTTCACGTATCCCCATCCAGCGACGTCGTTCCACTCATGATGTTCAATCGATGACCCAATGCCGCCAAACTCGCCCAGTACACGCGCCTTCCCTGCCTCTGCCGGCGGAATGTTCGGATCCGGATAGGCATGGATATCGGTCAGATCGGCAGCCACCCAGCTACCCGGACCACCACCCGAATCCCCATTCAGCAGCCGCGATGGATCCAGCTGCTTCATCCACTTTGCCAGCCGCTCCTCGTCGTACGTTCCCCAATCGTAATTAAAGAGCACCCAGACCACGATCGACGGGTGGTTGTGCAGCTGCTTCAGATTCGCCTCTACTTCAGCTTCAAAGGCGGACTTGGCTTCCGAAGTATCGTTATTCGGTTGTGGCATGTCCTGCCATATCAACATCCCGAGCTTGTCGCACCAGTAGTACCAGCGCGCTGGCTCGACCTTGATGTGCTTCCGGATGGTGTTGAAGCCCATCGCCTTGATCGCCTCGATATCGAAGCGCAGGGCACCATCGGTCGGCGCCGTGTACAAGCCGTCCGGCCAGAACCCCTGGTCCAGCACACCCAGACTGTAGGTGTACTGGTTATTGAGGAAGATCCGGTCAACGCCTTTCTCGTCCTTCTTAATCTCGATCTTCCGCATCCCGAAGTAGCTGCTGACCGTATCGACCACCTTGCCCTTCTTCAGCAGCTCAACCGACAGGCCATAAAGGAACGGATCCGCTGGAGACCACAGGTGCGCGTTTGAAACCGCTAGCTGCAGCGCCTCGCCCGGCTTGCCGTTCACGCTGCCGACAACTTGGCTACCACTCCTTCCATTTACCTGCACCGTGTAGTCGTCTGCGCTCTTGCTCGAGTTTACGGTCACCCGGAGCACGCCGGCATCGACATCCGGCGTCAACTCGAGCGAGGCGATTGAGACCGACGGCACGGTCTCCAGCCATACCGTCTGCCACATGCCGCTCGTGGCCGTGTACCAAATCTCGCTCGGATTCAGCACCTGCTTACCGCGTGGGTTCGGTCCCTTATCGGTCGGATCCCAGACACTGACGACGAGCTCATTGTTACCGCTCTTCAGGCTATCGGTGATATCGAGGGAAAAATTCTGATAACCGCCCTGGTGCTGCCCGACCTCCTTCCCGTTCACATACACGCTTGCCTGCCAATCCACCGCTCCGAAGTGCAGTAACACCCGCTCGTCCTTCTTCAGGTTTGGCCGAGCGATGTTTCTCCGGTACCACAGTCGCTGACTGGGCGCCAATGGCTTCTTCACCCCAGACAATGCCGATTCGATCGGATACGGCACCAGGATCTGGCCATCGAATGACGCCGGCTCCTTCGACTCTTTTGCTGTGATGGCGTAATCCCACACGCCGTTCAGACTCTGCCATTCGGGGCGGACCATCTGTGGCCGCGGGTACTCCGGCAGCGCATTCGTCGGGGACACTTCTTTGGCCCAACGAGTCTGGACCGCCACTGATTGCATCTTCCATGTCGATTGTGCGAATACTCCCATTTCTAATAAGCAGATGAGTGCCAGCACTGCAGGAGCAACAATCTTAGATCTCTCCACAATACTTCTCCTCCTTCGATATCTCGTATCTAGCTTGCGCCATTACTGGATGGCCACGTTGGTGGGCCTGACCGGCAATGGACACGGCTCTTTGCCGCTCGTATCTAGTTCGATACCGGTCTCGATGCCTTTTAGCCTCGCTGGAATTTCCTGCGTCATCCACTTCCGTGGAGGTGCGTCTTTCAAGTAATGATCGACCAACTGCTGGATGCGAACGGTGTCGCCAACGAAGTCTTTTCCACCTACGCCATGACCCACATCGTCATACTGTAACATTCACGCTCTCTCACCGAGACAACACAGTCCCTGAATCACTCAACACTCTGAGTAAAGCCGACGTTATGATCCGTCTTACCGTGCATCCCTAACACAGGAGTGGAGACCGCCGACAAGGAAAACCTTGCGAAACATTTGCCGGCGAATCGCCGCCGAGGACGAGTCTGTCTGAAACACGGCCGATCCCCACCCTTAGTGACCGCGAAAGCGTCATCACCGCCCGCACGGGAGTCCGCCACGCAGCAACGGCCCAGCACCATCTCACTCGTGTGCCTTCATAAATAATGCAAACTAAGAGGTTAGTGCAGCTGTTAGAAAATAAACTTGATCGCCAGCTGCGTGTTGAATGGTTCGCCTGGCCCGATCCCTGGGGCTCCGTACCAGTCGCCGATGGTGTCCGCCGACTGCCCGAAACCGCCACCGCGGTAGTTGCTCGGCGGCGCCAAGTTCGGGCGGTTGAAGAGATTAAACATCTCGATGCGAAACTGGGCTTTCACGCGTTCGGTAATGGGGGTGTTCTTGACCACGGAGAAGTCCACGTCAGCATATCCAGGTGCGTGGTAAGCGTTTCGACCACTCGTGCCAAACGTACCTGGGGGGGGATCGGTGAATGCGGCCGCGTTAATCCACTGTTCGTATATGGTGCCAGTCACAGGATCATGCACGATGCTGTGGTTGACGCCTGCAAACGGATCGCCTATCTGGTTGGCACGCACCTCTTCCTCCTCTGTCCCTGTGTTGTCCGAAGAAGCGAACACCGAGAAGGGCATTCCCGTATAAAAAGTCATCATGCTGCTCAACTGCCAGCCGTCCAGCAATCGCTTCCCACGCGAAGCGTTGGGCAGGTCGTAAGTCAGGAATCCCGTGAATTTGTGCCGGGTATCATAGTCGCTGTTTCCGTAGTCGCCTTTCAAGTTGAAACTGTTCTGCGGGATAACGCCACGGAACTGCGTCATGTCGTCCAAGTCGTGGGCCCATGTATAGGTAAGCTGGGAACTAAAGCGGTGCCAGCCGCGAACCTTCAACGCGGTCTGAAGCGAATTGTAATTAGAGTTCCCATTGCTTCGGACCTCATCGATCACACCGAAGTCCGGGAACTGCGTGGCGAAAGGCCTAACTCCAATGCCCACTGCGCTTAGCGCAGGCTGGTTGAGGTCGGCTTGGGTAAGCAAATGGTGTCCAACACTGCCCACATATCCGACTTGCAGCAAAATCGTGTTGCCCAAGCCTTTTTCGATGTTCAGGCTGTAATTGTAGTTGTAAGCAGTGTGGAATTTCTGGTTGACCGAGAATAGGTTGTAAATGACAGGGCAGCCATTTCCGCTTGGGCACGCCGGCCCAGGCATGAAAACAGGCTGATTCGCGGTGATTATTGGGGAGACGGCCGTAACGGTAGTGACCGGGATCGTCCCCACTGGATTCGCCTCAATGCCCATCGAGGCGCCGTTTGGCGACAGCCCCTCGAGGAATGGGTTCAAGTTCGGCGTGTCATAATAGATTCCGACGTTCCCCCGCACTACCAGGGCACCGTCGGTCTTCGGTCGGTAAGCAAATCCGACGCGTGGCGAGAAGTTCTTGAACTGTTTCGGGTAGACGGAGGAGATGCCCCCAGGCCCCTGGGTAACCAAGCCGCCTTTGCTGGGGATAAACACCGAAAGATCATTCTTACCGTCGCCAAGCGGCCCCTCGTAGTCCCACCTCAGGCCGTAATTGAAACTCAACTTCGGTGATACTTGCCAGGCATCCTGTGCAAAGAATGAGAAAGTCTTGACGTAAACCAACCGCGCGGTATTTCCCAGGGTGATGGTCGAGGCGCCTGTGTTTAAGTAACCGGCCATAAAATCCGCCAGTCTCGTAATATTCAAATCAAACGTGCCGTTTAAGCACGCTGCGTGCACGGCAGGGTTTGCGGCGCCAAAGTATGGCCCCGAACAGGAAGTCAAGTCCGTGCTCCAGGTGGCCTTCCCGTTCGTCCCGTCCGCCTGGGTTCCGTCAAAAACCAACTCTCCTAATGAGCTAATACGGTAAAACTCATCCAATTGTGCGCGCCGGTACTCGCCGCCAAAGCGAAACTGGTGTTTGCCGACCGTGTAGGAGACTGAATCGGTAATCTGTCCGGTGACGTCCTGGCGTCCCTCGGGCGGCGTGATTCCGGTCTTGTCGAATCCTCCTCCACCCGAAGAAGCCGATACTGCTCCAATAACAATTTTTGGTGCACCCATCACATCGTACTGGGCAAAGTTCGGAGCTAGGTCCAGGCCGTAGTTTGAGACGTCAAAGCTATGGTTGAAGTCATCGAACGACTGCTCGTAGTAATTCACTCCAACTAACAACTGGTTCATAAATCTTGGTGTGAATACTGAATTCAGCACCACGGCGTAGTTCTGCACGTGGATTGGCCCTGTTTCGAAGTAATAGGGAATCTGCGACACTGGAGCGACAATAGCCGATCCTAAAACCGGCGCGACTTGGTTCCCCGTCCCTATGAACCAATGAGCGGAGAGGTTATTCTTGTTGTTGACCCTGTAATCGACCTTTGCGAGGCCGTTGTAGCTGAATCCCCACTCCGGACTGGCGGCAGAGTAATTGTAGGGCGCCGCCGGCCCAGCCAGCGTGCTGCTCGGCCACAAATTTGCAAGGAGTAACTGGCTGACCGGGTTTTCCGTAACATTGTACACGCCCATCAGTTGCAGCGCCGCGTTTTGGTAAGCAGTGGTTGGCTCTGTCCCAGTGCCCGGCAAACCGATGGTAAACTTTTGTTTTTCAAAAGTTGTAAAAAAGAAGAGCCGGTCCTTCAGAATCGGCCCGCCAAGCGAAAAGCCCAGGTTGTAATTGCGATTCTCCTTTTTGGATGTTACGAAAGGCGAGGCTGCGGCCAAGGCTTCATTTCGAATGTAGAAATATGTCGTTCCGTGAAAATCGTTCCCGCCGGATTTCAGCGCCACGTCAACCGACCCGCCCGAGTTCCTGCCGACCTCGGGCGCCGACTGCGTCTGCATGGAAAATTGGTCGATGGCATCGATCGGTAGGATGATTCCCGCGATGCCATTGACGCCACTCTGGTTTATCGCGGTTGTGTTCCACCACAAATCATTATCGTCCACGCCGTCGATCTGCCAGTTCAGTTGGTTGTAACGCGTCCCGTTCACCTGCCCACTGTCTCCTCCTGCGGCATAGCCGCTGGACCCAGGCGTGAGTTGCAGCATCTGTGAAAAATCTCGCCCGTTTTCGGGCATGACCTGCACGCTCTCGCCAGTCAGCAGCGTTGTTTGGGTCACTGTCGTGGTATCGATTGTCAGGGCAGCGGCGGATACTTGGACCTGGGTGATTGCACCACCCAGTGAAAGCTTAGCCGGCAAAGTATAAATCGCGCCTTGGTCCACCAAGATGTCATCCACTGTAAGTGTGGCAAATCCTGCAGCCGTCACGGTGATTTCATATGGCCCGATCGGCAGGTCCTGAAAAGCGAAAAGGCCGTTGGCAGTGGTCGTTCTTACGTATTCGATGCCCGTCGCTTTTGCCGTGGCTTTCACCTGTGCGTTAGGAACTACCGCGCCCGACGGATCCGTCACCGTGCCGTTGATGGCGCCGCGAAACGTCTGGGCGTTTGCTGCCACTGCGAGCGAGAGAACAACAACAACAAGGATTGCGAAGACTAGGCCCTTCATAATATCAACCCCTCTCATGGAGATAAAAAGCAGCATCCACATGCTCCCTTTCGGCAGCACGTCTCAAGAAATGGAAATTCGCCAAAAAGCTGCATTGAGGACCGTCTGGATCCGGTTGAACGGTGGGAACCTGGTACTGGCTTGGACTTCCACGGTCTCCTAGCAGTCCCAAAGGTGGGACGGCGTTCGCGGTGCAAAGAAAGGGAAGTCGCATAATGTAACCGATTACATCACCGCTGACTTTTTCCTTCTCCTCGAGTGGTTCTTCGACCCTAGAAGATGCGGTCGTGCCCCAGGGACGCGCCGGCAAGAACCTAGACATCGTCCGAACTGGATAGACATATATATCACAAACCGTGATCACAGTTGACATTTATCTCGCAACTGGCCTGACTCTGTCAAGGGAAAAGTTCAAGAAAAAAGTTCAAGCAAAAGCGCCCGCAGTTGCCACCGGTATAGCCGTGGCACGATGCGGATCGCTTGCACTCAGGCTGGGCTGGGATTAGACGCTATCCGCGCCCTGCCTTGAAAACAGAAGAGCCAATCAAAATCCTGTTGTTGTCAGTTTGATGCGCTGAGCGAACTTCAGAAGGCCGTTGGCCTCTCTGACTCAAGTCCCATCATGCTGGCCGGACTCGGCCATTGTTATGCGATGGCGGGTAATCGGAAAAAGGCACAAGCAAGGCTTGCAGTGCTCAAGCAACTGTCCAGTCGTAAATATGTAGCGTCAGCCGAAATTGCGATTGTGTCGGAGGCACTGGGCGACAGGTATGAAGCGCAGAGGTTCCTCCAAAAGGCTGTGAACGAGCGTTCTGCATCTCTTTGTCTATCTTCGGACCGATCCGCGGGTTTCGACCTGGCGTTCGGACGCGACGATCTCCTCCGTGATCTCGTCCATGGGTTGGGCCGGCCAGCAAGGATCGACCAAGCGGAACTGACCAAGCCCCAAGAGTGCGCTACCTACGGCTCCCTATCCCTGGAGATCGCGATTTGATCACCTGATTAAGATTCCGGAGGATGTCTGGTTTGCTCATCCTTGAGGGCTTCCAGACCGGCCTGATCCAATGGATATGCGATTGGAGGGTGCGAATGCCGCAGGCAAATTAGTCCATTACTGCCGAAGATCCCGAGGGAATTGTGCCCGCGGCGGGATGTGGTGCACCCTAGCATTGGGCGCTTTCGGTCTTTCAGGGGATCCACTCATGACGTCGCTTCTTTCTTTCAAGTCCAGGAAGTACTTGGTTCCCCAATCGATATCTTCCTCTATAGCGGCCTGCGCCGACTGTGGATCGCGTGCAACCACCGCTTCAATGATATGCATGTGCGAGGCACGCCATTCCTCAGTGAAGTGATATTGATCGAGGATGCCGGCCAAGAATGGGCCAGTTTGAACCCAAACAGTCTCAATCAACGCTACCAAGTCGACGTTACCGCACGAAGTGTAGACGATGAAATGGAAAGCGTAATTGGATTCGAGGTACCCCGCGGTATCTTCTCGCTCGACCGCGGCCAGCATTGTGCTGTGGACGGCGCGAAGTCGCTCAATTTGGCGGACACTCATCTTCGGGACCGCCATGGCTGCGGCGTATCCTTCCAGCCGTCTACGGATGTCGAACAGGCCGGCGATTCGCTCAGGGCTCATCGTGGGTACACGGAAGGCCCGGCTTGGCATCGCCTCGAGCGCTCTTTGGTTCGATAGACGCTTTAACGCCTCTCGAACGGGCATTTCCCCGACTTTTAGGGCCCGGGCTACAGTCCGGATTGAAAGTCGCACTCCCGGTTTGTAGCGGCCTGTCATCAATGCCCAAAGTAATTTTTGATGAACCTGATCATTGAGAGGGTCCGCCAGGCGACCGATTTGTCGGTTTCGAGAGATTGTCGGCACTCCTTACGCTTGATAAGCCCCTCTTCAAGTCTCGTGATCAGAATCACGCAGGCTCGGCGCTAAACTAGCAGACACGGGCTTCTAAAAATATTCTACACTTTCTCTTACGATTCTGCTTTAACTGTGATCACGGTGTGTGATATATGTCTAGCCAGTTCGGACGATGTCTAGGTTTTTGCCGGCGCGTCCCTGGGGCACGACCGCATCTTCTACGGTCGAAGGCCCCCCCCTCAAGGAGAAGGAATATGTCAACTGAAATTCTAACCAGTGTGCGGGCCCAGGGTGGGGCCGAATTGCGTTGCAAGGGGTGGAAGCAGGAAGCGATCCTAAGGCTCTTGGAAAACAACATGGAGAATGCCGAAAGGCCCGAAGAACTTGTCATCTATGGCGGTATCGGCAAGTGTGCTCGCAACTGGGAATCCTATCACGCTATCGTCCAGTCACTGCGGGAGCTCGAAAATGACCAAACTTTGGTCGTGCAGTCGGGCATGCCAGTCGCCGTTTTTCGGACGCACGGGATGGCGCCAAACGTCGTCATGGCAAACACAAATATTATGAGGGCGACCTGGCCTATCTTCTACGACTTATCCGACAAGAACCTGACGATGTTTGCACAATACACGGCTGGTTCCTGGGAATATATCGGCACGCAGGGCGTAATTCAAGGTACCTTCGAAACCCTGGCGGCGATCGGACGGCTGCATTTTAATAACTCCCTCGCCGGGCGCATCTTGCTAACCGCTGGCATGGGTGGAATGGGCGGGAACCAACCCCGCGCTATGACAATGCTCGGTGGCGTCTCGATCTGTGCTGACGTTAACGAAGAAGTTATTGCTCGCCGCCTCAAAGCTGGCTATTGCGACTTGGTTGTCAAACATTTCGATGAGGCCGTCACGCTGGCAAAGAAGGCCGTGGCAGACCGACGCCCGCTCGGCATCGCGGTGATTAGTAACGCAGTGGATGTTCTTCAAAGAGCCTACGACCAGGGCTTCATGCCGGACATCATCACCGATATGACCCCGGCCCACGACCCGATGATGTACATCCCCCTTGGCTTTTCGGCCAAAGAGGCGGAGGAACTTCGTCGAACTGATCGCGCCAAGTACCTTCGCCTCGCGCGGGAAACGATGGTTAGGCATTTGCGATTGATGAATGCCTTTCACGACAAGGGAGTCCAGGTCTTCGAGTATGGCAACAGCATTCGCAAGGAAGCTCGCGATGCCGGTATGAACGAAGCCGAAGCGATGAAAATCCCGGGCTTTGTCGCTGCCTATATTCGACCGCTTTTCTGCGAGGGCCGTGGACCATTCCGCTGGATGTGCCTGTCCCGTGATCGCCAAGACTTGGAGATCCTCGACAATCTAGTGCTGGAAATGTTTCCCGATGACAGTCTTGTGACTCGATGGATCCAATTGGCAAGGAAACATGTCCCGATCGAAGGTCTACCGGCTCGAGTGTGTTACCTGGGTTATGGTCAGCGCGCCGCATTTGGTGTTCGCGTAAATGACCTGGTAGCAAAGGGAGTGCTCAAGGCGCCTGTCTGCTTTTCACGCGATAATCTTGATTCGGGATCGATCGTAAATCCTACATTTGAATCAGAGAAGATGAAGGATGGGAGCGACCTCATTTCCGATTGGCCTTACCTCAATGCATTGTTAAATGTCGCGGCGGGCGCCGATCTGGTTGCCATCCATGCCAACTATTCCATGGGAGAAGCTGTACACACCGGCGTTACCCAAGTCGCAGATGGAAGCGAGATTTCCCGTAGGCGCCTGGAATCTTCGTTGACGGTGGACTCGGGCATTGGCGTCATACGCCACGCCCAGGCTGGTTACGACATCGCCCGGCGAACCGCCGAAACCCACAAGCTGCAAGTGCCCCTCTGGTGGACTCCAGAAGCAACGTTTGGACGCGACCATGGCCGATAGTGGCAGCCCACGAAGACCAGCTGCTACTTTAGTCGTCGTCGGTGCTAGCGAAATCCTAACTTGCTGCCGCGACGCGATTGACAAAGTTGGCCGAATCTCTGCCGGCGTGGTCGCGATCATCGGTGAGCGCGTGTTCGCAGTCGGCCCAGAATCTGCGGTCGCAACCTGCTGCGACCTTGATTCTGCCAGACGAATTGATGCCAACGGGGGAGTCGTATTGCCCGGTTTCGTCGATTGCCATACTCACCTGGTGTTCGCCGGATCGCGCGTGGACGAGTACTGTGGCAGGCTTGCTGGCTTAGGTACGAAGGATATGGTTGCGCGTGGCATTCCGGCCGGCATCGCAGCAACGGTGGCTCGGATGGCTTCAGCATCGGACGAGCAATTGATTCGGAGCGCGTGCGAGCGACTTTCCTATATGCTAAGTTTCGGGACGACAACCGTCGAAAGTAAGTCCGGGTACGGACTATCGACGGAGCTGGAAATGCGGATGCTGAGGATCAATCAGTCCCTCAAATCTCTTCAGCCAGTCGATATCGTCAGCACCTTCCTGGGTGCCCACGACTTCCCCTCGAGCAAGAGCCACGCCGCCTATATTGACGAGATCATTAACGAATCAATTCCTGCGGTTGCTGAAGCAGAACTCGCGGAGTTCAACGACGTTTACTGTGACGAGGGATACTACACGGTATCCGAGTCGCGTCGTATTCTCGAAACGGGCCTGAAACACGGCCTTAAGCCCAAGATCCATACCGACGCCTATTCCAACATTGGCGGATCGCGGATCGCCGCAGAAATCCCCGTTGTGTCAGCGGATCACCTCAACTACACGGATGACGTGGAGACAGTGGCGCTCCGAGACGCCGGAGTTGTCGGTGTGGTTATGCCGGGTCTCGAGTTCGCGGTTGGGCATCCAAGGCCGTGCAGAGCTCGCCGAATGTTAGACACGGGACTAGAACTGGCTCTAGCGACTGACCTGTGCCCAGCCTGTTGGCTTGAGTCTATGCCATTTGCAGTTCAGATGGCATGCCTATTTTACAAGTTTAGCCCGGCTGAGGCGTTGCGCGCCGCGACCTATGTTGCAGCCAAGTCCCTTAAGCGGGAGGGTGACATTGGTTCAATCGAGCCTGGAAAGCGAGCAGACATCGCAATCTTTGATATACCGAGCCACGAGGATTTGGCATATCGGCTAGGGCGGGGTCGCGCCCGAATTGTAATCAAGTCGGGTGTGGTCGTTTTCGAGGACAGGTTGGGCAGGACATGACGATGGTTTACGAATTCGAGCATCTTCATCAGCCGGACGGGTGGCTTTCCCCGGGATACGTTAGCGTCGACGATGTGGGCCTCATTGAAAGTGTGAACGTAGGCCCACCTCCATGCGAGTCCAAAATTCACAAGCTCCGCGGTTTCGCGGTACCAGGCATGCCAAACCTTCATTCCCACGCGTTTCAACGTGCGCTAGCGGGCCGATGCGAACTTGCCGAGCCTTCCGGGATGGAAGATAACTTTTGGACCTGGCGGGTCCGGATGTACGATCTGGTTTGTCGGCTCACTCCAGATGATTACGAAGCAATCGCCGCCTTCGTGTATCTTGAAATGGTTAAATTCGGCATGACCGCAGTCGGTGAATTTCATTATGTTCATCATCAGCCGGACGGCTCCCGCTACGCGTTTTGGCCCGAGATGTCGCACCGTCTCTTGTCTGCAGCCGATCAGGTCGGGATCGGCATCACTTTGCTCCCGACCTTCTATGCGCACGATGGTGTTGGCAAACCCCCGAGCAAACAACAATCGCGTTTTGTACATGGAGTCGATGAGTTTCTGGCTCTTTTTGAGGCTTTACAGTCCTCCATCGGTGCACGGTGTCATATCGGTTGCGGTATTCACAGTCTCCGCGCAGCGTCGCCAGAGGAGATTCATCAAGTCGTCGTTGCGCTGGACTCGATCGCACCCGGCGTGCGGATTCACATCCACGTGTCTGAGACTCTCGGCGAGGTTGAGGAATGCCTCGAGAGTCTCGGCATGCGGCCCGTACAATGGCTTCTCCGTCACGTCAACCTCACAGACCGCTGGACTCTGATTCACGCAACACATCTCGATGAAAGTGAACGCAAGAGTATAGCGGCCAGTGGTGTCGTGGTCGGCATCTGTCCGGCAACGGAGGCCACGCTCGGCGATGGCTTCTTCCCACTGGTTGAATACCAAAACGAGCGTGGCGTATGGGGCATCGGTACCGACAGTAACTACACGACAAGCACGGCAGAGGAACTGCGAATCCTCGAGGTTGGAAAACGTCAACAGCTCGCTCGACGCAACATCATCGTCGATCCATCCGACCCGTTGCGCAAGCATAGCGGTCGGCAACTCTTTGATCTTGCGCTTGCCGGTGGTGACCGAGCGTTAGGACAGAATACGGGCACGATCGCCAGTGGACGCCGGGCTGATATCGTCGTGTTAGATCCTGAGAATCCTACAACGGTCGCTCACCATACTGACACAATACTCGATGCCTGGATTCTGTCTGGCACGTCTAATCCCGTCCGTGATGTCATGATCGCCGGGCGCTGGATAGTCCAGGATGGCAAGCATGCCCACGAGAGGGAAATCGTTAAAGGGTACAAAGCCGCCATGAGTCGACTCACGTGAGCCGCCCAGTCCTCAGGTCATGCAATCAAATTCCGCAACCACCATTCGCGCTGTCCCGGCAAGGGGAGTGATCTCCACGAACTGGGCCGGAGCGCCAACCGGTAAACTTACAATCAAGCTATCGCCGGCATTCACCGGGCAGCAGTTGGTGCCATTTGGTTCGACTACGTCGACCGAGGTGGCAAGATTGTACATAAGTATCGCCGATCCCCTGACTGGCACTTTCTGGGCAGCGTCGCGGTGGACAACGATCCTGCGTAGCCGACCTTGCGAACCGCCACGGCAACAGATTAGGTTGAAGCTTCGTACCGGCCCTTCAGGGAGAGAACAAGCGTAGTCCTCGTCGCTGGGAAATGAAATTGCGATGGAGTCGCCTGATATCCCGAAGCTCATCCGAGACGAAGCATGGAGACCATGCGTCGTCCGTCGATTATCAGCAGATGTCGATCATATCCGGGAAAGCGGGAAAAACTGGAATCTCGATTGATCTCCGCTACACTCGCACGCCATAAGAACGTCGCGTTTTCCAGAGCTGAGTTCTCGGGGAAAACAACTACCTCCGTCGTGTATCCCGCTTTGTTACGCCATGGCATGCGTTTATAGTCAGCGTTCTTGATGCGGTAAAACGACGAGGGCGGTTGAGTCATTCAGAGTCACTCACCATACTATGGACAATCGTCACATCTGGTTCATTGAGTCATTGAGGGAACCAAACCACTTCCAACTATGTTGCGAAACATATCGGATTGGACCATCGACTTGGCGGCGGCGATGTCTGGTGCGAGATATCGGTCCCGATCGAGAAACGGAACTCTGGCCCGGATCGCGTTCAGGACTGGTCGCAGTTTTGGTGATTCGCCGCCAATCCCATTCAAGTCGATTCCTTGGGAAGCGGCCAACAGTTCGACGGCAATAATACCGGCGGTATTATCAGCCATCTCACCTAGACGTCGAGCCGCAAACGTCGCCATGCTCACATGGTCTTCCTGGTTAGCGGAGGTCGGCAAGCTGTCTACAGAGGCCGGGTGGGCCAGCGACTTATTTTCACTCGCAAGCGCCGCCGCAGTTACGTGCGCTACCATGAATCCCGTATTCAGGCCCGTTTCATTAACAAGAAAAGCAGGCAAGCCGCTGAGGTGCTGGTCGACCAACAGGGCGCTCCGCCGTTCCGAAAGGGCGCCGATTTCGGCTATAGCCAAGGCCAAAATATCCGCAGCCATGGCAATGGGCTCGGCGTGGAAGTTGCCTCCAGAAAGAACTTCTCGCGACTCCCAGAAGACTAGGGGGTTATCCGTAACCGCGGTGATCTCTCTGGAAATTAGATCGCCGGCAAAACGGATTAAATCCAGACAGGCACCCATCACTTGCGGCTGGCAACGAATGCTGTAAGGATCTTGAACGTGAAGGCCGATCTGGCGGGCACTGCCCGAGAACAACCGTCGCAGACATTCGGCAACGTCGATCTGGCCACGCTGATTGCGAACCTCGTGGATGCGTTTATCGAAAGGGCCCATATTGGCCTGCACGGCCTCTGCACTCAGAGCACCAGCCACAAGTGCTGCGACAAATACTTCCTCAGCAGCCAGCAGTCCCACAATCGCTAGAGATGTAGAGACCTGGGTACCATTGATGAGAGCAAGCCCCTCTTTCGCGGCCAGTCTTAGTGGTTTGAGTCCGATCGTGGCGAGTCCCTCTTTTGCCGGCACGGTTTCCCCGCCGATTCGAACCTCGCCGTGGCCGATGAGCGGCGCGGCCATGTGTGCAAGTGGTGCCAAGTCTCCCGAGGCTCCCACCGATCCCTTGGAAGGAATGCAGGGATACACGTTTCCATTGAGCATGCGCAGCAAAGCGCTCAGGACCTCCGGTCGTACGCCGGAATAGCCTTGACCAAGACAATTGACTTTAAGCAGCAGGCAAAGTCTGACGGTCTCGTCAGGCAAGAGCGGGCCTGTTCCCGCTGCAGTTGACAAAACCAGGCGGTGCTGAAGTTCGGACAGTTGTGCCTCCGGAATCTTGGTATCCGCAAGTTTTCCGAATCCAGTGTTGACTCCATAGATTCGCTTGCCTTGTTCGACGATCTCGGACACCAGTTTGGCCGATTCCTCGAGAGGCGCAGTGGCGCCCAGGCATATCTCAATCGAATGATCACGCCGAAGCCAAGCCACGTCAGACAAATTAAGGTGCCCTGGTCGTAGTACATAATCTCTTCTCATTGTAGGCCCCCGGGTACGAAGCTGATCTCCAAAGTCTCTTATCTGCTGAACGGCGGATAATTGTTCGTCGATTCGAGCGCCAACCCGTGTTTGATCGTTCGACGGCTTAGATCCGCAAATCCTGAGTGCTCCCTCAGATGACCTGGATCTGGCATCTGCCTGCTTGCACGCGAAATCGTGGACCTGAGCTTCCACAGGTGCGAGTGTTTCCGCTCGGTACCGTCGCATATTATACCGTGATCACAAAAACTGCAATAGATCATGTGAAGATGCACAAAATCACAATGTTAGCAAATGATTTATGGTTTCCACATTCGTGATCACAGTGTTAGGATGTAAAGCCAATGAAAAATAAGATCGCAGAGCCCGTGGGTGTGAGCAGTTGGCTCGTGGTAGAGGCGCGGGAGAGACCGTTGATCGTCAGCATGCCGCACACGGGAACCTACCTCCCACCAGAGGTTGCGGCGGCGGTTATCTCCGTCGAGCTAGCGCGTAAAGATACAGACTGGCATCTGCAGCACCTTTACGGATTCGTCGGTGATCTGGGGGCTACAGTCATCCGAACCAACGTGTCACGTACTGTCATCGACGTTAACCGTGACCCAGCAGGGCACTCATTATACCCAGGTCGTCCGACGACCGAGCTTTGTCCGACTACTACGTTCGACGGAGAGCCGCTGTACAAGGAGAAGTCGGCTCCTACTACGCGAGAGATCGCCACCCGCAGGGTCAGTTATTTTGATCCTTACCATGCAGCGCTCACATCGGAGATCGCCCGGCTCCGTGCACAATACGATCAGGTCCTCATTTATGACTGCCATTCCATTCGATCTGTGATCCCTCGTTTGTTCGACGGGGTCTTGCCCATATTGAACATCGGCACAAACAGCGGGAAATCCTGCTCACCGAGCATTACGTCCGACGTTGAGATGATCTGCAAGCGAAGCTCCTTCAACTTTATAGTCGACGGGCGCTTCAAGGGTGGCTGGATCACTCGACACTATGGACAACCAGACCATGGCGTCCATGCAGTTCAAATCGAGATCGCACTGCGTGGCTACATGGATGAGGGCAATCGCTCCGAATTTAACCCCGAGAAAGCTAAGACTATGCAGGACTTCTTGAGCATCGTTATCAGCTCACTTCTCGATCGCATGCGTTTTCCGATTACGAAATAACTGGGAGAGACTCCGGTGACGAACGTGTTGGCAATCAAGCCGCTCGAAACCATCTTGGCCGAGTCCAAGAAGGAACAGATACTCAGGCGCACCCTTGGAGCAACAAATCTTATTGGCCTGGGCATTGGCTCAATAGTCGGGGCCGGCATTTTTGTGTTGACCGGTGCTGCATCGGCGCAATATGCGGGACCGGCAGTTGTGCTGTCCTTCGTGCTAGCTGCCTTTGGGTGTGCGTTTGTAGCACTTTGCTATTCGGAGTTTGCTTCGCTAATCCCCGTAGCTGGGTCGGCGTACACCTACGGATACGCAACCCTCGGTGAGATCGTTGCTTGGGTTATAGGCTGGGATCTTATCCTGGAATACTCATTCAGCGCGGCAACCGTTGCCTCGGGCTGGAGCGGCTACGTGACCAGCTTCCTCCAAGACTACGGCGTCCATCTTCCACCTTCGCTAACTGCGACGCCGGGCACGGACATGGTGAACTACAACGGCCGCTGGGAACCGCTTGCGACCAGCTTGCCAAAATTGGCACTTCATCATGTAGACCCTTCAGCCCTGCCCCACGCACGTGGCATGTGCGACTTGGTGGCTTTCACAGCTATTTGTCTAGTCACCATCGTTCTGGTAATCGGGATACGAGAGTCAACAACTCTCAATTCAGCAATCGTGATTATCAAAGTTTCCATTATCCTGACATTCATTGGCATCGCAGCGGTTCATGTGCTCACTCATCCGGCAGAAGCCGCAAGGAACTGGACACCTTTTGTTCCAACCAACATCGGAGAATTTGGCCGCTACGGCTGGTCAGGTGTGCTGCGAGGCGCCGGGGTGATGTTTTTCGCTTACATTGGCTTTGACGCCGTCTCTACCACCGCTCAGGAGGCCAAGCAGCCGCAGCGTGACATGCCGATCGGGATTCTTGGCTCTTTGTTGGTCAGCACGATCCTTTATGTCCTTGTTGCGGGGCTCCTTACCGGCATTGTCCCCTACACCATGTTGAACGTGCCAGACCCTGTCGCGGTTGGCATCGACAACACCGGCGTTCGGTGGGGTAGCTTCCTTGTGAAACTGGGAGCGATAGCCGCTCTAGGGAGCGTGATGATAGTAAATCTGTTGGGCCAGTCACGAATCTTCTTCTCTATGTCGCGAGACGGTCTGTTGCCACCATGGTTTAGTACTATTCATCCAAGATTCCGTACACCCTGGATTTCCAGCATCATTGTTGGAGTTTTTGTCGCCCTCCTTGCCTCGTTAATTCCCATCGGCGTTCTCGGTGAGCTCGTCAGCATAGGGACCCTTATGGCTTTCATCATAGTCTGCACGGGCGTGTGGATTTTGCGCGTGCGGCGACCGCAATTGGAGCGACCATTCAAAACGCCGTGGGTACCGTTTGTCCCGATCATGGGTATCTTGGTTTCGGGCTTGATGATGATCAGCCTGCCGCGTGACACTTGGCTACGGTTGCTGATATGGCTCGTGCTTGGCATGTTCGTGTATTTCGGTTACAGCCGTCGACATAGCCGCGTTCAGAGGGGACTGTCGAGCCCGAAGTAGGAGCACACAGTCCTGTTTCCTTGGCTGTGTTAGCCGGTTCTGTCGGCTCAACAACAGGCAATGCCACGAGGGCGTGGCTGGATTCACCGTAGCAGCGCGTACACCGCGGCCGCGGCACGCCTCCCATCCTGTCATTCGCCAAAATCATGATCTGCTTTTGAAACAACGGCTTGCATCACAGCATTTACATTCCTTCTCTGCTACAAATTCTTCCCATGTTCCGCCTCCTCAGGTTGTTTCTTCGTTCCT
>Ga0187891_1001539_pt1 | contig 19479 bp, 17 predicted proteins | sample June2016WEW_21_4_FD_132990 | JGI IMG/M metagenome (GOLD analysis project Ga0187891, IMG submission 132990) | Peatland microbial communities from SPRUCE experiment site at the Marcell Experimental Forest, Minnesota, USA - June2016WEW_21_40 | ecosystem: Environmental > Terrestrial > Soil >... | reverse complement strand
GTTGTTTGCCCAATATGCGGCTGCTTATGTGATGACATAGAAGTAACCGTGGAAAACAACGAGATTGTCAAAATGAAGAACGGCTGCGCCCAATGCGAAGCCAAAATGGTCCACGGCTACAAAAGCGAAGAGCGCATTCTAAAACCCATGATACGGAAAGACGGCAAATTAGAACCTGTATCGATGGATGAAGCAGTACACAAAGCAGCCCAAATCCTCACCGACGCAAAGTATCCGCTGCTGTTCGGCTGGAGCAGCTCAACCAGCGAAGCACAACGCATCGGTGTTATGTTGGCTGAAGAATTAGGCTCAGCCCTCGATAACTGCTGCAGCGTTTGCCACGGACCCTCAGTTATGGCAACACAGGAAATCGGCATCCCCGCATGCACTCTTGGACAAATCAGACACCGCGCAGACCTGATAATTTACTGGGCGTGCAACCCGTGGACTTCACACCCAAGACACCTTGAAAGATACACCAGCTTCACCGACGGGCGCTTTGAGGGAAGCGAATGGAAAAGTTTTCTGGAAAAACTGAAAGGCACCCAGAGCAAGAAAAAGGTGCAAGCAGCCTCCAAGCGAATACTAGGTGAAACCGCCCCTACAATTCCTCCGCAAACATGCGCCGTGGGTGCGCCGCCGGGGACAATGCAGAAGGCGGGGCGTAAACTGATTGTTGTGGACGTGCGAAAAACCATGACTGCTGAGGCAGCTGATTATTTTATTCAGGTTCAACCAAACAAGGATTATGAAATACTTGATGCTATGAGATGTTTAGTTGTTGACCAGGAACTCGACGTTGACAAAGTCGGCGGCGTACCCGTTGACTACCTCAAAGAAGTAACCGACGCCATGGTGAACTGCGACTTCGGCGTCATCTTCTTCGGCTTGGGCTTAACTCAGAGCGCCGGCAGATTCCGAAACATCGAAATCGCAATCGCGTTAACACGGGACCTTAACAGAAGAACCAAATTTGTAATCTCGCCTATGCGAGGGCACTTCAACGTTACAGGCGCAAATGTGGTTTTCGCTTGGACAACAGGTTACCCATACGCCATTGACTTCTCACAAGGATACCCACAGTATAACCCGGGAGAATTCACAACCATCGATCTGCTCAGACGCGGCGACAACGACGCAACCCTGGTTATTTCATCAGATCCAGGCGCGCACTTTCCCAAGGTCGCCATGCAGAACATGATGAAGCACCCTATAATCACCATTAACCCAGATATGAACGCAATCTCAAGGCTTGGCGACGTGGTGTTCCCGACGCAGTGGTGCGGCATAGAATACGAGGGCACCGCTTACCGCATGGATCACGTGCCGATAATGCTGCGCAAAGTCGTTGAGCCACCACCAGGAATCCTAAACGACGAAGAACTGCTTAAAAAAATCCTTGCGGAAGTTCGAGCAATCAAAGCCCAAAACCCAGAAACCGAAACCAAAGCCGAACTTAAAGCGCGTAACAAACTGGCACCTAGAATCGAAATTAAGCAAAGAAAGAAGAAAACACAAAAAGCGGAGGCTGCTTAAATGACTGAGTTACTTATAAAAAACGGCTTCGTCTTTGACCCCCTAAACGGGATTAACGGGGAAAAAATGGACATAGCCATCAAAAACGGCAAAATTGTCCGCAAAGTCAGCAGCAAAGCAGAAGTGATTGACGCTACTGGCTTAACTGTTATGCCGGGCGGCGTTGACATCCACACGCACATTGCAGGTGGGGAAGTTAACACTGGCAGAATAATTCGCCCAGACGACCACGTTAAGGATGTGGAACGCAAAACAGCCATGACACGGTCAGGCACTGGCTACTCTATTCCTTCCACTTTCACTACGGGTTACCGATATTCTCGTATGGGTTACACAACCGTTATGAATCCCTCAATGGCTCCATTGGAGGCTAAGCATACTCATGAAGAATTAAATGACATACCTTTGCTTGACAAAGCCACTTATCCGCTTCTGGGCGACTGGTGGTTTGTACTGGAAAACCTAGCCAAAGGCAACATTGAAGAATGCGCTAAACATGTTGCTTGGATGCTGGATATAACCAAGGGCTACGCCATAAAAATTGTTAACCCAGGCGGCTTAGAATCTTGGGGTTTTGGACACAATGTCCACAGCATCGATGACCAAGTGCCGAACTTCTGCATTACCCCGCGGGAAATCATGTGCGGCTTAGCTAAAGTCAATGCATTGCTCAATTTGCCTCACTCTATTCATCTTCACACAAATAATCTGGGAATACCAGGCAACTACACAACCACACTGGACACTATGAGAGCACTTGAAAGCGTGCCATACAACGGTAAACCAGTTTGCCACATTACCCACTTGCAGTTCTCAAGCTTTGCGGGTGACAGCTGGGTACACTTCCAATCAGCATCAGAGGAAATCTCAAACTACATCAACGCACACAACCACATGACCTTTGACATGGGACAAATCATATTCTCAGAAACCACAACCATGACCGCCGATGGACCCTTCGAATTTTCACTCTACGAACTAGGCGGACACAACAAATGGGTCAACAGCGACATCGAAACTGAAACCAGCGGCGGCATCATACCTATACACTACAAGAAAAACAGCCCGGTAAACTCGCTTCAATGGTCCATCGGGTTGGAGTTAGCTCTGCTAATTAAAGACCCGTGGAAAATAATGATGACAACCGATCACCCTAACGCCGGGCCATTCTTTGCCTACCCGCGTGTACTGGCTTGGTTATACAGCAAGAAAGCGCGCGAAATAACACTCAAACACTGCCACAAGAAAGCCCAGAAAAAGAGTTTACTGCCGACAATCGACCGTGAAATGACCCTATACGAGCTTGCGATTATGACTCGTGCAGCTCAAGCTAAAGCGTTGGGGCTTCCAAACAAAGGGCAACTTGGCGTTGGCGCAGACGCAGACATCGCGATATACAATATTAACCCTGAAAAACTTGACATAGCCCAAAAATTCAAGACTGCACGCAAAGCCTTCAAACATGCAGCCTACACAATTAAAGACGGCAAAATCGTTGTTAAAGACGGCGAAGTAGTAGACAACACGACGCCTGGCAGAACCATGTGGCTTGATGTTCAAACCAAAAACCCCTGTGTAATTGACGATGAAATGAGACTCAAATTCAAACAGTACTGGACAATCGAATACGACAATTACCCAGTGTTCGATCATTACCTGAAGGTTCCAGAAAAACTAACCATCAAGGCAAGTGTCTAAATGATTATCTTAATCCCTAAAAGAAAATTCGAAGTACCTGTACAAGCAGCATGCATCAGCCCAGACGTCTTTAGAAGCAAAGACACAGCTGAAATAGCAAACCTACCTGTCACCGAGGGAAACCGCAACCTAAAACTCGGAGACCTCTTTGAAATCCAAGAAGACCACTTAGAAACACCATACATCACCATAAACGGAGACGCAGGCAAAGTCAAACGAATCGGCCAAGCCATGAAAACAGGCGAAATAGTCGTTAACGGCGATTGCGGTATGCATACTGGCGAGAAAATGGCTGGTGGCAGAATCACGGTAAACGGCAACATAGGCGGATGGTCAGGTGATGACATGAAAGGCGGCTTAATCGAGGTGCATGGAGACGCAGGTGACTATTTAGCTTCCCCGTACCGCGGTACAGCAACAGGCATGAAAGGCGGCGTAATAGTTGTTGACGGCAAAGTCGGTAGTGACGTCGGATGCTATCTGCACGGTGGTGTCCTCAAAATTGCTGGGGGCGCAGGCAGATTCTTGGGCTACCACATGAGTGACGGCGCAATCCTAGTGGACAAAGACGTTGACACTCGAGCTGGCGCATGCATGACAGGCGGCAAAATCGTCATAACAGGCACAATCCCAGAAGTGATGCCCACCTTCACCATAGACAGCGTCAAACCAAAAGTCAAAATCGACGACACACAAAGCGTCTCAGGACCATTCTACGTGTTCCTCGGCGACTTAGCGGAGCACGGCACAGGCAAACTCTTCGTCAACAAAGCCAACAACCCACAGCTAAAAACATACGAAAAATACCTATAATTCAATTTTGAGCAACGCCTACGGTGTGAACTCGACTCTGTTTTTTAAATTTTCAATGCTGTTCTTATATGATTAATTTTTTCTGTTTACTTACCAGAGTTGGTTGTAAAAGTAGAATATGGCGGGTACTACTCACTCAGTTTCTGTTAGGCCCAAATCCAAAAGGGAACGAACTTTATTTTTAATCCATCTGCGCTTTCTTCATTTTCATAGTTATATGTTATTACTTTGCATTCGTTTAGACCGAGTGTTTTAGCGGCTTCTACAAGAGCGGAAGTTTCCCTTTTCCTTGCTTCAGATGAGGATACGTCATATGAAACTTGCAGTAACTCTGTGTTTTTTCCTTTCACTAAAAAGTCTACTTCTTTTCCTGACTTTAGTTTCAGATAGTAAATTGATTCTCCGATTTTTTTGTGTCTCAATAATTCTAGGAAAACCGCGTTTTCCAGCGCTCTTCCTTTATCGACGTCTCCGAACAGCTTTGAAAGCCCTATGTCTATGACGTAGGTTTTCTGTTGTCTTGCAAATCTTTTTTTGGGGCTTTTGCTGTATTGTTCAAGAGTTGCCGCGAAGAAAACTGATTTTGCGTAATCTAAGAAGTTAAGGATGGTTTTTCTAGTTACTTTCAAGCCTACACTGGAAAAATAATTGTAAGCCTTGCCGGAGCTAAAATAAACAGAGTAGTTACTGGCTAATATTCTAAGGAAAACACCCAGGTCCCCCGTTTCCCTGAGCTTGTATCTTTTCACTATGTCGCGAAAGAATATGGCGTCAAAGTAAGAAGACAAAAGCTCCATTTTTCTTCCATCATCTTCAGTTAGAGTCACTTCCGGAAATGACCCGTATTCAAGAAATTCATCAAGCTCTTTAAGCACAAAGCCTCTCTTCGCCGAGTACTTCCAGTCTTCTTTTTCTTCCTTTAAGCCCTTAGCTGTTAGGAATTCCCGAAATGAAAAGGGATAAACTGTGTAAGAGAGGTTTCTTCCTGCAAGTGCTGTCGCTATCTCGCTGCTCAGCAGCTCAGAGGATGAACCCGTGATGGCGATTCGGTGCTTGTGAAGGTCATATATTTTTCTTACCCATTTGTCCCAGTTTTCAACAACCTGTATCTCGTCTAAAAAAAGGTAGATTATTCCTGGCTCCGGCGTGAATGCCATATTATGCGCAATCAGCAAGTTATCTAAGTCTATGGCTTTTGCGCCTATTAACCGCTCGTTCTCAAAATTTACGTAAATTATGTTATCTTTTTTTACGCCTTTGTTCAGTAGGTCCTTTATGCATTGGAAGATTAGGCTTGTCTTCCCTGCCCTTCTGACTCCGGCTACGGTGATTATTTTATCGGCAGTTATGTCAACATCTATTTCTCTTCTTACAGTTTGAGGGATCTCCAAATTTTTCCAAAGCTCAATTACGTATCGGAAGTCTTCGATTGTTGCCATGCTCGTTTACTATAGTAAACTAAAATATAAAAATTACGTTTACTATACTATACGAATATGACTGGTTAGCGGCTGCCTGTTCAATTTCAAGCTTGGAAGGTTCATCACGTAGAATTTGCTTAGCCGAATGCCTTATCAACGGCGCTGAGTTCAAAACACAACACCCAAGAGGACAACTTTATGCGTCAAGTAGATATGGTTAGGCTTGACTTATCGACAGGAAAGGCAGAGAAAACAAAGGATTGTGTAGCTGAAGAAGTTCCCCTGCAAATCTCACTTAATGATGCTTACACGTTTGTGATTTGGTGTTCTCCCTCGCAGTTTAAGGAGCTTGCGGTTGGCTACTTGCTTGCCGAGGACGTTTTAAGGTCGGTTGACGAAATCGAATCCTTAAGCTGCCAAGAGAAAAAGCATAGATGCCAGATTAAGCTGGAGGCAACTGTGGATTTGGATGAACGCATGAAAAACTCGCGTCGAAGCACCCGCATCATCCCCCTCATCAAAGCCAGCACCTCGCCCTACCAGCACGACGAGAAGATACCTGCCGTGAAATCGCAGCTGAAAATTAAAGCCCAAGTTATCCTTGATTCAATGAACCAAATCAACAGCCTCGCGAAGGGGTTCAAGGAAACCGGGGGGCTGCATGACTCCGCCATCTGCAAATCCGACGGCTCCATCGTGGCTTTCAGTGAGGATGTGGGACGCCACAACACGGTTGACAAAGTCATAGGTCAAGCGTCACTGAACAAAGTGGACTTCAGCCAGTGTTTCATGATTATAACTGGGCGCGTGCCAGGCGACATGATTTACAAGGCGGCGAAAGTGGGCTTGCCCATCGTTGCGTCTGTGGCGGCGGTTTTGAACTCAGGAATTTCTTCAGCGGAAAAAGCCAACATCGCTTTGGTGGGGTTTGTGCGTGGGAGCCGCATGAATGTTTACACGGGGGCAGAAAGAATACTCCTGTAGGCGAATGCTATGAACAGACCAGACATTAAGAGAATGCCCAAACGCGGCAACCCAATAGACGCGCAAAAACAGCTCCTTGAAGCCATGCAAAAAGCCAAGCTGCCCCGCGAATCGGTCCCGTTGGAAGCGGCTTTAGGCAGAGTCTTAGCCCAAAACGCCACTTCAAGCGTTAACATTCCAGCTTACGACAAAACCTTCATCGACGGCTACGCAATCAACCCCAAAGACACCACTGGCGCATCAACCTCAAAGCCAGCGGTCTTCAAAGTGGTGGGGAAGCTGTTTCCAGCCGACTACTCAACAGACGCCAAAGTGGCAAGCGGCGAAGCAATTTACGTTGCATGCGGAGCCCCAATCCCAAAAGGAGCATCATCCACCGTTAAAGCGGAGGAAACCCGCCTAAACGGCGACAAAATCGAAATAATCCGCGAAATAAAACCGGGCGAAGGTATTATACCGCTCGGCGACGACGTAAAACAAGGCACGTTAATTCTTAGGCAAGGGCAGGTTCTGCGTCCGCAGGACATCGGGTTGCTCGCCTCAATTGGAATCTCTGAAGCTGAAGTATTCAAAAAACCCGCTGTCGCCATTCTATCGGGTGGAGATGAGTTGATCAGGCAATGCAGAAAAGACCCGGCGAAAATCGCAAACAACTACGCCTTGGTCATTGCGGGGCTATCATCTGAGTTGGGCGCAGCGGCGACGCTGAAGGGGATAATGCCTGACGCTTTAGACCAAGTGCAGGCGAAAATCGGCGAAGCTCTCTTGGACGCCGACATTGTCGTTACTATCGGGGGCACCTCGGTTGGGATGAAAGATTTTGTTCCCGACGCCATAAACAACCTCGGCGAACCAGGCGTGGTTGTGCAGGGCGTATCTTTGAGGCCCGGCGCTGTTTCAGGCTTCGGCATCGTTAAAGGTAAGCCAGTTGTAATGTTGCCCGGTCACATCGGCTCCTGCATCGCTGGGTTTTACCTTTTTGCGGCTCCCTTAATCCGCCTTTACTGCGGTCAGACTGAAGAAGGTTTGCTTCCGTGTTTAACCGCTGAACTTTCGGAGGCGGTTGATTCTGGCCCGCAATTCAGGTTTCTGCTTCTCCGCCTAAAACGAGCTCAAGGCAAACTCTTAGCCGAGCAGGTTGAGGGCGGTTCAAGCGCGTTGACAACCATCGTTAAATCAAACGGGTACTCGATAATTCCGCCGCATACAAATTTAGCTAAAGGCGCCAAAGTAGATGTTCGCTTGTTCGGAAAACTGGAATTGGCGCAGATCACCTGAGCAGGTTTACGGTGCTTTGGATGGGTATCTGTGTGCGTGGCTTTGTTTTCCCATCGCCCATGATTCGCACCATGATTTATCAGCCCACGCGCGTTCCGCCAGCAGCCAGCAGCGGTTTTCCTCGTGAATTTCAGCTTCAACTCGATAGTTGTTTGCCGCCCTCAGGAAAGCCTCTTTGCTTTCAAAATCCAGTTCAGACGCCGCTTGCTTTTCAAGTTGCTGCTGAGAGAGCTTTAGAAATGCTTCACCTTGGTTTTCTCCGCTTACCGCTGCCCAAAAAAAGCTGTTAGAAACCTCAAAGTTGCTGGTGCATGAAGCAAACGTGCTCTGGGCCTCGGAAAGTTTGCCGCCTTGGAACATTTCCGCGCCTTCTCGAAGAAGCTGCAGATCAGAAATTGATAAAACACCCAAGTTTACTTGCAAGTCTTCTGTGACTGGACCATGTGAGCGGCGGGTCTTCAGCTGGGTCAAGTCTTCTTTAAAGTTAATGTTGATGAAGCTTTTGAGTTCCGGGTCAAGCTTTTTAATATGGTTCACTGGAGAAGCAAACAGTATTTTGGAGGCGCCTCTTGGTATATCGTCTGAACGTGGCCGCTTCAGCTTGCACAGTGTGTCAGTGATTTCTAAGCCGCTGTGCCGTTCAAGCACCATTATGAGGGTTTCAAGCCTGCCGTTGGGCCACATTGGAGTAACCACCTCAAAACCTTCAGCCTCATTAAACAGGTAATCGGCAACAGCAGGTTTCAGAAAGGGCATGTCACAGGGCAAAGTAAAATAATAATCAGCTTGAACCGATTTCAACCCAGACATAATTGCCACTGTAGGGCCGCTAATATGATTATTTTTTTCGTCAATAACTATCTGGATATCCGTCAAAGCATATTCTTTTAGGATTTGAGCATATTTTGCTTTCCTTTCTTCATCATTTACGGATATTGCAATTTCATCAACAACGCCTTGAACGCTTTCAATAGCGTGAATTAAAAGAGGTTTACTTGAAAGCTGGGCAAGGGCTTTGTCCATCCATTTTTTGTTTTTTGATTGGAACCTGCGGGCTTTTCCACCTGCAAGGATGAGTGCCGCCCGTTTAGTCATGGCATTTTCCTCAGTTAGCAGTTTTTGCCGGGTTTGCTTGTGGCTTTTCTAATTGTTTTTTGACCAGTTCCACGAGTTTTTGCCCGTCTTCAGGAACCTTAATTACCGGTATGCTGGCGTAGGTTGTCTCGCTTGTGTTTTGGGCTACTATGCCTGCAATCGCTAAAATCGGCTGAACCGTACCCACCAGAGTCTGCTCAAGGCCATTTTCGTCTTTTGCGGTGATAATTTTTGGGACATCCTGCCTTTTAGCGATTAAGCTGTGGAAGCCTTCGATGAAAATAATGTCTAGTTTTTCTTGCTCCAGTAGAGCGATTATTTTGTCTAAATCGTTAAGCGCCATCTGGGTTTTCTTAATGATGTCTATTTCGTCAGGTGAAATCGCCACGATTACTTTGGAGCCCGCTTTCGCGTATCTCCAAGTGTTAGTGCCCTCTTTATCCATGGTGAAGCCTTTGTGGTGGACATGTTTTATTGATCCAATTTTATAGCCTTCGGCTGAGAGGTGAGAAATCAAGTACTCTAACGTTACTGTTTTTCCTGAACCGCTTACGCCGACCGCAGCAATAACTAAAACCGTACTTGGTTCACGCTCCTGTTTGAAAATCAATCTGCTTGGCTTTATAAATTGTGCCTCAGTTTTTTGTTTTATAGGATTTAAGGTTCCGATGTTTAAGGGCTTTATCAGGCGATTGCAACTTTACATTCAGCTGACTGCTCTTTTGGCTATTGACTTCCAGATTCTATGCAGTATAACTGGAAGAAAGTGAATGCTGGTGTGGAACCGAGTGTTCTAGCGGTATAAATGACCCAGGGACTTAAATCAGCTCCCTTATGGAAATAAGTTTGTGTATGTGGCGTTAACTGGTGTGGTGTCTGGTTGAATTAAGCTTGGAATGCTGGCGTAGTTACCGTAGACAATGCCTGGCGTCAGGGGAGTTATGCCGAATTGTTCAAGTATACTCTGACCAGTTTTGCTGTATAATGTTTGGATGAATAAGGTAGCCGCTGCGGAGTTGGTAGAGAATGTTGGAATCGTGACACAATAGATGATCGGTTCGATGACGTAGGATTCGGTAGTTCCCAGTTCCGTGTAGCTAAAGTTGGCTTTGTTATAGTAGCTTGTATCTGATAAGACGCCTAGGTTAACTTGGTCAGGAAGCGTGATGTAGGCGAGGCTTGTTTGATTTGTCGTCTGCGGAACCGCGTTGGATAGGTAGGATGAAAGTATGAAATCTATGTGTTGGGTCTGCATAAGCGGAACCAAGTCTGTTTCAGTGCTTGTCATGTAGTATTTACTGGGGTTGTTCCATATTGCATCATAGAGGTAGGTTACATTTCCGAAGAAAGTTAAGCCTGCCAATCGAATCATCCCAGCAGCTGCATAGCCGCTTGGGTCAGTGAAGGGATTCGCAACGCCAACTACAGTGGTCGAGTTGAGCGCAATCAAAGTAAACATCTGTTGCCACGCTGAAGTCCACGCCGTAGAATTTACTGCAAGTCCTTTAGCTGCATTCCACATGTTATACAGTTCTTGCCCGCCTGATGATTTTAGATTGACGATGATAGCCATTGGTGTTTGTCCAAAGGCAATTTCGTAATTCGCAAGATTAGGAAAGAGAACATTAGGCATAGCGGTCGTGTCAGCGGCGCCTTCTAAACTAAACTGTTTTGTGGTATTCTCTAATTGGGCAACTAAATCACTTCCCTCAAACAGCGGAGGTGCGACTGTTATGCTTGGATACTGTGATTCAAAGGTGCTGAGCTCTGAACCCCATGCGTACTGTAGGGTACCGGCTGCACCGACTGCAAACGGCGGCGAATTAGAGGCTAAATTAACCAGAGAGTTCGAGAACGAGGTTTGAAGGTTCGCCACTTTTGTATTCAGCGAACTGATTTGGGATTGATCAGCGAAGTAACCAACTGAAAATCCCATAGCGACTCCAATTAGTAGGCCAATTATAATGAATGCGTATGTCATATTGTTTCTGTTTCGCTTTTCAATTGCCATTTATTTTTCTCCGAGTTTTTTGACTGTTAATGTTATAGCGAGATATTTGCTGTTCATTTTCATCGTGCTCGATGTTATCAATCAGTAATATCGAATATTATAAACATTTCTGGATTTTACCATAAAGGGCTGAAAACAGAGGAAAGTGTGAATTAGTAGCTTTGAAAATTGCACCAAAAATTTGGCGTCTACCGTTAAAGCGCTTTCGGTGCGATTCTGCTTTCATAAAGCGCAAGCGCTTCTGTGTACACGAATTTAGGAACACATATTCAGTGTTTGTTTTAGTTTTTTTCCTAATGGAAACTATTCGTTTAGAATTTACTATTTTTCAATTCAATTAACGTTTTTAACACTAGTTTAAGTGCAGAGTCGTAGCCATCGTAGTATTCTATGCTTTGATCTGGGTCCGCGTATATTCGCTCCACCATTTCTTTTCCAATGCCTTCATTAGTTAGCTGGATTGAACCTTCTTTAAGCCATATCAGAGCATCCACATATCCGTGTTCTGAGTCTGAAAGCTCTGTTTCAGATGATTCTGCTTTTTGCCTGATTATTTCATCAATCTTTTCTTTTAACTCGTTCTCAACCTTGCTCACTTCTTCCACCGTTCATAAACTCTGTTTGTTATAGAGTTAAAATATTTGTCGGCGTCGACTCAGAGCATAGATAATCAATATCATTCTCAGGGCATTTTTTCCAGTATTCTTTCAAGCTCCGATTGAGCATTCCGGTATCGCTTAGCCAAATCTTTACCGAAATCTGTAACTTCCGATGATCCGCCGCCCTTCGCTCCGCCTCGGACTCGTATAACCAGCAGTTTTCCAAGCCGTTCCTCCGCCAAGGTTATCCGATGCAACGCATAGCGATACGACATGCCCATGTGCTCTGCAGCCGCCAATATTGAGTGATACTTGTCAATCTCCTCTATCAATTCAGCTAAACCGTTGCCGAAAACTGCCTCTTTCTTTTCATTAACCATCCAGAGCTTGACTACATAGCCTAAAGCGCACATTGATCGTCACCACTTGTTACTTAGGAAATAGAAGAATTAAGTTTAACGTTTTCTCTAAATTTAGGATTCGATCACTTTCGCGTTTTTATGAACGGAAACGTTTCCGCTGCCTTTGGTTACGTAACCCACTTCGAAATGCCTAACCTTACGCTTATCTAACTCATCCAGCAAAGCATCCGCATCTGCTTTCGCTGCTGCGATGAGCATTCCGCCTGCGGTTTCTTTTGCTTCACCCTGCAGCAACGGGTAACCGAAAACTTCTGCCAAAACTGGCGTTCCACGAATCACCGCCAACCGATCAATCACGATGTCAACTTTACCCAGAACCGCCATGTTCTCCGCGTGACCTTTAAGACCAAAACCTGTCACGTCAGTCGCGGCGTGAACTGGAACCTTCTGCATGGCTTCAGCAACCGGCTTATTGGAATTGATCATTCCTTCAATGGCTTCATCAACAGCCGCTTCAACCAGGTCTTCTGGAACCTCTTTGAGTAATTCTTTTCCTTCATCCTCTTTCCTTAGTCTATACGCAGCCATCGCAGGTGCAATCCCAAGAGGCTTAGTCAAAAATAATCGGTCACCAACCTTAGCTCCGCGAGTGTAAACGATTTTTTCTGGGTCGCCGACGCCGGTTGCTGCGCCGCCAATAATTGGCCAAGGATTCCTTATCGTGTGACCACCCAAAACGGGTGCATCCATTTCGCGGCAAAAATCCCCAAAGCCTTTCAGCATGCCCACGGCTAATTCGTCAGGCATGTTTTCGGGGAATGCCAAGATCGACAAAACACTAACAATCTTGGTAACGGCTAAAGCGTAGATGTCGCTGGTCACGTTGCTTCCTGCGATTCTGCCTTGAATTTCAGGTTCGTCAACCATCGGAGTGAAAAAGTCAAGCGTATTCAAAACTGCAATTCCATCGGCGATTTTTACTACGCTCGAGTTCTCCCAAGGACCAGCCAACACGTCCTCGCCGAAATCAGACGATAAACCAGCTTTATCCAGCAATTCGCCTAGTTGGTACTGTGGAAGCTTGCAGCTGCAACCGTGGACTGGAACAGCTTTAGTTAACCTGTAATCCAACTTCGTCTTTCTCCTAAACTTCAGTCATCCGTTTTTTTATATTTGCTTAATGTTTTTTTATTGTTATTCGAAATTCTTTCTCCGATTTGAATGCTTCAACCACTTCATGCCCATTGTTTTTTACCCAACGCTGAATATTATCAAACTCCAATTCGCCTTCGCCGACAACCTCAAGAAGCTGCCCTGAAGCCATGCTTTCAAGCTTCCGTTTAGTATACGCCACGGGCATGGGGCACATTTTTCCTTTAACGTCTAACTTTTCAGTGTCCAAAAATTGTCACTAGAACACGATTACTTTGTCGCTGTTAACTGTCCACTCAACAAGTTCGTGAACGGTTGAGATTTTCACTCCATCAATCAAGTCAGCTCGGGTTAAGCCGCGGGCGTCTACGCAGACAACGCAGGCTTTTACTTCGGTGCCGCCTTTCATTAAGTCTTCCAGCATTTGGCCGTAATTGGTTAAGCCTTGAGCGGGTTTTTGGCCTTTCTTGGCTAGGTATACGCCGTTTTCAAAAAGCCAGATTCTTACTTTGTGGCCTTCTACCTCGCATGTCCATGCGAACCTTAAAGCTGTGAGTGCACGTTCTTTTGCGTATGGGGCTTCATTTATTATTAACGTGAATGTTACCATGTCATTTTACCTCAATTCTCTCATGTTACTTTTTATGTTTCTTCTTCAATCTTTACACAGATTTTGCCTGATATAATTTTATGCTCGTAGAATGTTAACTTTATCGATGGTTCATCCTCATATTCTCCGGTTTTTAAGTTAAAGCGCCAGTCATGGCAGGGGCAAACGATAACTGTGCCGTCAAGTGTTCCACCGGAGAAGCCGCAACCCATGTGTGGACAGCGGTTATCGATAGCGAAAATTTGGCCAAACTGTCTAATCAGTAAAACTGGAAAACATTCAACTGACACAAGCTTCATTGAGCCTTCTTGCAACTCTTTTTCTTCTAAAACAGGAACATAGTTAAACATCTCGCTCGCCGGCCTCTGGCAATTTTTACCGTTAAATTATAAGATAAGTTTTGCGGCTTCTGCCAATAACATTGAAGACTTGCCTCCCTGTTTGCCTGTTCGTATTTTTTTTAGCTGCCCAGAGTTTAACTTGAAAATTCTCTAAAGATGAGGTCATTTGCAGTTAAATGAAAACGTTACCGCCAAAATATTTTCGCTGGAAGAGAAATCTCGTACAGGCTCTCAGGGATGTAGTTCAAATTTGGTTATCTGTTTTCTTAGAGTCGCCCTGTTTATGGTCGAGGTGAGAAGCGTTAGAGATTTTTTTGGCTATTATGTTCTGGATGCAGACACATTGGGAAAATTCAGATTTGAACGTTAGACAAAATTGAGAGGGAGAATAGGCAGTCATTGTTTTGGCGGTTGAGTAGTAACCACAAAGGTTAACCTCCAGCGGCTTGGACAACTGCAGTTCCACTGACAGAACCTCCTCCCACAAAGGTTATGTCGACTTCTATGGATTGACCGAGGTTGCTGGAGCCAACTCCAGAGGGGTTTTGGATGTATAAAATCATGCTTGCTTGCGTATCAATCAGATCCAATTGGCTTACGCCAGAAGCTAATTGAAGCGCGTATGAACCATAAACGTAACCGTCTGTCAGCGCTGGTATATATGTGAGACTTGTAGTTCCTGCACAAGAGTAGAAATTGGCAGCACTGTTATCCACATTGTTAACCTCTATACTGTTAATAGCTGCTGCGGTACCTCCATTATTTGTTAGTACCATAGCTACCTCTGAAGTTGGGCCTGAACTATCATACCACGCATGTAAGTTACTGACACTTAAGCCTTGGCTGTTGCCGCTAGCTGTTGCAGAGTATGCTTGTACGTTGCATTCTTGGTAGTACATTGCTTGTGCTGTGTAGAGGGTTATGCTTACCGTTAGGCCGATGTCGTTTATGGTGATGCTGTCTGGGTTTACTATGTAGATGAGCATTGTGTATCCTGATTTTAGTACTAGGTCTGTGGATGCGTAGTTGAATGTGTAGGGTGTTCCGGTGGTGCCGCCTTGTAGGTAGAGTGTTCCCATAGTTGTACTCCCGCCGCCGCCTTGGGTTTGTATGTTGGTTCCTGGTTGGAAGTACATGTCTGTGGATACTGGTGAGTCTGTGACTGCGTAGATTACGAATTGGTCGCTGGATGCCCAGTTGGAGTCTTGGCCTCTGACGGCTATCTTGTTGATGACGACGTCTCGACCGCCAGTGTTGATGACCATTAGTGATGCCTGAGAGTAATCTGTGGCTGTTGTGGTGGTTTCTGTGGGGTTGAGCCAAATATGCGCGTCCTCCAACGTTAGGCTTTCTTCCTGAACCCTTGTGCTAACGACGTTAATAGCATAATAAGTGACTACACCTGCCAACAGCACTGAAATAACCAAAATAATCAACGTAGTAACAACCGTACTTAGCGCCTTACGCTTTTTTAGTAAATCTGCCATTGTTTTTTTCCCCAAAGATCGCTGATTCACTTGGAGTTCACGTATCTCTTCTTTGCTATTGCATTTTTCTTTCAGCATTGAATAGATCGCAAACTCGATCATGCGATTACGTATTCAATTATACGTCGACATTAAAAGAATTATGAATTTAAAATAGGAGTTTTGATTAAATATTCTTTTTACTTATTTTGTATTGTGATTTACGATACAGCACTCTTTGGTCATCAATACGTTAGGAAGAGCCTGCGACGTATGCTTGGACGTTGCATTCTTGGTAGTACATCGCTTGTGAAGTGAACACTGTCACTCCAACGGTTAAGCCTATGTCATTAATAGAAATGCTGTCCGGACTGGAGATATAGACAATCAATGTATTGCCTGATTGCAGAGTAATTGAGCTTGTTGCTTGGGTTAATTGAGTTTCAACGTTTGTAATAGTAAACGAATACGCATCGCCTGGAGTAAGTTCTTGCGAGTATGCAAGGTCGTTTGTAACAGAGCCGACAGCGGTGAAAACATTTGTCCACTCAACTGTTTGACCTCTTACGGTAATTTTGTTTAAGACTACGTCTCGACCGCCAGTGTTGACTATTGCAAATGCCGCTTCAGTTCCGCCTGATGCATACCATACGTGCAAAAATTGGATCGAAAGACTTTCTTGCTGAACCCGCGTGCTGACAACGTTAATAGCATAATAAGTGACTACACCTGCCAACAGCACTGAAATAACCAGAATAATCAAAGTAGTAACGACCGTGCTTAGAGCCAAACGATTTTTCAGTATATTTCGCATTTTGTATCAGTGAAAAAACAATACCGTAAAGTCAGATAAGAAAACTTGTGCGCACAAAAAAATACAGCAAATAGTAAATGATTGCGTTTTGGAAGCATCTACTTGCAGCTAAGCGACATTGGAGCCGTTGTGTGCTGGCCTTGTCCCTTATTACGTGTTGAAGTTGAATAATGAAATTGCTTGGCGATCTTCCGATGTTTTGTTCTTTTTTGTTCAGAACTGAGTTTAGAATACTAAACGCACGTATGAAGAGACGTAATCCACATTGTCAGGTTTCAAAATTACTTATTCAAGTTTCAAAACTCCTTCTTACCAGCTGTTTTTCCTGGAAAACTCAATAGATAAGAATACAATTTTTCACATTATAAGCAGAGTTGCTAGTCCGTCGGCAAACTGTAGATGCCACACTATCAGAGCTGTGGTCATCAATTGTTGAAATCGCTGTCGCTCTGTCAGGGTGTTAGTTGTTAGTTGTAAGGTAAGTTATAGGCTTCTGCCGATTATATCAAAGAAATACCTTAGCCTACCTTACAGCATTCCGAACTTGATTACTATGTTGATCATCATTTGCCTCTGAACTTCAAAAAGTAAATTACTCCACCAGCAGCCATAGCGGCAAAAAGCCCAGCTACAATAAAGAGTTCATATTTTACGTAGAGTGGCGGCGGGATTACCGTTAAAATTATTTGTTGGCTGTATGCACTGTTAGATGTTTGAGTTTCGGGACAGGTTGCAATGACAGCCCAAGATCCTAAAGAGTTCGGTTTGAAACTTGCCACAAAAGTGCTATCACCGCTAACAGGGCAATTTATTGTTTGGGTGGAGTTTGGGCTGTTGAAAGTTACTTCAACTGTGTAGTTATTATCGTTTGGAGTTAGAACTCCGTTGATTGTGAAGTTTTCGCCTAGGCGTATTTCATCTTTGGCAGCAGTAATCTTGAGAGTTAACTGCTCCTTGACAGTATAGTTGCCTGATGCTTCTATGTTATTTTCCAGAACATCAAGCGCCTTAATTCGGTACTGAACAAAGGTTCCTGCTATTTGGCCTGGAATTGTGGCATTACATGTTTGGTTGCTGATATCCATATTCAGGGTATCAGTGGTTTTCCAATTGTCGATGGTGTATAACAGCTCAGCCGTGTCTAAATTTGCGTCGTTTGAACTATAAATGATTTCAGTTGGAGTGTTTGGATTAACTAAACTTGGTATAGTTGAAGGTGTCAAGGTAGCATCAAAATTACTCTTTAACATAAATGTAATATTTCCTGAACCTACCTCACCCATCAGCACTAGCTGATACAGGTTTGTTCCGGTATTTGGTGAAGTGTAATTTAGAGACATTTTCTGGCCCATGCATTCGCCGCTTGCGTAAGCCACGCCTACGTAGCCATTTGGTTCAAAATTATAGCCGCCAACGGTACCGTTTAAGTTACCGTATAAACCTTGTTCCCACGGCAGAGGATAAGAGTCTAAGCTTGGGGACCCTGCGTTATTCATTAAGTAAAGTCTAGCTTCATACATGCTCATTGTTTCTGGAACATTTACGTATAATTCAACATATGACGCGTTGGTTACAAATTCGTACGCCCAGTTTGTGGAGAAACTGGGGATGCCGTCATTTATGCCTTCGACATAACTTGTGTACCATGTATTACATGCAAGATTTTCAATTATCATAAAAGTGGCTTCTTGCGCCCCTTTACTTACGTAGGGGTTGTTTGCTATAACAAAGGAGTAGTTGCCTGATTGTGTCGGGGTGAAAAGTGGATCATTAACCGTTGTGCCTAGATTTGGTGGAAGACCAGCTGCCTCAATATGCGAACTTATCAAGTTTCCCTGTGGATCATAAACGTAGAAGTTATAATCTGTTGTTGCCTTGGATGGGGTGTTTATCCATGTTCCATAGCAGTAAATGTGGTAGTTGTGGTCTGCTTGCAGAGGGCATATGATGGTCCAGTTTTCGCCAATTGGTATTTGAGAATCGTTAATTAGCACTGGGAACATTGGTTTTTCAACGTAAGTGCAGTTTCCCTCAGCATTTACGAAGTTATGTACATAGTTTGTGTATTCCGAAGTCGTGGTTAGATGGGTAGTTGGAGCTTGAGCCTGAGCGGTGGAGACAGTGGAGGCTTGAGCCATGAATAGTGGACTAAAAACTAAGAACACAACTGTAATAAGTGCTATGATTTTGGTTTGGGGGGTGATTTTCAGATGCATGGCTAACTCAGCTTGCTAACGGTATGTATTGCAGGAGCTTGACATATCAGTTATGAAGGCTAAATCAATATTTTTAGAATTGATTGAGTTAACTGCGATTTGCTGAAAACTTTTTTTTTAGGTTTTCGCTTTGGGTTACTTTGTCCCTAATTTTGGTGCTGATATTGTTTGGATAGAAAAACATCAGCTTGTGGCATTTTTTGAACAGGGTGCTTTTTTGAAGCTAAGCTTAAATCGTCGCAGGTTGCGGTTAGGAATGTACCAGAATGTATTTTTGTGTCTTCTAATGTCCTCCCCGTGATGTTTTTAATATGTTTAATTGTTGCGTTTTTTTTTTTTGTGTTATGGATTGCTTTTTTGGAACAGGCTTTAAAGCGAAGTTAGGTTGCGGTTAGAAATGGCTAGAAATGGTTTAAAATGGTTGATTTTGGTTGGAAAAGGTTTATGCCGCTAACACGTTCGGTAAGCTTCAAAGCAGTCACAGGCAAAGGAACCGAATACGAATCCCCACACTCACCAGATGGGAATTCAAATTAGAATCCACCCACCTCCTTACAGTGTCCGTCCAATTGTTCAACCTCGGAATCGAAGAAACCTTCTACACAAATATAACCAAAGACGGGCGAATAACAATCCCAAAATAAATGCAGAATTATTATATAATTTAGAGACAGAGCCGCTTTAGGTGTTTTCAGCAGCTATTTTTTTAAATTGTGTGTCAGGATTGTTTCATACGTTTATTTTTAATTCATATTTTGAGGTTGGTTTTGCCTTTCATAGTTGTGAGCAGTATAGTGTATATTAAATCTCGCTACAGAAGACATTTATAAGAAAAAACCTAATGCTCCAAATACGAGTGAGTAAAATGTTGAACGTGAAAGTAAACTCAAAACTTCCAATAACTCACCCAACCCATACATCAAAACCGGAGGTGAAATTACAATGAATTACAATTCTTTCCGAAGAATCTTGAAAAATCGCTTTGCTTTAAGCACTGTTGTTACTACGTTGATTATTTTGGTTATTTCAGTGCTGTTGGCAGGTGTAGTCACTTATTATGCTATTAACGTCGTTAGCACAAGG
>Ga0187891_1001535_pt1 | contig 19512 bp, 16 predicted proteins | sample June2016WEW_21_4_FD_132990 | JGI IMG/M metagenome (GOLD analysis project Ga0187891, IMG submission 132990) | Peatland microbial communities from SPRUCE experiment site at the Marcell Experimental Forest, Minnesota, USA - June2016WEW_21_40 | ecosystem: Environmental > Terrestrial > Soil >... | reverse complement strand
TTAATCTACGATCCGCTTCTCTATGACCGCTTGTCGCAGACGGTTACAGAATTCAAAGGAGTTGTTGACGAGGTCGCTCAGGGACAAGGAAGCCTGGGGAAGTTGATCAATGACAATGACGCCTACAACAAGTTCGTCGCCACGCTCGATAAGATCAATGCTGTGGCCGACGACCTGCAAGCGGGCAAGGGGACGGCGGGGAAATTCCTGAAAGATCCCTCACTCTACAACAATGCCAACGATACAATCGCGAACTTGAAGAAGGTGAGTGATGACATCAATGCCGGTAAGGGGACTCTCGGCAAACTCACCAAGGACCAGGAACTGGCGAACAAGATCGACGCGACGATGACGAAACTTGCGGCGCTGACCAGCGATCTCGAAGCGGGCCGCGGGACTGCCGGAAAACTGTTCAAGGATGACACGCTCTATAACAACGCCAACCAGATGCTAACGGAGACCCAGGGCTTAGTGAAAGCCATCCGCGAAAATCCCAAGAAGTATCTCAGCATCAAGCTGCACATTTTCTGAGAACGCAAGCCCGCGAAGAAGCCCGGCAGCACCAGGACCGCGTTCAGCATGCAGCGTCTAGGACACCACCCGCGGGGAGGATGTGGACTCCGCCTGCTCATGTGCGTGATAGCTGGAGCGCACCATGGGGCCGGACTCAACGTGACGGAAGCCGAAGCGCAAGGCCTCGTCCCGCAACTCGCGGAATTCTTCAGGTGTGTAGAACCGGGCAATGGGCAGGTGATCCCGCGAGGGGCGCAGATATTGGCCCACGGTAAGAATTTCCACGCCTCGGCCACCGAGATCGCGGAACACTTCAATCAGTTCTTGGGTAGATTCGCCTAGCCCAACCATCACGCCACTCTTCGTCACCATTCCGGGAGAAAACTTTTTGGCGTTCTCAAGCAGCTTTAGAGTGCGCTCGTAACGGGCGCCGGAGCGTACCGTGCGGTAAAGCCGAGGCACGGTTTCAGTATTGTGATTGAGAACGTCGGGTTGCGCCTCGAGCACGATCTTCAACGGTTCTTCCAGACCTTGAAAATCTGGAATCAATACTTCGATGCGGCAATCCGGGACGAGCTCGCGAATCTCGCGAATGGTGTCGGCAAAAACTTTGGCGCCGCCAACGTTGTCATCATCACGATTCACACTGGTCACGACGGCGTGTTTCAGGCCCAGAGTAGCAACGGCTTCAGCCACCCGGCGCGGTTCGTCCCAGTCGATGGGCTCGGGTCGGCCTTTAGGAACGGCACAGAAGCCGCAGCGGCGGGTGCAGATGTCGCCCAAGAGCATGAAGGTCGCGGTCTTGTGATTCCAGCACTCGCCGATGTTCGGACACTGCGCAGACTCGCAGACAGTGTGCAATCCTAGCCCACGCGCCAGTTTCTTGAGGTTGTGAAAGTTGTCGCCGACGGGAGCTTTGGCTCGCAGCCACTCCGGCTTAGGCACGCGGAGCGGCGGAGCGAGGTCGATCTGAATCAGTTGAGAAATACCAGCCATCTGCTTGATTCTACCAGTTCATCCCACTTCAACCAGACCGTAGGTATGCTGCCAGCGCGTGCGCAGGGCGACCAGGGCTCGGCTGATTTCTACCTGCGTGACTTCAGAGTTAGGCCCGGCCATCACCGCTGCGGCTTCGCGCTTGGCCAGTTCCAGCAACTGCCGGTCACGAATCAGGTTGGCCACGCGGAAGTTCGGCATCCCGGCCTGCCGCGTGCCGAAGAACTCTCCTGGCCCGCGAAGTTCAAGATCGAGTTCGGCGATCTGGAAGCCGTCATTGGTGCGCACCATGGCGTCGAGGCGGCGTTCACCTTCTTCGGTCACTTTGCCGCCGGTCATCAATATGCAGTAAGACTTTGCAGCTCCGCGCCCGATCCGCCCGCGCAACTGGTGGAGCTGCGCGAGGCCGAAACGTTCCGCGTGCTCAATCACCATTACGGTTGCGTTGGGCACATCGACGCCAACTTCGATGACGGTGGTTGCGACCAGAATCTGCAATTCGCCTTTCTGGAACATGCGCATGACCTGATCTTTCAAATCGGCGTCCAGGCGGCCATGCAGCAGGCCAACTTTCAGATCGGCGAAGATTTTCCCGCTCAGTTCGCGGTACATCTTGATCGCAGCTTTCAGTTCGGTCTCTTCGCTCTCTGCGATGACGGGGTAGACCACATACGCTTGATGTCCCGCCACAACCTGCTTGCGCACAAAGTCCCACACTTTGGACGATTGGTCGTCGGTGATTCTGCGGGTGACAATGGGCGTGCGGCCCGGCGGAAGTTCGTCGAGCACGCTGATGTCTAGATCTCCATACAGGGTGAGCGCCAGCGTGCGCGGAATCGGCGTAGCAGTCATGACTAGAACGTCAGGCTCTGCAAGATTCTTTTCGGGTGTCTGCGCCGAACCCTCGCTGGCAGCGGTTTGGGCACGACCCTCGCTGCCTTCGCCCGATTTCTTCATTAACTTGAGGCGCTGCAAAACGCCGAAGCGGTGCTGCTCGTCGACGATGACCAGGCCCGGCCTCGCAAACTCAACTTTTTCCTCCAGGAGAGCATGAGTGCCGATGACGAGCTGCGCGTTTCCCTGCGCGATGTGGCGGCGGATTTCGCGCTTGCGGTCCGCCTCCAGAGAGCCGGTCAGCAGGACGATGCGGTATCCGGCATTCTCCAAAATTCTGAGCGCGGAAAAATAATGCTGCTGGGCGAGAATCTCCGTGGGCGCCATCAGCGCCACCTGATAACCATTTTCGATGGCGATGATCGCTGCCTGAAAACTTATGATGGTTTTTCCCGAGCCCACATCTCCCTGCAGCAAACGCCGCATGGGATTAGGTTTTCGCATGTCATCGGCGATCTCTTTCAAGACTCGCTTCTGCGCAGTCGTGGGATGGAAGGGCAGGATTTTCTTGATGGCTTGGCGCACGCGATCGTCCAGGCGAAAAGGGATTCCGGTTTCCGCCTTTTGCTGGCGGCGCTTGAGTTCCAGTCCAAGCTCGATGAAGAACAATTCTTCGAAGATCAGCCGGATGTGTGCCGGGGTGCGGGACGATTGCAAATCTTCGAAGCTCTCCCCAGCTTCGGGCCAGTGAACTTTCGACAGCGCCTCACGCGGCGAAACCAGCGCCAGACGGCCACGCACGGCCGCCGGAATGGTTTCCGCCAAATCGGGAGTGAGGTCGTCCAGAGCCTTGCGGATGACTCGCCGGAACCAGCGCGCGGTCAGGCGGCCTTGCCCGGCCGACTCGTAGATGGGCACGATGCGTCCGACCTCGAGCGACGCTGCCGCCTTGTCGTCCGCGTCTTCTGCGGCGGCATCGCCCAGCATCTCAAACTGCGGCTGAACGATCTGCAGTTCGCAACTCTTCGGATCCTGCTCCACCTTCCCATAGAGCGCGATCAATTCGCCGGGCTTGAATTTGTCTTGCAGATAGGCGGCATTGAACCAGAGGCAGCGCAGCCGGGATCGTCCTTGGCCCACAGTCAGTTGAAAGATAGGCATGCGGCGGGTGCGAAACAGGCCCGAGTTGCGGACTTCGCCGATGACGGTAGCCATTTCGCCGGCGCGCAACTCCGCGATCCCACGCGGATTCAGCCGGTCTTCATAGCGAAAAGGCAGATAATTGAGAAGATCGCCGACTGTTGCAATTTCCTTCGTGGCGAGAATCTCCGCCAGCTTCGGACCAATTCCTTTGACGTATTGGACTGGCGTGGTGAGTTCGAGCATCTGGGTTTCTCAAGGAATGGTAGCAGGGCGAACATCATGGAAAATGCACTTTGAAAACGGCACCCGAATTGGCCGAAACTGGCGTCTAAACTAACTGTGGTGGTTAATTTCCTCCAGGCTTTCTTCGCGGTCGTGCTGGGCAACGTGGCGTACTTCCTGCTCGCGCCATCCCTGCACCTGCCCCGACACCGGCCGTTTCAGCCGGATTGGGGCCTGATTGTGGACTTCTGGTTTTGCGCCGTGGCTTACGGGTTGATCCGCACTGCAAGAAAGTGGAAGTAAGGCCCAATTCACTCGCACTATTCATAGTTACTTTCGGAACCTGTGTAACCGCCGTCGCTCCATTACCATATCCGCTGAGCTATGAACAAAATCGCGGTCCTGTATGATGCCGGCCAGGCGGTGCTCTCCACCTTCGATCTGGACGAGGTGCTGCAGCGCATTCTGGCGATCGCACACGACTATTTTCATCTGCGGAATGTGGCGATTCTGCTACTTGATCGGCAGTCGCAAGAGTTGTACGTGCGCTCGCAGATTGGTTGGGACGAGGGCCAAGACAAAATTCGCTGGTCTCCGGGCCAGGGGATCACGGGAGCCGCGGCAAACCAGAAACAGCCGGTTTATGCGCCCGACGTCAGCAAAGACCCACGCTATTTCTGCTCTGCCAAGTCCACGCGTTCCGAGCTCGCCATTCCCTTGATGGTGCGGGACGAAGTGGTGGGTGTGCTCGATTGTCAGAGCGACCGCATCGACCATTTCGATTCGGAAACAGTCGACCTGCTAACCCTCTTCTCCACGCAAGCGTCGATAGCATTGCAGAACGCGCGCTTGTACTCGCTGGAGCAGCAACGCGCGCGGCAATTACAGGCGATCAATGCCATTGCCCAACAAACTACCGCGGTTCTGGATCTGGAAGAGCTACTGGGCAGAGTTTGTGGGCTGATTCAGGATGCCTTCCAGGTATCGCATGTCTCCCTTTTCCTGCGGGAAGATCATGACCTAGTACTGCGGGCCCATCACGGAACGCTGACCCCTTGCATTCCGGAAGGTGGCCGATTCGCAGCCAACTCGGAACCTTGGGGGAAGATCCTCGCGGATAGTTGCACCTGCACGGAAAGCGATCTCCGCAAAGCGCCCGCCAGCGTGAAGTTCTTCGCGGAAACGGCTTCGCGCATGTGCATTCCTCTAGTGTCGTTTGGACAGACGCTGGGCGTCATCGCTCTCGACAGCGCCAAGGCAGATGCCTTCGGTGACGGCGATCAGCAGTCGTTGGAATCGGTGGCCGACATTTGTGCGACTGCCATCCAGAATGCACATTATGTCGATCGCGTGAAGCAGCTTGCTTACCTGGATGGTCTGACTGGCATTTTTAATCGTCGATTTTTCGAGTTGCGCATCATGGAGGAGATTGAACGTGCCCACCGCTACGGAACTAGTATGGCGGTCATCATGGCCGACATCGATCAGTTCAAAAAGCTGAACGACGAGTTCGGGCACGTCTTAGGGGATGAAGTGCTCAGGCAAACTTCCTCTCTATTTAACCAGCAACTGCGCAAGGTGGACGTGGTATGCCGCTACGGAGGCGAGGAATTCGGCATACTGCTGACTCAAGTGAACGCCAGCCAAGCCTTGGGTGTGGCGGAAAAATTGCGGAAGTTGGTGGAAGGATGGCAATTTCCCGGCGTGCCCCGGACCGTGACCATTAGCGCTGGCGCCGCCGCCCTGCCGGAACACGGTACTAGCCGCGACGAATTGGTAAAGGCCGCGGACTCTGCCCTGTACGCTGCCAAACAGGCAGGACGTAACGCAGTGTGCCTTGCGCCATTCGCTCGCTGCCACTCTGCAAGCTAGATCTCCAGCCACTCTCCTTGCATCCGATGACGCAGGCGCTCCATTTCCTGCTGCAGTTTCTGGCGACTCTTTTCCAGCTCTTCCCTAATCTGGGGCGAGAATTCCTGTCTTAGCTTTTCTGCTTGCTCCTTCATCTGCTTTTGCTGCGAGCAGAGTGACTGTCGTATTTCCGTCGCGGCTTTGCGGCTCGCTTCCTCTGCTGCCAGTTCGATCTGGGGACGAAGCTTGGCAATCTCGTTTTGCACTTCCGTTAATTCGGTCGCAGTGTCTGCGTCCAACTCGGGCGCTTCCTGGCTTTCCTCGATCATCTCGCCGGAGTCTTTGCGCTCGGGCAGCGTGATGGTGAGAGTCTGTTCTCTTCTGTCGCGGATCACGCCCACACCCACCGATCCGGTACTGTGCGAATGCAAGGCGTGAGTAAAGTCGCTGGTGTCATGGACCGGCTGATCACCGACACGAATTATCACGTCACCCGCTCGCATCCCGGCCTTTTCCGCGCGACTACCTTTTTCCACGGACCGCACCAGCACTCCGTTGCCGTTCTTGGCGCCAAAAAATTCGCCCAGCTGCGGCGTGAGATTCTCCACCATCAGGCCGCTTCGCGTCGACGAGTGCACGTAAACCACGCCGATGTTCGGAAGGTCGAAGTCCGGCAGGTTGGGGATCGGTGGAATGTTGGGGATCGGTGGAACCTGAATGTGGAAGTCCTTATCCATCTGCCCCATACGCGGCCATTGCTTGCTGCGATCGGCGAGTTGCACCTTGATAGTCAAGGGCTGCCCATCGCGGCTCAGCCCTAAAGTGACAACGCGTCCCGGCGGAGTTTCGCGGATCATACGGTGCAGCTGTGTCTTGCTTTCGACGATCGCACCGTTCAGAGTCAAAATGACGTCGTGTTCCTTGATGCCGGCTTTGCCCGCGGGAGCGTCCTGATCCACCATTGTCACTTCGACGCCTTTTTCTTCCTTCAGCTTCAGTGCGCCCAGGCGATCGGAAGTGATATCTGCGATGTCGACCCCGAGATAGGCGCTTGTTCCCGAGTCTTCGCTGGGAATGCCAAAGGGCTGCGACGAATCAATCGTCCATCTCTGTGCGGCTTGGGACAGGTTCAGCAGCAGAGGCAGTGCGGCGATCGTAGTCAGAATTTTTTTGAGCATGAGCAACCTCCTGAGAGTTAGCTCTGAACTCTCGAAACGCTTGTGTTCGGTAAAGCTCGTCCACTAATTCGCCCGCTTAAAACAGATATCACCGGTGGTGGTCCGAACCTTCAGCACGGGCCCGCCACCGTTCAGCTTGCCCTCCGCGTTGAGCGTCCTCGGACCCCACTGGTCGCCTTCGCTGGCAACGTGGATGTCCGGGAAGTCGGAGGTAATGTGGTGTCCGTTACCCAGATCGACGCTGGCGCGCACGGAGAGAGCAACATCCGGCGCGATGTAAACGGTAATATCTCCAGCAGAAGTTTCGAGCCTGGAATCGCTGGGCGGAGCGCCGGTTTTCACGAACTTCACGACGATGCCGCCGGCGCCGGTTTCAACGCGTGCCGAGGGAACTCCGTAGAGTTCGATCCCGCCGCCGCCAGTCTGGGCGTGTACGTGGCCTTTGGCGGAGGAGAGGTGAATGCTGCCCCCGCCGGTCTCAATTTCAGCTGGGCCACCAAGATCTCCCAGATCGATGTTGCCGCCGCCGGTTTGAGCCTTCACTGTCCCAGTGCACTGACGGACCTCGATCCCTCCGCCACCGGTCTCGATGCTGGCTCCCTGCATGGCGGAAATAATTTCGACGCTGCCCCCGCCGGTTTCCGCGATGACTTTCCCATTGGCGTGATGCACCTCGATGGAGCCGCCGCCGGTTTGCAGGCCAATATCGCCGCTGATGGTTCCCACATTGATGGATCCGCCACCGGTCTCTGCGTGGGCGCCTCCACCAATGTCATCGAGGTGCATATTGCCGCCGCCACTCTCCGCCTCCACGCGGCCAGTCACTCCGCTGGCGTCAATGTTGCCGCCCTCGGTGTCGACCTTCACCAGGGTAATCTCGCGCGGGACGTTGATCATGAACTCGCCCGAGAACTTGCGCTGCGAGCCCGTATCAATCGTCATACGCGCCGGCCCCACTTTGATGCGATGGACACCCTGCCACTCCCCCACAACCCACGCCGTATCTCCTTTCACATAAGCGCTCACTTTGTAGGCTTCGAACTGGTGCCGCGCATCTTCCTCGGACGACACCTGAGAACGCATGTGAAGCGTATAGTCGATGCCCGCTTGCTGGGTACCTCGAACCACCACCGAGCCCATGTCCAGCTTGACTCTCAGGTTCTTGACTCCGGCCAGCGATCCCGTGAGGACTTGGCCCCAGGTGCTGCCTTCGCGGGATACGTGCGTTTCCTGAGCCAGTGCCAGGGGTGCAAGGATGGCCAGCACGCCTAACAGGCCGACGAATTGTGGCGAACGTTTCAAATAAACCCCCTCAGTTTCTATTCTCGATCGCTCGATCTGGGTTAATCAATTTCCGGCAACTGCGCCAGCATGGTGCGGGCCTGCGACTTGATGTACTGGCTTTGATCCTTGGCGGCCAGCGTCATCAACACGCCGCGCACGCTCCCGTCGGCCTTCGCCGGCTCGATCAGGCGCAACGCTTCCGTGCGCACGCCCGGGTTCGAATCATTCACCAATGCTTCCAGAACCACATCGCGGACGCGCACATCGTCCTTTACAAAACCGCCCAGACCATCGAGAGCCTTCAGCCGAACTCCGGGATTCGTGTCGTAACGTAGGGCATAGATCAGCGCATCACGCACCTGTGAAACATCCGGCTTTTGCGTCAGCAGATCCACCGAATCCATGCGCACGCCCGAGTTGTAGTTATTACGGGCGGCAAACAGCAGCAATTGCTGGATGCGCTGATCGTTCAACGATCCCTGTGTTTCCAGCGTGGAAACCGTGTCGTACTTGATGGCGATCTGATTTGTCCCCGGCTCCTGCGTGATGGAACGGATGCCGGTGATCGAAGCCTCGGCAGGAGCGGGAGTCGCGCCCGTGGCCGCATTCGGGGGCTGATGAACGAATACTTTGTAGGACGTTCCCACTCCACCCGCGAAGCCAAGGATCAAGATCGCGGACGCCAGCGCGGGCGAAAAGCTCACTTGCCGCAGCCAATTCGCTGGATCAAACGCCAGCCGCTGCCAGAACCCGCCCTGCTCGGCCGTCTCCAGCGCTTCCTGCAGCCGCATGCGTGCAGCCGCGACCAGGTTCGGCGATGGCGTCACCACCGGAGCCTGCGACAACAGATCGTGAAACTCTTGCGCCGCTTTCAGTTCGGCCGCGCAGTCGGCGCAGCGCGCGACATGCTGCTCCAGTTCATGACGAGCGTCATCCGCCAGCTCGCCATAGACATGCAACGTTATGTTTTCTTTTACCCATTCACACTTCATAATCGCACCCAATTCTTCAGAGCAATCAACCCTGTTTGGTTCATCTCATATCCGCCAGCGCCCCGCGCAATTTCTGCGTGGCGCGGAAGAGAGTGTTCTTGGCGGTCTCTTCCGTGGTGTGCAAAATCTCGCCCACGGTGCGCAGCTTCAATCCGTGGTAATGCTTCAACTCAAAGACCATGCGCTCGCGCGGGGTTAATTTTTCTAGGGCACCGGAGATCCTTGCGCCCAACTGGCGCCGCATCAAATCTCGCTCCGGATTCGCGCCCGCCCGACCATCTGGTACTTGATCCAGGAGGTCGTACTCCCCGCCGGACGCGTCTTTCACCACCGGCGCATCTTCCTTGCGCACATTCCGCTTGCGCAGATGATCCAGACAAAGATTGGTCACGATGCGATAGATCCAGGTATAGAAAGAACACTCGAAGCGAAAACTTCCGATGTTCTTGTAGGCCTTGAGGAAGGCGTCCTGATAGACGTCCTGGGCGTCGTGCTCGGTGCCGGTGAGATGCAGCGCCAGCCGCAAGACCGCCTGATCGTAGTGACGCACCAGTTCCTCGAAAGCGCCGCGGTTGCCGCGTTGCGCTTCGCGGATCAGGATCGTATCGTCTATGCGGCGTTCTTGCCCAGCCATGCGGCCCCACGTGGGGTCCAGGTTCCCGCTGACTTTCTCCACTCTCTCGGACTCTGCTCTCGAGTGGGCCCGTGTACCAACCGCAAGTGTTACTGCCCAAACATCGGCCGGCATGTTCTTGTCGTTTTCCTATACCGCCCGGTGTCGATGCCGTACCCGGGCTTGCATAGGAATAGACGGTCTGTCAGTGGAACCGTGAGCAGGAATTATAGGCTGGCAGGGGATTTTTATGCGGTCTAGGTGATTCTTTCATAATGGGTTAGCGGGAGACAGAACAGCTACACACCATCGACGGCGACCGTTGTTGCCGCAAAAAACTAAAGTGGAATCCCAGCCCCATGCGACATTCCGGGGATTCTTGTGTTCTTAAGCAATGTAGACTGGTGACGCTCCGGGACAGGTCGTCTCCTGATCGTCCGACCGACCGCACAAGCCAGACTCGAGGATCTTATGTTCTTCCGCGCCTCGTTCGCCTCTCTTGCCTTGCTAGCCAGCTTCTTTCAATTCTCGACCGGAGTCAGCGCCGCCCAAGCTCTCACTCCAGTCTGCCAACCCTCGGTGACTTCGCCGATCGTCGTTGCCTCTCCGGCGCAGCGCCTTGCGGCGGGCGCCAAGGCTCAGCCGCCGCTCACCGACAGTTTCGATTGGCCCGACACTCCGCTGGGCGTCATCAAGACGTCCGATGGCTACGAGTTTTTTGGCAGTGATGGCGGTGCGCACTACCGGCAGATGTGGCAGGGACATTGGGTCGGCAACAACAAGTCGGGGTCGTTTACGACCACGGTGGGCACGCTCGACAACCCGCTCGGCAAGGGCGATCCTCATGACGTCAGTGTATCCCCGAATCCCAATCCCTCGGTGAACCCCATCTATCCCAGCTATGGCTACATGGGTGGGGGGCCGGTCTATCAGGTTTCTGCGGGCATGACGGGGGCGAGCAACCTGCTGGCGACTTACCACGCAGAACTCCCCAACGACGCCCTCTATGCGGCCCTCGGGCTGGCTGCATCCACGGATAACGGCCTACATTGGACCGACCTCGGTGAGATCATTCGTCTGAACCAGGCATACGCGGTCGGGCTCGACGGCTTTGAAATCGGCGACGGTCCGGTGGTGCTCTCGCCCGACGGCAAGTATTTCTATTTATATTTTCCCGACTGGATCGCCAACGGTTCGCTGCACACCACGAACGCCCAAGGGGAGTCGACCACTACCAACGTCTCGGTTGCGCGGGCGTTGGCTACCGACGTACTGGATGCCGCATTCGGACCGGCGCCGCATCACTCTATCGCCTTCCAGAAATTTTATGAGGGCAACTGGCATCTGCAGCCCGCGATCGGCGGAGCGTCCACCGACCTCAATCCCCATGCCCCATATTCAGGCTATCTCGATATCCACTACAACAGTGCGTTGCGGCGTTATGGGATGATCATTTCCGACGATACGAACTTCGCTTATGCGGAATCCACCGACGGCCTTGCCTGGACGCTGCCCATCTCACTTGGTACTTTCGGCCCGATTGCGGCGTATCCCACTGCCGTCGGCCTAGGCGATGATCCGCACACGCTGGGCAAGAGCTTTTACGTTTACTTCACCTATTTGCCGACCGACGGCAGCGGATGGACCAACGGCTCTCTACGCAGGTTAACGCTCACGTGCCAATGATCAAGGCCGGTGTGGAGCAACCGACAAAGTGCAGGACGGGACAAAAACCGGGCCGAGCGCCCGGGCCGGATTTTCCAATACTACTCTGCGACCACTTCCTTCTCGATCACAACCTTCAAATACGCGGTCACGTCCTTGTGCAGCTTCACCGGCACGGTGAACTCGCCCAAGGTCTTCAGCGGCTCGTGGAGCTGGATCTGGCGGCGATCCAGGTTGATTCCCTTTTTTACAATGGCGTCGGCAATGTCGCCGGAGGTGACCGAGCCGAATAACTGATCGTGCTCGCCCGAGCGGCGTTGGAACGAAGCCGATAAGCCTTCAAACTGCTTTGCCAGTTCTTCAGCCTGCGACTTCTCCTTGGCCGAACGGCGCACCGAGGCAGCCTTCATCTGCGTGATGACGGCTTTGTTGCCCGCATTCGCTTCAATGGCCAGCTTGCGCGGCAGCAGAAAGTTGCGTCCATATCCTTCGGCAACCTTCACCACGTCGCCGCGCGCGCCCAGTTTGCTCACATCTTCTTTGAGAATGACTTCCATGATATGACTCCGATCCTTCGCTTATTTGTCATCCCGAGCGAAGCGAGAGGGATCTGGGTTCGTCTCGCCGCCAGCAAAAACCCCAGATTCCTCGCTTCGCTCGGAATGACAACGCTGTTGTGTACCCGTCTGAATCCGTGCAAATCCGCGGGCTAATCTCTTACGATGCCCGTCCAGCAAACGGCAGCAAGGCGATGTTGCGGGCCTGCTTGATGGCCGAGGCCAAGCGGTGTTGGTGTGGCGAACATACGCCGGTCAAGCGCCGAGGCACGATCTTGCCACTCTCCGCCACGAACTGGCCGAGCAGCCGGTAATCTTTGTAGTTGATGTCGGCAATTTTTTCGGTGCAGAACTTGCAGACTTTCTTGCGCCGGAAAAACTTCCGTCCGCCTTCACGCGGCGGACCACCGGGCCCGGAACGGCCAGCACCGCCGCCTCCGCCGAATCGCGGACGGTCTCCTCCTCCGGAACGCTCACCGAAAGGCCGCGATGGCCGCTCGGTTGCCGCTGGTGCTTTCGTCTCTTCAGTCATAACACTCCTTCATGATCTTCGGTTCTCAGTTCTCGGTTCTCAGAAGAACCCCTGGATCAGCTAAACGGTCGCCGCCGGGACGTCCGCCGCAGGCGTTTCCCCAGCCGCTGCAGGCGCTTCTTCTGCGCTTGGCGTGGCCTGCGCGCTCACCTTCTTGCGCGCGTCACGAAGAGCCTTGATCTTATCCAGACGCTTCTGCTCCTGGTCGACGCGCACGGTGAGGAACTTGATCACCTGCTCCGTCACGCGCAGACGGCGCTCCAATTCGTGGATCACCGTGCCTGCGCCTTCAATCGTCATCAAAATGTAGATGCCTTCGCGGAATTTGCGCACCGTATAGGCCAGACGGCGCTTGCCCATGCGGTCCACGGCCTTCACCGTCCCGGCGGCTGAAGTTACGGTAGATTCCAAGTTCGAAACCAGTTTGTCCAGATCCTCGTCCGCCATATCGGGGCGGACAATAAACATCAACTCATACGTACGATTCATTCGCTGTCTCCAAATTCTCCGAGCCTATTGCTCCGGTTCCAGCTCCTTGCGGTTGAAGCGGTTCATCGCCGCCGCCGGACCTTCCTTCAAGATCACTTTCACCACTTCTTCGGCGGTATCGAGCACACCATCGATTACCGCCAGATCCGCCTTGCGAAGCGGTGCCAGCAAATATCGCTGACCATCTTCCACCTTGCGCTCCGGAGCCACTCCAATCCGGATGCGCAAGAAATCCTGCGTGCCCAACGCCCCGATGATCGACTCGATCCCGTTATGCCCCGCCGAACTCCGCCGCGTGTGAATCCGCAACGTGCCCAGCGGGAAATCCAGTTCGTCCTGAATCACGATCAAGTCTGATTCCGGCTTGGCTTCGTACTCCTCCACCAACTCCCGGACCGACATGCCGCTGAGGTTCATGTAGGTCTCTGGCTTGGCGAGCAGCACCGTCTCGCCGCCAATCACTGCCCGCGCCGTGAGCGCCCGGCACTGCCGGTTTCTCACTTCAACGCGCAGATTGCCGGCGATGCGATCCACGGCAAGAAAGCCCGCGTTATGCGGCGAAAACTGATACTCGATGCCAGGATTGCCGAGACCGACGATCAGTTTCACGCTGGAGATCCTTCGCTCCGCTCAGGATGACAGCAGCGGGCTCAGTTCTTAGCTTGCCCTGAGAAACTGAGCGCAAGCGAAGTTGCCGAAGGCCCGCCAAACGCTGTCATTTCTTCTCCTTCTTCTCGGCCTTCTTTTCCGGCTTCTCGGCAACAGCTTCGCCCTCTTCTTCGGTCTCCGCCTTGCCCTTCTTGATGACCTCGGGCTCGGCCGGTGCAGCGCCCGCTTCCGCCGCCACCACTTCTGGCGCAACCACAACTTCTTCCTTCACGCTGGTCACGTGAGCCACAGGCTGGTTGGCATCCGTAAGGAACTTCAGTTTTTCGGTATGCGGCAAATCCGAAACGCGCAGAACTTTTCCGAACGTGAGATGGGCGACGTCGACATCGATGTGGCTAGGAATGTCCCCGGGCAAGCACTCGATCTCAACCTCGCGCAGCATTTGTTCCAGAATTCCGCCTTCGGTCTTGACTCCAGCCGCCACGCCCTGCAGCATGATGGGCACGCTCACTCGCAGCGCCTTGTCCATCGCGATCCGTTTGAGATCGATGTGCAGCAGATGGCCCTTGATCGGCTCGTATTGCCAATCGACGATCATGGCCTTGGTGTTCTCACCGCCATTGAGCGCGAGATCAAAAATGGTGTTGTGGCCGCTTTCCGAGCGCAGAATGCGCAGCACGTGCCGCGGATCTACGCTCACTGCCAGTGCGTCCTTGCCAGCGCCATACACGACGGCGGGAATCTTGCCTTCACGCCGCACCCGGCGTGCCTGATTCTTGGTGCCAGCTTCCCGCGGATTCGCTTCCAAAACGTTTTGTTCCAATGTGGTTGCCATGATTTCAATTCCTTACGTAAATAATTTGCTGACCGAAGTCTCTTCGTGAATGGACTGAATCGCCCGACCAATCAATCCCGCGATGGAAAGCACCCGGATCCGGGGTTCCACCTGCGCTTCGGGTGTGAGCGGAATGGTATTGGTCACCACCACTTCGCGAATCACCGAGTTCCTGATGTTACTCACCGCGTCCCCCGAGAGGACCGGATGCGAAGAGCACGCATAAACTTCGATGGCGCCATTTTCTATGAGTGCTGCTGCTGTCTTCACCAGCGTGCCTGCTGTATCGATGAGATCGTCGATGATCAAGCAGGTCCGCCCGTTCACGTCGCCGATCACATGCATCACTTCGGCCACGTTCATTTCCACGCGCCGTTTATCGACGATGGCCAGCGCCGCGTCCACCTTCTTCGCGAAGAACCGGGCACGCTCCACGCCGCCCGCATCCGGCGAAACCACCGTCAGATTCGGCAGATTCAACTTCTTGAAGTGATCCACCAGCACCGGCGAAGCAAAAAGATGATCCACCGGAATGTTGAAAAATCCCTGCAACTGTGGCGTATGCAAATCCACAATCAACGCGCGATGCGCGCCCACGGTGGTCAGCAAATCCGCAACCAGCTTCGCTGAGATTGGTACCCGCGGCTTGTCTTTGCGGTCCTGACGCGCATACCCGAAATATGGAATCACCGCCGTGATACGCCGTGCCGAAGCGCGCTTGAACGCGTCAATCATCAACAGCAACTCCATCAGGTGCTCATCCACGGGCCGGCACGTCGGCTGCATGACGAAGATGTCGCAGCCGCGCACGTTCTCCTGGATCTGCACATAGGCCTCGCCATCGGCGAAGCGCGTCAATAGAGCTTGCCCACGCTGCATACCGAGAAACTGGCAGACTTCATCGGCTAACGGAGCGTTCGCCGTGCCGCTGAAAATTTTGAACTTCTCGTCCACGCGCGCACGCGGCTTGCGTTCCGGCTTCTCTTCGGGCATGGGCGGGGCCTGCTTCTCGGCTTTCTCCGTTTTTTCCGGCGGCGTGACTAGAGTGGCCATGATTTTTCAGCTCTTAAGTCTTTAGCTCTTAGCCTTTAGCCACATCCCTCACCTCTTCGCAGCAAGTTAAGAGCTAAAGGCTGACAGCTGAGAGCGATTTTTCTGGCTGGGCCGCTAGGATTCGAACCTAGACAAAGTGCTCCAAAGGCACTTGACCTACCATTAGTCGACGGCCCAGTAAAAGCTATTGTTGATTTGGATTGTCGATTGCTGATTGTAACCCGGTCAACCAGCACTCTAATTGTCAATCAACAATCAAAAATCAACAATCAAAAATTTACCCAGACCGCCGCTCGGCGCGCGTCAGTCAAAGACACGCTTCCAGTATTCCCGCCGCGTCAGTGTAACCGTGGCCTGCGCCGCCCACCCCTGCCTGCGGAGCTTTGTCACCGCCGTCCGCGCCGCCTCTTTCGAAGCGAACAGCCCGTACAACGTTGACCCGGAGCCCGACAGCGACGCGTACTTCGCGCCCGCGCGCTCCAGCGCACTCTTACCTTCACTCAGCTCGGGATACTCAGGAAAGACGACCTGTTCAAAGTCGTTCTTGATCCCGGCCCGGACAAGCGCGAGAAGCGGATTCTCGGCCCGGCCCCTTCTAAAAGGAGCACCGGAGTAACTCTCGCTCAGCCAGGCAGAAAGCCCGCGGCCAAGCTCAACCATTCTATCGGATGGTCCGGGGAGCGTCAATTCTGACCGCTTGTTTTTCCCGGGGCGATTCGACCCTGCGGCAGCAGACAATGCCACTAAAGCCGAGGTTCCTGCGCCATGGGTTCGTCGATCCCACTCCCCAAAAGCGTTGGGCGTTGAAACTCCCACTGCCGGGGTGACCACCACGCACGCGGTTGCCGGCAAATCCTCCAGAGGATAGACCTGCTCCCCGTGCCCCACTCCCAGCACCGTCCCGCCCACCAGAAACAACGGCATGTCGGAGCCCACTTCTGCCGCAATCCGCAGTCGTTCCTCGGTGGGCAACGCTTTCTTCACCACCCGCTCCAACGCCAGCAGCGTGGCCACTGCATTCGCCGAAGCGCCGCCCATCCCGCCCTGCACCGGCAACCGCTTCTCAATGTCAATGAGGACCCTGCCCCTGGCCTTCATCGCGCGCATGGCTTTCTCGACGATGCGATAACAAGTGTTTGATTCATCCCTCGGAACTCTCGGGTCGGTAGAATGAATCTCAATCCCACTGCCGCGGCTCAAGCTCACACGAATCAAGTCGTGCAGTCCGATCGTCTGGTAGACAGTCAGCAGCTCATGAAAACCATCGTCCCGAGCTTGGCCAATGCGCAGCCCAAGATTGATCTTCGCGAAGGATCGAACCTGTACCGTCATGGAAGCAAGATTGTAAGTCATCTGACATCGAGCGGCGAGACTCTCTGCAAGTTAAGCGTTCTTCGCTCCTACTGTCGCACCAAGATCACGCGACTTCCCGCCAGTCGCACCACCTTGGTAATCTCGACACTCCCAGCACCTTAGGGCACCTTAATTATGTGATTCCAATCACACGAACCGGTGACTTTCGCCGGTCCTCCCCGGTTTGGAATCAGGCCGGTTGGAATCGGCACGACCGCAAACACGAGTGCTGCCCGTCTCGGCGGGACCCTGTGCAGCACTGACCCGCAAGTTGGGTGGAAGTCGCTGCGTGCCGAAAGATCGACCCAATTTTCAGCCCGCGTTCCACGACGAGCGCCGAGAGGCCGCATGTAACGGGCGGTGGGCTATCAGGGGTTTTGTATGTGCGGTTTAACTCGCTATCTTTTGCTGGTGTGCCTCGCCTCGCTTACAACTCTTGCTGGTGCTCAGAGCGGCTACAGAGTGATCTCTGTCGCCGACGGTGGCACCATCTCCGGTACCATTAAGTGGTCGGGACCGGTACCGCATCAGCTGGATTTTCCCGTCACCAAAGACCCGCAAATCTGCGATCCGGAGGGCAAGAAAAGCGTCAGCCTCGAGCGCCTGATCGTCGGTCCCGAGGGCGGCGTAGCCAACACCATCGTCTACCTGAAGAACATCTCCGCCGGAAAGGCGATGGACCTGCCGGAGCAGAAACGGCACCTCGATCAGCACCATTGCCATTACATTCCGCACATTCTTCTAGTGCCCGCGAACTCAGAGCTGCAAATGAAAAGCTCCGACGCCACCCTGCACACCATTCACATGGACGGTGCCGCCACCTACAACCTGCCATTCCCGTTCCCCAACCAGATCAGCTCGCGGACCATGGCGACTCCCGGCTTGGTCAACCTGCGCTGCAATGGCGGCCATGTCTGGATGAACGCCGAGATGATGGTCGTCCCTCATCCTTACTACGCCGTCACCGACGAGAGCGGACGCTTCGAGTTCACCAGCGTCCCGCCCGGCACTTATCAGATTGTCGCCTGGCATGAAGGCTGGAGACTGGCCGGAAAGGAACAGGCCTACGACGTCCTCACCGAGCGCAGCGTGCAGCGCCCCATCTTCACCGAACCGAAGACATGGGAGCGATCCGTAACGGTGAACACCAATCAACCCAGCACCGTCAACTTCGTGATCGGAAATAAGTAGGGATACAAGAGACGAATGAAATCCGGTCGCAACGTGTTCGCTGTCCCTTGGGGATCGGCGCCGTGGTCTTCGGCCTAACTACTCGCCCGCAGGAAAAACAGGGTGATCTCAGAGCGTCTGACAACGAACATTTAGCGCCGCCAACTGCGCAGCAGGAAGTATTCATTCACCGGGCGATCATCCGTCAGAGCTGAAGTGCGAGGAGAGTTCGCAATAAGCCGTTCCACTGGGATTTCATTGCGCAGGATCAAATCAAATTGCTCCGCGGCGGAGGTTCGAGGTCCCCATTCCAACAAATCCAGGACTGCGCCAGGCGGCAAGCGACTAGCCAATTCGAATCCCGAGACCAGCGGCAACGGCTGACGGCTGGCTAGGAAGTGAATTCCATACCTATCGAAAGTCCCGAACGCGCGCACGTACGGAAACGATTCGGTCAGCGCACGAGCCACCGCCGCACTGATAACCACATCCCCTCCCGGCAGCCATTGCTGAAGGATTCCGCCTGAACTAAGGCGCTGTCGTGCAATCTTGTAGAACTCTTGCGAATACAACAGGCTCGATCCAGCGGCCTCGACAGGCGGAGGCGGATCAATCGTGATGACATCGTATGTCTCCCTCGATCGCTCAAGGTATCGTCGTCCATCATCAATGATCACTGTTGATCGTGGCGATTGCAGCAACTGATCACCATCGGCGTGATAGTAGGAGAAAAGACGAGGAACGCTCGGTGTCAGTTCCACCACAGTGGAATCAATTCCCCAGGAGAGGACGGAGCGATGGGTGGTCCCCATGCCGAAACAAATGACCAGGGCATTTCGTGGAGCACTCGCAAAGGCCAAAGGCAGGTGGGCCATCATTTTGGTAATGGGGGTGAGACTCGACATCCCGTAACCATTCACTAGCAACCGTTTACTGGAGCGTTCGCTGCCCGTCGCAATCACAGTGGCAGTGGAATCCCTGAGAACACGCCGGTCTCGAAACTTCCCTTCGAAGCCCTTGCCGAAGAATATGGCTCCGGCAGCAACCAGGAACGCTATGGCTACGGGGAATTTTTGCCAAGCGCCCCGCTTTTTTCCACTACCAGCCTCGGTTACTCCTCGGAAAGACCCGATTACAAGCCAAGGTATAGAGAGTGTAACCAGCGCCCAGCGTTCACTCATGTTCGGAAGCAACAGAAATCCCGCGGCAAGCGGCCCCAAAATACATCCGAGCACGTTGATGGCGTAGGCAGAGCCCGCCAAGCTGGGATCGCCCCGCGACTCGCGGTCGACCAGCATGGGAGTGGCGAATCCCGCCGCCGTTGCCAGCGGAATGACGCCGAAGGCAACCCGCAACAGTCGCGGCATCGCCAGCTTGGGGTCCGCGAAAATTAGAGGCAAGAGACCGCTGACACCCAGCAAAAGCCAAATGCCGCCATCGGCGGCTTGTCCCCCGAAAACGCCTCGCCGGTACAACTTTGTGCCTACAAACGTCGCCAAGAGGTAGACCCCCAGGATGGCGGCAAAGGCGTAGACCACCGTCCCCAGGTATGGAGTGAAAATCCTGATCCACACGACTTCCATGCCCATGCTGGTGAGTCCCGTCGCAAACAGAAGCCACCTC
>Ga0187891_1001532_pt1 | contig 19534 bp, 15 predicted proteins | sample June2016WEW_21_4_FD_132990 | JGI IMG/M metagenome (GOLD analysis project Ga0187891, IMG submission 132990) | Peatland microbial communities from SPRUCE experiment site at the Marcell Experimental Forest, Minnesota, USA - June2016WEW_21_40 | ecosystem: Environmental > Terrestrial > Soil >... | reverse complement strand
TTCCGATTCTTCTCCACGCGCAGCTTCCACGCCGAGTGCAATGCTCCGCGCAGCGAGTCCTCGTCCGCAACCGCAAGCCGGATGTGCGTCATGCCCATGCGTCCCCACCCACCGTGAATCGGCAGAAACAAATCGGGCCGCTCGCGAAGAAACTCAGCCTGGATCTCCGGCGTGAGCATCAGATTCCCATGGCCCTCTTTGACTGAAGCCAGTGTTGCGAAGATGCGCCCGCCGACGCGGAAATCCACTGCGCCCATGTGCGAGCCTTCTTCCGCGCCTTCCAGGCTCAGCGCAATCCGCCGAAAATCCTTCGCGGTCATAGTCCCTACGTCCCTATATCCCTAGTCCCTACGTCCCTGCTTCGACAAACTCTTCATTCAACCACTCGCTGAACGCCGCAAACTCCTCGTCGCGGCCCAGAAAGTCGCGCACCATTTCTCTTCCTGGCTTTGACCCGCCCTGCTCGAGAACTGCCTTGCGATAGCGCGTACCGGCCTCGCACCCAAGCAAATCCTCGGGATCGAACTGGCCAAAGAAATCCAGAGCAATCACTTTATCGAACGCATACGTGTAGTAATTCGACGAGTAGCCGGTCAAATGTCCGAAGCTCGCATACATGCGGTTTCCTTCGAGCCAGGTCCACGGCTGGAATTGCTTGTACAGCTCGCGCGTGACCACGTCGGGATCAATCCCCACGGGATCCTCGTCGTGCAGGTTGAGCGAGAGCGTCGTGTAGTAGAGCTGCGTCCTGATCCAGTCCGCGCGCCCGAATGCGCCCGCCAGCTTCATCGTCCGGATCAGCTCTGCCGGCAGTACCTCATCCGTCTCGTAGTGCCGCGCGAACGCCTGCAGCAGCTTCTCGTCACGGAAGAATTCCTCGAGCATCTGCGACGGCACCTCGATAAAGTCGCCCTCCGTCGCAAACCCGGAAAGCCCCGCCCACTCGGTGTGCCCGCCGAGAATCGCGTGCATCAGGTGGCCGAACTCGTGGAAAAACGTGACGACATCGGAGTATTGCAGCAGACCCGGATCATTCGCGTCGCCGGCGGGGAAGTTGCAGATCAGCGCCGCCTCAGGCATCGTGCGTCCGCGCACGCCAGTCACCACCGGCGCAGCAGAAAACCATTTGTCCTTGCCCTCGCGCGGATGCATGTCGAGATAGAATCGCCCCACCAGCCGCCCGCCGTCGAAAACCTCGAAGACTGAAACCGCCGCATCCCACGCCGGCGCATTCGTTGGCCGGAACTCCACCTTGAAAAGTTTTGCCGCCGTCTTCAGCACGCCGGCCTCGACCCGCGCATAAGGAAAATACGGCCGCACCGACTGCGAATCAAAATCGAACTTCGCACGCCGGAACTGTTCGTACCAATACCCGCGGCTCGTAATATCAATCGCACTCAGGCCCGGCTGCCGCCCGCGCGCAAATTCGAGCACCAGCGCGTGCTCGTGCTTCGCGCCGTCGCGGCTGGCCTCGTCCAGCTTCGCCAAAAACGCGCGCACATTCGCCGCCGATTCCATCATCTGGTCGGCCGTCGCCAGGTCGGCCCAGCTCCTGAATCCGAGAATCGACGCAATCTCCTGCCGCGTCGCCAAAAGATCGAGCAGAATCTGCCGGTTCGCTGGATAAGCGCGTGTGTTGTAGGCCAGAAATATGCGCTCCCTTAGCGCCGCGCTCCCGGCAAAGGTCATCACCGGCATCATGTCCGGCGGATCGGTCGTCAGCGTCACGCGCTCTTGGCCGCTCACGTCTTTCTCAGCCGGATGCCGTGCGATGTAGTCGGCGGGCAGTCCTTCCAGCTCCTCCGGTGTCGCCTCAATCGTCTTCGCGCCCTCCTGAATGTTGCGGCTGAACTCGAGCGACAGGCCAGTGGCTTTGTCGTGCAGCGCGTGCAGGCGGTCACGCGTGGCCTGGTCCTTGTCGACGCCGGACAAGCGGTAGCCGAGCAGCGTCCGCTCCACATAGTGCTTCGTCGCCGGGCTCGCGCCGTCCAGCTTGATCGCCACAAGCGCGTCATAGACCTCGCGGTTCAGGCTCAGCGCGCTCCCTGCCATCGCCACACGCTGCGCCTCCATCTGTGCCTGGTCGCGCACACCCTTGTCGGCAGCCACGGAATTCAGAATCCCCGCCTGCGCTCCGGCCAGGCTCAGATGCGCGATTGCCTTGTCGTAGAGCAGCAGCGAATTTTCGGGCGTGCGCTCGCTCTTCACGGCCAGCAGCTCGGCCAATGAACTCTCATGAGCAGCCAGCCGCGCGCTCACCCATGCGGTCAGCGCCTCGGCCGACGCGGCGCCGCCAACCTCCCACACATGAATCGCTTCTCCGGCCGCCGCGCCTGCAGAAATATCCATTGCCATCTTCGGGGAATCCTCCAAACCACTAGACTAACAAGGCGCCTTAGAGCTGCCGCGACAAGCGACGCACGAGATCGACAACCTGCGCCACGAACTTAAGGGGCAAAGCGGTTTTGTATCAGGGCATGACTTGCCGGGGTGGCGTCAGTCATGCCGTAAACGACGGAGAACGAACCTGGGCTTTAGCCCCTGCGGGATTCTCTGCCGCCCAGAATGGGCCTTGTTGTGAGCTTCCCTTAAGTCAATTTGCGCGCCGCATACGCGTCGAGCCGCTTCTTATAAAGCAGCAGAACGCTCGGGCCAAACGATAACAGCATCACCGCGATCCCCGTCACGATGCCGAAGCTCGTTGCAATGGGCGCCGAGCAATCGCCCCTTCGCCGCACCCAAACGTGGCACGGTACCGCAATCAAAAGTTCCAGCACGCTGCCTTTTAGGAGCCACGACACGGCACGTGCAGTCACCTGGCTCGATTTGCGGAAATCCAGATAGAAGACAACTCCCCACAAGACCCACAAGGCGGCCCACACGCCAAGAACGTTCGCTTCGGTGGCCAGAAAAACGTCTCCAAACTTATCGCCACGAACTGCTAATCCCACGCTGTAAAAAGCCGCGAACGCAAGAAGAGCAAACAGCATTGATGTCACGGTCACTGAGACCGCAATATGCGCCCGGGGCTTCAGCTTCTTGAAGGAGGTGTCGACAGAGAGGAAAAGCAGAATCGCCTGGCCGGCTATGACGGCCACAATCGGCACCCACGCAAGCCACTCCCCAAACACGGCAAATATGTCCCTCGAAAAGACCAGCCGGAGCGGACTTTGGTCTCCGGCAAGGATCATTCCAAACGGCACGAGAAGGCCGAAGACGATCACGGCATAGAACAAACTGACGACGATGCCCCACTTGCGCATGGCACGTCCTTTCCGCATTTCGCATCCCATTATCCGGCAATAGGGAAATTGGAGCGCTTCTTTTTATCTTCAAAGATGCCTGAAGATGCCTGCGGCGCTCTATTTCGCCGCGCCGTCCACCACCGGCGGCATCTTCAAAAACTCCTCCGGCTTTAGCGCTCGCGGCGTGAACCGCGCCCCGAAAACCGCGCCCTTGAAGTAGTCTCGCTGGTTAATCCGCGTTCCAATCGACGAGTGCCCCGGTCCCTGCGGCGCCATATGCAGTTCGCCTTCGCCCTGCATCTCATCGCCCACGTAATTGCGCAGCATCTTGCCGTCGTACACCGCAGTCACCCGGCACCGCCGCCCCAGCGGATGCAGATCGTTGCAGTTCAGCAGCGTGCGCTGCGAGCCGTTCGTGTTGGCAAAGCTGTCGAGGCACCACTCGCCCTTTACAATGCGAATTTCGAAGAGCATGCGGTTGTCGGTGTCCTTGCCCGTCGCCGGATCGATCTCCGAAAGATGAAAAAATCGCTGCGCCTCGGCGCCATCTGCATCCGGCCGGAAGATCACCTCCCATGTGTAGGTGTTCGCTCCTGCAAGCGGATGCACGTCCACGAACAGCGCATCATCCACGCCATTGAACTCGACCGCCTTGCCAAACGGCGAGTCGATCAGGTGTGGATGTCCAAGTACATGCGTAGGATGGCCGCCGATCGAATCGATGTTGTCAAACTGCCATACGGTCGTCTGCGATTCGGCCGGTGCTTGCGCAAACGCCGCCGGCGCCAACGTCAACGCGCCCGTCACGATCAAGACCGAACGCATCCAATTCGTTCTCATACACCGATCCTCTCCAGGCTAACTTGCTAACTCGCTGACCTGCTCACTCGCGTCTCTTCTCACCGCAGCTCGTTCGGCTTCTCCGGCGCGGGCAGCGCGCCGCGCTTCATCAGCGCTGATACTGCTCGTCAGTCACCTGTTCCATCCAGTCGACGACCTTTCCGTCGAGCTTTTCCTGGATGGCAATGTGCGTCATGGCCGTGGTTGGGCTCGCCCCGTGCCAGTGCTTCTCGCCCGGTGAAAACCAAACCACATCACCGGGGTAAATCTCTTCGATCGCACCACCCCAACGCTGCGCACGGCCGCAGCCCGAAGTGACGATCAGAGTCTGGCCGAGCGGATGCGTGTGCCACGCAGTTCGCGCGCCCGGCTCGAAAGTCACGCTCGCGCCTTGCACAAAGGCCGGCTCCGGTGCCTGAAAGAGTGGATCGATCCGCACCGTGCCGGTGAACCAATCTGCCGGTCCCTTGCCTGATGGCTGGCTGCCGCTCCTTTTGATCTCCATCTTCTATTTCCCTCCAGTGGTCCTGATCGTTCACGTTCCCAGGTCGTCTAATTGCTTTGCTAACCTTGGTCCGCCTTCTCCATCGTATGCAACTTCCGCGACCCACAGCGTTCCCCGCTTTCCGCCGATCAATCCAACCCCAGCCCACCGACGACCCATGAAATCACCTCCGGCACCTCCGCCCCACCCTCAAACCGCCCGGATTCTGCACCGAAATACCCCCTCAATCTGCACATTATCGGTTGCATTAGCATCGAAACCCCTTTAATATGCGTCAATTGAAGAGAATGCCTCTCGCGGTCTCCAGCACGATTGATTCACGGCCCGTGCCGGCGGTGGCGCTTCCACGTCTGCGCGTGGGCAAGCTGTGTATCGCCGTCCAAGGAGCCACGGTCGCCGAGCTCATCTCCCGCACCGAGGTAGCTCTTAAAGACTCTGTTTTCATTGAGTTCCGTCTTGATACCCTGCCTAAGCCCGCCGCCGCTATGCCCGAGATCAAGGCCTTGCTGGCCCGTCGGCGCGACATCACATCCATCGCCACCTGCCGGCGCAAGCCCTATGGCGGCAAGTTCGCGGGGTCCCTCAACTCCGAGCTCGAAATCCTCCTTAAGGCCGCCGAAACCGGCTGCCATATTGTCGATTTAGAGGTCGAGTCGGCCGAACAGTGCACCCGGCCTCAACTGGCCAAGTTCCGCGCCGCCCTTCGCGCCACCGGCACCTCGCTCCTGATCAGTTCGCACGACTTCACCCGCACGCGCCGCCCCGAGGGGCTGAATCAAACGGCCCAGCGCATCGCCGCCTACGAGCCCGACTTCGTCAAAGTCGTCACCACCGCTCGCAATCTTGCCGACAATCTCTCCGTCTTGCAGATGATCGAGGATCAGTCCCTCAATGCTCACGTCATTGGCATCGCCATGGGCGAGGAGGGCCTCATCAGCCGGATCTTGAGTCCGCGCGCCGGGGCTGCCTTCACCTTCGCCTCCTCTTCCGATGGCGCCGAGACTGCCGCGGGCCAGGTTCCCGCGCGCACGCTGCTCGATCTCTATCGCCTCGAGCAGCTCGACCAAGCCACCCGCATCTTCGCGGTCGCCGGCAATCCCATCGCCCACTCGCTCTCGCCGCTCATGCACTCCACGGCCTTCCGCCGCGAAAACGTCAATGCCGTCATGCTGCCGCTCAAGGTGCGCTCTCTCGACGACTTGCTCACCGTCGTCCGCGACCTGCCTCTCGACGGTGTCGCTGTCACCATGCCGCTCAAGCAGGAGGTTCTGCCGCACCTCGCCAACATGGACCCGCTCACTAGCCGCATCGGCGCATGCAACACCCTGCGCACCGGCGCTGACGGCAAACTCTACGGCTTCAACACCGATGTTGCCGGCGTGGTTCGTCCGCTCGAACGACGCATGCGTCTCCAGGGAGCGCGCATTCTTGTCCTCGGCGCCGGTGGCTCAGCACGGGCCGCGGTCTTCGGCCTCGTTGAACAAGGGGCTGAAGTCTTCATCGTCAACCGCACCCACGAGAAGGCCGTCGCCCTGGCCCGCAAGGCCAAAGCGCACGTCCTTGGCCAGAGCATGCTCGCCAAACAGCGCTTTGACGCGATCATCAACACCACGCCCTGCGGCATGACCGGCATCAAGCAGCAGTTGCCCGTCAAAGAAAGCGAGCTCAACGCCTCGCTCATCTTCGACCTGGTCTACACGCCGCTCGAAACGCCGCTCCTCAAGCTGGCCAAAGCGCGCGGCCTCGCTGTCGTTTCCGGTCTTGAAATGTTCGTCCAGCAGGGAGCCCGCCAGTTCGAAATCTGGACCGGCAAGCCCGCTCCCGAAGCCGAAATGCTCCGCGTCATCGACTTCGAACTCCGCCGCCGTCCGCAATAATCCACCGCCAACACACGGCTCCCGCGCAGCAGGCGCGCCCGCGGCTTGCCCGCCCCATCCGCCTTTTCCGCCTGGAAATGCGGCCCCGGAAATGCGGCATTGACGCGCAGATTCTCCAACAGGGGTACAATTCAAGCGACTCAGCTCAAACAAACGGAGATGCGCGATGTCAGAAGGTTCCTTCATGATTCTGTCTCTTCTTTTCGTGTTGGTCGTGTTCTTCGTGCTTGCCACTGCCCTCGCGTCGATCTATAGCATCGGCCCCACCCAAATCGGACTCGTACGGAAGAGGATCGGGAAGAAGTTGCCCGGCGACAACCCCGTGGCCTTTCTGGGTGAAGCTGGTTACCAGGCCGACCTCCTCATGCCTGGCCTGCGCTTCAAATTCAAGCCTTTCTTTACGGTCACAAAACACCCCTGGGTGCAGGTGCCCGCCGGGCAGATTGGCGTAGTCATCGCGCAGGTTGGCAAGCCCACGCCCATCGGCGCTAAGTCAGCCAGGTACGATCCGGCTTTCGGCAACTTCACTGATTTTCGAACCTTCGTTTTGAAGAACGGAGAGAAAGGCGTTCAAAGACCCGTTCTTTCACCCGGCACTCTGGCGCCAATTCACCCGGTAGCTTTCCTGGTCATCACCAAGCCGCAGGTCTTCGGCCTACCGGTGTCCGATGAGTACAGCAGACTCGCCCGCGGCGGCAAGCTGGACTTCCGCGCCTTCGGCCTCGAAGACTGGCAGCTCGATGTCACGCGTATAGCCCCCAAGCCGACCAGCGAAAGCGGCAAAGTCGTTGACATGATCGGAGTCGTCACCGCATTGGACGGCGAGCCCCTGCCCGCCGGCGCCATTGCAAGCCGCCTCGGCGAATTCAAAGATGTCAGCGAGTTTGAAGGCAAAGGCGGCGTCACCGATTTTGAGCTGATGGGCCTGATCCTTGGCAGCAAGAACGATCAGCACAACAACTATCAGGACTTTCAGAAGTTCCTTCAGGCTGGCGGAAAGATCGGTCTCCAGCACGATCCGCTGCTCTATGGCGCATACAACCTCAATCCGTTCCTCGTCCGCGTTGAGCAGGTTCCGATGCTGGTTGTGGAACAGGGTCAGGTCGCCGTTATCAAGGCTTACGTCGGATTGCCCACGCAGGACACTTCCGGCGCAGACTTCAAGTTCGGCAGCCTCGTGCGCCCCGGTCATCAGGGCATCTGGCAGGAAGCGCTCAGGACCGGCAAGTACCCCATCAATCCCCGCATCTACGACGCCAAGCTCGTTCTAACCTCGATCCTCAAGCTCGATTGGGCCAAGGACGTCACCGGAGCTCACGGCCTCGACGCGCGCCTTGAGCCCATCATTGCCAAAAGCAATGAGGGCTTCGTGTTCAGCATCGACCTCCAGGTTCTCATTCACGTTCCCGATACCAAAGCGCCTCGCGTCATCTCCATGGTTGGTTCCATGGAAAATCTCGTCAACGAGGTTCTCCAGGCTGCCGTCGGCAACCTCTTTCGCGACAAGATCGGCGGCATGGAAGCCATTACCTTCATCCAGACGCGCCAGAACGTCCAGGAACAGGCCTTCAACTACATCCAGAGCAAGCTCGCCGAGTATGAAATCGAGACGCGGGGAGTTTATATCCAGGACGTCGTCTACCCCGAACAGTTGGTTACCGTTCTCACCCAGCGCGAAGTCGCGCATCAGGAAGTGGAAACCTTCAAAATGCAGCGCCAGGCCCAGGACCAGCGCATTGAGACGGAGAAGGCTCGCGGCACTGCCGACATGCAGGTCGATCTTGCCAAGTCAAAGGTCGGAGTCGACATTCAAACCAACCGCACCGAGGCCAGGATGAAGGAAGCCCAGGGCGAAGCCGCGTTCATTGAGCAGACCGGTACTGCCCGCGGAGCCGAAGTTCGCGCAGTCGGCTTGGCCAACGCCGAGGCTTATGAGCGGCAGGTCGGAGCGCTGGGCAAGGGGCCCACCGCTCTCGTCAATGCCATCAAGGCGCTCTCGGTCGGCAATGTCGCGTTCGTGCCCAAGATCCTTGTCGTCGGCGGCGCCGGGAATCAAGGAGTTCTTGAGAGCCTGGGATCGCTTCTGATGGACAAACTCGACTCGAGCACTGCGGACTCCGGAGGCTCCGCGGACTCCGGATACGCCAGCTCCGCAACCGTCAAGCCCGCGCCAGCGAGCCGCGCCAAAAACGTTGCTCCCTGATCGGCGCGCCTTGATCGCCCAAACTTGACATGTTCGTCCAGCAGGGCGCGCCGGGTGCCGGGTGCCCCATCCTAACTTTGTTAGGGTGGGGTAGCTAAGCCCGCCCCCGAAGCCGAAATGCTCCGCGTCGTCGAATTCGAGCTTCGCCGCCGCCCGCAGTGATAAGCCGCTGCTGGCCACCGCCGCTCCGTCAAAATCACTTGTCCAGCTAAGCGCGGATGGCTTTATCCTCTAATCCGCGTGCGTCGCGCGAACCCGGTCGCCTCCCGCCGGTTGGCTCATGGAGTTTTCAGCTCAATCCACTCTGGTGAAAGACTTAACAACTCCCAGAAGATTTGAGTAATCGTCCGTCCATAATCGGGAATCGGGTCGCCCAAGCAGAGGTTGCCAGCGGAATGACCGGCTCGTATCGGCGGTTAGCGAATTCAGGTCAGCCGGGGCTCGAGCCATTACCACCCAGATCGACGGCAACTTCCCGGCATCGCGTTGCGCCTGTGTCACACCTGTGTCGTTCGCGATGAGAGCAGCCATGTGTGCGTCCCCCGCCAGATTGGCCACAGTGGGCGCGAGATCGAAATAGAGATTGGAAATGTGAAATGCAATGATGCCGCCGGGAGCGAGCTTGCGGCGGTAAAGCGTCAATGCTTCCCTTGTCATCAAGTGCATGGGAATGGAGTCTCCACTGAAAGCGTCAAGAGCAATCAGTCCAAAACGGCCGTCGGGCGCCTCGCGGAGCTTCAACCTTGCGTCACCCAGCACAATTCTTGTCGTCGGCGCGCACCGCCCAAGATAGGTAAAGTAGCGCGGATCCTCGGCGATGTGCGCAACCAGTGGATCGATCTCGTAGTACGTCAGCGTCTGCCCCGCTTGCAGGTACGACGCCATCGCTCCGGCGCCCAATCCGACGATGGCCCAGTCTCCGTGCGGCATCTTGGCCTGCGCCGCTTCAAAGATCGCGCCCGCGGGCCCGCTGCGCGAGAAATAGGAAAGCGGCTCGCAGCTCGCATTCGGGTTCAGGCTTTGAGTTCCATGGACAATTCCCCCATGAAAAAGCAATCGGAACTTTTTGTCAGGGCTATTCCTCACGCGGTAGACGCCAAAAAAACTCCGCCTCGCGATCAGCGTCTGGCCAAATGGAGCGTAAAGCCAACTCGCCGCCAACAATGCGACCAGCCCCAGTGTGAATCGCAATCTTCGTTTGCCAAAACTCAGGCACCACAACATCGAGTAGCCAAAAACCAGTGTGGTCTCCACGTGTCCGGGCCTGATGCCGGTGCGAGCGAGGCCCAGAATCACAGCCACCATGCAGATTCCGAGCGCGAGCGGCAGAAGAAAGTCTTTGCGCATGGCCCATACACCGGAGCCCCTGACGGAACCCTTCGACGAATCCTGCCCGTTCACGGGGCGAATCAGCGCGGCGAAAATGAGCACCAGCGGCAGTTCCATCACCGTGTGAAACACCACAGGGGCGATGAGCGAGTTGAATATGCCGCCCAACACGCCGCCAACTGCGATACAAAGATAGAACTCGGTCAGGTGACCCACCGCCGGCCGGCTTCTCGCCAGCTCCCCGTGAAAGACCAATGCCAGGCCAAACAGGACCGTCAGGTATAGCACCAGAAGCACGGCCAGGGAGAACCTGGTTTGCGAGACCGTCGGAAAGAGTGCGCCCAGGATGAGAAATGGAAACCGCTCAACCACGAACCGATGCGGAATCGGCGGTTTCTTGGCGAAAACAAGAACAAAGCTAATCAGGTAGACCGCCAGCGGCAGAACCCAGAACAGAGGAATGGCTGGTACATCGGCGGTGATCGCGCTCGTCGCGCCCAGCATCAAACTCGACGGGACGAAGGCCTGCGCAATCCAGCGCCATCGCATCTTCCACGCAATTGGCTCGGCAACGCCGGTAGCGTTTGCTTCATCTGCGCCGCGCCTGTCGCTCCTCAAATCGACATACCGAATTCGCCATCTCCATGCCAAAAAGCCACACGCCGCCGTGAACAAAGCAAACACGGCGTAGGCAACGCTCCACAGCCGGCTCTGGGTGTGCAAACGCAGCAGCGGCTCCAGGATCAATGGGTACGCAAGCAGCCCAACCAGGCTGCCGGCGTTGCTGGCTGCGTACAGGAAATATGGGTCACCGGCATCCTTCAGGCCCGAGTCCGCAAACCATCTCTGCATGATCGAGGTTGTTGCGGCGAGTGCGAAGAATGGCAGGCCAACCACGATGAGCAACAACAGAAGAACCCAACCTGCCGGGTTGCTCTCGGTCGGAGGCTCCCATCCTGCCGGAAGATGCAGAGGCAGCAAACCGGCAATCAGCAGAGGCAAGGACACAAGCACAAGGTGGATTGCAATTTGAATCCTTCGTTCTAAGAACCTCAGTGCCGCATGAGCATAGAGGTACCCGGCCAGCAAAACCGCCTGGAAAAACACGAGACACGTATTCCAAACGGCCGGAGCGCCGCCCAGCAGCGGCATCATCATCTTGCCGATCATCGGCTCAACCACAAACAGCAGAGCCGCGCTCAGGAACATGGAAAAGGCGAAAAGGCCGAGGGGAAACGGCGCAGCGTTCACCGTCTCGAGTCTCGATCTTGCGACAGGAAGCGAGGGAGCGCCGGAAGGAGTCATCGGTTCACCGGATTATATCCCGCTGTTGGCAACGGTCTTGTTGAGCCGGGATTACATCAGTCATGTCGAGAATGCCCGGAAAAGTGGCGCAGGAGTTTGACCCGTGAGCGACAAGCGCCGCCCCGGGACCTCGGCAACAGGTCCTGTCCGCGCGTCGTCGAGCTTGAGTTCCGCCGCCACCCGCTGGAAGAGTTGGGTGTCCCATCCTAACCCTGTGTCGCGCGAGCGACCAGCGGTCAGGATGGGATACAGAATCTCTCAAAACCCAACAGCCCTTAGAGTTTCTTCATTTTTCTTGGTGCCCGTCGTCAATCTCCCGGGCACCCCGGAACTTTTCCCGTTGGATTAGCTCTTTTTTGCGTAATTCACCATGCCCTGGAAATCGATGAAGACCACCGGCTCGTTGCCGGCCACCCAGCCGTCGTGGCCCGGCGGCAGGCTAAGCACATCTCCAGCCCTCGACGTGGTCTCTGTCCCGTCGTCCATGCGCGTGACCATCGTTCCCGACACCTGATAGCCAAAGTGCGCGGCCTGGCAACTGTCCGTCTTCGCAATCGGCTTTACGCAGGTTGACCACTTCCATCCGGGCTCGAACGTGGCGCGCCCAATCATCGCTCCGCCAACGTTCACAAGCTCCACCTTGCCCTTGTCGAACTTCCTCACTTCCACTGGCGCATTGAAGCTCTTGCACTCCACTTTCCCTGACGTTCCTGGCATAACGTAACCTCCTGGGGTTTTTATTCAGATCTTGGGGGATTGGCCTGACAAAAACACGATACACCTGGCAGCTGGCCCCAGGTGCGGGGACTGCGAGTTCTCTCACTGAATGGGGGTGCCCCAAGCCGGGGTCCCCACGGATAGGTCCTCTTCCGTGGGGTGGAGATCCCTTGCATTTGGGGACCTGGGACAGCACAGACCTGCGACAGCATGAACCCCGGTTGGCTTTTCCTCTCCTCGACATCGGGCGGCATCCGTAGGATTCTCCTCGGCCCCACTTTCCCAAATGTCAAGGCCCAGTCCAGGTACAATTCACTCTAACCCACTGAAAACACTCGCAAAAAATCGGTAATAATATATTTGACGCACAAGAGCGCTCGGCGAGACAATGCGATATGCACATTGCAAGGCAGATCACTGCCGGAGCGGGGGCGCTAATGGCTTGTGCCCTTATTACGCTGATCTCAATGATGCAGAGCCAATGGGTGAAAGATCATCCTACAGGTGCGCAGAGATTAGGGATTGCTTTGCTTATTGGGTCCGTTGCCTGCTTCATTTTCTGGATGGCCACACGCGAGAAACAGCAAGGCACTGCGATAAAGAACAAGGGCAACTTCGTTAGCCGAGGCAATAGCGCGAGGATGATACAGGCGGGAGTGGTGAACTATCACGAAGCTCCCGTTTCCCCGATTGTGGTCCAGCCCTCCCGCCCAGAGCCTATACCCCGAATATCCTTCCTCGGACCTCGCAAGATATGGGTGAAGATGAACGGCCAGCGCTATCAAGAAGGGGGACCTGGCTCAACGCTTGGAGCTGTCATTGAGATCGCAAATGAACTCGCGAGAGAAGGAGAGCCAGAATCACCTCCCGTCCGAGAAATTGCGGCTCAACTCTTCTTTTGTGATGCCGGAGGGCATTCAGGTAGGGTTGATCGGGCATTTTGGCTAGATCGTTATGAGAACACTGTTGATCTCGACTCGGGAGAGAGTAAGGCGATAGTTCTAGGCTTTTTCAAAGACGACCTGTGGCTTTATTGCTGGAACACGCGGAGAGACCTTCCCGTGTACTATACGAGCACCGCCGCAAAGGTTCGATATCTCGCGGAACTAAGCCGCCGTCCCATTACTGACTGTAGAATCTTGCCTCTTACAATCCAAAGCTGCCTTATTGTGGAAATTACGCTCTTTCGAGCCTCCAACGGGACTACCATCGCGACAAAGAGCTATGTGATACGCCGCATAAACGGAGCCGAGCAGTTTTCGATAGAGGAGAGTAAGTGAAGCCTGAATACCGCAAAGGAGCGGCCGCGCGAAAGAACTTTGAAACCACGATGACGAAGCTCTTTCGCGCTTCGAAATCACCGAAACCCAAAAAGCAGCCTAAGAAAAAGGCTGCTTCGGAAGAGAAGAAGCACTGATGCGTTTACCGCGTCCCCATCTCGGAAGACGTGTGTCAGTCCGCCCCTTGACCCGTCAGTTGGGTGTAAGTAAGGCGACGGCCTACGATCTGGCTCATGGCGAGAGTGAAGCGATCTTCGTCGGTGAGCGGGTTATCCTTCGTGGCCCGGTTATTGAACCGAAACACTTGCTCCGAAACGTAGCGGTCAAGGTGAAACGGCTCAACCGCGACGTAGGTTCCTTTCAATCCCCTCTTCAACAGGGACCAAAAATTCTCGATTCCCTGTGTGTGGACTTGGCCGCGTACATACTCTTGCATGTGATTAACAGTCTCGTGAACGAAGTCCCGCGCTGCAAGGTTCTCATAGCCGCGCCACTGGTCCGTGTAGACTGTGGATTTTTTCTCTACATTCTCAAGAATCATGTTCTGCAAAGTCTCGCGGTTCGCTGTCGGAATCACCTTGGCACGAACCATGCGCGTTTCCCGATCCCGCAATCCCATCACCGCTGCTTTCGTGTGGGGAAAGTTTCCGGCGGTCGGCAATCCCATGAACTTCTCCCGAACACGCGAGCGGTGCATGTTCTTGATGCGTCCGCCGACATAGGTTTCATCGACCTCTACCGGGCCGCCCTCGGGACCGCCCATCTTCACAACCGATCCATCTTTCATCGCTTCACGGATGCGGTGAAGCATGAACCATGCCGACTTTTGAGTGATCCCCAAGGCCCGGTGAATCTCGTAGCTGCTGATTCCGTTCTTGCAGTTGCAGATCATCCAGACCGCCGTCATCCACTTATCAAGGCCCATCGGGGAATCCTCAAAAATGGTGCTGACCTTGACCGTGAATTGCTTTTTGCAGCCGTTGCAGAACCACAGTTTCCGAGTCTGCACAAAGGAGTTCGACTCAGAACCGCAGCGGGGACAGTTGACCTTGCCATCCGGCCAACGAAGAAACTTGGCATAATCAAAAGCGCGGTCTGTGTCTGCGAAGTAAGCTATTGCTTGGGAAAGAGTTACAGGCTTTTTCATTTCTCTGACCTCTCAGCTAACAACAGCATAGCGCAATTTGTCTTGTGTGTCAAGTATGTTATTGCCAAAAAATCCTTCACGAACTTTGCCGATCATTTCGCCCTCTTCCCGCATAATCGCTCCATGAATCCAGATCCAGGCATTCTTTGCGGCGGATACTCTTTGCCGCCACCGCGTCTCTTCGCCGGTTTTCATCGGAGAAATCGCCGAAACGGCCGGGCGGCCGGTAAAAAGCACTCGTAACTCCTTTAGATGGACGACTTTAAGGGATAAACCATTTGGAATCAATGGTTTACGGCAGGGCCTCGAAGGTACAAGTAACTGAAAACAAACCTCTTAACCCCCCAAAGGGGTGAGGGGGTAGGGGGAGGTACTAAACGGTAAACAGCCGAGCAAACCAACCAGCAATTTGAGAGCTGGCTCCGTTCGGCTGACTTGCTGACTCGCTGACCTGCTGACTTGCTTACTCTGGTTCCTGTCCTGATCGCAGCCGCAGGATCAATGCTGCTTGGTTCCCTTGGTCTTAGCGGCGGGCTTCTTCTCGCCGGGCTCGTGCATGATCGGAAGCGGCGCCATGTCCGGCCCCATGCGCTGGACCCGTGTGTCGATCATGTCGTAATTGATCGTGCGCGCGGTCACCGGCCGCGTGATGCCCGTCGCGGCATCGGTCCTTATGTCGCTGCTGCCCGCAATCTGAAAGCTGAACGCGGGAACGTTCCCCTTCGCCGTGTTCTGCATAAACACGCGCACCGGCAGGTAGCCCTGAATCGGATGCAGCCGGAAAGCCGTCTCGTAGCGGTGGTGTTTGATGCTCCAGGTGAACACGCGCACTTCATTAAAGTCGAATGGCAACCCCGATTCGAGCGGGTCAAGCACGGTCAAATATTCCGGAACCTGGTGGTCGGCCGTGTCAGCCTCCGAGTCGGTGACCTTGGTTAGCACCCACGCGCCAACGATGCGCTGTCCCTCGGCGTACTGCGCAACATCAAGGGGAACATCCACATCCAGCCGGCTCGCGAGCAGCCAGCCCACGCGGCCCTCGGCATCGCGCGCCAGCCACCAGTCTTCCATCAGGGGGGGCATCACGGGCGGCACCGCTGGTTCCGCGCCCGCGGCATTTGGCGGCGCTGCCGTTTTTGCATTCGCGGCCGGCGGCGCCTTGCCGGCTTCCCCGGGTTTTGCGGTTCTTGCTGGTGGAAGCACTACTGCCAGCGTCTCCGCTGGATTCTTGAGGGCCGACGCCCGAGCCAAAAGCTGCACCTTTGCGTTCGCGGCGAGCAGGTAGAAGCGCGGCGTCTCGCGGCCTGGAAGCAAGTGCATGGCGAGATCGTCGCGCAGCGTGGCCGTGGCTGCTGCCGGATCGTCCTTATGTTGCAGGCTGAGCTGCGCAAATCCGTCGAAAGTCTTCTCGTCAATCACAGCGCGCTCTTCAATCCAGCCGATCTCCTTCTTGTCGGTCCTAACCTTCAGAAAGCGCTTGCCATGTTCCAGCACTTCCAGCGGCTGCCCGTTCACCACCTCGCACACTCGGTTTGAAACCGGAGCCACACGGTCGTGCAGATAGGTTGTACGGATCGAAACGTAGACCATTTCATGATGCTCGTGCCGGAATCGCGCGCAACCTGCGGCGAATAGGCCACAGCACAGCGCCGCCAGAGGCAGCGCAAGATCAACTGATATGCGCCGAAGAGAGCGAACAGGGAGGATTGGCAAACGAGTGAGCACAGCTCGTGGCGTTCAAGTTGAGGATAGCACTTCTGCAGGGTTTACCTGGCCGCCGAGAAGGGAGAACCGACAACTGACAACTGACAACGAACTGTCTTCACGGCAGCGCCGCGATGGCAAGCGCTCCAACGGGATCGGTCCCGGTCTCAGACTGGATCGCCGAGGTCAGTGCGCCGGAGCTCATCGTGTAGGCGTCAAGATCGGGGTCGCCGCTTGACGTCGACCCGCCCGTTGCCACCGCGAGCACGAAGTGATCGTCGCTGTCCTCCGCCAGCCCGATCGGCTGAATTCCGGACGCGATCGTGCTTCCCGCCGCCACTGTGTACGTGGTTCCCGAAGCCGTAATAGGAAACCACGCGACATTGCCCGCCGATGTCGTGCCGGTTCCGTTGGCCACATAGACATACTGGCCGCCGGCAATGGGCAGAATGGCGTTGGGAGCTAGCCCGCCGCTGGCGATGGGAGAGCCTGTGGCCTGGGTCAGCGTACCGCTCCCGAGCGAGCTGTAATTGAAGACGCGGAGTCCGCCGGAGTTCCCTGTGGCGTTTGCCAGCGTCTCGCCGATATAGAACAGCCGAGGCGTGGCGCTTGGATCGACGGCCACGGACAAGGCGTGGCCTCCGGAATTCGCTACTGGAATCGTCGTCGCCGTCGCCCCGAGTGGATTGGAGTTGCCGGAGGAGAACGGAACGACGATCGTTCCACCGGCGTCAAGCGCGACAAAGAGATTGGCGCTATCCGGTGAGAGAACCATCTGCAGAACAGAAGGGCTGGTGATGTTGAAGGTTTGGAACGGCGGCGCGCCGCCAGGACCGGCATACGCTCCCGTCGACGAGTTGATTTGAATAGCGTCCAACTGCACGCTGCCGTTTCCATTGGTGAATGCATCCGCCAGCCACGACCCGCTCACTACCATGGCATTGGGAATATCGCCGGAGATCGTGGCTCCGCTGTTGCCCACGGTCAAAGCACCGCCCGAGCCAATGGTGTACAGGTAAATTCCGTTGACGGTGCCAACATAGAGGAATTCGCCATTGGGGGCGACAGCGATGGAGGTCGGCGCGGCCGGCAGCGTGTAAGGACTGCCTGTGACTTTGTCGAGCGTGCCCGAGGAGATGACGTAAGCCGCGATCTGCTTGGCGGTCTGGTTCAGCACATAAAACACGCCGCTGGAAAGCGTAGTCGGCGTGGTTCCGGTCCCGGTGCCAGTCGATGTTGGGAGGTCCCAAAAGCCCTTGCATCCGGCAATGAGCGCGGCGAGAGCCAGTCCAAGTGCTGCCCAATTCCTGCTTCTCATCTTCGCTCCTCGTGGGTTGCCGTTCGAAAGCCGGTTCGTGCAGACGGAATTCCGGATAGGATTCTGCTCAAAGGGTACTGCTTGATTGCGCGGTTTGTCTTGTCGCCCGACTAAACACGCGCGAACGGCGCGGTGCCGTCTGCAACGATCAGTGAATAGACGCGATTTGGAGGGATTCCGCTCTTGGCCCATGCTGCTGCCCTGATTACGCGCGTGGAGCAAGAAGCTCCGAGTCGTTGTTGCGCACATTTCCCACACGTTCGCTCACGGGCCAGGCGGTCATTCGCTCCCCTGGGAAAGGCCGCAGCAGGTCCACCGGGAGCCGCTCCACGGCGGCAGGCTCCAGCCAGCGGCTGTAATCCTTCGGTTCCAGAATCACAGGCATGCGATTATGGATGGGCTCGAGGACCTCGTTGGCATCGGTGGTCAGAATGGTGAAAGTTTCCAGCGCTTCGCTATCTTTGGGGCGCCATCGCTCCCAGAGCCCCGCGAAAGCGTAGGGTTCGCCGCTCTTCAACGCGATGGCGAACGGCTGTTTGTTCTTAGCGTCGATGCGCGCCCATTCGTAAAAGGCATCTGCGGGAACCAGGCAGCGCCGCTTGCGCAGTGCCTCGCGAAACGCGGGCTTGTTAGCCACCTCCTCCGCCCGCGCATTGATCGTCGAATAACCGATCTTTGCGTCCTTGGCCCAGAAGGGGACCAAGCCCCAGTGCAGCAGAGCGAACTCCCTAGCTCCGCTATCCTGGCCCTGTCGCACCACCGGCTGCACACTTTGCGGTGCAATGTTGTAACTGGCAGAGAAGGCGGGCAAGTCTTCCAGATCCACGCCGAACCAATCGGCAAGAACTTCTCGCGTTGACCTCCGCGCGAATCGTCCGCACATATTGGAAATAATACTGCTGGATCTGCAACTCGGGCCTTAGTTGGGGCTGCCTCCGGATGACGCGCGGCGGCGGAAGCGCTCATCGACCGGCTGGCGGCCTTGAAATCCGGATTCAACAGTGTGCCAGTGTTCGATCGCTGGCTCGCCCATGCGCCAGCAAAGCAGAACCACCTCGTCATCGACGCGGCACGGAAAGTCGAGCAGGCCGGAATCGAGATCCTTCACCTGGACGCCGATCGCGTCAATTTCAGCAATGTTCTCGCGAACCTGCTTCAGATGCTCTTCCACCTCGGCGCGCTGCCTGGCAACGCTGGCGCAATTCACCCGCATTCCTCCCGATAGATAGATCTGCTGCGCCAGACCATTGAGACTCGACTCGACGGTCTCGGCGGATCGCCTGCCTTCCATCGCCCGCTTGAGCAGCGACTCAAGCACCGGGAGCAGCGATTGCGCTTCGTCGAGAGTGAAAGTCTTCATTGGCCCAATCCTTTTTGTTACAGCATACGACGATTTGCGTAAAAACAGTGTGCCGGCGGCAGTACCGAAGGCTTCAGTCCGACCGCCGGACTTCTGTCTTCCAGGGCAGTCGCAGAATCTGTTGTAGTGCGGCGGGCGGTTCGGCGGAACTCAGTGGGTCTGCGTGCCCGATCGGACAGGTCGCGAAGAGGGTACCAGCGCCTCACCTGTGGATAACGGATCGTCCCTGTGGATAAGTGCGTCGATTCACAATCGCCGAATCGATTCAAAGCCAGTGCGGTACACTTCATTCTGACGAGGTCGTCGCCGAGAACCCCCAACGATCGAACGAAATAGTCAATCAACAGAAACCGCGATATCTGCCGAATACCGATGTTGTGAGGATGATTAATTCCCCAGGTTACGTTCGCGCATTACCGAGGCGCACTGGTCATGACTATTGTGCAGTTGACACTCCACTGCTTCTCTCCTAAGGTCGAAGCACGAAGGTAAATTCCGAAATCGTGAGCGTCGGTTGTTCGCAGGGCTTTTTCGGGGCCTTGGTCAATGCTTCTGGGATTGTTCGATAGGTTCTCTGCTTCCCGTGGGTCTTACCAATTGGCACCGGACGAACGTGCTGTAATGGATTCTTGGACGCTACGATAAACAAAGATTCCTCAAACGGTTAGTAGAATAAAAGCCGCATAAGAGGCTTCATTCCGCTC